>Ga0209648_10003197_pt1 | contig 13734 bp, 15 predicted proteins | sample GraSoi2013_115cm_FD_185830 | JGI IMG/M metagenome (GOLD analysis project Ga0209648, IMG submission 185830) | Grasslands soil microbial communities from the Angelo Coastal Reserve, California, USA - Sample 9_17_2013_115cm (SPAdes) (version 2) | ecosystem: Environmental > Terrestrial > Soil >...
CGGGGCCGGCGCGCCCCTCGCCTCGCGGCTGCTGCCGCGGGCAGGCTCCCGCGCGCTGATCGTCGCCGGCCTGGTCCTGATGGGCGGGGGAGCGCTGCTGCTGACAACGGTCTCGGCACGATCCGGGTACCTGACCGGGCTGCTGCCTGGCCTGCTGGTCATCGGCGCCGGCGCCGGCCTGGTGCTGCCCGCGGCCGCGATCACCGCCATGAGCGACATCGCCGAAGAGCACGCGGGACTCGCGTCCGGGCTGATGACGACCGCGCACGAGATCGGAGCGGCGCTCGGGGTTGCGGTCTTCTCGGCAGTCGCGGTAGCAGTCGACGGCGGGATCGCGGCCGGCTACCGGCACGGATTCGCCGTCGCGGCCGCGATCGCCGCCGGACTCGCGCTCATCGCGGCCGTCACGGCCCCGGTCGTCCGGCCCGCGGCCGGCGCCGGCGTGGCGGTGCACTGAGATGCCAGCGCAGCCCCGCGCTACCTCCGACCGGGCCGGCTACCACCGGGAAATCGCCGACCGGAACGTCCAGGCGATCCTCGACGCGGCTGAGGAACTGCTTGAGCTGCAGGGACATGCCACCATCTCGGCAGTCGCCGCCCAGGCGGGAGTGTCGCGCGTCACGGTGTACGCCCACTTCCCAACCTGGGACGCGCTGCTGGAGGCGGCCGTCGAACGTGCCGTGGGCCGGACGATGCAAGCGATCGAGTCCGCGAGCCCCGGCGACGGGCCGCCGGCCGAAGCGCTGGACCGGATGCTCGCCGAGGCCTGGCAACATCTCGCCCGCTACGGCGCCATGGCACGGGCCGTCGCAGAACTGCTGACCCCCGACGCAGTAGCGCGGACCCATCATGCCGCGCACCAGGCGATCGGCGCGCTGCTTGAGCGCGGCCAGGCAGACGGCTCATTCCGCACCGACCTGCCAGCGCACTGGCTGGTGACGGCGTCCATCACCCTCATCCACGCCTGCGCCGACGGCGTACGGTCCGGCCAGATCGACGAGCGCGATGCCCCGCGCATCCTCCGCACGTCGGTCCGTGACCTGTTCACCGGGACAAGGAGGTAACCCGCGATGCCAACACACAGCGCTGACGAGGCGATCAGCAGCGGCATAACCGGGCCCGATGCCGGCACCGCCCGGCAGACGGGCCGGATCCGCCGGCTGCGCGGCAACAGCCTGGGCATCTCGCTGATGCTCATTGCCGAGTACGGGCTCGGCATCGGCGTCAATCTGTATGTCGGTGTCCCGGCAGCCGACCGCGGGAACGGGCTCGCGTCCGCTGCTGGCCGCGCCCTGACGACCCAGCCCGTCCTGCTCGCCATGCACGCCGGGCTCGGCCTGCTCTTGCTGGCCACCGCGGCCAGCGTGCTAACTCGCGCCATCCGCGCCCGGCACCGATTCGCCATCACGGCGTCAGCGACCGGCCTGCTGGCCATCGCGGGCGCCGCGGTCAGCGGCGCGAGCTTCGTCCGTGACAGCAAGGCAGGCGCGTCCATGGCGATGGCGGTCCTGACCGGCATCGCTCTCGTGTGCTACCTGGGAAACCTGTTCGCAGTGCGGCCCACGGCGCCGCGATGACCGGCCTCATCGTGCTCACGCCCGCGGGGATGGTCCGCGACGGCCGGACCGAGATCTTCGAGGATCACTGTGCCCCGACCGCGGCGCGGCTGATCCTGGATCCGGCCGTGCCGGACCCCGATGCCACCGACGGCCTCAGCGAGTTCTCCCACATACAGGTCGTCTTCCACTCGACCGCGAGACCAGAGTCCGGCGCGGCGCGTCGCATCCGCGCGGCGATCACCGGCTCGGCCGCCACCCCCGCGGTCCTCACCCTGATCGTGCTTGTAGCCGTGTGGCTGACGCGCGTCTCAGCACCGATAAGCCGTGAGACGGCAGCCATAAACGGCACCCGCACCGAGTCCGCCTAGGAGGCGCCGTCAGCGCCTGGGACTCACGGTGATCGCTCGTGGCCGGCCCGGCGCCGCTGAGGCGGTGCCGGGCCGGCCTTGCTGGCGGACGGATCCGGTCGCAGGCCGGAGAGAGTGACCTGGATGAGCCGGTGTACCGCGGCCTTGGACGGCAGGTCGGTGGCTGCTGTGGCGGCGTGCAGGCAGTAGCTGGCCAGCTCACCGGGCGCGATGTCGTCCCTGACGTCACCGGACTGTGCGGCCTCGGTGATCAGGTCGCTGATGAAGTCATGCAGCTGGTGCTGGGCCCGGGCGAGGTGCTCGCCCCGGTGCAGGAGCGCCGCGAGTTCGGTGTCGTGGTGCTCGTGGCGGATGAGCGCGTAGGCCCCGAGCACGGCTTCGAGCCGGGCGCCAGGGCCGTCGGCCTGGTCCCGGACCTGGAGGAGCTGCTGGAGGTGGCGGGTGATCTGGCGTTCGTGCCAGGCGACCAGGATCGATTCGACGTCGGGGAAGTACTTGTACAGCGTGGCGCGCCCGATGCCGGCCTGCTCAGCGATCTGCGACATCGTCAGCGACGCCAGCCCGTTGTCGGCGGCCAGCGCCGCCGCGGTGTCCAGCGTCGCATCGCGCACCGCCGCGCGGTGGGCCTCGATGGTCTCGGTCCAGAGCTTCGGCACAACCCTAGCGTACAGGGCGTCTATGCCAAAAACATTCTGCCTTGACAACGACATAGTGTCTCGATAAGACTGCTGCCGTCCTGACATCCGCGCAACCACGCCCGCCGAGAGGACACTCGAATGGCTGACCCGCCCTCTTACCCCCGTACTCCCGACGAGACGGGCGCGGAGCCGCGCCGCGAGTCGGCGGTCAGCCGGCCGCGCTGGACGCTGATCGCGTTCTGGATCATGGCAATCGCGCTGGTCCTGGTGGTCCTGATCTTGCACCTCACCGGCGCCCTCGGACCGGGCACGAATGGCTGACGCGCGCCTGGCCCTCGTCCGCTTTCGCAACCCCTGCAGGCAAACACTGGAGTCCCTGATGATCGAGGCAGCAGGCCTCACCAAGCGTTACGGCACCACCCTGGCCGTCGATGACCTGTCGTTCAGCGTGCCGCCCGGCCACGTGACCGGGTTCCTCGGCCCGAACGGGGCCGGGAAGTCGACGACGATGCGGCTGATCCTCGGTCTCGACGCGCCGGCCTCGGGGTCGGTGACGGTCAGCGGGCAGCCATACGCCGCCTACCGGCGTCCGCTGTTCCAGGCCGGCGCGCTGCTGGAGGCTAAGGCCTTCCATGGCGGGCGCAGCGCCCGCAACCATCTCCTCTGCCTGGCGCTCAGCAACGGGATCAGCCCGGCCCGGGTCGACAAGGTGCTCGAGCTGGTCGGGCTGGGCAGCGTGGCCCGCAAGCGCGCGGGCGGCTTCTCGCTGGGCATGTCGCAGCGCCTGGGCATCGCCGCGGCGCTGCTCGGCGACCCGCCGGTGCTGATGCTGGACGAGCCGGTCAACGGCCTGGACCCCGAGGGCGTTCGGTGGATCCGCACGCTGCTGAAGGCGCTCGCCGCGGAGGGCCGCACGGTCTTGTTGTCCAGTCACCTGATGAGCGAGATGTCGCTCACCGCGGACCGGCTGATCATCATCGGGCGCGGGCGCCTGATCGCGCAGACCACCGTGCAGGACTTCCTGGCCGCCGGATCCGGCGGCTACGTCCGGGTCCGCTCACCCCAGGCCAGCGCGCTCGCGGACCTGCTCACCGCTCGAGGTGCCGCCGTCGCCCGCCAGGCCGGCCACACGCTCAGCATCACCGGCGCCAGCTGCGACGCCATCGGCGAAATCGCCCGCCAGAACGGGTTCACGCTGCAGGAGCTCTCGGAACACCAGGCGTCACTCGAGGAGAGGTACATGGAATTTACGGGGGATTCCGTCGACTACCGCGCGGCCGGCGGTGCGCTGGCCCCGGGCCGGAACTGAGGCCGTCATGGAAGCCGAAACCACGCCGCAGATCTCCTACCGCCCGCTGCAGCACTTCGGCGACGTCCTCCGGTCGGAATACTGCAAGCTCCGGTCGGTCCGCTCGACGTTCTGGGCGCTGTCGGCGGCCGTGGCGTTCAACGTCGCGGCGGCGGCGCTGCTAGCCATCTTCCTGCCCGGCCATCTCAGCGCCCACGACAAGGCCACCATCGATTCCACCCGGCTCAGCCTCGGCGGCATGCACCTGTCGCAGGTCGCCATCGGCCTGCTCGGGGTGCTGGTCATCACCAGCGAATACGGCAGCGGCATGATCCGCGCCACCCTGGCCGCGGTGCCGCAGCGCCGCCTGATGCTCGCCGCGAAGATGACGGTATTCGCCGCGGCCGCCGGCATCACCGGGATCCTTGCCAGCTTCGCCGCCTACTTCACCTTCCAGGCATTCCTCCCCGCCCGGGACGCCCTGCGGACCGCGCTGTCTGACCCCGGCGTGCTGCGGGCGGTGGCCGGGGGCGGCCTCTACCTGGCCGTGCTCGGGCTGTTCGGCCTGGGCCTGGGCGCGATCCTCCGCTCCAGCGCCGCAGCGGTCGCGGCCCTGTTCGGCGCGCTGTTCGTTCCCCAGCTCATCGTGACGCTGCTGCCGGCGTCCTGGCAGGACACCGTCAGCCCCTACCTCCCGATGCAAGCCGGCGCCGCGGTGTTTTCCGTCAGACACGAGGCTCACACCCTCGCAGCGTGGGCCGGGTTCGGCGTGTTCTGCCTCTACGCGGCGGCCGCCCTTGGCACGGCGTACGCCCTGATCAACCACCGCGACGCCTAGCCGCTAGGGACATCGCATGACAAACCGGTCTATACCCGGAACCAGAAAGGCACGGACCTCCATGCCGACCGCCGAAGCCCGCATCCAGACCGAACGGCCGGGCCGGTACCTGGCCCAGCTCTGCAGGCACGCAAGCCAGACGGGCAAGCACACACGCCACCGACCGCGCCCCCTGGACGGCGGCGACCAGGCCCCCGAGGTCCAGCATGTCGAATGGACTGATACTTACGGCGTCGTCAGCATGAGCTGGGGCCAGTGGACCATGCAGGCCAGCCCGGACACGCTCACGGTGCGCGCCCAAGCCGCCGATGAGGAGAAGCTGCGGCGGATCCAAGATCTCATCGAGGGGCGCCTAGGCAGGTTCGGCAGGCGCGACCACCTCACGGTCAACTGGGAGCGCCCCGAGCCGCCCACGGCCCGAAAGTAGCCCTGCACCCGGCGGCCTAGCCATGGCTGCTGCGGCAGGGACAGGGAAGGCGCCGCCCCAGGCGCCGGTGGTCACGATATCCCACTGGCCGGTGACCGCACGCCATGATTTCCAGGCCTGGGTCATGCGCCCGGCGGCCGTGCGTACCTGGGTGCAGAAAAGAGGCTCCATGCCGAGCTGGCCGGCACGTTGAGCCAGCGTCCGCAAGAGCAGCTCGCTGGCGTGGCTGGTGATGGCTGAGGCCAGCGCGTCGCGGCGCCAGGACAGAGAGGTGGCCGCTGGCGACCAGCGGGCGCCACCGCCGACGCCAGGCCGCTCCAGGCCCTTTGAGCGCTGAAGCCTCGCGCTTGGAGGCGCTCCCGCATCTGCCGCCCCGTCGTCTGGTAACCGTATTAGTCGCTCTCGCCGTCCTCCCCAGCCTCGAAGTACCGGTCCGCCTCGGTAAACAGCGCCGCGATGTCTCGGTCGTACCAATCCCTGGTGAAGAACAGCGAGGCGGATCCGATCCGCAGGTACGAGTTGTGGCTCACCCTTCCAGGATCCCATTCGCGCAGAGCAGCCTGTCCCAACCTGAGTCTGAATCTCACTCAGGCCAGGCGTGTGACCAGGCACGATCAAACATTCCTACATTTGTGTCTCACACCCCGGCCCGGTAGCCATATCGGTCTACTTCCCCCCAGAAAATCGCGCGGGAAGAGGGTCAAGGAAGGACGGGCCAGCCGTCGCGCTCGGCACGCTCCTGCCAGACGCTGGCGAAAGCAGTGGCCTCCATCATGCACTGCCCGAGGTCGCCCGCCAGGGTCGATAGATCTTCTGGTACGACCTGCCACGTGGTGTCGGTCCTGGCGTGCCAGGCCTCGTAGAGCTGCCCGTTCGTGGCCTTGGTCTCGATCATCATCACCGAGTGCACTACGCGGTGGCGCTCGGCCAGGAGTCTTCCAGCGTCGTCGGCAAGCTGGGCCGCATCCTCGCGAAGGTCCAAGAACAGCCGGGGGACGATGTTGCGGTACTCCCTCAGCGGCTTGCCGGGACTGCTGAATACCTTGCGGTGCTTCTCGTCGTCCCAGTTGTCGATCAGGCCCGTCAGGTAGGTCAGCGCCCACTCCAGCATGCTGGCGGAGACACAGACCTGCCCGACGTCGCTGATGAGCTGGGCCATCACCTGATCGACTGGCTCATCCGCTGACCGGCGGAGCGATCGGACAAAGGTGTACGCCTGCCATCCCAGCGACAGGGCCAGGCCCACGATGGCAACAAGGGCGACGACGGTCACGGCGGCAGCCTAGGGCTACAAGGGTTATGCGTCGCCCGAATAAGCCACGCGGGCGGAGGCACAGACCATCCGACAGTGCTGACTACCGCCTAGCCGTGGATGGTGCTGAAGCCTGGTGCGGTGATGCTGCCGCGGGGCTTCGCCATTCTTGTGGTCGTCAGCGAGAGGTTGCTAGGATCTGGCCTCGGTCAATCTGACTCACCTAAGCCCGTCGGCCCCGTTGTGCGAGAGGAGCCGCGATGGGAGGCTTACGGTCCAGTGAGCAGACCGCGAGCTCAGCCGCACGGTCTTCTGTCGCGGTCCATTCGGCTGTGGCCATCCGTGGCCCGCCGCAGGAGCGGCCGAGACTGCCCGACCCCCTTTAGAGACAGTTCGGTTCTTGATCTTGGCAGCCGCGCGGGCCACGCTGTCCGTCGAGCTGCTGACGTATTCGCCGAATGAAGGGAACAGCGCAATGAAGCGCGTTCTGATCGCACTTGCCGGCGCTCTGTCGCTGGCCGCATTTTCTCTGCCTGCCGCGTCCAGCGCCCTGGCAAACGGCGCGGGCGTCCGCTACTCCGAACACCCGACATGTGGCCAGGACGCGGTCACATGCACCGAACTAGCCCAGCCTGTCGCAGGCTATACCGGCCACGACGAGCCCTCCCTGCTCTTCTATTCGGATACGGCACTTCGAGTACTGCAACGGGGTCGACCCCAAGACGCTGACCTGCCACGGCACGGGCGTGACTGACCCCTCCGGTGCCGACAGCGACGATTTCGGCTGCTTCAGCCCGTCCCAGTCAACCATGATCAGGGTGGCAGGCTGCCTCGGCACGGACACCGACTTCGATGGGGTTCCCTACCAGAACACCTGGCCGGGGACATTCAGCAACGCCAGCCAGGACGCCCTCGTGCACCCGAGCCCGGTGCAGTTCAGCAGCCCGCTGTTCAACGGCACTTCGAACTACGACCGGGTGGCGTTCGAGGCCGACCTGCCGCGCATCGAGTTCGCGACCAGCCCGCCCTGCCAGCGTCACATCTCCAACCCGGCCGACCCGAGCCCCGGCAGCGGATGCGTGAACCCGCCAGCCGGCGCGAACTTCTACCCGTTCTACTCAACCACCACCGCGGGCGGGCACTGCCTGTGGCAGCTCGGCGGCCGGTTCATCCCCGGGACGACCAACAGCTTCGGCGGAAGCTCCGCGGCCGAGTTCGGCCCGCTGCTCCCGCTGGCCTACCCGCAATCCCCCAGCAAGACGACAACCCTCGGGCCCACCTTCCGCTTCAACAACTTCCGCAACATTCTCAGCTCGAATCCCTGCCCCGCCTGACAAGAGACCAGCCAGCGGGGGCACCTTCTGGTGCCCCCGCCACTTTGCTGCCGGACGGCCGCGCCGTTCGCCTGCGCGCCAGCCAGCCAGGTGCGGCGTAGACACGACCGCACCGCGTCTTTACGACACTGGCCGAAGCCCTGTTACGGCGGCCGAGCGTCCATAGGGAGATGGCATTCCTTGCTGTGGAGTGCAGTCGAGGTTTCTGACCAGCAATCCGGCCACCCACGCGGCGAAGACGGTCCGCGCCGGCGGCGCCATCAGGGAGCGCGATCCACGGCCCGTGCCCGTGGCGCCCCCGGCCTCGCCTGGCCAGATATCCAGCAGCCATACGGTCTTATCACCGGGCCGGACGATGCCTCGATGGAAACACCTGACGCCGGGGGGCGATGCGCCGTGCATGATCATCTTCGTCAGTGGATACGCCCGCAGGGTCCTCCGCCTGCGGTCACCTCGTGCCCGGCCGCTGGATTTCAGCCGCCAACGGGTCACCCGCCCTTCGCCGAAAGGCTCACGGCCTTAACACTGTGTGCGCTACCAATGAACCTTGATGAGGTGCGAGCCGTTCCGAACGCATAGGGAAAGGAGGAGGAAAGGTCAGGAACCGGGGGCAGATCCGATCGACGAGGAGGGATCATGCGATCAAGGCTCCTGCTCGCGCTGACGGCGGCCGCGGCATTGGTCACAACCGTCACCGCGGCGCCGTCCGGCGCGGTTGCCACACCCGGCATACCGCCAGCCATCCCCGGCACGTCAAGCAACTTCCAGCTGGTGGGGCACAACCCCCTGTTCAACCGGGGGATGAACGCCGCCCCCGCGATTTTCGAAAACTATCTCTATGTCGGCAACCGCAGCGACGGTTCCAGCACCTGCCCTGACGGCAGCGCAGGGTGCGCCCATGTGCATCCGGGCATCTTGATCCTTAACATTTCCGATCCCGGCCAGCCCCAGGTCGTCGGCGAGATCGGGCCGCCGTTCGCCGGCAACGTCGGCATCACCACCCGTGAGCTGCGGGTGTGGCCGCAGCAAAAACTGCTGATGGTGATGACCTTCCGGTGCAGCCACGTCATCCACGCCTGCCCGGCGGGCAACGACGCCAAGTTCCCGTTCAACATCGAGTTCTTCGACCTCAGCGACCCGGTCCACCCCCGGTTCATCGAAAGCTACGTCCCGACCTCGGCGGCGGGCCGCGCGGTGAAGCCGCACGAGATGTACCTGTGGGTGGATCCCAACGACGTCGGCCGGGCCCTGCTGTGGATCTCCACGCCGACCATCTCCGCCAACCCCGCTATCCCGAATTTGATGATCGTGGACATCAGCCAGGTGCCGGCCGGCGGCCCGGTAAAGGAGGTGGCCGAGGGCAACTGGAACAACCTGTACCCGGGGACCAGCCAGGCCAACTACCCGTTCGACCCGGCCAGCCCCACCGGGTGCGGGCCGTATGACTGCAACCTGTTCGTCCACTCCATGGCGCCCACCGCCGACGGCAGCACCACCTTCCTGGCCATGGAGGCCGGGCAGTTCCTGATGCTGGACACCAGCTCGGTGGTGGACGCGCCGAGCCCGCCCACCTCGGTCATCGACCTGCACGGTGACCTGCTCACCAACCCCGTGAACCGGCCGGTGTGGGAGCAGACACCACCCGGCCCAGCCGCCGTCCCGGCCAACTGCTTGAAGACCTGCCCCAACGGACACTCGGCGATCCCCATTCCGGGCACGCACTACGCCCTGACCACCGACGAGGTCTACGGCACCTTCACCGACCCGAGCTTCGGCTGCCCGTGGGGCTGGGTCCGGATCATCGACGTCGCCGACCCCGCCCACCCGGTGATCGTCGGCGAGTACAAGATCGCCGAGGATCAGCAGTCGTTCTGCGGCAGCGCCCGCGACGACCCGCTCACCGAGCAGTTCACCAGCTACTCCTCCCACAACCCCACCGCCCTTCCCGACCTGGCGTTCGTGGACTGGCACTCCGGCGGACTCCAGGCCATCGACCTGTCCCACCCGGCCAGCCCCGCCCAGGCCGGCTTCTTCCTCCCGACACCACTGACCAACGTGGCGCTGGAGGACCCGGGGCTCAGCCGCGGGCCGAACAAGGTGGTGTTCTGGAGCTACCCGATCATCCGCCACGGGCTGATCTACGCCATCGACATCCGCAACGGCCTCTACGTCCTCAAGTACACCGGCCCCTACGCGGGCGAGGTGGCCGGCATCTCCTTCCTGGAAGGAAACACCAACCTCGGCGACGCGGTCAGGCTCGCCGAAAACTCCAACCCCGGCGAGGGTTAAGGCTCGCCCCGGTAACCACACTCGACCACGGAGGGCGGTGACCCGCGTTGCCGCCCACCGCCCTCCAGGCGCGCTGCCAGGCCAACCGCGCCCGAGCCCGCCGCGCTGCGCGGTCTCGGCCCGGGCACGGCCAGGCCCGACCTGCGCACAGCCAGCAGACAGAACAGCCCGTTATGAAGCTGCCGCTCAAGCCCAGCGACGATAACTACTGGCGTGCAGAACGGCGGTTCGTGCGGGTTATGCTGCTCACGGTTGGTTACTTCACGCGGCGGCTTCAGCGCCGCCGTGAGCCTCAGCGCCCGCCTGGCCGGTTCTCAACCAGCCAGGCGGAACGATCGCGGCTTACCGGGGATCTACCGCGCTGCGCCAGCGACGTAGGCGGCGACGATGTAAGTGGCGTGCCGGTCCAGGGACGCGCGGGCCCGGTCATAGCGCATAGTGGTTCTCGGATCGGCGTGTGAAGCCGCTTCCTGCACATCCCGCAATGGAACTCCCGCGTCGAGCGCTGCGGTGACGTAGGTTATCTGTACTAGATTTCGCAAAGTGCCTGGCAGAGGCCTGTTTTGGAATGTGAGGGACGTGAGGCACGTAAGGCAAAAGATTGCACCGAAGAGAAAAGACCCTGGTCCTGGCCCTGCCGTACGTGGCTCAAAGAGTGGCGGATACTTGTGAGGCACGACGCGACCAACCCTGGATTTCACCGTGCCTCAGGCCGCTACGGCGGTACAGATAATGAACGCGTGCCTCAGCGTATGCGGCCCGACGGCCTTGGCGATCCCGGCGCGGCGGGCGACCTGGCGGACGATCCAGGCGGCGCCATGGCGGTCCAGCCGGCGGCCATCGGCAGCCAGGAAGACCGGCCCCGCGCAGCGTTCGCCGATCGCCAGGTCGATCGCCCGCGCGGTGCGTGGCGCGAGCGGGATGGTAACGACCTTGCCGCCCTTGCGGGTGACCACCAGAGTGCGGTGCCCCCGCTCGATGCCCAGGGCCTCGATATCAGCGCCGGTGGCTTCGGAGACCCGCAGGCCGTTGAGGGCCAGCAGCGAGATCAGCGCATGCTCCGCGGGCGGGCCGAGCCCGGCAGCCGCCAGCAGCGCGCCGAGCTCGTTGCGGTCCAGGCCGGTGGCATGAGACTCATAGTCCAGCCGGGGCCGCCGGACGTGGGCGGCGGGCGAGTGATCGAGGAGTTCTTCCTCGACGGCGTAGCGGTAGAACCCCGCGATGGTGCACAGCCGCCGGGTGAGGGTGGCTCTGGCGCGGCCGCGGGCTTCCAGGTCGCGGGCGAAGCACTCGATGTCGGCGCGGCGGGCCTGGAACAGGCGCAGGTGATGCTGCTGGCACCAGCCGGCGTACTGGCGCAGGTCCAGCTCGTAGGCCAGACGGGTCAGGCCGCTGTACCCGGCCAGGAACCCGGCGAGCGCCAGCCGCTCGGTGTTAGTCAATACCGGCTCGGCCGGGACGAGCGCAGTGGACGGGGTCGTGGTGGTCATCGGGCACCTCCGGGGGTTGGGGCTGAGACCCGGAGGCTGGGCCAGCCGAGGCTCCAGCAAATGACGAGAACCCCACGGTAAGACGGTTCCAACGATCACACCATGTCACCGCCGCGGGACTCGCATGACAGCACCACTGACCCGGACATGTGCTCGCTATCGCCGACTATTTGCGGCTAACGGCTGTGCGGGGAGGGCGGATGCTGGCGCCCAGATCGTCCGGTTGTGTGTTTACCGGCGTGGTTATCAGTGATGCGGCAGCTCGGTCCCGCCCACGACGGAGGTCTCGTGCTGGCCGGTGCCCCCGGATCGCTCCCGCCCTTCGCGGTGCCGTGACGGCCGGTCGGTGGAGTGCCGTGCTGGCCTTACACGCAGAACGGCAGCAAGCCGAGAGTGCTGCCGCGGCAGGCTCGCCGTGGTGGTGCCGGGCCGCAGCTGTGCTGTCATGGGCGGCGGCGGTCAGCTGGCGGTTCCGGTGGATGTGGGGTGGGTTACGGGGGTGAGGTGGGGTCGTTTGGCCGTGCGTCCGTCGCCGGAGGACCGTCCGCGTGCGCGGCGGTAGATCCAGGGACCGGCGAAGGTTCCCAGCCAGCGTAGCTCGGCCGCGGCGGCCTTCCATGGCGGAGAGGGGGGCAGCGGGGGCAACGGGACGGTCCATGTGTCGTCGCTGCCGGGCAGGTCGAGAGCGCGGGCGATGGCGGCGGCGAAGCGGGCGTGCCCCAGCGCGCTGGCGTGCAGCCGGTCGGCGCTCCACATCCTGGCGTCGGTGATGAAGGCGTGGGGGAAGGTGTCGATGACGGTGACGCCGCTGCGTGCCGCGGCGTCGCGGATCCGCGCGTTGAAGTCCACCACCCTGGGCAGGAGCGGCCGCGCCAGCGGCGCGATCTTGCTGATGTCCGGAAAGGTGACGGTAACCACGTGCGCGCCGGCGGCGGTCAGCGCGGTGAGCATCTCTTCGAGGTGGCCGGTCACCACGGCGGCGTTGAAGCCCGGGCGGATCAGGTCGTTCATTCCGGCCATGACCGTGGCCAGGTCGGGGCGGAGTTCGAGGGCGGGGCCGAGTTGCCCGGCGCGGACCTGCGCGGCGAGCCGCCCGCGCACCGCGAGGTTGGCGTAGCGCAGGTCCGGGTTAACGGCGGCGAGTTGCTCGGCGAGGCGGTCCGCCCAGCCGCGGTAGCCGCCGGCCTCGTCCCCGTCGCCCAGGCCCTCGGTCTGGCTGTCGCCGAGCGCGACGTACCGGGCGTAAGCCATCTGCTTACTCTCCTGCGGCTTGGGTGCGGGCCGCGCGCTCGCGCAGCAGCCGGGCGGTGCTCAGGCACCAGCTGCTGGTCTCCTGCTCCAGACGGCACCCGCCCAGGTAGGTCAGGTAGGGGCCGACCCGTTCGCCGCTCCGCAGGAACGACTCCTCGTCGAGGTCTCCGCGCAGGTGCCGCAGTGCCTTCTCGAACAAGGCGAGCTTGGCCGCGGCCTCGGCCGCGCGCTCCTCCAGCTGGGCGATTACCGGAGCCGGGTCGAGATGGTCGATGGCCTGGACCTTGACCGCCAGGTCATCGCGGATGAACAAAGGCCGGGTGGCGGCCGCCGCGAAGTGCCTCAGCTCGCCGATCCCGGCGTCGGTGACGGTGAACACCCGCTTGTTCGGCCGGCGGTGCTGCATGACCTGCCTTCCCCGGATCAGCCCGTCCTCCTCCAGCCTGGCCAGCTCGGCGTAGAGCTGCTGCGGCGCGGCGTACCAGAAATTGGAAACACCCACGTCGAAGATCTTGGCTAGCTGGTAGCCGCTGTACTCCCCGTCGAGCAACGCCGCGAGTACCGCGTGGCTAAGGGCCATCGGCGCTCTCCCTAACGGGCTCGTTCATGGCCGAAGGTCATGAGCATGTTTAATCATGGATTTGATTATAACTGGGCCGTGTAGCCGCCGCCACTGCCCGGCCAACTGTCCGCGGAGGCGCCCAGACGGTCCGGCCGGCGGAGGGCACCGCGGTTCCCTCCGCCTCCCCGGGAAGGCCCCGCACGGCGCCTTGCGCACAGAACAGATCCATCGGTTCAGCCCGGCCGCTGCATCGCGCCGGCCAGAGAGGCCCGATCCGAACGGCTCGGCGAGCGCCTCGGGCGGAACCCGCGGGCCGTCACGGAGAGTCACCGGTAGTCAGGCTGCACCTGGCGAGATCTGCGCCGATCGCCGATTCGGCGCGGACAGGAGTAGCCCTCTTGGTGGCTCTCTCCGAGTTCAGATCCTCCAGTTCTGTTT
>Ga0209648_10003200_pt1 | contig 13729 bp, 16 predicted proteins | sample GraSoi2013_115cm_FD_185830 | JGI IMG/M metagenome (GOLD analysis project Ga0209648, IMG submission 185830) | Grasslands soil microbial communities from the Angelo Coastal Reserve, California, USA - Sample 9_17_2013_115cm (SPAdes) (version 2) | ecosystem: Environmental > Terrestrial > Soil >...
CGAGTCCAAAGTGAACTGCAAAGCCGCTTTGATGTAGCAGTCAGCGTGAGTCAGATCAACCGGATCCGGGCCAAGTTAGGGGTGAGCAATCCATGGCGTGGTCGGGCCCAGGTGCCCGTTAAAAAAAACTGACTGAGCCGCAGCCTGTCTGGCACGAAGGGATTGGCAGCTTGCTGAGGCTTTCAGCAGCGAAGCAAACGGGGCTGCTTGAGGCGCTCGTCGAAGCAGTGCTGGCGTTAGCTGATCCGACCATTCCGGGGTCCCGACATTTTTACCCTGCAGAATCCCCGCTAAGCCTGACTAGCTGTCTGCTCAAGCACCTCTCCACTCTCACGGGAAGCCCTCTTTGGCCAGGTTTTGCGCGAAAATGGTTCGATTTCTGCCTTCCTCTGCCCTCAACCAATAGGTCTGCCTGATCCGCTCAGCCCTGTCCAGGAGAGCGCTGGTCCCTTAGCGGGGATTCTGCGGGGTAAAAATGTCGGGACCCCCTATGGGACGTTCCATCTGGACTTAACCGAACGCATGGAGATTGAAGAAGCAGCCTCTGCCTAGACGCAGCTTTGCTCGCGTGTGGAGAGGCAAAAGGCAAGGCAGGCAGAAGTTCTTTCTTGAGAGAGGAGCCTCTGTCTACTTGTCATTTGCCACCTGTCAAACAGCAAGAGAACGAGAGGAACCATGGTTGTACCTGATTCCACTTCGCCAGAGAACCGGCCCGGCGGCAGGGTCGTCTCGCAACTGCTTGGGGAGGGACAGCTCCCGCTTGTTTTGCAAGGGCGCATATGCTATAGTTCTTTTCAAGAAGAAGTCTCTCAAGACATCATGAGGAGCACCGGGAAGTCTGGTCGGTCTGAGGAGTCGCGTGTCCGTTTTTCGAGAGAAAGAAAGACGGACATCGGACAGCAGGCCAGCAGCTTGAACCCGGTGCTTTTCTTCTGTAGCAGAACTGTGCGACCACAGCAGTGGAACACGGAGAAGAAAGCGATCACTTCCGGCTCCCGAAAGGAGGGTCTCATGGAACGATTTGTGGCAGCAGCTCTCAGCATCCTGTTCGGCCTCTATTGTGTGGTGTGGGCGATTGCAGCTTCATCCTACCCAGCCTCACAGCGCTTTGGTGGGGCTTTCTTGGGGGTGCTGCTCCTCCTGCTGGCTTTCGTGTATGTTCGCGTGCTCCGCCCCCATGAGCAAGCTGGCTCTGGCTCTCCTTCGAAGTAAGTGAGCCTGATTGCGAAGCCGGGCATTCTCACTCGGTGATGGGAAACCGTACAACGATTGCCAGCAGAAACGTGCCGCGTTGCCAGGAAAACGATGCCGCAAAAAGAGCTGTTCCAGGCAGATACGGCATGCCTCTTGGCGAAAAAAAGGTTTTTCCTCAAGGAGGACATCATGAACGGTCTTCGATTTTGGGCACCATCGCTCAGCGCCCTCTACTGCGTAATCTGGGGTATCATCGACTCGTCTGTGCCGACTGCAGAGCGCATTGGGGGCGCTTTCCTGGGGGTGCTTTTCTTGCTGCTGGCCTTCGTGTCTGCGCACGGTATCCTTCCACGTGAGCAATGATGCCTATGTTCAACGTTCTCACGCTGCTTCCCGTCGCGTTCCTGCTCTTTTTTATCTCGCTCGTCGTCGTGATGGTGACTGCGGCCTGGTTTACGCGCAGGCTTGAAGCGCTGTGCGAAATGCTTGGCCTCTCAATAGGCATCCTCAGCCTGCTCAGCGCCATCGGAGCCAATATCCCCAATTACGCGGCCTCCGCGTTCGCGATTATTGGGGGGCATACCGATGTTGGCGTCGGCATCATCGTCGGCTCTAGCATCTTCAATATCGCCATAATCCTTGGCCTCTGCACGCTGACTTCGCGGGAAGCCCCTGGTATTACACTCGACGCGCAGGAAGCGCAGGATGCGCGCGGGATCGCCTGGTATGCACTCGCTATGATAGCGAGCATCCTGGTCGTCGTTGCCCTGCTTCCAGCAACGGCGGCCATTGCGCAGACCCGACAGGCGAGCGCAGCGCGCTTCCTCCTGCCACTTGCAAGCGTGATCGTTCTGGGACTCTTCAGCATGCTGATTGTGCATATTCTCAGGCGTTCTCGTCCTGCACCCTCGTCACCGCTCGCCACCCATCATCACACCGAACTGCGTAGATCACCGTCGGTACGTGTGTTGCGCTTGAGTGGCGAGGTGGTCTTCTCGCTGGCGGTCGCCCTGATGGGCGTGGTGGTGATGGTGCAAGCGGGGCAAACGGTTGCTACTGACTTCCACCTACCACAGGCGTTTACCGGCCTGGTTGTGCTCGCTGTGGCCACGTCATTACCCAATCTCGTCGTGGCGGTGAACCTGGTTCGCACCGGTGAAGCGGCCGCCTCCGTTGAGGAGATTTTTAGCAGCAACAGTATCAATCTCGCGCTTGGCATCGCGCTGCCGCTGTTGTTCTGGCAAGGGGCGCTGTCTGATCGCTCCATCCTCTTGCTGGATATGCCGCTCACCATCCTCCTCACTCTGGGTATGCTCGCCGGCGTGTTCAGGCGTCGTATGGGCCACGTTTTCGGCGCGGCGTTGTTGTGCATCTACATCGGTTGGGTGATCGTGCATCTGTTGCTCTGAGCACACGGTACGTACTCGTTGTTTGCAATGGCAAGTGCGCGCAGCCGCGCCCCTCATGGGAGTCTGATCGAGAAAGGTCAGAAAAAGGCAGCCTATGCACGAGTACGTTCTGTTCCGAACAAGGAGAAGAAGCTTGAGAAGCCGATCAGGAGATCCTTAGGGCGATTCTGTTTTGCTCAGACGTTGATCGATGCCCCAATAGAGGAGGGGGGCGACAACGATGGAGCCAAACAAGGGTACGACGGTTCGAGCAGCGACAAAGATGAGAAAGCTGGCCAGCACGATGAGGAGGAAGACACAGAGCAGAGCGAATCTGATCTTTTCGTGTCGAGGCAAACAAAGGGGCGCACATGCGCCGCTGTCCCCCGCTGGAGGGGAACTCGGAGGCTCGTCGTTCTTCTGGACAAACTGGTCTTTCATACACTTCTCCTCACTCATTATGCGCTATTCCGCAGTGTTTCAGCAAGGGCTTGTCTGCTTCGTCGCTTCATGGAACGCCATGCTCTTGAAACTCATGGGAAATGTTTCCTCCCACACTCTTTAGACACGCACCAGCCTGGACGGTAATGCCTCATCCTCGATCCAGGCGCGCACCGTCTGGGTGAAGACATCGGGCGCCTCCAGATTCCAAAAATGGCCGGCACCCTGAACCAGTGCGCCTCGTGCGAAAGGCACCGCCCTGCTCATGGCATACACCGCCTGCTGGGTCACAAAGGCCTCCTTTTGTCCCGCCACAATCAGGATCGCCACCTGCCCGCTATTGCGCGGGAGTCTGAGCTTCGTCAATTCCCAGATAAAGTGCAGGGTCGCCTCCGGCTCGACCGTGCGCAGGTCGGCCAGGAGCTGTTCGCGATACGCTTGCGTGTTGTGATATGGCCCCAGGAGGAACTCGGCCAGCCGCTCGTGGCTGAGCAGATGTAAGATCCGCTCATCAAGCCGGCGCAGGGCGTCAAGAGGCGCGGGGAGCTCTCTGGCCGTCCCGCTGATCGAGCCGGGTGATCCACCACCTGTGGCTCGTCGCGCAGCATCTGCAGGGCGACCGCACCGCCGAGCGACAGGCCGACCACGTGCGCGGATCCGCCTGGCACGCGCTCGCGAATGACGGAAGCCACACGCCCAGCGGCATCCTTGAGCGTGAACGGGCCGATCACGGCGCTGTTGCCGCATTCGGGCAGATCGGGAGCCAGGCAGTGATAGTAGTCGGCCAGCCGCTCGAACTGCGGTTGCCACATGGCACCGCTCAGCCCCATGCCGTGCAAAAAGAGCACGGCGGGGGCATCAACGGGTCCTGCTTCACGGACAGAGAGCGACACGGGCTGCTCCTCTCCAGTCTGTTCATTCGCGCGAGCGTCGCATACACCCGGACCTAGTCATTGACATAGCGCACCTCGCCTGCCACGTCGCGTCGGCTGAGGAGGCCCGCACCCGCCAGGCGCTCAAGGGCGCGAGCCGCAGCTTTCCTCGCCTTTCGCCCGGCGGTCACACCGGCTGGAAGAAAGCGTCCGGCTGCCTCCCGCGCTGTCAGGATGACGAGGGAGGTGGGCCGATCAGCCAGCGTGTGCCGGATGGCGGCGTCATACCAGGCAACCAGATCCCGCGGTGGCTGGGAGCGGGGCAGCACCATGACCATGACAGGACAGGGGGCCAGGCGCAGGACGCTGCGCGACGTGCTGCCGGCGAACACGCGCCGCAGACGCTGCGCAGGCGCATTGCCCCGGCTGCCGATGATGAGACAATCCACCTGCCTCTTGCGTGCCAGCGCCGCCAGTTCGTCTGCAGGGGCTCCCACGCGGATCAGCGTCTCGATGCGCGCCAGCGCCAGCCCCCCGTGGGAGAGCGTCTCACGGGCGAGCCGCAGCGCTTCCTCGGCCTGCGCTCGCTCTTCGCGCGTAGGCGAAAGGGGATACAACGCGGCGTGCCGGCCTGTGGCTACGGGGAGCGGGATCACCGTGAGTACCAGCAGGTGCAGGTGCGCCGCATCGGGCGCAAAGAACGCGGCCAGCTGGCGCAGCGCGTCCTGCGTGGCCGGGGAGAGGGGCGCATCCACTCCGACGAGCAACTGCCGGTCGGTCGCCTGGCCTGGTTGCTGTGCAAAGGGCTGCTCGCTCTGCGAATAGCGCATGTCATCTTCACCATCCTTCCTACTCGTGCCTACTGCGAGGTACGAGATGCATGCCCATATTGGTCGAGAGGCGCAGCACGCGGTTGATGATAGCGCCGCGGATCAATTCTTCCCAGAGTGGCTGCGTGCCAGTCAGCCCAGCACCAGCAGGCTCACATGACGCTCGCGGGCACCCTCGACCAGCTTTTTCGCCATACCACGGCTGCATCAACACGACGAGGGATGCGCAGCACAGGCATCGAGCGCCAGGTTCAGATCGAGCACGTTGACATACGGCTCGCCGAAAATGCCCAGGAAGCGCCCCGTCTCGTGATCGGTGACCAGCTTCGTCACCATTTGCTGGGAGAGTCCGCGCGCCGCGGCGATGCGTGGCACCTGGTACATGGCGCCCGCGATCGTGATGTCCGGGTCCAATCCCGAACCCGACGCGGTGACCAGGTCCACCGGCACGGGTCCGGCAGGCGCGTTCGGATTCTCCTTCTTCAGTTCGGCCACGCGCTGCTGTACCGTCTGAATGAAGGCCGCGTTGGTCGGCCCCGAGTTCGAAGCGGTCGAGTTGTCGGCGGCGTACGGCTCGGAGGTTCCGGTCGATGGGTTGACGGTCACCGAGGGCCGCCCGTGAAAGTACTCGGGCTTGGTCCAGTACTGCCCGATCAGGTCAGAGCCGATCACCGTCCCGTTGGACGCCTTCACCAGGCTGCCGTTGGCCTGGTAGGGGAAGATCAGCTGGGCCAGGCCCGTCACGATGCCGGGATAGAGAAAGCCGGTCACGATGGTCAGGATCAGGGTCAGCACCACCGCCGGGCGCAGGTATTTCGTCACAAATGTTTTCATCTCACGTTTCCTCTCTCACAACCAGGGGGGCGTCACACCGGAAGTGATGGCGCCCACCCCTGTGTTCATGCTTCCCTTTAGCCCAGGGTCAGGTGCAGCGCGACCAGGATCAGGTCGATGGCTTTAATAAAGATGAACGGGATGATGATCCCGCCGATGCCATAGATCAAGAGGTTGCGGCGCAGCAGCGGACCCGCCCCGATGGCGCGGTATTTCACCCCGCGCAGGGCCAGCGGAATAAGCGCGATGATGATCAGCGCGTTGAAGATCACCGCCGACAGGACTGCGCTGTGCGGCGTGGCCAGGCGCATGACGTTCAGGGCCTGCAGCTGCGGGTACGTCACCGAGAAGGCTGCCGGGATGATGGCGAAGTATTTGGCCACGTCGTTGGCGATGCTGAAGGTCGTCAGCGCCCCGCGCGTGATCAAGAGCTGCTTGCCCACCTCGACCACCTCGATCAGCTTGGTCGGGTTGGAGTCGAGGTCGACCATGTTGGCGGCTTCCTTGGCCGCCTGCGTGCCCGTGTTCATGGCCACGCCCACGTCGGCCTGCGCCAGGGCCGGGGCATCGTTGGTGCCGTCACCCGTCATGGCCACCATACGCCCGCCCCTCTGCTGCTCTTTAATCAGTTTCATCTTGGTCTCAGGTGTGGCCTGGGCCAGGAAGTCATCCACGCCGGATTCTTTGGCGATGGCGGCGGCGGTGAGCGGGTTGTCGCCCGTAATCATGACGGTGCGGATGCCCATCTTACGCATTTCGTCGAAACGCGCGCGCATGCCGCCTTTGACGATGTCTTTGAGTTCGATCACCCCCAGCACGCGCGCATGGCCGTCCGCGCCACTCTCACTCGACCATACCTCCGCTACTACCAGGGGCGTGCTGCCCACGCTGGCGATGCCGTTCACGATGGTTTTCAGCTCGTCGCTGCTTGATCCGCCGTGTTCGGCCACGTAGGCCGCCACGGCGTCCGAGGCCCCTTTGCGAATCGAGTGTACGATGGCGTTGCCGCCGCTATTGTGCGCGCCGTTCAGATCGACGCCACTCATGCGCGTCATGGCCGAGAAGGGGATAAACTCCGTCGCTGGACTGATCTCGTCGGTCAATCCGTATTTCTCGCGTGCCAGGGCCACGATGGAGCGGCCCTCGGGGGTCTCGTCCGAGAGGCTGGAGAGCATGGCCGCCTCGGCCAGGTCGCGCTCATCTACTCTATGCAGTGGCACAAAGCGTGTCGCCTGGCGGTTGCCCAGCGTGATGGTGCCGGTCTTGTCCAACAGCAGCACGTCCACGTCTCCTGCCGCTTCCACCGCACGCCCGCTCATGGCCAGCACGTTGCGCTGCACCATGCGGTCCATGCCCGCGATGCCAATGGCCGACAAGAGACCGCCGATGGTGGTGGGGATCAGGCATACCAGGAGCGCGATCAGCGTGGTGACCGAGACCGGCTCGCCCGAGTAGATGGCAAACGGCTCGAGCGAAACCACCACCAGCACGAAGATGATGGTCAGGCTGGCAATCAAAATGTTCAGCGCGATCTCGTTGGGGGTCCTCTGGCGTTTGGCGCCCTCCACTAGCGCGATCATGCGGTCCAGGAAGGTCTCGCCAGGGTTGGCGGTGACCTGCACCACGATCCAATCGGAGAGCACGCGCGTGCCGCCCGTCACCGCGGATCGGTCGCCGCCGCTCTCGCGGATGACGGGGGCCGACTCGCCGGTGATGGCCGACTCGTCCACCGAGGCTACGCCCTCTGTCACGTCACCGTCGGGGATGACCTCCCCGGCCTCGACCAGCACCAGGTCGCCCTTGCGCAGTTCGGGCGCAGCCACTTCCTGCACCGGGCCGAAGCGGTCGGAACTCGCCAGGCGCTTCGCCATGGTGGTGGTGCGGGCGCGGCGCAGCGTATCGGCCTGGGCCTTGCCGCGCCCCTCGGCCATGGCTTCGGCGAAGTTGGCGAAGACCACGGTGAACCACAGCCAGATGGCCACAGCCAGCACGAAGAAGATCTCAAAATTGAGCTGCGTGCGGGGAAGCTGCGCGGTGGGTTGCGCGAATAAGAGGCGCACGAACTCGACGGTGGTGACCACGCTGCCGACCTCCACCACGAACATCACCGGGTTCTTGACCTGCACGCGCGGATCGAGTTTTTTGAACGACGCCGGGATGGCAGCGCGGATGATCCTGGGGTCCCAGATCGAGAGATCCCCCTTGCGGCGCGTCTTCCACTGCTTGACTTCTAACTCATCGGGTTTGATAGTGGTTTGCATCTTTAGAACACCTTCCCTGCATGCATAAACAGCTGTTCGACGACCGGCCCCAGCGAGTAGGCCGGGAAGTAGGTCAGCGCGCCCACGATCAGGATCACGCCCACCAACAGACCAACGAACAATGGCCCATGGGTCGGCAGCGTCCCGCGCCCGGCGGGCACGATCTTCTTCTCCACCAGCGAGCCGCCGAAGGCCATGATGGGGATGAGGAAGGCGAAGCGCCCGAGCAGCATCGCGAAGGCTCCCGTCCAGTTATAATAGGGCACGTTGGAGGCGATGCCGGCAAAGGCCGAGCCGTTGTTGCCGTTACTTGATGTGTAGAGGTAGAGGATCTCCGAGAGACCATGCGGCCCCGGGTTAGAAATGGAACTCGTCCCTGCGGGGATCACACTGGCCGCTGCCGAGAAGCCCAGAATCACGGCGGGCCCGATCAAAAGGGCCAGCGCCGCCAACATGATCTCCTTGCGCTCGATCTTCTTGCCCAGGTACTCCGGCGTCCTGCCCACCATCAGGCCCGCGATGAAGACCGCGATGATGGCGAACATCAGCATGCCGTAGAGCCCTGAGCCGACTCCTCCAAAGGCGATCTCCCCCAGCGCGATGTTGGCGAGCGGGATCATGCCGCCCAGGGGCGTGTAGCTATCATGGAAGCTGTTGACCGACCCGTTCGAGGTGACCGTCGTATCCACGGCCCATAGCGCCGAGTCGGTGATACCGAAGCGCACCTCCTTGCCCTCCATGTTGCCACCCGCCTGCGTGGCGCTCACCACCTGGTTCGCACCGGCTTTCGTCAGCAGAGGGTTGCCACTCTGTTCGGCTGGCAGCGCGACCGCGATGCCGATTACAAAGATGATGGCCGAGGCGGCCCACAGCACCCAGCCCTGCTTGGTGTTGCCCACCATCTTGCCGAACATGTAGAACAAACCGGCTGAGATGGTGACGATAGCCAGCAGCTCGATCAAATCCGTGAGCGCGTTGGGGTTCTCAAACGGGTGCGCCGAGTTGACGTTGAAGAAGCCACCGCCGTTGGTTCCCAGCTCCTTGATAAACTCCTGCGAGGCGACCGGCCCCTGGGCGATGAGCTGCGTCTGTCCGTTGAGGGTGTGGACGACGGTGTAGGCGTTGAAGTTCTGGATCACCCCTTGCGACACGAGCACGAGCGCCCCCACCACGCAGATGGGCAGCAGGAGGTAGAGCACGCAGCGGGTCAGGTCGACCCAGAAGCTGCCCAGGTGCTGCGCGCTGCGGCGCGAGAGGCCGCGCACCAGCGCCACCGCCAGCGCGATGCCCGTGGCGGCGGAGACGAAGTTGTGAAAGGCCAGGCCCGCCATCTGCGTCAGGTAGGTCATGGTGGTCTCACCGCCGTAGTTCTGCCAGTTGGTATTGGTGGTGAAACTGGCGGCGGTATTGAAGGCCAGCTGCGGCTCGACATTGGGCAGTCCCTGCGGGTTAAAGAGCGAGCCCTGCCACTGCTGGGTGCGCTCGAAGAGATACAGCAGCAGCATGCCCGCCACGCTGAAGAGCAGCATGGAGATGACGTAACCGGTCCACTTCTGTTCTTCCTCGGGGTTGATGCCCGAGAGCCGGTAGAAGAAGTGCTCAACCGGGCCAAAAACGGGCGTGAGCCAGGTGCGCCTGCCGGAGAAGATGGCGGTCATATAGAGGCCCACCGGCTTGGTCAGCAGTAGCACAAGGGCCAGAAAGATGAGCACCTGCAGGACTCCATTGAGTGTTACAGGCATAGGTTTTCCCTCACTTATGTACTAATGAGACAACGTTAAAATTTCTCGGGCGCGAGCAGCGCGAGGACAAGATAGACGAGTACGCCCAGTGTGACGATGCCCACCAGGATATACTCCAGCCCTGAGTTCATACGATCCCTCCTTTGCTACAGGCGTTCGCAGCCCTCGGTGAAGCCGATGAACGCCACAAACATGACAATGGTTACCAGCACGATAATCGCATCAAGCATACAAATCCTCCTTATGGGGTACGGTATTCCGAGAACGCTCGGCTCCTTCCTCATCTTCCAGTTCGGTGACTGTGTTGCCATTTCTCCGTTGAGCAGCCTCTGCTGCCAGTCGCAGCAGAGCATCCATCGGAAATGGTTTGGGCAGGTGCGCCAGCGGGCGAAATTCCAGCAGGCGGCGTGGGCTGACCCATACCGCCGAAAGCACGGCGACGGGCAGTTGCCCGGCATTCCCATTCATCTGCACGGGAGCAAGCCATCCCTGCTTTTGCGCGACGCGCAGCACCTCCCAACCCGTCTCGTCAGGCAGGCAGATGTCCAGCAGGATAAGATCAAACGGGTTGGCTCGCAGCTGAGCCAGCGCGGTGTGTGCGTCTGCCGCGACGTGCATGTCGTGGCCGCGCGCCTCCAGGTTGCGCACAATCAGCTTGCACAGGACTTCGTCGTCTTCGACCAGTAAGATACGCGCTCCGGGCATGTCTCTGCCTCCTTTCTTCCGGAAGACGCAATGCTCCAAGGTATCATTGGCGGTGCTCTTCCGTTCTGATCCACAGCGGTTCCTCCACATCCGGCACACCCTGTGGCTGAAAGCTGCAGTCCCTCTGCCGAAGGCGCCCGCGCCACCAGGAGAAGATCCTGGCCTGAAGGCCCGGTGCTGGTGCCAAACCGATGGGTGCTGACAGGCGAATGAGCACGAGCGCGGCGGGCGGCTTGATGAGCAAGTGCTTCACCTCCTCGTCCCGCAGTAAGCGGCTGTGCTCCCCGCCGGTCACCAGCACGATCCCCTCACAGCGCCTTTCATGCACGAGCGTCGTCAGACTCTGTATTACATCTCCAGTGAAGACCTCGTAGCGTTCCACCGGCACCTGGAAGCGCTCGGCTTTGTGCTGCACGGCCTCCAGGAAGTCTTTCGACTGCTGGATATGCTCAAGGCGCGCTCCTTTGGGCGGGGCGGAGATGAGCGACACGGGGACCAGCGTGGCCCCGGCGCTTTCCGCCAGGCGCACCGCGTATTCGATGGCGCGCATGTCCACTCCGTGCGTAAAGGGCAGCAGCCAGCGTGGCGTCTTCATCGCATCCTGCCTCCGCACGACGTGCATGGGCTGGTGTACGCTGTCAAACATGGTGTTTCCCCTTGTTCTTTCTCGTAGAGCCCTCAATCAATCGATGCAGGCTCTCGACTGCCGTGTGATCACGTCCCTCCTGCTTGCTTGCACACAAAAAAGCACCGGGATCGATCAGGCCTCCAGTGCTCTTGTGCATCGCCATATGGGTGCAATGCACAAGAGCACCTTCACCTGACCAGGCTTCCCGGTGCTCCACTATATGTGTAGATGTAGGCGTGCGCTGCACGCCAAAAAGCACCGGGATCGATCAGGCCTCCAGTGCTCTTGTGCAGTGCGCCAAGGTGGCGCTGCACAAGAGTACCTTTACCGACCAGGCTTCCCGGTGCTCCTTTGTGTATATATTCAATTGTGATGGTATTCTAACATGATTATTTCGCAATGTCAAGTAATAATAAGGCATTTTAGAGGGCCTGGACAAATTTTTTATAGAATAGGCCATGTTCCAGAGCTTTTCTTGAGAGCATGCGGAGTCTAAGGTGTCGTTCAAGAGCAAAGAAGGTGAGCGGAGTCTACCCGTCGCTGGTGGGCGCATCGCTTGATGGTTGCTCAGGCTGCCGGTTGTACCGCGACCGTCTTCCAGGCACACACCAAGACTGTGCTTTGTCGTATGAGGCCTCTGAGGAAGATCGGAAACTGTTGGTACATGATCCCGTCAGAGCCAACCGGGCAAATCGTGAAGAACGTGTTTTGGCACACGCCTTTCCGTTGCATAAGCAACCAATCAAATACAATTGAGAGCGACTGCTGTGAACACATGGTGCAGGTACGTTTTGACGATCTCATAAGAGTGCCCTCCTAACGATAGCAGCATCGATCACGTTGAGCGCGGAGTTTGGCGAGCAGCTCCGGCTCATCAGCGATCAAGTAGTGCCCTGTGACGCTGTGGCGCGTCGCGGGCAGCGTTCCTTTGTGTATCCGTGTGTACAGCCAGTTTCGATGAACAGCCAGTTCCTGGGCTAACCCAAACACGGTCCATTGTCCCTCGACCTTCGCTTGGGTCTTGAACTGCTCGGAGAGGCGAGATTTGTCCGCGTGCTCGTCGGATCTCCCCAACCAACGAGGCAGGAATGCGTGCGCTGCGAGCAGAACGAAAACCTTCTGCTGAAACGATCCGGGCGATTTCGGGATCCTGGTGTCCCTAAGCCCCTAGGGTGAGAATCCGCTCGACCAAGTGTTCATACCCGCTCACGTCCGAGCCTCGGGAAATCGGGGGATGGACCGAGAACGGGGTGACGGCTCCGCTAACCCACACCACTCTGGCTTCGACGGTATCAGGCGTCGGTCGCGTCACAATGATGCGCCGGATCAGGCTGCGCAAGAGTTCCTTCTGCTGGGCAGGCGTCAAGCGTCCGCTTGCCCACATCGCGGGAAGATGTCGCCCGAGATCCCGCAATTGCTCTTTCATCTCCGCAGTCAGCTCAGGAATGTGAGGATGCGAAGCCATATGTTCCATCTCCTCTCGCGCTTCGACCACCGCCTGTAGGGCCACTTAAGAGCGTCGTTCGAGTTCAGCTACGACGAGCCGATTGTCCGGATCGACTGCCTGATAGTGCCGCTGGGCGAGTTGTGCCTCATACTCTGCTCGTGCTACCTGGTCAGCACGAAGTTGCGCCAGTCGAGTCACATCTGCTCGTCGGGCTGCCAGCACCTCTTCCAAGAGATCGAGTTCGGCAGGGGCGAGTGCTGTAAAAAAGGCCTCTACAACGACTACTTCCAGGCTGGCGCCATCCACATGCAGACAGGTTGCCGCCCCATAGCCGGCGGCGAGCGCCGTACAGGTGTAGCGTTGTTGCGGTTTGTAGGTCACCCGCATCTGGTAGCCACACCGTCCACACACGACCAATCCAGCTAAGAGGGCATAGCCTTGTCGTGGAGCCCCATGAGCTCGCCGCGCGAAATCGCTGGCGTTGTCCGCCAGGCGCGCTTGATTGGCCAGGAACTGGTCCCACGTGATATATGCAGGATACACTCGCCTCTTGGATGGTTGTCCACTCTTCCATCGGACGCCGGATCTGGCGCAACTGTCCAGGGCGACGATCAGGATGAGGACCTTTGCGACCATAGACGAAAGCCCCTGCATAGGCTGGATTGTGTAGAATATCGCTGAGGGCTGCTTGGGTGGGTTTGCGCCAGAGCAGCTGACCAGCGTACAGCCCTCCACGCTGTTGCCGGGGTAGGAGAATGCCGTCATCGCGCAGGCTCCGCATCACTTTCTGGCAACTGCAAAGGCGTGGTAAAACGCGCAAAGACCAGCTCGATGGTTTGCTGCACCTGCACGTCGGGCGTTTTGCTCACCCTTCCATCCTCCAGGCGAACCAACCCTGTCGGCACATGCTGCTGGTAGCGCCCCTGCTCAATTTGGCGACGTCGCCCAGCATCCATACGTAAGCGCAGGGTATGGAGCTCTGCTTCGCTCAGAAGCCCTCGTAGGCCGAGTAAGAGACGATCATTGTAATCGCGTGGATCGTAGATGTCCTCGGTATCAGCAATGAGGACGCCGACCACGGTCGCCAGATCCAGCAAGGTGTACCAATCGGTGTTGTTGCGGGCCAAGCGGCTGGCTTCATAGGCCAGAATCAGACCGACCTTGCCGAGCGAAACAGCCGCGACCAGGCTTTGAAATCCTGGGCGCTGACTGTCTTGTCCTGACTGACCCAGGTCGCTGTCGATGAGATGGACCCGCTCGGGTAGCCAACCCAGGTCGATCGCTCGCTGCACGAGCGCGTACTGATTGTGCCGGCTTTCTTGATTCTGCTGCACTTGTTTGAGTGTCGACTGGCGGACGTACACATAGGCCTCGAGTTGGCGGTGAC
>Ga0209648_10003201_pt1 | contig 13729 bp, 13 predicted proteins | sample GraSoi2013_115cm_FD_185830 | JGI IMG/M metagenome (GOLD analysis project Ga0209648, IMG submission 185830) | Grasslands soil microbial communities from the Angelo Coastal Reserve, California, USA - Sample 9_17_2013_115cm (SPAdes) (version 2) | ecosystem: Environmental > Terrestrial > Soil >...
AATAAACAGCTACATTCCCCGCCTTGGGGTGTATCGCACGCGACAGATAGACTTCGTATCCCTGTGTTCGTAATTGCTCCTGTACCCTGTGAGCGCAAGCAAGTTCAGAGAACGGTGCAAAGAGTGTTGGACCTGTTCCAGAAAGACCCACAAATGGAGCGCCCGCTTGTAGCAGGTCTGCCCTGGCCTGGGCGACCTCTGGATAGTGTTCCAGTACACTGCGCTCGAGAGCATTATGCAGGTCTTGCACCGGCGGTGTTTGCCCTGCATTGAATGCCGCGCTGACTGTTCGACTATGCGCATCATCGCTGTAATCACTGGCGGGCAGGTTACGAAAGACTGCCGCAGTGGCTATACCAATCGCTGGCCTGAGTAAGAGTAACCAGCGCATTGACTTGGGCCAGTAAGGGGTGAGAGTGGTCACTCGCTCACCACGTCCCTCGCAAAGCGCAAGTCCTCCGTTCAGGAGAAACGGGACGTCTGAACCCAATGCAGTCGCCATGTCGAGCAGGTCTGACGGGGGTAGCGGCAGTTGCCACCACTGCTGCAATGCACGCAGAACAGCAGCGGCGTCGCTACTTCCTCCCCCTAAGCCGGCTGCCACGGGGATACGTTTGTGCAATTCGATCAAAACTCCATGCCTGAGTGCGAGGCGCTGGCGCAACAGTTGCGCAGCGCGTACAGCCAGGTTTGCATCGTTGCTGAGCTCGGGTATGCTGCACACCAGGTGGATCTGGCTATCTTCGGTAGCAGTAAGGCAGATGGTGTCGTAGAGATCGACGGTCTGCATCACCGTTGCCAGGTCGTGATAGCCGTCAGCTCGACGCCCAAGGACATCGAGCGTCAGGTTGATCTTCGCATACGCTCGAACAAAGCAAACGTCGCCAGAAGTTTGTGCTCGCTGTGCGTGACTCATGGGTGCATTGTGCATAGAAATGAGATACTTGTCAAGCATAGCACCCGGAAAACGAGAATAATAGCCCATAATTACTGCCTCTTGAGCGTATGTTCGGTGCCTGTGCTATACTCTGGCTGGTACAGGTAGGTAAGTAAAGCTACATCCCTTAAATCCTGTATTACACTTCATTTATCCATCTTGTGGTAGGTTGCATGGAAATTACTGTCGCTTATTTTCATCCATTGCTGCATCCTGATAATGCGAAACGTGATTTTGAAGAGATTCGCTCGGCAGGTGCAGGAAGTATTGTCTATGCTATACACGAACAGGAGGAACAGCGCTGGCCGCGTGACCTGGAACGCGGGCTGTCCCAGGCCCAGGACGCGGGCCTGAAAGTACACTTGAGTCTTGGGCGTTACGGGAATCTTTTTGCTGGCCCATCGCTTGTGCCAAGCTGGTATACGTTTCGTCACCCGCAATCGCGCGTGATGGACCGTCATGGCAGGCATCACGAGATCTCCTGCTTTAATCACCAGTCGTTTCGTCTCTGGCTTTTCAAAGAGATCGAGCATTATATTACCAGGTACCCCATCAACGGTATCCTGATCGACGAGCCGCGCAGCCTGGAGGTGACCTGCTTCTGTTCGGTGTGCCGGGCGCTCTGTCCCGACGTGACCGACCTTGAGCGCTTTCGACGGCGTTCGATGATCGAGTTTCTGGGTGAGTTGTGCGCGTGTGTCAAAGGAGTTGATGAGCATATAAGGACGACCCTGGTGCTACTGCCGCAAGATATTTCCTTGATTGAGGACCTGGTGTTGATGCCGAACCTGGATACGATTGGCTGCCACCTTTTCTGGAGTTTGCTCAAGGAGAACGTTACAATAGTAGAAGAGTGGGGTCGCAGCATTGTCGAGATGACGCGCCCGCTCGAAAAACGAAGCCAGCTCTGGCTTCAAAATTTCGATCTCGATGAAGATAATGAGAGGGATTTGGAAGCGGCTTTCTCCCGCATCCTCAATGTCGAGCCTGATGGAGTTGGCTGCTATTACTACTGGCGCAATAATGCTAACCCGGCGCGTGTTTGGGAAACCACCCGTGGATTATTACGCCGCATACCGCGCCGCCAGTTGTACTGGCAGGTGGCGGCGGCATCTGATAAGCAAGGAGCAGAGTGAACGTTATGGCTAATGAGACTTCTGTGCTGCTGCCCCCTGGGGGACAGCGCATTCTTGTGATCTTGGCACACCCCGATGATGCCGAGTTCATTTGCGGGGGGACTATAGCGCGCTTGGTGGCCGAGGGCCGGGAGGTTCACTATGCGCTGGTGACGAGCGGCAATCGCGGTAGTCACGAGGCCGGTATGACGATGGAGCGGCTTGCGAGGATACGGGAGGAGGAGCAGCGGCGTGCTGCCGAGATGTTAGGGGTGCGCGAGGTAACGTTTCTTGGTTATAATGACGGAGAAGTGGAGGTAAGCCTATCACTGCGCCGCGAGCTGGTGTATGCCATACGGCGCGTGCAGCCGGAGGTGCTTCTTACTTTTGATCCCTGGAGACCTTACGAGATTCATCCCGATCATCGTAACGTGGGTTTGTGCGCACTGGATGCAGTGGCGTCGGCGCGTATGCCGATGTATTACCCTGAGCAACTCGTGGATGAGCTTGCGGCACACCGTTTGAAGCAGGTCTATTTTTTCTCGACGAGTCAGCCGAATCACTGGGTTGATGTCAGCGATTATATGGACAAGAAGCTGGAAGCGTTACACTGCCATACGAGTCAGATAAGTAATCCTGATGTCGATGAGTTTGTGCGCCAGCGTGCTCGCCTGATCGGTGTCGAGCATGGGTATACGTACGGAGAGTCTTTCCATCACATGGCGCTGAGGTAAAGACTCTTAGAGGCTCTGCCTCCTTGCGTGGGCAATCCCCTCCCCGTAGAGTGCGGATTTATCCAGCACGTGGGCGAGGGAGGTGAGTGGCGGGGAGTGGGCCTTTATGGTCGCCCGCCGTCCTTCACCTCGCGCTCTATCCATGCGAGATAACTCTGACTCCCGTCAACCACGGGCATGGCGAGTATCTCCGGTTCATCATATGTGTGAGCTTCTCGAATCGCTTGCTCAAGTTCTTTGTACAGGTCCTTTCTAGTCTTCGCCAGGCACAACCATTCCTCGGTTGTTTCCATCGCGCCCTGCCACCAGTAGGTGCTTGTGATTGGGCCAATCACCTGGGCACATGCCGCCAGGCGTTTCCCCACGATTGATTCCGCGATTTTTAGAGCATCATCCCTGGACCCTATCGCTGTCATTACCTGAATAAACTCTGCCATATTTCTTTTATCCTTATCTTCTAGTCCGATAGCATTCCAAAATGTACCCTCTGGGTCTGCGTCCTATTTCAGGCAAACTATGCGGTGAAGATGCGCGCGGTCTGGTCGTCGCTGGCGGAGGCAATCAACGATCCATCTGGTGACCAGCGTAGCGCGTTGATTGGCGCGCTATGGCCCTGGTAGGTCTGGACCAGCTTGCCGCTCCGGGTATCCCAGATGGAGACGCGCATGTCTTTGCCACCTGTCGCAAGATATTTGCCGTCGGGCGACCAGTCCACTGCCTGGCTCTGTGGACCATAGGTGTGCTGCAGACGACCATTGGCCACGTCCCAGACCTGGTTATCTGCGGCAAGGTATTTGCTATCAGGAGACCAGGCCAGACTGTTGGGTCCGATGTGGAGCGTCGAGAGGACCTGGCCGCCGGGCAACGCCCGAATTTGAGTTACATTGTTCCCGTTGCTGAGCGCAATGCGTTTGCCGTCAGGCGACCAGGCTATGAGCATGGGGGTCGGTGTGTAAGTCGTAGAAATTTCGAGCATGCCGGTAAACTGAAGGTTGGTGAGACGGTTACCGCTTGCAATGTCCCAAAAAGCAACAAACAGCGCGTTTTGTGTATCTGTATAGGCTGCGGCCAGTTGCGTGCCATCGGGCGACCAGGCAACACACGCGCCGAGAGTTGAGTAATCGCGCAAGACACTGCGATTTTGCTGGTTAGCACCCTCCCATACCAGAATTTTGCCTGAGCTGTCGCCGAGCGCGATGAGCTCTGTGCGAGGAGACCAGGCCAGGCCAGTTGCATCGCCAGTGCCATTAATTGTAACGGCGGGACTGATTGTGCGGGAAGTCAGCAGCTTTCCGCGAGCTGTCTTGCCTTCTGCTACAGCCTGCCAGACCTGGGCCGTGCCGCTCAGGTCGATTGAAGCCAGACGCGTACTGTCTGGTGACCAGGAGAGGCCATAGACTTTATCAGTATGCCCGTGATAGGTATAGAGAGGCAGCAGGGCGCTCTGGCCGGGATTGGAAGATACTCTCCAGACCAAGCCTGCTGCGCCAAGGGCAGCTGCGCCTCCAGCGCCAACCAGACCCCCCAAAAGCGCGCGCCGCGAAAGTCCTCGCTTTGTTGCCTGGTTGATTGCTACTGGCGCGCTGCTCGCCTGCTCCAACGCGCTGGCGAACGCCCGGACGCTGGAGAAACGCTCGCGAGGATTCTTGGCCAGCGCGCGCGAGAGCACTTGCTCAACCTGTGGCGCGAGGTCGGGACGACGCTGGCGCAGCGAGGGAGGGTCGATCAGTGCGTGTTGCGTCGCTACCTCTGTATAGGTGCCGGCGAAGGGCGGCTCCCCACAGAGCCATTCGTAGACCAGAATGGCCAGCGCATACTGATCGCTGGCGGCTTCGAGTTGTCCTGCCAGCTGTTCTGGCGCCATATAGGTCACGGTTCCGGTGACTGGAGCTTGAGTCCTACCAGGCATGTTTTCGACCACTGGCGCGAGCCCAAAATCGCTCAGGAGCAGCTTATCCTGCTCTCCCAACAACAGATTTTCTGGCTTGATATCCCCGTGAATCTGTCCGGCCCGGTGAGCGGCATCCAGGGCTGGCGCGATCTGACGGAGATACGTGAGCACTACCTCCATCGGCAGCTGGCTCCCGCGGGGATGGCGCTGGCGCAATGTTCCACCGGTGGCATAGGGCAGAACGAGAAAAGGCGAGCCATCCCGCAGATCGCAGCTGAGAATAGGGAGAATGTGTTCATGGTGCAGACGCGCAAGTTTGCGAACCTGCACGAGGAAGCGTTCCATCTGCTCATCGTCTGGACGAGTCCGAAAGATCTTCAACGCGACCCGCGTCTGAAGGTAGCTATGCTCGGCGAGATAGACATCAGCGAAACCGCCGCGACCAATGACGTGAAGCAGACGATAGTTGCTGATCTCCTGTTGTTGCGTCTGCTGCACCTGTTGTTGTTTTACTTTGCTGTCCATATATACACCATTCCGTCTGCGCTCCCAGAAACAATATAGCTCCTGTCAGCCGACCACGCCAGCGTGAGGACGTTTGCGTTATGTTCGCGGTAAGTCGCGATCAGTTTGCCAGTAGCTGCTTCCCAGATCTGAATGGTACCGTCTTCTCCTCCGCTCGCTATGCGGCTGCCATCAGGCGACCAGGCGACGGTTCTGACGGTTTGGGTGTGTCCTTGGTAGGTCAGGACATGCTCGCCAGTCAGAACTGTGGAGATATGGACAGCAGAGCCCCAGCCGGAGGCAATGTGCTGCTCGTCAGGCGACCAGTCCAGCGCGAATTTCTGGGGGACTGATCCGTCGCCGTGATAGCGTGAGATTAACTGCGTATTCGATGTATCCCAGATATTGACGCTGCTGTTTAAAAACGAGGCCAGATAGCGGTTGCTCGGCGCCCAGACATCCAGATCTACCGCGCCGGGCGTCCAGAGAGCGGGCGGATCAATCGTGTTCATGGATGCCACATCGTGATTGAGTATCAGCTGACCCGTGGTCGCGTCCAGGATGACAATGTGCCGGTCCTTAGCCTGGCTTGGAGGAGGGATATTGTTCGGATCAGTATATCCACCAAGTAAGATGATCGATTTTCCATCAGGCGACCAGTCCTGGGCTATGCTACCGGCGGGCGGGGTGAGCAAGACATTGCCTGTCGCGGCGTCGAGAATGTGTACCCCGAAAGAGACGCTATTGCTGGTTACATCGGTTGTGGTTGTGGCCAGAATACGCGTGCCGTCAGGCGACCAGGTGACCCCTTTCCTGTTGCCATAGGGATACGTCGGATTTCCTGCTCCTGAATAGGTGTCACTGGTGAGAATATGTTCGCCGGTAAAAGCGTGCCACTCGGTGAGTTTGCCAAAGATCGGAAACGCGCTTTCTCCTGCTACGCTGCCTGCTGAAAGGATCCGTGTGCCATCAGGTGACCAGGCCAGCGTATCTAGCTGGAAAGACTGAATGCCTGTGTTGCTAAGTCCGCCGTAGATATAGACAGTTTTGCCAATCGTACCTGTTGTACTGACTGGCGACGAGGCTTGCTGATGTTTTGAGCTCTGAGAGAGTGGACTGGCACCAGACAACGCCCGCCAGCCCAGATAACTGCCCCCGGCCGCCAGCGCACCAGCAGCGCCCAGCATGGCCAGCATGAAGCGGCGCGAGCGGCGGCGTTCCTCGCGATGTTGTTCCGGCGGGGGATCCAGGCTCTGTTCGCTCTCTGCCTGTCTCGCGGGAGCCGGCTCAGGCATTGTGTTGCAACGAGAAGCCCGTTCCAGCGTGTCTGCAAATGCCTGGATGCTTTCAAAGCGCTGGTGATAATCTTTCGCCAGCGCCCTGTTCATCACTGCTTCGACAGCAGGCGAAATGTCGGGGGCTTTCTCGCTCAAGGCTGGCACAGGAGCGCTCAGGTGCTTTTTGGCAATCTCAAGGTAGGTGGGACCGTCAAAGGGAGGAACTCCACACAACCATTCGTACGCCAACGTTGCCAGGGCATACTGGTCGCTGGCAGGCCGGGGACGTCCTTTCAGCTGTTCTGGAGACATGTATGTTGCCGTTCCTACCACATCTTGCACGCTTTGTGAGTGAGAACTGCGCGCGACAATCGCGATGCCAAAGTCACTCAGCAATAACTCGCCATTCGCGTCCAGGAGCAAATTTTCTGGTTTCAGGTCTCGGTGAATGAGGTGCTGATCATGAGCATATTGTAAGGCTGCGGCAACCTGCTTGACGTAACGCAGAGCAGTCTCGCAGGGAACACGCGAGCCTTCAGGATGGCGTTTGCGCAGATTGCCCTGAGGGGCATAACTCATTACCAGAAAAGGGATACCATTTTCGATGCCAAAATCTTTCACCTGGATAATGTGTTGATGGTTTAAACGAGCAAGAATGCGAGCTTCATCAAGAAAGCGTTGTTGTTCTTCTTGGTCGAATAGATACATATGCAGGACTTTAACTGCGTGCAACATCTTGAGATAGGTATGCTCGGCGAGGTAAACGTCAGCGAAGCCACCAGAATCAAGTAAATGGAGCAGGCGATAATTTCCAAGTTGTTGTTCGGTGATCGTGCGCACAGGAATCCCTCCATATTTTGTACTACTGGTAGTTATACGTTGCCTGGAAAGGATTTATCTCTTCCGGGGAGTATCCACCATACAGTTCTGGAATTGATAGGTCATATGCCCTCTCTTTTCTCACTCTGGGGGTACATTTTGGAATGCTGTGGCTGGAATCAGGATAAATCGGTGAGCGACTGAAGAATCAAACGATTTACAGCACAAGTATCCAGAGTTTCTGCATTAGTTCCTTGTAAGCAACGCGCCTAAGCGAGCTACGCTGACTTCCTTTCTCCAACGAGATTTTAACAGAGCTGCGTGCAGATGCTTCACCCTGACTCTCAGAAAATGAAGCCACAGGCACTGGTAGTAAATCACATCAGTATGCTTAGCCCTCACCCTCTTCTCCTATACTCGTGCGCACCTGTTGATGCAACTCCTTGCGCCACAGGCGCCCGATCTGCTCAAGCTGGTCCGGCAGTAGTGCCCCCTGTTCACTCGCAGCCAGGTTACACACAACCTGTTCAGCAGTGCGTACCCCTGGAATCACCGTGCTGACAGCCGGGTGACTCAGGCAGAAGCGCAAGGCCACCTGCGCCAGCGCAACGCCTGGCTCGAAGAGTGCCCTTACCTGAGACACGCGCTGAACGGTTCTCTCTAAGACCTCGCCGCGAAAGACTCGCCGCCGCCAATTCGCCCGGTGGAACTTCATGGCTGTGTGCCAGCGTCCAGACAGCGCACCCGAAGCCAGCGGCGTCCTGGCAATGATGCTGACATGGTGCCTTTGGGCAAGTGGGAAAAGACGCTCGGCAGCCCGCTGGTCAAGCAGGCTATACTATAGGGAGCCTCGATGATGTCCACCCGGCCGGCAGCAATCACGCCATTGGCGTCCTCGGGGCGGTGGTCACTGACCGAGATTCCAAACGTACGGATTTTGCCTTGCTCGCGCAGCATGAGCATAGTTTCATACCAGGCCGTTTCTGCTGACCAGGTGGGACACCAGGTCTGGAAGAGCAGCCCATCCAGGCAATCGGTTTCCAGGCGTCTCAGGCTGGCCTCGGCTTGGGCGATGATGTGCTCCGGTGGGTAGAGGGCGGACATGGACGTTCCGGGTGCCGGTGCCCAGTGGTAGTTGCGCGGGTAGATTTTGGTGAGGATGGTCACACGCTGCCCGTGCTCTTTCAAGGCGCGCGCGATCAGGCGCTCAGCGCGTCCATTGCCATAGAGGGCTGCGGTATCGATCAACCGGCACCCCGTCTCCAAGGCACAATAGAGGGTTTGCAGGGAGGTCTCCTCCGGTTGTGGTCCCCAGCCTCCGCCAATCGCCCAGGTGCCGATACCAATGCGGCTACTGAGCAATCCGGCACTGCCCAGGCGCACAGGTTCACTTGCGTTCTGGATCATCGTTGTTGACCTGTTCTAAGCTGGCAGACAGTGATCTGCACGCTGAGACCTTCAAAGACCAACTTGGCAGACACAATCCAATCGCCTGGCATTACTCTATAACGAGCAACGCGCCTAAGCGAGCAACACCCGGTTCCCTGCTCCATTTCGAATGTGCCAGGGCCTCATGCAGCGTGCTCGCCCGTGAAATCGTCTTGTTCGATCCTACTGAACGTGCGAGTTTTAATGCTTCCTCAGCGTGCGTGACACAAAAGTCGATCTCGCCAAGACCATAATACGCCTCGGCTTTCTGGATGGTGAGCCGGGCACGTGCAGGAATCAGTGTGGGATTATATGTCGTCAGGCCTTTGTCAATCAGCTTGATCGCGCGGTCGTAATCATGTAGAAAGGCCGCATTCACCCCTTTCTGTGCTGTGACCGAGGCCGAGCTGAATTCTCGCTGGAGAAACAGGCTTCGCTCGCGGATAAATGTTCGCTGATCTAAGGCACATTCTGCTAGTCCAACACTCCGCCAGCACTCTTGCGGCTGCTGGGCTTTCGCAAAGGCTTCCGAGAGCAACTTTAAAATATGCCCTCTCAGGTAAGGAAACCCTTGCCCGTAGACCTTGTCCAGTGCGCCTTTAAGGTAGGTAATGGCTTCTCGCGGCTGATCCTGGTTAATGAACACAACCCCTTCACGAAAGAGGGCTGACGCCATCAATTCAGGATCATCAATTTCCTCAGCAATCTGATACGCTTTTTGAAAGGCCTTGTGCGCTTGAAGATAGTCTAACCTGCTACTCCGTGCGACGCTTCCTTGTAACAGGTAGCTCATGCTAAGTACGGCTAACGCGCGTTTTTGCCATGCCGTCCCTTGCGCGTTTTCGACGAAATTCGTGACTTCGCTCATCCATATATCCAGGCCCCGAGCGGCACTCCTTGTCCCCCCTATCTTATGCATCTCCCAACGCAGGATCATCGTATTTTCGAGATATCCCATGGGATCCTCATTAAAGAGAAGTTCAGTTGTCCTCAGGTGCTGCTCACCTTCCAATCCCAGAAGAACAGCAGGAATGCCGAGCAGCTTCACCAGCAGCTCTCGCCTCTTCACATTCTTAATCATGGGCTGTTGCTCCATTCTCTGCACAGTACGCAAATCAACACCCAGTTCATAGGCCAATCGCTCCTGACTCCAGTGCATACGCCCACGGTATACAGCAACAAGACGCCCATGGTGCATACTCTCCACCTCATCGGTATTCATCATCCATCTCCTTTTTGTCGCATTTTTACTTCGAATGCCGTAGCCGCATTTACGTCATCACCTCACAATTGAGGTGTAGGATGTATGACACCAGTGGACAGGTACACAGGGCTCTTCTGCTCCGCGCTTCTTCGTGAGAGCAGGAGGTTCTTAGAGTGGTTCTTGTTTCCCTGAGTGTACCATGCATCCTCGCTCAAGGCAACGTTTCTGAGGAAGAAGTACATCGCAAGCAAAAAATGGGAGGATTATTTTTATGAGCGAACCCGAATGTCGCAGTGAAGTCGCCCGCCTGATGCGACAAATCAGCGAAGCGAACGAAGCTGCTTACCAGGCGCTGTATGGCCTGGCACAGGGCACCGCACAGCACGCCTTCATCACCGCCAGGATGGAACGCATGGGAGAGTACCACGAGCAACTGGTCGAACTGGTAGGGGAGCACGAGGCCGCTCTACTGGTATGCCGTGCCCTGGATGGGGATGGTGAACTACACACGCACGAAAGGATAGCCGTCTCACCATGAAACCCGTATCCGCTCTCACCGGGCGGCAGCAGATGCCCTTGTTCTCCCATGCTGTCGCCATCGTCCTGGCCTACGATGTGCAAGCCCTGCTCACGAAGCTGCTGGGAGGGCTGCTGCCGCCAGGACTGTCCCTTGCAGCAAAGGCGCGGGTGCTCGATATCGCCTGTGGGGCTGGCAATTGGGCACTTGACCTGGCCTTTGCCTATCCTGCTCTCAGCGTCGTGGGAGTTGATCGGGACGCTGCTCTGATCGGTCACGCGCTGGCCAGCGCTCGTGTGCAACGCTTAGCCAATGCCCATTTCACGGTACTTCCTTTGGTCTTGCCTGACGGACGCAGTCCGTAGACACTTCCTTTGGTCCTGGCTGACGGACGCAGTCCGTAGACGCGCAGCGTCGTTGGCAGGACCCATTTCAAGGTTCGCAGCGTCGTTGGCAAGACCCATTTCACGGTAGTAGCAGATATGTTTCACATGACCACCATCCCCAGCGATACGTTCGACCTCGTCCACGCGCGCTTCCTGGCAGGCGCGGTGGAACCAGAGCAGTGGGTAGCGCTGCTGAACGAACTGCGGCGCGTGTGCCGTGCCGGTGGCGTGGTGTGCTGGAGCGAATGGGGACAATTGCTGACGAACAGTCCTGCCTGTAACGGAGGCTACCAGCTGTTCCAGCGCGCGCTGAGCAGGGCAGGAGGGACAACGCAGGCGACGCTGCTGATGCGCGCACTGCTGGATGAGCTGGGATGGGTGAACATACAGCAGAGCACAAGCGTGCTGGACCTGTCGGCGGGAACGGATGCGTATGCAAGCGTGCTGGCCGCCGGCAAGGGGCTTTTTCCTGCCGCCGGGTTGTGGCTTGAGGGCATGGGACTGGGAGATGCAGAGGAACTGGCACAGCTGGAGCAGCAGGTGTGGATAGAGCTGTTAGCTGAGACCTTCTATGCGACCTTGCCTCTTGTCACAGTGTGGGGTGAGAAGTAGAGCCTTGCCCCCGCCCTGAGCCGGGCGCCAGGAGCAAGCCTTCCCACCCCATATCCACACAATTTCCGCTGCTTACGACTCAGGGTCTGTGAATGTTCCCGAAAAGTGTGCTCATGTTCCTGGTACCCCTTGCGGGTACCAGGATAATTCACAGACCCTGGCTTACGACTGAGCCCTGTTTGTCAGGCCAGTCATGGTTTCCTTCTCATCGTGGTGCACCTTCTCCAGCAGTTCGCGCAGGGTCTTGATCTGCTTGTTAGTGGTAGCGTCGGTGGCGCTGGCTGCAAGGATGACGGCCTGTATACCCAGGGTCAGGAGGGTATAGGCGTCGGCTTCGCTTAAACCAGCTTTTACGTTGAGAAGCGCGGGGAAGCGCACTGCTTCGCGCACGGCGCGGTAGCGCAATACGTCTTCGATCGACATGCTGCCGACGTTGCCGGTCAGCGAGAAGTCGAGGAGCACCGCCGCAAGATTGTCAAAAGCCGCCAGGTTGCGAATGAAGAGGGGGTACATGTCGCCTTCCTGCATAGGTACGGCGACGACTAATTCCAGGTCTTTGACCTGCAGTGCGAGCAAACGAGCCGGGGCGTGCAGTGGGAGCACGATAAAATTCACACCCTGTTCTTTGAAGTGCTCGAAATTTTCGCGTTCCAACTTATCCCAGCCACCTGTGATGTGTAGTCCGCTGGCGACTTTTTCGCCACTTGCTTGTGCGGCATCGGTGGCCTGTTTAAGCGTCTCAAGCGAGGATGCATCTTCGCCATTCCAGGTGAAGAGCACTCCATCTGCTCCAGCTTTAATAGCTGATTCGGCATTCCCTGCGTCGATAGTGGAAAATTCGACGACGAGAGCTGCGGCCCGGGGTTTGCTCGGGGTTTTGTTTTTGCCTACAAACCCTATGCCGCCGCCGCTCTGCGCGCGGCGTGCCTGTGCGATCATATCCGTTAATTTACCCATTTTGTAATATTTCTCCTTATTGTTTCACTGAACACCGTAGAGGTGAGCAGGGCTGCCTCAGATCTACATGCATATTCAGTGTGTAGCTGTGCGAGGCGTAAGGGGTATCCGTATGAGTTACCCGTTGATTTATTATATCACCTTTTAGAGGGGCTTACTTCCTATTTTCTTGCCCTAATATGTTCCATCGATTATAATAGCTGGGTTATAAACAGTCCCCGGGGGAGAGAAACGGGGAACTAAAGATAGGCGGAAGTGTCCTATGTTGCAAGAAGCTATTGATGAGTATATGGCCTCGCTCTCTTTGAATGAGCAGGGGCATAATGGCGCCAACCAGAATACGATAGTGGCGTACCGTAACGACCTGAACCAGGCGTGTGCATATCTTAAACAGCAGCAGGTAGATGACTGGCAGGCGGTCACTCGCGAACATATTGAAGGCTATCTACAGGAAATGCGTGAAGGTCAAGCATATCGTCCAACTACTATTGCACGCAAACTGGCTGCTCTGAAGACTTTTTTCCGCTATTTGCGAAGTACAGGCGTGATTACATATGATCCTATTGAGAAGCTAGACACGCCGCGTATCCAGAGAGAGATGCCGCATGTTTTGAGCCACGAGCAAATCGCCAGTCTCTTCCGCCAGGTGGAAGTTGAGACAGCGGTGGGGAAGCGCGACCTGGCCATGTTACATATGCTGTATGCGACGGGCATGCGTGTCAGTGAGCTTGTTGCTTTAAACCTGGACGATTTTGATGCAGGGCAGGCGACCGTAGTTTGTCCCGGGCGCAATGGACGCAGCAGGCATACGCGCGTGTTGCCTCTACCTGCTGTTGCGCTGGAGGCAACAAAGCAGTATATAGCGACGGCGAGACCGCTTCTCGTGGCGCGTCACCCAGAGGAGCAGGCGCTGTTTCTCAACCATCACGGCGAGCGGCTGACGCGCCAGGGTTTCTGGCTGATTATCAAGGGCTATGCACGGCAGGCTGGCATCGCAGAGATCACGCCGCATATGTTGCGGCATTCGTTTGCCATTCTGATGCTCCAGAGCGGCATGGAACTGCGTTTGGTACAGGAATTGCTGGGCCACGCCCATATCTCCACGACGCAAGTCTATAGCCAGCTTGTACGAGAGAGCATCACCTCAGGCGTCTGATTGATCTCCTATAGAAAGAGAGCGAAGATGGCACTCTATGATCAGGTGATGGAGGCCGCGGCGGTTATTCAAGCTCGTTCTGGCCTCAAGCCTGCTGTTGGTATGATTCTGGGGTCGGGCCTGGGAGACCTGGCAGCGGAGATTCGGGATGCGACAGCTATTCCTTACGGGGAGATCCCGCATTTTCTGCGT
>Ga0209648_10003203_pt1 | contig 13725 bp, 11 predicted proteins | sample GraSoi2013_115cm_FD_185830 | JGI IMG/M metagenome (GOLD analysis project Ga0209648, IMG submission 185830) | Grasslands soil microbial communities from the Angelo Coastal Reserve, California, USA - Sample 9_17_2013_115cm (SPAdes) (version 2) | ecosystem: Environmental > Terrestrial > Soil >...
ATCATCCCGGTGACGGTGCCGCGAAGCAAGTCGCGTCGCGTAATTGGGTCTTTCCCTCCGAACGCCATAGAACCTCCTCTTACTTCAATGAAATATTTTCCCCCTGACCCCTAGGCCTTCCCCAGCACCAGCCGGTCTACGCGCCGGCTCACGTCACGCAAGTAGGCTTCGTCGCCCGCTGCGAGCTCGGTAATGGCGCTTCCCGCGTAACCAATTTCGCGAAAGGCTTCGCGAACGGCCTCCCATTCCACGTCGCCGTCGCCGAGGTTCACCCACTCGTAGCCATTTTCCTTACGCTTAAAGTCTTTTAAGTGGACTTTGGCGATGCTCTTCCCTAGTGTGCGAATCCAATCCTGCGGGTAGCCGTAAAACATCACGTTCCCCACGTCGAACCACGCTTGGATCCATGGGCTTTGGAATTCACCGATGTACTTGGCCATTTCCAGGGGACTCAGCAGAAACTTGTTCCACACTTCTTCGATGGCAATCACCATTCTCAATTCTTCCGCGAGAGGAAGGAGTTTTCGAATGTGCGTTTGGGAACGGCTCCAAGCGTCGCGATACGAAGTCTGCGCAGTGACCACGGCCGGAACCAGCAAAACCGCGTCTGATCCCCAGAGCTTGGCGTTGTGCAGGGAGGTGCGCATACCGACCAGGCTTTTTTCCACCACGGCGGAATCGCTCGATGAGAGCGGGTACTTCCAATGATCCATGTTCATCACCGAGTCGATGCGTATGTTCGCGCTGTCTGCGGCTTTCTTGATCTCTTCAGCTTCCTTTTCGTCCGGTGTCGTGGGCGCTTGAACCACCTCGAAGCCCACATCGCGCGCCACTTTCATGCGCTCGGTGTAGCTGAGTTTTGCTGGCAGCATGTCGAAGACAAGCCCTTTCTTCATCGGCAAAGGCGCAGCCGTCGGAGCCGTGGCCGCACTGGCCCATGCCCGGGAAGCGCCGAAGAGTTCCGTTGAACTCAACGCACCTAGCCCCGCGGAACACACTGTTGTCACCGTGGACTTCAGAAATTCGCGACGCGATGGATTCCACATACGCACCTCAATTCAGGATGCGATACTCCAGAAGATTGTCAGCCGGTCTCAGTACAGGAGTGAGGAAAACCTAGAAGCGCAGTCTCAGCGCAATTTGTTCAAGTCAATCTTGGCATCCCACTTTTCGGTGGACTTCAACGTCTCCTCCCAAGTGACCTCGCGCCCCGCATACGCCGCAGTACGCGCCACCATGCAGGAAAGCGCTGACTCTGCGCCCTTGTCGGCCTGATTGTGGAGATTTCCGCTTGTGATGCTTTCCACAAATGCCTTTTTCTTCTCCCGGTCCGCAAATTCCAGGTTCGACGTGAACTTCCCCGTTGCGGAGAACGCCGTCTGCCCCGCGTCTTTGGCAACCGATCCCTCAGCTTGCCATGGCTCTTCTCCCCAAATCCCCAGCGGCCCCGTGTACGGAGACTGCGACGTGCCGCGCGTTCCGAAAAAGCGCTCGGTCACTTCCCACCAGCCTTTAGAGAACTGCGTCGAACTGAAAGTAACGTCCACGCCCTCGGGATAGTGAAACAGCACGTTATAGTTTCCGTAGACGTCTCCGTCTTGCGGACGTCCCTGCCGTCCGCCGCTCGCCGAAGCTTTCAGCGGATGCGCTTTCAGCACCCAATTGCAAATATCAATCACGTGAATGTTCTGTTCCACGATGATGTCGCCGGAAAGAACGCGGTCGTATACCCAATTGCGAACGCGCCGCTCCACAGCCGTGGCCTCCGGCCAGGCGGGCCGGTCCAAGTACCCCGCGAAATAGTGCGATTCGCCACAAATGATTTTGCCCAGCGCCCCGCCGTGGATGCGCCGCACCAATTCCACAAAAGGCGGGCAATCGCGGATCTGGAATCCCACGTCGAGGCTCAGCTTCCCCGCTGCGCGCTTGCCGATTTCGATCACCTTCAATGCCCCGGGCACATCCACGGCCACCGGCTTCTCGAGATACACATGTTTGCCCGCCGCGACCGCTGCCTCCAAATGCTGCGGATGAAAATAAGGGGGCGTGGCGATGACCATCGCGTCTACTTCTTTGGAGGCCGCAATTTGCTGAAAGGCGTTCGGCCCCACGAACAGTTGTGACGCATCCAAAGCTGCGTAGCCCTTGTCCTGTTGCATTTTGTTGAAGGTCTCTCGCGCTTTGTCCAGTTGGTCTTGAAACAGATCGCCCAGCGCCACTACGCGCGCGCCGCCCGTATCGACCAGGTTGGTCGCGTCTTCGGTCCCGCGCCCTCCGCACCCGAGCAGTCCAACACGCACTGCCGAGTTGGCCGCCGTTCCGCGCACCAGCTCGGGTTTCAGGAACATCATTCCGGCCGTCATAGCCGCGGTGCCGAGAAATTTCCGGCGGTCAACTGGTTCTGAACCTGAACAGCTTGGTCCCTGTTTCATTTCTCCTGACATAGAGCCTCCGTGCTTCCCTTCCTGCGCAAATCCCATTCGCTTCGAGCGCTATCCGATCAGTTTCTCAAGATAGGCCTTCGCTCCCCGCACGTCTTCCACTTGCTGCGGACCAGAAATCTCCCGCTCGATCGTGACGGCGCCGCGATAGTTCAGCTCCTTTAGCCGCGCGATGATTCGCGGAAAATCCACTTTACCCTTCCCAATAGGAACTTCTTTGCCAAGCTGTCTTGGATTCGTCGGCCAAAGTCCGTCCTTGGCATGAATCCCCTGCAAGTAGGGACCGAGCAGCTCGATGGCGTCGACGGGATTCGCCTTGCCGTAAAGAATCAGATTGGCGAGATCGAAGTTAACGCCTTGATTGTCCAGCCCTACATCCTGAATAGTGCGTATCAGCGTGATGGGTGTCTCCTGCCCGGTTTCGTAACGCAAATTCTGCCCGTGGCGTTTGCAATAGCCCGCCACTTCGCGCACCGCCGTGACGGTTTCCTTGTACAACGGGTCATTGGGATTTTCAGGAATGAATCCGCAGTGCGTTTGCACCGCCTCGATTCCGCATTGTTTGGCGAAGTCCGACGCCTTCTTGATTTGTGCAATGCGCGCATCCCGCGTCTCGCGCGGAACCAAACCAATCGTCAGCGGCCCCTCGTAGAAGTCCCAAACTTCCTTCCCTGGTCCGCCAACAACCAGCGAAGTCGCTTCAATCTGGTATTTGTTAAGCGCCTGGCGCAGGCGGCCTTCGAGGTCTGTCTCAATCTCCTCCACGAACACTTGACATGTTGGCAGGCCGAGATCGTGAACCTTTGCCATTGCAGCGTCAGGGTCCCTTCCGATGCCGATGATCAGGCCAAGCCTTAGCGGCTTCTTGTCCTCGTTGGCGGGTATCGTCGGAGCAACTTGTGGAGGGCCGAACTCAGGGGCTGCATCGTTCGCAATAACACCATGCCTCAGAGTGTCGGCGATCGGGATCAGGCCCGCCGCCAGAGCGTGTGTAGAAGTTTGAAGAAAGGCCCGACGATTCCGTTTGCTCGTTCCGCTCACAGCAAGACCTCCATCTCTGCTGTCTGTCGAGAGAATCGCAAGACTGGTCGGGGGAAACTTATCACAATTCCCGCAAAGACCTGGACGGTTTCCTCCCATTGCCCTCAATTTCAGCGGGTCGGAAGCTTGAAGCTAAGTCGTCCGTTCGTTTCCCCGGCTTCCAAGCCACGGATGCACAGCTTTGTGAGGTCGACGGCATCGCACTGATAAATCTGCTTTAGGGGAAGATCCGTCTCATCCACTTCATACTCTCCGGAAGCCATGTCTTCCGCGTCATCCGTCGAGGATGTAACCACGGGACTTCCCTTTCGCACACGTACGCGAAATTCGCCCGAGGCAGGCTCATAATTCGCATAGCTGAAGCAATGCCCGATGCAAGCGCGCTCGACGGCATGGCCAATAAACGCGATCCGTGAATCCGCCGGAGCCCGGGCCGTGACGATCACTCGCGTCCCAGCTGGCAAATCACTTACTAACTTTTCCGCGTTGGCCTCCAGCCGGTTCAGCCATCCCGTGTCCTGATAAAGAAACGCGAAGAATACCACCGCGCAAATGCTGAAGCCGGAAAGATGCCATTTTCGTGGCTTCACATGTCCCAGCAAGCAAAGCCCCAAAATGGCGGAGATCGTCGTAAGCCTTGAACCGAGCAATCCAATCCAGCCGCCATGGAGTGAAGCCCGCAGATTTTCAGGAAGCAGCGCCGTCGCGCAAAACGTCACCACATATAATTCGAACGGCACTTCGAATTGTTTCCAGGAAGAGCCCTCGTGCCGCTGCGCATAACGATCCACCGCCACGCAAATTAGTCCGAACAAGAAAGCGGCTCCAGCAAGAAAGTAATAACGCCTTCCATAGAGCCCCAGCTGGTCCGCACCGTTGTAAAGATAAAACGGTCCGCGATCCCAATCGGCGAATAGCGAAGGCCGATGCGACGTGTACCTGTAAATCACCGCAAACGCGCTCGCCGCTGCCAGCGGCAGCGCTAATTTCCACCACGCCGGCATTTTCTCTCGAACCTTTGTGTAGGCCAGCGTGCCGGCCAACCACAAAAAACCGATGGGATGCGCCAACAACGTCAGTGCAGCGACCACCAGGCCGGCGGCGCTCCAGGTAATTCCCTTCCCTCGCCAGAAAATCGCCAACCCAAAACAAGCGAGCCCCAGCGACAAATAGTAATTCATGAATCCCATGCTGAAGGAATAGCCGTAGGCCAGCATGGCGATACACGGCGTGAGCAGCCATGGCGGCCGCTCTGTGATCGTTCGAATGAACGCGAAAACTCCCCAGAAAAAAACCAGCACGCAAATTGACACGGCGACCTTCTGCGCCGCAGCAAATCCCACAAGATTCGCCAGCCGCAGCAGTGCGACATCAAACAAAATATTGTTCCATTGCTTCGCGATGTACAGTCCCGGCGCTTGTCCCTTGGCAATCAATTGCGCGAGCCATGCGTTATACACGTGGCTCGCCAAGTCCCCAGCCTCAATGCGCCGGTGCCATACGCACGGCACAAGAACCAGGGCAGAAATCGCCAATCCCGCGATAATCCGCGATCCGAACCGTCGCCGGCTCGCCGAGAGTAAGCTCTCACCTTCGATGAATTTCTCAGCCACTCGCGGTCCTCACCTAGCCCGTCACGTTTCGCGCGGCATTCTACTATCTTCTGCTTGTGGCAGATGCATGTACCCTGAATTGCCCGCACGATCTTGCGGAGTGACACCAAAAGCGTCGAAACTCGAAGCAAGGCAAAAATGACGATTTTTGGTGAATTTTATTTCGAGGCTTGGCTTTCGCCGAGACGCTTCAGACGGTCGCGCAACCTCCGCTGGAGCGGAGTTGGCGTGTTGGGATTGAAAGCTACGAGATACCAGAGCGGCTGGCTGCGGTCCCGGCTCAGCCACGTCAAGGTGTTAGCGTCCGCGTTGGGATGCCGTGCCACATTTTCGCGAATTGCGCCGTAAGGATGTTTCGCCAGCTTGTTCAGCGTCTTCGCGTTGGCACGTGGATGCTCGCTGATCAGACGAAGGAGATAAAAATCCTCTTCCGGCGCTTGCTTCACCAGTTTTTCAAGCATTTCCGGCTTGGCGTCCGAACTCAGCACTAACCCAATCTTTTCGTCCCACGCGGTGTTGATTTGATTCAAATCGCGCGTGCGCGCGTGAATTAATTCCTCCAGAATGCGCCGCTCCTGCTGCATCCGCGCGATCGGGAGATCCGTGCCCTCGAGCGAATCGAGAACGCGAAGCAGGTGCTGCCTCTCGCCAAAAACAATCTGAGAAGTGCGCGTGGACGCGCCCTTTTCCCTTTCTTTATGCTGCACCAGGTCGGAACGTCGCATTATTTGGTTGCTCCAGCCCAATCCCTTCCCAAGCTTTGGGGGACCGGGTGATCACTACCGCATTCGAATCACAAGCCACACGAAGGGCTTTAGTCACTCCATCGTGGTATGAGCGAATTATGTTCCGCGTGCCCGATGCGGTAAAGTTTGGAACGAGCGGCGTGTGCCCGATATGCAACTCCGGTTTCGGGAGTCCGGTGGTTTCCGTCGGGATGCACCCGCTGGACCGCCTGCTTACGCGGACGTCGCGAGTATTTATCAAGGGAGCCAGACGATGTCGGCATTCGAAGAGCACCGGGAAGAGCTGGAGCATTACGAACAAATGTTCGGACGCGATCGGGGGCGGCTGGCCGTGTCCCTCGACCGCTTGACGAACGCGCTCGTGCTCGTGGGCCAGCACGCCGTTTACTGCACCAGCCAGCGCAATCCTGCGATTCCAGCGATGGACCTCCGCATCATCAACCAGGAATTAGTGCACGCCAAAGAATTGGTTCAGTCGGTGATGGAAGAACTGCGCCTAGCCAAGACGAAGAAGAGTTGAAATTGGAAAAGCGAAATTGAAATTGGAAATCCGAAATTCGAAACCACACCGCAACGTCAGTAAAGACTCTGAAACGTGAAATTGGAAAGCGGTAGCGGCGTCGGTAATATCTATTCCGGTTGCAGAAAGGGATTCAAGAGACGCTCGTTCCCGATGGTAGTGACGGGGCCGTGGCCCGGGTGGACGATGGTCGCGTCAGGGAGATACATCAGCTTCGAGCGCAACGAATCCATGATCTGTTCCATCGAGCCGCCCCACAAGTCGGTGCGCCCGATGCTCCCGGCAAAAAGCGTGTCTCCGGAAAAAAGCTGCGGCGCGAAGATCCTGCTCTTGCCGGGCTCGTCCGCAACCCCAACGCTCTCGCCTTCCTCGGCAACCTCGATTTTTTCGGCAGCGTCGCCTGGCAAGGAATTATTGGTCAAATCATCGGTGACGGTGACCTTGCCCGCGTCATGAGGCAGATACAGCGACACGCTGCCCTGCGTGTGGCCCGGAGTATGAATCACCTGGGCCTCAAATCGCCCCCAGCGAAGAACGTCGCCCTCCTTCAGCAATTGATCCACTTCGGTGAGGTCCGGCGGGTGCACGCCGAGGAACGCGGCCTGCTCGTCCATCGCCTGATAGAGCGGCAGGTCGTCGCGATGCATCAGCACGGGCGCGCCGGTGTATTGATGGAGTTTGCTCAGGCCGCCGACGTGATCGATATGCGCATGCGTGCTAACGATGACCTTTACAATGAGCTTATGACGCCCGAGAAGATCCAGGATGCGGTTCACCTCGTCGCCCGGGTCCACTACCATCGCTTCGCGCGTGACCGGATCGCCGATGATCGAGCAATTGCATTGCAGCATCCCCACCGGAATGGTGATGTGGATCAATCCCTCGTTAGTGGCATTGAGAGCCGTTTGGCCGTCGCTCATAAGCAGGAGTATATCATCGGAGTTGAAACGATTTGCGGCACCAACGGCGCAGCTTCCTGTAGCGCCAGCATCCTTGTTGGCGGTTTCGCGGATACCAACGCAGCGCAAGGCTTTGCTAGACTAAATGTGGAAGCACACGGACACATGGCTACGCCATCTACAATTTTGACGACACCGCTCGCCGCGCTGCACGCCGCCGCGGGCGCGAAGATGGGCGTTTGGTTCGGGTGCGCCATGCCCGATAGCTTTGGCGACGAGGCCGCCGAGTATCGTCATGCGCGCGATACTGTCGCGCTCATCGACAAGAACTACCGCGCCTGCCTTTCTTTCACCGGTCCCGACCGCGTGCGCTACCTCAACGCCATCCTGACGAATAATATTAAGGATCTCGCCGCAGGCCACGGCATCGTTTCCCTGCTGCTCAATCCGCAAGGCCACATCCTTGCTGAGATCGAGACGTATGCGCTTGCCGACCGCCTCCTCTGCGTGTCCTACGCTATGATTCGCGAGCGCCTCATCGAATGGCTCGACAAATACATCATCATGGACGACGTAACGCTCACCGATGAGACGTCGCGCTACGGCACTCTGGCGATCGAGGGTCCGAAAGCCGCCGCCATTACGCTAGAGCTCTGCGGCATCGACGTCAGCAAGTTTGAGGACCTTTCCTGCCACGATAGTGCCGTCGGCTCGATTCCCTGCCGTGTCTCGAAGCGCTCGCCAGGAGGAGTCCCCGGCGCCGAATTCGTCACCGAAACCGAAAACCTGCCGGCCCTTTGGCAAATTCTTTCTGAAGCCGCGCGCAAGCACGGCGGCGGCCCGGTCGGTTACGCGGCGCTGAGCGCCACCCGACTCGCGCAAGGCGTTCCGTGGTTCGGGTATGACTTCGGCGAAAAACAGATCCCTCACGAGGCCGGTTTGCAGGACAGCCACATCAGCTATACCAAAGGCTGCTACACCGGCCAGGAAATCGTCGAGCGCGTGCGCTCCCGCGGCCAGGTCAACCGCCAGCGTATCCGGTTGGCTTTTTCCGGCGAGGTTGTGCCTGAAGGGGGCACAACGCTGACGCTGGACGGCAAAGAAGTCGGCTACGTCACGCGCGCCGCGCGCAGCTGGGACCCGCCGCGCATCATTGGAATGGGCTATGTCCGCAAAGAAGCCACCGCGCCGGGCACTGTGCTGCAGTGCGGCAGCGGAACAGCGACGGTCGTGAAGTAACGAATAGCGCATTCCAAAATGGGAAGAATACCCCCACACCCCGGGTGTTTCGTAAGAGCGACAAACAAAGGGGTTGCGGGATACGGAACTTGGAAGTTGGAAGAGTGTACGGAAGATGGAAGGGACTGTTGAACGCCTCCCCCACCCCCCTATGTTTTTCATAAGTGTTCATTCTAAAGGAAGTTAAAGTCGTTTGTTTTGATACACTTTTGCAAGTGTTGATTCTAAAGGGAGTTACATTGCACCAAAATTGTGCAAAGTGTGGCCTTCCCGAAGAAGTGTTGATTCTAAAGGCGGTTAAAGTCGTTTGTTTTGAACCAGTTTTGCAAGTGTTGATTCTAAATAGCTTAGCTTCGGGGCGAATGTCGAAGGGCGTTTGTTCGCGGTCCATTCCAGAGCCGAAAAATAAGGAGGAATTAAACGCCGAGACGCTGAGGGCACAGAGATTCGGAGGAGAAGGCGGCCCTTCGACACTCCCCTCGAAGCTCGGGGTAAACAGGGTAAACGGGATGCGGCACAGGGAAAAGCGGTGGCCCTTCGGCTCCGCACTGGGTGAACAAGCCCTGCGAAGCTCCCCTCGAAGCTCGGGGTAAACAGGGTAAACCGGGTAAACCGCGGCACTCCATAGGCGAGGATGGATCGTCGAGTTCAAAGGATAGGGTAGTACAATAGTTAATGCCTGTCAAGGATAACTTGTTAGTGATTCGAATGGGTGTCGCGAATTGAGACGGTGGGGTTCAAGTTGGGGGAGGGAAAGGGTTTGCGGGAGGGGTGGCATTCGAAAGAATTGTGGAAATCTGTGGAAAAGGCAAAGACCTCTTTGCAGAAGCAGGCCCTAAGGGTAGGCTACTCTAACCGTCTTTGTAATTAAGGTTGCGCCACTTGGAAAGCACCTAACCTCCATTAGAGGTGACTTATGGCATCGGAAGAGGAAGGGCCATCAGCTAAGGAAGCGGATCTGCGGGAGCGTTTCGGAGATTTACTCCTCAAGGCTATTCGACTTAAAGAGTTTGCAATTAAGAACGGCTATGAGGTTGACCCTAAGACAATTAAAGCGCTTAACGAGCTCTGGTGGGCGCACACTCTTGGGGGAACACCTGCCAAGGGTTCAAATTTTGCTGTGGATTCAACAAAACTCGACGGCGCTATTGCAGAGCTGACTGCTGTTACTTTTCCCACGACCATAGACTTGCCGGTGTTGAAGCCCGGGGAGGAGGAATCGCCGGAATACAAAGGGTTCAAGAGGAGGCTCTGGCAAATCGGTTTATGGGCTCTCCTGTTCGCGATTATAGGATTCGGACTGAGTGCTGGGTCGGCAGGCAGTAGTGGGTTGGCCGTTGGCAATTCCATATTGGCGATCGGGTTAGGTCTCCTTGGGGCAGTCACCTACAGCCTTTTCAACGTGTTGCGCGTTGTACCACCTCAAGCCTTTGATCCTAAAGATGAGTACTATAACTATGTCAGGCTGCTTCTTGGCGTGCTGCTCGGATGGGTGTTCTATTTCGCATTTGCAATGGAGGCGTTCAGAGAACTGCCTACTTACCTGGGAAAACAAGCCGCCGCGGCTGTGGGAAGTCAAACGGTCACTGCTCCGAAGTACAAGCTCCTTGTGCCATTTTTGGCGGGCTACAGTACAAAATTTGTTGTAGGTGTACTCGAACGCTTATTAGCAGCATTGGAAGTGTCCCTAGGTATCGAGGAAAAGCGGGATGTCCGAACAAAACGGATATTGTCTCGCCGCAGTTCGTCGTAATTCCGCCTATAAAGTGCGGCCGAGTGTCACGTGGGTCGATCTGGCCCGTTGATTCATTGGGCGAAGTAGGTGTCGATCAGGTTCAAGTTGGCCGAGGGAAAGGGTCCCGGCAAAAACGACCGGGATGCAAAAACCGCAGTGTCGAAAGAATTGTGGAAATCTGTGAAAAAATCATCACAGGGCCCAGGTGCAAAACCGGCACCCGCGGCACCCGGCATTCGAAAGGATTGTGGACATTTGTGGAAAAGGTCAGAAGCCCTATCGCTCCTCAGAGCCCGCGAGAGAGTAAGCACCGCGCACGATCACAAAGGATCGTCTTCTTTCCTGTGAAGTATCTTGCCAGCTTACGTAACCCGATTTAGAATTTGCCTATCCGTCTGAAGAGTTTATCGCGCATGCTGGCCCCAAGATGGAAGTAACCCCACAACTTTCCCTTTTGACTCGTCCGCCTGCATTCTGTGGGTACGCAGGCGGGGCTTGCGACCAGTCCTTCGATAATATTCTGCGATCAGAGGCATTATTCCTTTACCCCAACGAACCAGAAATAATCTCTGCGACCATTGAGGAGGCGGCAAGACAGTTACGAGTTGCAGCTGGAACCAAGCGCTGGTTTACCTGGAAAGACCTCGGTGTCACCGGGCAGATCATTTTTTGTCAAATATGCAAGGCCTTGCGATATACGAATTTTGTTGTGGCAGACGTTACGACTTTAAATTTCAATCTTCTGTTTGAAATTGGCTTTGCGATTGGACTTGGAATTCCTGTCTTACCGATTCGCGATACGTCTTTCATCAAAGACTCGAAGGTCTTCAGTGAACTAGGTCTCATTGATACTCTTGGTTATTTTGACTTCCAGAATTCGGCGCAACTGGTCAAGCAGGTTTTAGAGAAGGGATGTCCGCCTCAAGTGCTTCCGCACAATCAACCCGTTGATAAAGAGCGGCCGCTCTATGTTATGAAGAGTCCGGTTCACAGTGAAGGAATGGTTCGCCTGATGTCGGCCGTGAAGAAATCAGGTTTGCGGTTCCAGTCTTTTGATCCTAGAGAGTCGTCGCGTCTCTCACTCCACGATGCACTCAAACAGGTATCTTCTTCACTTGGTATCATCGTTCACCTCATGTCTCCGGACCGATCCGGCTCGACACCGCATAATGCGCGATGTGCATTCGTAGCAGGCCTCGGGCTAGCTACGGGAAAACACGTTTTAATGCTGCAAGAAACTCAAGTGTCCCAACCGATCGACTATAGAGATGTCGTTCGTTGCTACAGCTCGCCGAAAGAAATCCAGGATCTGATTATCCCGTTTATACGGTCTGTTGTTGAAATGCTGCAGGAGACTAGGTTTGTACCAACCTCCATACCTCTTACTCCATTAGAGAAAGTCGACCTCGGAGACCTGGCTGCGGAAAACGAGATTATTGCCTTGCAAGCCTATTTCGTTCCTACGGGTCAATATAACGAGGTCAAGCGAGGGCATGCCAGGTTGGTCGTGGGTCGTAAGGGGGCAGGGAAAACGGCAATCTTTTATGGGGTCAGAGAGGCTCATTCCAAGGATCGGTCGCAGCTCGTACTGGATTTGAAGCCCGAGGGGCACCAATTAGTTAAGCTACGTGAGACGATCCTTAGTGAGCTTTCTCCCGGCATGCAGCAACATGTTCTGACGGCCTTCTGGAACTATCTTCTCTTAATGGAAGTTGCACACAAAATAATTCGGACGGAACAGCAAGCTGCATATCGTAACTCCAAGCTATTCGGGGTCTACCAGGATGTCAAGAAAGCCTACGAGGTCCACATGACAGCGGAGGCAGAACAAGGTGATTTTTCGGAGCGCTTGCTCGCCCTAGTCGATGACATCGTGGGGCGACGGCAGTCCATTACGTCGGTTAATCAGGCTGGCGAAGTCACTCAACTGATATTTCGGTCGGATATTCGGCAACTGAACGACGCCATTAGTCAATACTTGAGCGCGAGTGGAAAAGAAGGTGTTTGGCTATTGTTTGACAATCTTGACAAAGGCTGGCCAATATTTGACGTGAAACCGGAAGACGTGAGGATTATTACCAGCCTACTTGAAGCGACGAGAAAGCTTCAACGTCAATTTGAGAATCGCTCTTTAAATTTGCGAGCGGTCGTGTTCCTCAGAAACGACATCTATCAACACATGATTCTGGATCCGGGAGACCGCGGCAAGGAAAATCCAGCAATACTTGACTGGAATGATCCTGAAGCCCTAAGAGAAATGCTGCGCAGAAGAATTGCGCTCAGTACAGATCTCGATGAATCATTTAACGAACTATGGAGGCTTTTTTTTGCTAGCCACGTTCGTGGGGAAGAATCCTTCGCCTTCATTTTGGGCCGGACGCTGATGAGACCTCGCGAACTCCTACGGTTCGTTAGGGACTGCATCAATGTGGCTGTAAACAGGAGACATGAGCAGGTCATGGAGGATGACATTCTCCATGCTGAGCGTTCCTATTCCGATGATGCACTCGTTGACCTTTCACTGGAACTCAAGGACGTGCGCCCTGACTTCGCGAACGCTCCCTATACATTCATCGGGGCTGACTCACATCTGCTCGCGTCGGAAGTGGAATCAGGACTTATGAAAGCGGGAATCCCGGCCGAGCAGCTAGAAAAAGTGCGGGAGCTTCTGCTGTGGTTTGGATTCCTCGGGATTTTTATTTATCCAGAGGAGGAACGATACTCATATCAGTTCGAACACAATCTGCAAAAAATGAAAAGTGGTATTGGCCAATTCGCTTATTGTATCCACCCTGCCTATAGACAATCTTTGGGCTGTGTCGCCTCCTGAAGCCCGAAAGTAGAAATTGTAAGGTTGTAGAAAAGATGGCGACGTCCCGACCGGGTCGAGAGGTGCTCGGGGCATGCCGGACGCGTGGAACATATTGGCGGGCAGGGCGCGTTGCGTCAGGCGGCTTTTTGGAATTTGGGTTTGGCGGTGAGAGAGGCAGTGATTAGTGGCGAGTGGCCCTTCTGCTCCGCTCAGGGTAAACCCTTCGAGACTCAGGGTAAACCCTTCGAAGCTCAGGGTAAACGAGTGGCGAGAAAAGGAGAAGAGAGAAGCAGAGCCCTCCGCCGCGGCGGCGAGGGAGCGCGGCGAGAAAAGCAGGCGCGGCAGGACCGAAAAGGAAGGGAAAGGTCATGCCGATGCGGTTGGCGTCGAGCCAGTTGACGGTCGTGCGCCAGACGCGCGTGGAGAGGGGCATGGCGCGGTCCACCTGGTAAACGGTGCCAAAAGTGAGAGCGCCAGCGACTTTGACTTGCGAGCCAGCGTGGTAGCGCTTGAGCAAAGCGGCGTATCGCGAATCCACCCAGAAAATGCCGACGATGGCGACCATCAGGATGATGGCAAGCGTGCGACTGCGCCAGGCGTTGGTGGCGACCAGGGACGGCTGCAGGTTGAGGGCAGAAGCTTGAACGGACATGAGAACCCACCTCGTCGGAAGTGAATG
>Ga0209648_10003204_pt1 | contig 13724 bp, 14 predicted proteins | sample GraSoi2013_115cm_FD_185830 | JGI IMG/M metagenome (GOLD analysis project Ga0209648, IMG submission 185830) | Grasslands soil microbial communities from the Angelo Coastal Reserve, California, USA - Sample 9_17_2013_115cm (SPAdes) (version 2) | ecosystem: Environmental > Terrestrial > Soil >...
GAAAACGAAACCCGCCAACAACAGCACGAGATTCAGAAGTTGAAGGACCGTTACGAGAAGTTGACTGCGCGCGAACGTGAGGTGATGGGGCTGCTGGTTTCCGGAATGCTCACAAAGCAGATCGCATCGAGACTCGGAACCAGCGAAATTACCGCCCAGGTCCATCGCGGCCAAGTAATGCGAAAAATGCAGGCTAACTCCCCCGCTGAACTCGGAAGGATCGCAGAAAAGCTTAAGATTCCGGCAATGACCTAACCAACGGTCTTTAAGCCAACGAAAAGCCGCTGCTTCCACCTCAGCGAAAGTCTGTTATGTAAACATGTTAGAGGCCTTATCGAAAACCATAATTGTGTTCCGTCTAGAGGGTTTTAGACTTGTCTCTTCATGGCTAACGAAAGAAGGCCAAAAATGGTCGCGGTTGTCGAAGACGACGAATCATACCGTGCCGCGCTGCAACGTTTGCTGAAATCGGCGGGACTCTCCGTGCTGGCGTTCGCGTCCGCAGAGGATTTCTTGAACTCGGGCCAACAGCGCGAGACTGGTTGCCTCATTGCCGATATCCGTATGTCTGGGATGTCAGGGCTTGATCTGCAGGCTAGATTGAACACTGAGCAGTGCCCGATTCCGACCATTTTCATTACAGCGCACGGGGAAGAAAAAATGCGGCTGCAGGCAATGAGAGGCGGTGCAGTTAAATTCCTGGCAAAGCCGTTCGATGGCGCAATTCTACTCGAAGCCGTTCGCGTGGCTTTGGATAGCAGTATCTAAGACCGAGATTGAGCAAGGTTTTGATAGGGGCACCTCGTGGAATGCTTCAAAAGACCTGGGTTCGGTGACCGAGACGACAGAAATCGCCAATTTGATCAAATCGTCGGCAACAGTAGGCCTCTTGAAGCCGTTCTGGAGAACGTTGAACGAGTCGCGCCCACCACCTCCACTGTATTGATTCAGGGAGAAACGGGTACCGGCAAAGAGCTAATCGCGAAAGCGATCCACAACATCAGTCCGCGCTACGATCGTCCATTTGTGAAGGTCAATTGCGCAGCTATTCCGTTAGATTTACTGGAGAGCGAGCTCTTTGGTCACGAGAGAGGAGCTTTTACCGGAGCTATCGCCCAGAAAATCGGGCGCTTTGAACTTGCCAACAAGGGAACACTCTTCTTGGATGAGGTTGGTGATATTCCGTTGCCATTGCAACCCAAGTTGCTGCGAGTTCTACAAGAACAGGAGTTCGAGCGACTCGGAAGCGGTAGGACGCACCGCGTAGACGTCCGGGTAGTGGCCGCCACACATCGAGACCTGGAGCAAATGGTGAAGGGGACAGAGTTTCGTAGCGATCTTTACTACCGCCTTAATGTGTTCCCTGTGTTGCTGCCGCCTTTGCGAGCGCGCCAGGAAGACATACCCAAGCTGGTCACTCATTTCGTCGGCTTCTATGGCCGCCAAATCGGCAAGCGTATCGAACATATTGCTGAAGAGACTATGGCGGCACTGCTCTCCTACCCATGGCCGGGCAATGTGCGGGAGCTACAGAACTTGATCGAACGTGCTGTGATCCTTTCGTGTGATGGCGTGCTTCCTAATCCGCTACCGTCAAACCATCAAGAGACGGTAACTGTCGTTTCAAACTCGACCACTCTGAAAGAAGTTGGCCGAGCATTGATTTTGCAGGCGTTAGAAGCGGCAGGTTGGATGATCGGTGGGCCAGAGGGCGCAGCAGTCAAATTGGGACTGAAACGCACCACGTTAATCTACAAAATGAAGAAGCTTGGAATTGTCCGACCTGTGCAGGGACGCAGAGTCAAGTCGCCTGCAGAAGCGCTCCATCACGCTGAGTCATCAGCGGTGATGTAGATACGCTCGTCAGATATTAAACATACCTCGATTGCGCCGTCATAGTGGAATAGCATTACAGCATTCGCTGCCTGGTTTCGCACCCCTAAAAGCCTTTGTAGCTGACCTCAATCTTTTCGTCTATCCGTGCTGCGGTCGTGCCCGTGCCGCGTCGATCTGCATTCTGCCTTGACGTCAGAGATTCGACGCGCAACGAATACCGGCGAGATTCGCCATTTCACAACCCTTTTGAATTCAGGCGATCCTCCGACTCGGCTTCCTGGCACTCGCCATGCTCCGGTAAAGAGCATGGACGTTCTCTGATACGCAGCGAACAGTTCACTAATATTTGTATGAGGAGATATATCCAATGAAGAAGGACGCACCGATGGACACGCTAGATCCCGCCAGGACAGCTCTGGTGGTAGTGCATATGGCCAAAGGGGTGGCCGGTCCGGTCGACACCCCGTTCAACCGGCTTTTCCGGCAGCGGGCCGAGAGGAAAGGGGTCATCGGGATCCAGGTGCGGCTGCTGGACGGCTTCCGCAGGGCCAAGGCGAAGGTCGTCTACACCCTCGTCACATACCAGCCAGGGTTGCCTGGAGTCAGGCCGAACTCCCCGCTGTTTCGCACGCTCGTCGAGAGCCCCACCCTTCTGCAGGGTACTCCCGCGGTTGAGGTCATTGACGACGTCGCTCCCCGACCCGATGAACCGGTCGTCAGGGGACAGGGGGCCAGCGGGTTCGACGGCACCGCACTCGACACCATTCTCCGCGTGGCGGGCGTCGATACTCTCGTGCTCGCCGGTATCGCGACCGACGTCGCTGTGGAATCCACCGCGCGGGCTGCATCCGATCTGCAATACCGGACAATCGTCGTCTCCGACGCCTGCCAGGCCGACAGCGACGACGCCCACGTCCGCGCGCTCGACGTGCTCCAGAAGTGGTTCAGCGAAACCCCCACCGCAGATGAGGTCCTCGCCGCACTGAAATAGATGCGGCCGGCGTCCATAGCGGGGCGCCGGCGCCCATAGCGGTATCCGAGTCGTCGCGCGAGCTTTCAAAAAACGAGGAGCGAGCAATATGGCAAGTAACCCGACAACGGACATTCAGCCCGCGAGCAAGCGGAGTTCGTCGCCGACCCTAGGAGGACCGATGCCTACACCGATCGAAGAGAACAAGTCCCTGGTTCGCCGCTTCATCCACGCCATCGAACGCGGTGACTTCGCGGTCTTCGACGAGATCGTTTCGCCGGACTACAACGACCATCTAGCCGGACAGAGCCCGGGCCGCGAGAACCTCAAACAGTACTTCGCTGGGGCGCGCTCAGCTTTCCCGGACTTAGAGTTGCCGATCATCTACATGGTCGCCGAGGGCGACAAAGTCGCGGCGCTGACCGGGTTCCGGGGAACCCATAAAGGCAGCTACGGAGGGTTCGAGGCGACCGGCAAGCGGATCGACGGAACGGCCTTCCAGCTGTACCGGATCGAGAATGGACAGCTAGCTGAGCACTGGGAGATTTTGGACTACCGGACGATCATCCGACCGCTCCAAGGGGCCTAAATTAAGCCGTACGTAGGAAGGCGGAGTTTCACGCAAACAGAGGCTCACCGCTAGTCCTTAAAGGAAAGAAGTTGGCTAAAACAGAGCGACTAGGACAATGAGCAAGAGGTTCGATTGCGTTGTAGTGGGTGGAGGCTCAGCCGGGACGGTGCTCGCCGCCAGGTTGAGTGAGGACGCGAGCAGGTCAGTTCTACTTCTGGAGGCGGGACCGACGTTTCGACCCAGCGAAGCTCCTCAATCGGTGCTCGACGCTTCCAACCACGCCCCCAATCCTGAACTCTTGTGGGACGATAACGCGGCGCGCCCTCCGAACGCACCGTTCGAGCTGCGTGCTCGCGTGCTGGGTGGCGGCTCATCGATAAACGCGGCGAATTTTTCCCGGGCGCTTCCCTCCGATTTTGCGCGCTGGACGGCACGCGGCCTTGCGGGTTGGTCTTACGAAGACGTCCTGCCCTACTACAAGAAGATGGAGACCGACGATTACGGGGACCCGTCGCTGCATGGACATTCGGGGCCGGTGCGCGTTCGCCGGTTTGACTACAGCGAGGTGACTCCCGTGCTTTCCGCTTTTGTCGAGACGGCAAAGGAGTTGGGGTTTCCCGAGATCGACGATCTCAATGGCCCGGAGAAGTTTGGCGTTGGCCGACTTCCAATGAATATCGAGAACGGCACGCGCCTCAGCACAGCTCTCACCTACCTGACCGACGAAGTCTGGCGTCGTGACAACCTCACCATTCGCGGTGAGAGCCTTGTAGACGCCGTGCGTTTTGAGCAGCGGCGCGCGACGGGTGTGCGGCTCGCGGGAGGGGAAGAGATCGACGCCGACACGGTCATCCTTGCCGCGGGAACAATTGGGTCGGGAGCGCTTCTCCTGCGCTCAGGAGTCGGACCTGCGGCCGATCTTGCCGGGCTTGGCATTCCCGTCGTCGCGGATCTACCCGTGGGCCGGCACTATATGGATCAGCCCGCAAGTCTCGTTTTGCACGCGACCACGCCGGGCAAGATCGGCGCGACCGAGCCAGCGGTATCGGTGATACTCGCGGCGCGGAGCGGCGGTCGCCAGGACGGGCCGCCCGACCTGCATGTCCTCCCCACCCTGATAACGGGCGTCGTCGGGCCCTCCGAGAAGGGTACCGCCATTTCGATAAATGTGGCGGTGCCTCGCCCCGAGGACGACTCGCATGGCCGGTTGACACTGGCCTCGCGCGACCCCCGCATACCTCCTAAGATCGAATTCGGGCTCCTGCGCAACCCGAAGGATCTCGAGAAGCTCGCCGACTGCGTCGAACTGGCGCGCCGGATCGCGGCAACCAAGCCCTTCTCGGACCATTTCAACGAGGAGATCTCGCCGGGACCCAAGGTCAGGAGCCGAGAGGAGATCAAGTCATTCCTGCGCGAGCAAGTTCAGACCTACATTGGTCACATGACATCATCCGCGCCGATGGGTCCGGACGACGATCCGCGTGCGGTGGTCGATGAGAACGGCAAGGTGCGGCGTGTCGACGGTCTCTACGCCGGCGACGCCTCGATTATGCCCGATGTCCCGTCGGTGGCGACCAATCCAACGGTCATCTTGATGGCCGAGATCGTCGCGGATCGTATCAAGGCCGCGAGTAGCTGACATGACACACACTCGCACAAAGATTGCTCGAATGGCAGCCGCCCGCGGCGCTTGGACACTGCTTACAATGTGTGTTTCTTGTGCCACTACTTGCCACTGCTCAATCACGACCGGAGAGCTGATCGAGCGGCGCCTGGAGCCCGGGGCACGAGAACGGAGAGGCGCAGCAGTTTTATCGCGCTCTACCGAAACCGGTTCGAATTGGTGTTGAGGCGACCGGTCCCCTGCAGTGGTTTGAGCGGTTGCTGACCGAGTTGGGGCACGAAATGTGGATCGGAGATTCGGGCGAGGCTAAAACGCGCTCGAAGGGACAACAATTGTGGTTTTCGATATGGCCTCTAATATCTTTGTATAAGAGATTTTCGCGAGATGTGGGCAGCTATGCATTAGCTGTCTCAGAGACTGCGTGTTAACTCGATAGAATCGCTTCCGACCACGGGCCAGTCGTCGTATGAAAGGTTGCCCGGCATTCGCATCTCTAACTCATCGCACACAGAAGGGAAAGTCCTGTCGCCGCTTGGTTCAGCATCCGCGGGGTACTTTCAGAGAGTCTTCCTGGTTTGTCTCAACCTCTCAGTTGAATGCGTGATGGAATTGCGTTCGCGCACCGCGTCAAACTGCTTTCCGCCTTGACGTCAGAAATTCGACGCGCAACGAATGCCGGCGAGATTCGCCATTTCACAACCCTTTTGAATTCAGGCGATCCTGCGACGCTGCTTCCTGGCACTCCGCATGCTTCGGTAAAAAGCGGCGGACGTTCTACTAGGAGAATCAAGTCATGAAGGTCATCGCCTTTGAGTTGAGTCTCTACGAAACCCGCGTTGGAAAAGACGATGTCAATTTTGCGTTTTTGGGCGGCCACGGTCCGGTTATATAAAAATATGATCACGACTCACGCGGAGCAAACGCAAAGTGACGTGCGCAGGGAAACGAGTATAACGGTTAACGGCTCGTTACGAACGCTTAGAGTCGAGCCGCGGACCACGCTCCTCGATGCCTTGCGTGATGAACTGGCCCTGACTGGGCCGAAGAAATCGTGCGATCGCGGAGAATGCGGAGCCTGCACCGTCCATATCGAAGGTCGGCGGATCCTGTCCTGCATGACTCTCGCGGCGATGCACGATGGGCAGCGAATCACCACCATTGAAGGGTTGGAGAGCAACGACAGCCTGCACCCGCTCCAGGAGATGTTCATTGAGCATGATGGGTTTCAGTGCGGATTCTGTACTTCGGGCCAAATCATGTCTGCTGTCGCGATGATCGAAGAGGCGAAGGCGGGCTGGCCGAGTGCCGCAACGACAGATGTCACGAAGCCATTCACGATGAACGATCTGTCGAAAGCCGAGATTCGTGAGCGCATGAGTGGGAATCTGTGTCGCTGCCCGTGCTACCCAAACATCGTTGCAGCCGTCGCGCAAGTGGCAGGGAGGCGCTAAACCATGCATGCATTCACGCTTTCGAGGCCAACCGACATTTCAGCGGCGATCGTGGCGCATGCCCAGAACGCCCAGCTCGCCTTCATAGCGGGCGGCACCGATCTGATCGGTTTAATGAAGGACCGGGTGACACTCCCGGACCATCTGTTGGACATCAACAGATTGCCCGATATGGCACAGATCGAAGCGCTATCCGATGGTGGGCTGCGAATAGGTGCGCTGGCGCGAATGAGCGACGTGGCAGCGAACCCGGACGTGCGATCTCGTTTCCCAGTCATCGCCGAAAGTCTCCTGTTCGCCGCATCAGGGCAGCTCCGAAATATGGCGACTATAGGCGGGAACATCATGCAGCGCACCCGCTGCGCATATTTCCGCGATGAGGATGACCTCCCCTGCAACAAACGACGACCGGGCTCCGGCTGTTCGGCGCGTTATGGGCTCAACCGCAATCACGCCATTTTCGGGTGGTCCGATGAATGTGTCGCAACGCATCCCTCCGATCTGGCGGTGGCGCTTTCCGCCTTGGACGCGAACGTCCTCGTGCGCGGGCCCGGCGGACAACGATCGATCCCGTTCACTGAGTTCCATCTTCTGCCTGGCAACACGGCGGAGCGTGACAACGTGCTCAAACGGGGCGATCTCATCCTGGCGATAGAGGTGCCCGCCCGTAGCGAAGGCCGCGCCTCGCATTACTTCAAGCTTCGTGATCGCCAGTCGTATGAGTTTGCGCTTGTTTCTGCGGCAGTGGCTGTAGCGGCCGACCGAAGACGGATTGGTGTGGTGCGGATCGCGATGGGCGGCGTGGCACACAAACCCTGGCGCCTCACGGCCACCGAATCCGCATTACGTGGAGCGCCACTAGACGATACCGGCGCACTGAAAGCTGCGATCGCGGCTTCGTTCGCCGAGGCCCACCCATTGGCGCACAACGCTTTCAAGATCGAGCTTGCGCAGCGAGTCGTTCTTCGGGCGCTCGAAACTGCAGGAGCACGTATATGAACGCTATTGGGCAGCCAATTTCGAGAATCGACGGGCGCCTCAAAACGACCGGAGGCGCGCGCTACACAGCAGATATTCCCATAGCAAATGTCGTCTATGGCGTAATCGTTCAGAGTACGATTGCAAACGGCCGGACGGTCTCGATCGACTCGACCGCAGCTGAACAGGCTCCCGGCGTGCTCAAGGTGTTCACGCACCGCAACATGCCACGCATGAACCCGACGCCAAAGCCGTGGAGTCACTTGCATCCGCACGGGCAATCCTATCTTCCTCTGCAAGACGACAAGATTCTCTACGCTGACCAGCCCATCGCTCTGGTAATCGCCAATACCCATGATCAGGCGGCTTTTGCCGCAACGCTGATCAGGGCGGAGTACGAAACGCAGCCCGCAGCGGTGTTCGACCGTCAAACGGCGAAGAATGCCATTCAACCTCCCCAGTTTCTCTGGCCAGTGTCATCATCGGTCGGCAACGCCGATAACGCGATCTCGAGCAGCCCAGTCCAGATTGAGCAGACTTACGCCACGGCAGATCGGCATCACAACCAGATGGAGCCACACGCAACGACCGCTTTCTGGGACGACAATGGAACGCTTACGCTGTACGAAACCACGCAGCACATTTTCGGGACCAGGGAGCTCGTCTCCATGGTTCTCGGCATTCCCCAAGAAAAGATCAACGTCGTTTGTCATTTTCTCGGCGGTGGTTTTGGCGGCAAGGCGTATGTTTGGCCTCATACTCTGATCGCAGCACTCGCAGCGAGGGTGTTGAACCGGCCGGTGCACGTTCAGCTTACGCGCGCACAGATGTATTCCATGGTCGGCCATCAGGCGGCGAGCCTGCAGGCAATCAAGCTCGGTGCGGAGCGAAATGGTAAGCTGAACGGCATTCGCCACGACAGTGTTACGCCGACGTCGATGTTCGACAACTACATCGAGTACGCGGCGCTCTGTCCCCGGTCTCTTTGGGCTGCAGGCGGCGGAATCGCGACCAATCACAAAATCGCGCATGTGAATCGCAACACCCCGACCGCGCTTCGAGCACCGCATGAGGCGCTCGGTCATTTTGCGCTTGAGAGCGCTTTGGATGAGCTTGCTTACGCCACGGGAGTCGATCCAGTAACCATTCGCCTGCTCAACGATACGGACATCGATCCGGAGAGTGGCCGTCCCTTTTCCACGCGCGCCATGCGCAAGTGCTTGATAGAGGGCGCGGCGCGGTTCGGCTGGGAGAAAAGAACCCCGGAGCCTCGCTCGATGCGCGATGGCCGGTACCTGATCGGGCAGGGTATGGCGGGCGCGATCTACACACATTGGCGCTGGCCGGCACAGGCGCGGGTTACCCTGATGCGCGACGGTTCAGCGCTAGTCGAGGCCGGGACGCATGACCTGGGAACAGGTACGTATACCGTGCTTCAACAGATCGCCGCCGAGACACTAGGGCTGCCTCTCGAGAGAATAAGCGTCCGAATTGGCGACACAAGGTTGCCTACGTCGCACGCGTCGATCGGCTCCGCTACGCTGGCGAACGCCGGCGCTTCGGTAATGTTGGCCGCGAAGGACGCTCGCGACAAAGCAATCGCGCTAGCTCGAACTGGCCAGTTTGCGCCCTTCGCCGACGCGAACGGCGATGAAGTCTTCGCCAGCGCAGGAAGTCTGGCCGTTTCGGGGCAGATTGTGGCCTACGAGGATCTGCTCACTCGCAATGATGTCTCCTCGCTGACCGGTGAGGGAAAGTACGACCCCAGCCCCGAGGGAGCGAAAGCGACTTTCAGCTTCTCCGCCGTCTTCGCCGAAGTTCGTGTTGATCCCGACCTTGGGCTCGTGCGTCTGAACCGTTTTGTAGGCGCGTACGACTGTGGCCGAGTGATCAATCCTAAGACCGCGCGCAGCCAGGCGATCGGCGGAATTATCTGGGGTGTCGGCCAGGCCCTGATGGAACAATCGGAAACCGATCCGGCCATGGGCCGCTTCATCAATCGCAATTACTCCGGCTACCTGGTGCCGACTTGTGCGGATATCCCAGAACTCGACGTTCTGTTCGTGGGCGACTTCGATGAGGAAGCCAGTCCAATCGGCGGAAAAGGTCTGGGAGAGCTCACTTCGGTATCGGTCGCACCGGCCATTGCGAATGCTGTCTATCACGCAACCGGTAAGCGCGTGCGGGACTTGCCGATCACGATCGAGAAGCTGTTATGAAGGGGCTGAAACTAACGCTCACGCCTTCGTGCGCGCAGGCATCGCCGCCATCGATGAGGGCGCACGCGGTTGACGTCCGGTTCGTCATGTATTCGTCCTGCTTGCAAGAAGCGCTTCCAGCATTGGCGCGGCGCGGATGAGGGGGAAATCTACACGACACAGTTTAGCGAGAATCCGTTTGCCGCATTAACAATCGTCGTCGCGCCCGCAATTCTGACGAACGCGTCGTCCATACTTTGCTTGGGAACGGCCAATCGGCTCGCTAGAGTCGTGGACAGAACACGCGTCGTATCAGCGAAACTCGCCCATGTTGAGCCAAACGCAGAGAGTAGTTTGGTTTGCCAGCGCCAACTGGAGGCTCTCAGAGTGCGCTGGACCCTTGTTCTCAGGGCGCTGAAATTCTTTTACATGTCACTGGGATCATTCGCCGCGGCCGCGCTGATCTCGCTCTTTGGGTCCGTGTCTGCGGCTTCCGGCTTCCACGGCGCGTTCAATTTCATGGCACTCCTCGGGCTCCTTTCCGGCACGATCGGCGTCGTCGGGCTTGCGTCCGGCTGCACGATAATGATGCGGGAGACACGCCTAGCTATACAGAATCTCGAAGAAGAAGCGGAGCTAACGGCTTTGGCCGTCGAGAAAACTTGATGGCGGTACCCTCCAAGACAGAACCTCCCGAGTTCCTTTTGGACGCCATCCGTGAAGGTGCGGAATTCACGCTTTACCGCGCCCGAGAGCACGGCAACCCATCGCCCATCTTGGTAGTAGCTCCTACCGCGGAACAACCGTTGCCCCAGAGTCTGCGACGCCTTGAGCACGAATACTCCCTCGCAGCCGAACTTGAGCCCGCGTGGGCGGCCAAGCCTCTGGCGCTCACGCGTCACGAAGGACGGACAATCCTTGTTCTCGCCGACCCGGGCGGTGACCCTCTCGACCGCATTCTTCAGCGGGACTGGGAGCAGCCTCTCGATCTGGCGCGTCTTCTGCCTCTTGCCATTAACCTTGCGTTATCGCAAGGGATTTGGACTATTCGACTCATTTGCGTTTGGCCTGTGGGTGGCGTGCGAGTGAAGCACGTTCACGCGTGTTCAGGGATTGCAAGCAACTAACGGAAGGAGCGGCCATGAATACTCACGAGACCACACGGGAAGGTGGGCTGATTCGCAGTGGAAAGGGCGCATTGACTGATGAACAGAAGCTCGTTGTACAAGCGAAGTCCGGACACTCAAGCGCTTTCGGAGAACTCTACGAGCGTCATCAATTGAAGATCTACTGTTCCACCTTCCGCATACTTCGCAATGAACAAGATGCGGAAGATGCCGTCCAGCAGTCCTTTCAGCATGCATTTGTGAACCTCTATCGATTTCGCGGGGATTCCGCATTCGCAACTTGGGTGACGCGCATAGCAATCAATGAAGCGCTGATGATGCTGCGGCGGAGGCGCGACCACTCCGCTTTTTGAAACCAACAACGACGATGTCAACCCAACTTCGCCGATCGATCTGCCCGACGACCGCCCAACCCCGGAACAAGCCTTCGCCGAAAAAGAAAGTCGCGCCGTCATCGCCCACGCTATCTCTCGGCTTCGGAAAAAGTTGCGTACCGTTGCTCTGCTTCGCGAACTGCAAGGGCTGTCGATCGCCGAAACCGCTCGACGGCTTGGCTTGACAGTGACCGCAGTCAAAGCGCGTACCTTCCACGCTCGACGCCATCTGCGCGAGCACCTCGAAGGGAAATGCACAGCTCGTCGTCGTCGCGACTCTCGGATCTGGCTCGAAACTATGGGGAAACGCACCTAGTGCAGCGCGGCATCGGAGAAAACGGCGTCGAAGACGCCGGCGTGGCCACGGTGTTCATCGAATCTTGCCCGGCGTTAGCATCTCTACCTCATCGCACACAGAAGGGAAAGTGCTGTCGCCGCTTGGTTCAGCATCAGCCGGTACTTTCAGAGCCAGAAGTCTTCCCGGTTTTTCTCAACCTCTCGCTTGAAAGCGCGATGGAATTGCGCTCGCGCGCCGCGTCAATGTTGTTTTTCGCCTTGACGTCAGAGATTCGACACGTAACTGGGCACGACCGGGATCGCCATCTGATAAGACCTTTGAATGCAAGCCTCCGTGGGAGCTTATGTCCTGGCAGCGGGTTTGCTGTTGTAAGTAGGGAGGCCGTTTCTGACGCAGCCACGACCGAAAGCTCAGTCTAGAGTAGCGGATCATTCTGACCAGGCAAATCAAGGAGGAGAACGATGCAAACACTGCGAGCTGATTACTTCAGTGCCTATCACAATCTAAAGGTGACGCGCGACGCTAATGGTGTGCTGGTTGCTGAATTCCACAGCAACGGCAGGCCGTTCATTATGAGCGCGCCAGCTCACACGGAATTCGTCGATGCCTTCTACCGCATTGCGCAAGATCGAGCCAACAAGATCGTGATCCTGACGGGCGCAGGCGGGGAGTTCATTACTGATGTCGATTGGTCATCTTTTGGCGACGTCACCGATCCCGGCGTGTGGAGCCAAGTTCATGATGAAGGCGCTCAGGTTTTGGAAAATATAGCCAACATACGCGTGCCGGTCATCGCGGCGATCGAGGGACGCGCGCATGTGCATTCGGACTACGCGCTACTTGCCAGTGTAATTGTGGCGGCGGATGGTGCGACCTTCCAGGATGTGGCCCACTTCGCCGCGGGCATTGCGCCCGGCGACGGAATCTTTACCACCTGGAGTTATCGCGCTGGAGCGGGACGAGCGGAGGCGTTTCTGCTGAACCCACAGCCGCTGACGGCGCGCACCGCACACGAATGGGGAGTGGTTGCCGAAGTTGTACCAAACGGGACAGCGCTCAGCCGGGCGCGGGAATTGGCCGAGTTGTACTTGAAGGCTCCGGAAGTGACGCGCCGCAATACGCGCGTTCACTTCATTCAACCGCTAAAGGAGCGGATTGTGCGAGAAGTCGGATACGGACTGTCGCTCAAGGGAGCTTCAGCGGCCGATCTCATGAAATCAATGCAAGCCAAGAGTGAAGCTGTCGCTCGGAAAGGACAATCCGCACGAAGCGCCTGAAGAACACTTCATCTGCCCGGGTGAGACGAAGCCGGAGGAGTTGAATCTCCTAATTCTGGGCGGCGGCACGGGAGGAACAATCGGGTGCTACTCGCTCATTTTAGAGTGTCGGGTAATGATTCACACATTCAAACAAAGGAGAAATAGCATGGCACAACAATCATCTGGCGGAGGTCGCCCCAAACTGAGTGAAAAGGGACTCTTGACTCCTGACAATTGCGTTGTGGCGTTGATCGACCATCAGCCACAAATGCTGTTCGGAGTCAGCAATTCCGACCGCCAGGGGATTATCAATAGCGTGATCGCGCTCGCTAAGGCCACAAGAGTATTCGAACTGCCGGTTGTACTCTCGACTGTCGAAACGAAGTCTTTCAGCGGAAATATGTGGCCGCAGCTCCGAGCGGTGTATCCCGCCCAGGAACCCATCGAGCGGTCGTCGATGAATTCCTGGGATGACAAGAACTTCGTGGCAGCGATCGGAAAAACTGGCCGCAAGAAGATCGTTTTGGCCGGACTGTGGACGGAAACCTGCGTGGCTCTTCCCACGATACAGGCGATACACGATGGTTACGAAGTCTACGTCGTCGAGGATTGCTGCGGTGACGTAAGCCAGTTGGCGCACGACAATGCGATGAAGCGTGTAATTCAAGCGGGCGCAAAGCCCGTAACGGCTCTCTCCACGATGCTCGAATGGCAGCGCGATTGGTCTCTCAGAGGAACCTACGACGCGGTGATGGACATCGTGAAGACACACTTCGGTGCCTACGGCGTCGGGGTCGAATACGCCTACACCATGGCGCATGGTTTACCGGCAACGAAGTTTGCGGAATACATAGTTCCAGCCGCTGCAGCCGCGCACAACTAGCGAACTGGGAGGGCTGGCAAGCCCCAGTCCTCCCAGAATTCAATCTTAATAGCGGAAGGAGATGGCCATGTCTGTTGACACAATACTTCACAACGCAAGAATCGCAACGAACCAGGTTCCGTCGTTTGTCGAGGCGGTTGCAATATCCGCCGGAA
>Ga0209648_10003205_pt1 | contig 13723 bp, 13 predicted proteins | sample GraSoi2013_115cm_FD_185830 | JGI IMG/M metagenome (GOLD analysis project Ga0209648, IMG submission 185830) | Grasslands soil microbial communities from the Angelo Coastal Reserve, California, USA - Sample 9_17_2013_115cm (SPAdes) (version 2) | ecosystem: Environmental > Terrestrial > Soil >...
GCCGCGCGGCAGTCAATCTCGCAGCTTTCGCCATCCACTCGCGCATACACGCCGCGCGCCCCGATGTCGTCGCCGCCGCGCACGCGCATTCTCTGTACGGCAAATCGTGGTCCACCCTGGGCCGCCCGCTCGATCCGCTCACGCAGGACGCTTGCGCGTTTTATGAAGATCACGCCGTCTTCGACGACTATACGGGGATTGTCGAGGAAACTTCCGAAGGCGACCGCATCGCCAGCGCCCTCGGTCCGAAGAAGGCCGCCATCCTCCGCAATCACGGCCTGCTCACAGTCGGCCACTCTGTCGACGAGGCCGCCTGGTGGTTCATCACCATGGACCGCTCCTGCCAGGCCCAATTGCTCGCCGAAGCCGCCGGCCAGCCCCATAAAATTCCCGATGCCACGGCCAGAGGCACTTACGCCCTCGTGGGCTCGCACCTCGCCGGCTGGTTCCAGTTCCAGCCCCTCTTCCAGCGCATCTCCCACGAGCAGCCCGGCCTCTTCGACTAACCCTATTCTCCCGCCGGTCGCCCCGAGCGCGAATGCTACATAATCGAATGGTAAAATCGAGCGTTGGCACAAATCACTCAAAGGGGAGTGCATCCGCCCGGGAACGCCGCTGTCGCTCGAAGATGCGCGGCGTCTGGTCAAGGGTTACGTGGAGCATTACAACAGTGTCCGTTTGAACAGCGCCATCGGCTACATCACGCCCAAGGACATGCTCGCCGGGCATCAGCTGGAGATTCAGGCCAAGCGGGATCGGAACGTGGAAGCGGCGAGGGAACAGCGGAAGAATCGCCGCCAGCGGGCCGCGTGACGGATGAAACGGACTACTTCCGGTTTGCCGACAATCCGGATGTCGGCTCGTCAAGCGCTTTACGTTGTCGGTGAACTCGCTGCGAGAACCAAAGCGACAAGAAAACGATCGAGTGGGGCATCCCGGAAAACTGTACCGTTGGACTGCCATTCTGGACAAAACAATCCACAATGGGTATGATAGGTGACTGAAAGGATTTTGGTGACATATGCAGGCAAAATCGGTCAAAGGCAAAGTAGCTCTCGTCACGGGTGGTTCAAGAGGCATCGGAGCAGGCATCGTCCGCCGACTCGCGGCGGATGGCGCGTCCGTTGCCTTCACTTATTCCAGTTCCCCAGAAAAGGCCCTCGAACTTGTTCGCGAAATCGAATCCGCAGGAGGCAAAGCGCTATCCCTCAAGGCGGACAGCGGCTCGGCCGAAGAACTGCGGGCCGCTGTGGCCAGAACTGCAGAAGCGTTCGGCACTCTTGACATCTTCGTCAGCAACGCGGGCATTCTCACCAGGGGCACAATCGACACTTATTCTCTTGAAGACTTCGACCGCATGGTGGCCATCAACGTCCGTGCCGCCTTCGTCGGTATTCAGGCAGCCGCCCAAGAAATGAACGATGGCGGCCGGATCGTTATCATCGGTAGCAACACAGCTATCCGCACCGCCTTCCCTGGAGCAAGTGTTTACAGCATGACCAAGGCTGCGCTTACAGGGCTTGTTCGGGGCGCAGCAATCGATCTCGCCCCGCGCGCCATCACGGTAAACAATGTTCAGCCCGGACCCACAGCGACCGACATGACCTCAGCGCTTGCCGAGTTGGTCAAGCCCCTGATTCCTTTGAAACGAATGGGTGACGTATCGGAGGTCGCCAGCTTCGTCTCTTACCTCGCGTCGGAAGAAGCGGGCTTCATCACCGGAGCCAGCCTTACCATCGACGGCGGATACGTCGCATAATCGGAACGAGAACATCGAAAGAGAAGAGGCGCATGGCGCGACCGAAGGAGTTTGATCAGGAGAAAGCGCTTCGGAAGGCGATACGCCTTTTTTCTCAGCAAGGCTTTGCCGCCACATCCACCGATGACTTGATGCGCGTCATGGAAGTCGGGCGGCAGAGCATGTATGACACGTTCGGCGACAAGCGGGCGCTGTTTTTGAAAGCCTTGGAGTTGTACGTCACAGAGAGCGTTCATTCCATCAACGTGGAATTGGAAAGACCTGGCTCGGCCCTCGCCGCCGTGCAAAACGCCCTGGTGACTTTCGCTCAACGGAAAGACTTGTCCAGCGCAGAAGGCTGCATGGGGCTCAACGCCATCAGCGAATTCGGTCAGCGAGATGCCGGCGTAACGCGTATCACACGTAATGCGGCGCGGCGGCAGCGTCAGACACTAATGCGCGTGCTCACGAGAGCAAAAAAACAGAGAGAAATTCGCTCAGATGCGGATCTGGACAGCATGGCGGACTTCTTTGAGAGCACGCTTGCCGGAATCAGGATGGCGGCCAAAGCCGGCAAGAGTCGCCTCGCCCTTCGAAATATCGCCGCCTTTGCGTCAAGAGCGTACATGGCATCAGATCGCCGAATAACTCCCGAGTGACGGGCAAACCGGAAGTTGAGACCCACAGACGTGTGGAGCTACAATAATTTTGCCGGCGAAACGGAAGCAGGCTCTGCGGGGACGCAACCATGCTCAGGGATAGCCTGGTGGTCGTATCGAGGCCTTGAAAATCCTCGCCTGAGGGGCGGAACACTCACTAACGGAGAGCGCCCTCTCTCCATTTCGGGCTGAACCAACACACGAACCTTTCTAATCGTCTAGCCGCCTGCCAAAAAGCCAAGACTGTCATTCTGAGGGCATCCGACGAGGATGCCTGAAGAATCTCAACTTCAACATTTCCAGTCCTTTAATGTTTGAGGCTACTTACCTCCTCTTCTTATCGTCACGTGAAGAAAAACGCGTCACTTCAACTCCTTTGAAATCTGTACTTACAATCCGTGACGCTGGGTGCGCCATCTTTCGCGGAGCACGGTTCGTGTGTCCCGGAAGAATCTCCGGGACGAAAGGTGAGGATTTTTCTTGCACCGCAACGCATGTGATGCTAAAATGCATCACATGAAGAAAGCCTCTGTCCGCGATCTTCGTTATCGATTCTCCGTTGTCGAAGACCTTCTCCGCGACGGCGAGGAAATCCAGATCACCAAGCGCAAGCGCGTCATCGCCCGCCTCCTTCCCCCGAATCCTGCTGCGCGGGTCCGCCGCCCCGATTTCCTGGCACGCCTGAAAAAAATCTTCGGTAAAAAGCGCATGAAGGTTTCCGGTGCGGAAATCATCGCTCTGGACCGTCAGGAGCGCTTCTGACTTCCTGCGTCGACGCCAGTTTTTTGTTCTCCCTCTACGTTCTTGATGTGAATTCCGCCGCAGCCTCTGCCAAGATGAGGCGGGCGGTCCTGCCTCTGCTCCTTACCGACACGGGGAAAATCGAGATCCTCAACGCCGTCGGGTTGAGGCTATTCCGAAAAGAACTGTTGCCCACCGAAGCAACGAAAGTCCACGGTTTGTTCCGCGAAGATGTCGAGCAGGGCGTCGTGCAGATCGTCCCCCTTCCCGCCGCCGCTTACCAACTGGCGGAGCAAATAGCTCGAAAGCACACCCCTCTTTTGGGCACTCGCACGCTTGACATCCTGCACGTCGCTGGTGCCCTCGCTCTCAAAGCCCGTGCCTTCTACACCTTCGATAACAAGCAAGCCAGGCTCGCCGCTACTCTCGGCCTGACGATTCCGTAGCTCTTCAGCGGTTGTGCCGCCCCCAGTGAGCTCTACCCCTTTGTTTTCTTCTCTTTGCGCGATCATTCGAATAAATGTGTCCATTCTCCAAATACTAGTACTATAATAATAAGTGACAACGAATGTATTTAATGGTATCGTGAGTCGTGAATTCTCGCCCTGAGCTTCGGCGAAGGGCTCGACTTCCATTTACCTGGAGCGCCTGGTGCGAAGGGCTCCGTCGCACCACCCAATTTATGACTCTTCTTCCTTACATCCTTACCTCTTTGCCCCCTTACCTCCTCTTTTCGTCGTCACGTGACGAAAAACTCGTCACCGCAACTCCTTTGAAATCTGTAGTTACAAACCGTGACGCCCGTAACTCCTTTAGAATCCGCTTTTGCGAAAACACCGGGGTGGCGTTGGGAATTTCACCCCAAAAATCCGCATCTCTTGCTTTCAATTCTCAGAAAATCGAGGAACAACATGAGCTCCACAACGATTAACTCCAGCCCTGTCAACGAAACTGCACTGCTAAACCCATCTCTCGAAGGCGGCTGCAACCACCATACCCGCAACGGCCGCTGCCGCATGCCCGTCGCCGATCCTCTTACCGCCCTCTGCGCCGAGCATGCCCGCCGCCGGCAAAAGCAGGACAAGGCCGCTGGTCTCACCGCCGAACTCATCGCCGGTCTCACCGAATTCAAGTCTGCCGTCCCTATCAACGACTTCCTCTCCCGCCTCCTTCTGTTCCAAGCCCAGGACCGCATCCCCCCGCGCCGCGCCGCCGTCATGGCCTACACGTGCAACCTGCTTCTACGCACTCTCCCCGCCATCCAACACGAACGCAACCCTCAAGACGACGAGCCACAGAGAATCATCATTGATATGCCTCGCCCTGATCGAGACTGAACGGACCCCGAAATGACCAATTCTTCTCAAAGCCGATTCTCTCTCTCAGTCACAGGCGTTCAGCACCTGTCTTGCGTGTCGGGACTTTGTCGGGAATCAGTTCGCGCGGAGGCGGGCTATGACGAGGCGAATCTCTTCGTAGGGGATTTCGGGCGGGAGGGCTTCTTTGAGGGGCTTCAGGCGGTCCATTCCCAGTTGTTGGCAGGCGGCGGCGATCTGGTTGTAGCGTTCCGCGGGCAGCCAGTTGGGCTGAAATTCGGCGTCGCCTCTTTCGATCAAGTCGGCGACGAGGGAGACGACAGCACGCAAAGTTCTCTGGCGAATTTGCGCAATCTCAACAAACGTGCGCCCCTCTTCCAACAACTTGAGGGTCTCCTCGGCCGGGCGAGATGGTTTTGCCCTCCAACCTTCATCCGCGCGTTGCCCTTGACGGAAATTTTGAATCGCCTCGAGGACTTGCTTCCCGTACATTTGAACCTTCTTATCGCCGAAGCCAGACACGCGCCGCAACTCCTGCAAATTCGATGGTTCCACGAGGCACAGATCCTCCAGAGCGGAATCGTGCAAGACAAGGAACGCGGAAATTCCCTGATTCTTCGCGATGTTCCGCCGCCACTCGCGCAAAAATTCATTCAACTCTCTATCGACCGACGGTTTAACGATCGTGCTGGAGACCCGCGGTTGCGCCGGACGTGTGGGCTGTGTCACGCGCGGTCTGGCGCGGCTTCGTTTGCCTCGCTCCGTTTCGATTTCCAGCCAGTCCGGAGTTGCCGCGCAGGCATCGCAATTGCCGCAGGTCTCCCATTTGGGTTTCTCGCCAAAGTGCAAGCAAACGTGGCGCTGGCGGCACTCGCTGGATTGCACGAAACGCTCGACTTCGTGATAACGCTGCCAAGCCCGGGCTTTCTCCGCAGGGTCTTCGATTTTTCCGATAAAAAAGGCGTGCAAGCCGGTGTCTTTTTTTTGCCAGAACAAAAAGCAATCGGCGGGGAGCGCGTCGCGCCCGGCGCGGCCCGCTTCCTGATAATACTGCTCGACGCTTTTCGGGAGCGAGAGATGAATCACTGTGCGGACGGCCGCTTTATTGATGCCCAAGCCGAAGGCCATGGTGCCCACCATGACGGGCACTTCATCGGCCATCCATTTTTCCTGGTTCTCGCGCCTTGCCGCGCTTTCCATCTGGCCGTGATAACCGATGGCGGCGATGCCGTTTTCCTCCAGGAAATCGACGGTGTCTCCCACGCGCGCGATCGTCGGGGCGTAGACGATCACGCTGCCGTCCGAGACCTGCCTGACGGCGCGGAGGAGCAATTCATTTTGCGTTCTGGCCTCACATTGGCGAACGATGTAGCGCAGATTGGGCCGGCGAAAGCTGGCGATGTGTTTGTAGGGATCGCGGAGGCGGAGCTGCTCGATAATGTCGTGCCGGACACGCTGCGTGGCGCTGGCTGTGAAGGCGGCGATGGGGCGGTCGGGAAAGAGTTCGCGCAAACGGCTGAGCTGGCGATACTCGGGCCGGAATTCATGTCCCCACTCGGAAATGCAATGGGCTTCGTCGATGGCGAAGAAGGAGATGGGGAGCTGCTTCAGCCAGTCCACGGTGCCGCTGAGCGCGATGCGCTCCGGCGACAAATAGAGCAGTTGGTATTTGCCGGTGGCGGCGTGCCGAAGGATGTGCGTGCGCTCTTCAGGGGGAGTGGCGGAGTTCAAGCACGCGGCGGAAATTCCCATCTGCAGCAATTGCGCGACTTGGTCGTGCATCAGGGCGATCAATGGGGAGATGACGACCGCGGTGGTGGCGTGGAGCACGGCGGGCAATTGATAGCAGAGCGATTTTCCGCCACCGGTGGGCATTACGACGCATGCGTCGCGGCCGGCGGCGATGCCTCTGACAATGCTTTCCTGGCCGGGCCGGAACGATTCGTAGCCCCAATAGCGGTGTAAGGCTTCGAAAAAGCGTTCCGGCGCTTGCTCTGGGAGGTTTTGTTCAGCCATCGGTGGCGCTAAAGTTGCCATTGTACTCTTTCCCGTTCGTGGTCACGACCGTGCGGCATCCAGCAAGGCCAGCACGAAGCGGCCAGCAATATTCGCTTTTGTTTCGCTCTATGTCAAGTACAAATTCGGATATGCGCACGTGAATTTCAAATCGAACTTCACTCCCATGTATAATCCTGCCTCACCATGAGCAATTCAAAAGAGCCTCAAACGATGCCGACAGGACCGGAGCGCGAGCTGCAGATTTATGCGCTCGGGCTCAGCGGCGGAAAACCGTCTGTGCCCGTGCCGCTGGAATTGCTGGAGCAAAAAGCAAAAGAAATCCTTGCGCCGCGAGCGTACGACTATGTTGCGGGCGGCGCGGGCGGCGAAGACACGATGCGCTGCAACCGAGAAGCGTTCTACGGCTGGCGGATCGTGCCGCGAATGCTGCGGGATGTTTCGAAGCGAGACCTGAGCGTGGAGCTGCTTGGCGCGCGATTGCCTGCGCCGGTTCTGCTGGGCCCGGTCGGAGTGCAGGAAATCATTCACGCCGACGCGGACGTGGCGAGCGCGCGGGCTGCCGCGTCGCTGGGACTGCCGTTTGTGCTGAGCACGATGTCGAGCCGCACGATCGAAGAGGTTGCGCAGTCCGCAGCGAAGATAGCGGAATCTCCGCGGTGGTTTCAATTGTATTGGGGGAAAAATCCGGAGCTGACGGCCAGCATGGTTCAGCGTGCGGAACGCGCGGGATATTCGGCGCTGGTCGTAACGCTGGACACGCATTCGCTGGGCTGGCGCGAGCGCGACCTTCACCATGGCTACTTGCCATTTATCCTGGGGCAGGGGCTGGCAAATTATTTCAGCGATCCGGTTTTCCGCGGGTTGCTGGCGCAACCACCGGAACAAAATCCCGCGGCGGCGATTCAGCTGTGGGGCAGCTTGTTTTCGAATCCGGCGCTCACGTGGAAGGACATTGGATTTCTGCGGAAGCACACGCGCGTTCCGATCATCCTCAAAGGGATTCTGCATTCGAGCGATGCGGCGCGGGCGCTGGATGCCGGTGTGGATGCGCTCATCGTTTCGAATCACGGCGGACGGCAAGTGGATGGCGGCATCGGCGCACTGGATGCGCTGCCCGGTGTGGTGCGCGAAGTGAATGGGCGCGTGCCCGTGCTGTTCGACAGCGGGATTCGCCGCGGTGCGGATGTTTTCAAGGCGTTGGCCTTGGGGGCGAGGGCGATTCTGGTTGGGCGGCTTTATATGTGGGGACTTGCGGTGGCCGGCGAACAAGGTGTCCGCGACGTTCTGTTAAATCTCATTGCAGATCTGGATCTCACCCTGGCGCTCAGCGGCCAGACTTGCTGCGGCGATCTCGACTCTTCCCTGTTGTGCAGGAGCGATTCGGCAGAATCACTGCGGCAGCCGCAGCCTTAGTCCCTCCCTCGCGAAGTTGCCGCGCCCATCCTCAGGTGCCATAATTCCACTTTAAACTGCGGGCGTGCGGTTGGGTACAGTTGTTGCCCGTCACGGCATTTGTGGCGGTTACTGAGGGGGTTTTATGGGACTGCGCGATATTTGGATTGAGAAAAGAGAAGCGGCAGTTGCCGGGACGAACGGAAACAGGAACGTTTCGCAGATGCATTTTGCGCGGCAGGGCGTGATCACCGAGGAGATGGAGTACATTGCGAAGCGCGAAAAACTTAACGCTGAGCTGATCCGCAGCGAAGTGGCGCGCGGGCGCTGCATCATTCCCGCCAACATCAATCACCGCAACCTGGAGCCGATGGCCATCGGCATCGCTACCAAATGCAAGATCAATGCGAATATCGGCAATTCCTCCACTAGCTCGAATATCGACGAAGAGCTGAAGAAGCTGCATCACGCCGTGCATTACGGCGCGGACACCGTCATGGATCTTTCCACCGGCGGCGACATTCCGGTAATTCGAAAGGCGATTATTGACGCGTCGCCGGTGCCCGTGGGCACCGTGCCGGTGTATGAAGCGATTTCGCGGGTGCGGCGGCCGGAAGACTTGACGTTCGAATTGATGCGTGAAGTGATCGAAGAGCAGGCCGAGCAGGGCGTCGACTACATGACGATTCACGCGGGCGTGCTGCGCGAGCATGTGCCGCTGGTGCGGAAACGGATTACGGGAATTGTGAGCCGCGGCGGTTCCCTGATGGCCCACTGGATGGAGCACCACAAGAAGCAGAATTTTCTTTACGAAAATATCGAGGAGATCTGCAAGATTTTCAAGAAGCACGACGTGAGCTTTTCGTTTGGCGATGGATTGCGGCCGGGGTGCATCGCGGACGCCAGCGACGAAGCGCAGTTCGCGGAATTGAAAGTGCTCGGCGAGCTTACGAAAAAGGCGTGGGAGCACGACGTTCAGGTGATGATCGAAGGGCCGGGACACGTGCCGCTGGACAAGATCAAGGAGCAGGTGGACAAGGAGATGGAGTGGTGCCACGAAGCGCCGTTCTACACGCTGGGGCCGCTGGTGATTGATATCGCGCCGGGGTACGACCACATCACCAGCGCGATTGGGGCCGCGATGATCGGATGGCACGGTGCGTCGATGTTGTGTTACGTGACGCCGAAGGAGCACCTCGGGTTGCCGAATGCGGAGGACGTGAAACAGGGAGTGATCGCTTACAAAATTGCGGCGCACGCGGCGGACGTGGCGCGGCACCGACCGGGAGCGCGCGACCGCGACGACGCGCTGAGCTATGCGCGCTTTCTCTTTGACTGGAACAAGCAGTTTGAACTTTCGCTCGATCCGCCTACCGCAAAAGCGATGCACGATGAAAATCTGCCGGATGATTTTTATAAAGAAGCGAAGTTCTGCTCGATGTGCGGGCCGAAATTCTGCTCGATGAACATCACGCAAATGGCGGACGCCGAAGGCGGGCACGACCAGGCCGAACGGAAGCAGAAATTCGTGGAGCTGCTGGCAAAGGTGCAAGGCGCCTGATGAAGGCGGGGAAAACCCCCAATGGGCATGTTTGAAGTGAAAGTGAAGTTGGCGAATCTGGCCGCTCTAGGCCGGACCGAGGAAGTCTCGTTGTTGGTGGACACCGGCGCCACCTTGTCATGGATACCCCGGGAAATTCTCGAAAAGCTTGGCGTGGTCGCATTCTCGCGGCTGCCATTCACGCTCGCAGACGGCCACCGGCTCGAACGTGACACAACGGCCGTGCTCATGACCGTTGACGGAAGAAAAGGAGCCGTCCAAGTTGCCTTTGGAGAGGCGGGGGAGGAGGCCGTCCTGGGCGCAACTTCTCTCGAGGGCCTGGGATTTCTCGTTGATCCCATCGCACAGAAACTGGTGCCTCGCGATTTGCGCCAGCTCTGCGCAGTACATTCCCCCGACTCCGACCAGATGCTGCGCGAAGAATTCAATAGGTGGTCGGAAGCGGGACGGGGCGAAGGAATGGAGCAGGAGCACCTGCCCATCACGCTGCCGGTGCTGGAGAAAATGCGGCTTGCGCCAACGGACAACGTCCTGGACGTAGGCTGCGGGGCGGGGTGGCTGTCGAGACGGCTGGCGAAACTAGTGCCCGAGGGACGCGTTGTCGGGATGGATATTTCGGACGAAATGATCCGTCACGCGCGGCGAAGTAGCGTGGACTTCGACAATTTGATGTTTGTCGCGGGTGAAGTTACCCAAATCCCCTGGCAGCCGCACTTTTTTTCGCACGCGATTTCCGTCGAATCTTCGTATTACTGGCCCGATCCCGCCGCCGGCATCAAAGATATTTTTCGAATTCTCAGCGACGGGGGCTCGGCGTGGATCCTGATCAACTACTACCGCGACAATCCGCATTCCCACCAGTGGGGAAGTCTCCTCGCGGTGCCCACGCACCTTCTGTCCGCCGAGGAATGGAGCGGATTGTTCCGTGCTGCGGGATTCACGAACGTAGTGCACGAGCGCGTCGTTGATCGATCCCCATCGCCGGAGGTCTACACGGGCCGTTGGTTCCGCGACGGGGAACAACTGCGCGCATTCAAGGCCGAAGGCGCTCTGCTCATTCACGGCGCGAAAAAATAAAACATGTGGCCGAGTCCGGCCGTGTGTGATAGAACTGCCGCCGCGCGATGAGGTTTTCCAATGTCATTTTTGAGTGAGGGAATGGCGGTTGTGACTGGTGCGGGGTCCGGTATCGGCCGCGCCCTGGCGCAGCAACTGGCCGCGGCGGGCTCGGCGCTGGCACTTGCGGACGTCGATGAGGCGGGGCTTCTGCAGACGGCGCAATCGCTGGAGACGAAGAGCGCGCTCATTACCAGGCACGTGGTGGATGTTGCCGACGAGGCGGCCGTGCGGTCGTTCGCGGAGGAAGTCAGTATCAGGCATGGGCGCGTTACCCTGCTCATCAATAATGCGGGGATTGCCCTGCATGGCGATTTTGAAGAAGTTTCACTGGATGATTTTCGCTTGCTGATGAATATCAATTTCTGGGGCACGGTGTACGGCGTAAAATTCTTTTTGCCGGTATTGAAGCGGGAAAGGCGCGCGCACATCGTGAACATTTCGAGCATTTTCGGAGTCATCGCCCCGGCGGGACAGTGCGCCTATGCGGCGAGCAAGTTTGCGGTGCGCGGATTCACGGAGGCGCTGCGCCACGAACTCGAGGGCAGCAACCTGAGCGTCTCTTGCGTGCACCCCGGCGGGGTTCGAACGCAGATTGCGCGCCGCGCGCGCATCGGGGCCGGTGTTACAGGAACGGGACATCAGGAGAAGGCTGCCAGTTTTGAGAGGCTACTTCGGACTTCTCCTGAGGCAGCTGCGGCGCGGATTCTGCGCGGCGCGGAACGCCGCGAGCCGCGGATCCTGATCGGCTCGGACGCCTATCAAGCCGACATTCTCCAGCGCCTCCGGCCTGCGAGTTACTGGAAGATACTAGCGAAGAGAATGGAAGACCGAAGCGCAATGAACAAGTAAGTGTGGGGGCAGCAGCGCGGTTCGTTGGGCGGGATGGAAGACGTCGAGAGTTGACCGCGGGTAGGCGTCAGTTTCCGATACGTTAATCAGGACTTACGACCGATTCCAGGTGGCAGACTCCAGGAAGGATGTCCTCCGGTGTGTGGTAGACTCGCCAGCCATGAGCTTTATCACACACCTGCTTTCGTTGGCGCTTGCCGTCAGCTTGCAAAGCGTCCCGGCAACAGTCGAGCCGGGATTCATTAGCCTCTTCAATGGAAAGGACTTTACGGGCTGGAAAATCGGCGGTCCGACAGAGTCCTTCAAAATCGAGGACGGCGCCATCGTTGCCAACGGGGCGGCGAGCCACTGCTACTATGACGGCAGCTTCCGCAACCACAGCTTCCGCAATTTTGAGCTGAAGGTGGACGTCATGACCCGCCCCGGCGCGAATGGCGGCGTCTACGTGCTAACTGAATTTGAGGAAGTCGGTGGGAGGACGCGCGCTAGCGGACGGTTTCCTTCCAAGGGCTTTGAGATCCAGGTGAATAACTCGCACACGGACCGCATCAGAACCGGCAGCCTGTATCATGTGGTTGACATTCTCGATGAGTCGCCAGCCAAGGACGACGAATGGTTCACCGAGGACATCATCGTCAAAGACGACACCATCACGGTCAAGATAAACGACAAGCAGGTGGTGCAATGGACGCAGCCACCGGATTGGAGCGGCGGGCGCGAAGGCCCGGGCCGCAGGATCACCGGCCCTGGTACGATCGCGCTGCAGGGTCACGACCCCAAAAGCACGGTGTATTACAAGAATATCCGCATCAAGCCGCTGGATTAATCCACCTTTAGTTGAAGAGGAGTGGCGAGGTGAACTCGCCGTCACCAAGAAGTAGAGAGTCTTGGGGAAACTACGTCAAGCTAAAGGAAGGGGTAAGGCAAAGCGTCGAGGCGCCAGACGGTTCTACCGAGACCTTAGCGCAATTCAGATTCGATAGCCGGAAGGGGCAAACGACTGGTCGCTTCATTCCTTTGGTAACTCGCCGGGATGATTCCTGTAGTAGCCCTCGCGTGTCTGCGCGGTTAGTCCGTCGCCCCTGACTTTGAGTTGGATGCGGTGATAGTTGGAATCGAGACCGGTTCCTGTGGGTACGTAAGCGAGAGTGTACTGATGGCGGGCTTGTTCCGTGATGCGAGCATAAAACTGTTCCATGGTTCTGGATTTCGATGCATAGTAAATGTCTCCTCCCGAGATGCGCGAGTAATTTTCCAATCGGGAATACTTACGCTTAGCGGTATTGCTGCCCACGGCGAGACTAAACACGGAAATGTTATCGAATAAGAGCTTCTCTCTGACGCTCTCAAAGCTATGCTTGTTTAACTTAGGCTCATTGACTCCATCCGAAATCACAAGAACGACTTTTCGGCGGTCAGAACCTGCATTCTCCAGCAGGCTAGCAGCGGAATACACCGCGTCATCTAAAGCCTTACTAGGTCGAGACCCCGAATAAACTGGAGCAGCAATGCTCGGACTTCCAGTTGTGGAGTTACCGTACACTACAGGTTCTGGAACATACGTCGGTGTGGGTTTAATTTCAGCTTGCGTGGACTTTAGTTCGGCCATCAGGTTATCGATGTTCGAGGTGAAACCGTTTCCCGGATAAAAGAGCATGTCAAAACGGCAGACGGTAGCTTCGTCCTGAAGGCTCACCCCAGCCATCAAAGCGCGGAGACTTTGAACTAGTTGCATTCCGGTATTCCCATTCACGTCGTTGTCTACAAGAATGACGAGTGAAAGGGGGAGACTTTCTTCAGTAAAAACTTTAATTTCTTGCTCGACGCCAGCATCAAGAATCCGGAACTGTTCTCGTCGCAGGTCTGGGACGAGGTTTCCGGCGCGGTCTCTCACGCTGACAGAAAGAACCACAAGGTCGGAAGTAATGCGAACCGCTGTTTGGGGCTGCTGTTGTTGCTGCGACGGTGACATCCTCAACGCCCCGAAACATGTTATGAGGATTGTTGAAATCAGAATCAAGAGTTTCGCGCCGCCGCTTGTGGACACAGGTTCTTCCCTCCGAGCCGTAATGCAATAAGATAACCGATGTTTGAGTACCGTGAGTGGTGGCCTGATAGTTTTTAATGGTCAGGGTTGTGGTTATCTGCCGATAAGTCCCGATAAGTCGTGCGAGCTCAACAGGTCGTCGCAGCACCCTCTAACAGGCTGCTGAAAAAGTCGGAAATTGTGTAACGAGGCGGCACGGGGCGCGTCTCATTGAGCATGCGAGGAACCGATCAGCAGCAGGGAGATGTTTTTAGCTACATTTCGCCGGGGCAGCGGGTACGC
>Ga0209648_10003206_pt1 | contig 13723 bp, 15 predicted proteins | sample GraSoi2013_115cm_FD_185830 | JGI IMG/M metagenome (GOLD analysis project Ga0209648, IMG submission 185830) | Grasslands soil microbial communities from the Angelo Coastal Reserve, California, USA - Sample 9_17_2013_115cm (SPAdes) (version 2) | ecosystem: Environmental > Terrestrial > Soil >...
TTCTGAACACCTCTTTCAACGACAACGAGCCCATCGTCTGCCGTCCCGAAGAAGCGCTCGATTGCTTTCTCCGCACCCAGATGGACGTCCTGGTCCTCGGCGGCTTCCTGATTACAAAACCCGCTCCCGCATGAGGAACTCGGGGATTCATCTGGAGTAACATCGTTGGAGGAGGCGCCGTTTTGTTCTTTGGAGCCTCACCTGTACAATTCCCGCAGCGTGCGGATCCTCCTTCTCAATCTTTATTACCCGCCCGACACTTCCGCAACGGCGAGGATGGCGGCGATCGTCGCTGAGGCGCTTGCGGCGAAACACGAAGTCACCGTTCTTTGTGGACGCCCTTCATACGATCCCGCGGAGCGTCATTCCTGGTATTTCTTCCGGCGCGAAACGCAAGGATGCATGACAACTTTGCGTGTGGGCTCAACCGTTTACCCGCGCACGCGGATGAGGCAGCGGGTGATCAACTACCTTACCTATGTCGCGCTCGCTGTGCCGTGTGCTCTGTCTGTAAGAGCCGACATTGTACTGGCAATGACCGATCCGCCCTTTGAAGGAATCGTGGGCGCCTTCGTGGCCATGTTGAAACGCCGGCCGTTTTTCTACAACATTCGCGACATGTACCCCGACATGGCGCTTGCCGGAAACCTGATTCGTCCGGGGGCGCTGGCGCGACTCTGGGAATGGCTGCACCGCTGGGCGCTTCGGCGGGCCAAGCGCGTCCTCGTGCTCGGCGAAGACATGCGCGACACCATCGTCGCCAAGGGTGTGGACCCAGCCTGCATCGTCGTTGTTCGGGATGGCGTCGAGAATCCTTCCGCGCCGCTGCCCCAGCCGGACGGCGAGGTCGTCGCTGCGATTCGCAATGGGGCCCGCTTCGTGTTTGTCCACGCAGGCAATCTCGGCTTCTCCGGGGCCTGGGAGACGATGGTCCGCGCCGTACGCCAACTCGAGGGCGAAAGCATTGGCCTGGTGTTTATCGGTGACGGAGCGCAGCGAAGCCAAATACAGGCGCTGGCCGAGGGTGCCAGGAACGTGCGGTTGCTCCCGTTCTTCCCGCCGAGCAAGATTGCTTCGGTCCTAGCCGCAGCCGATGCGCACGTCATCACGGTAATACGCGGACTGGAGGGTGTGGTCGTGCCCAGCAAGCTTTACGGCATCCTCGCCGCCGGGCGCGCCGTCCTGGCCGTGACACCGAAACAGAGCGACGTTGCGCGCATCACGCTCCGCCACGGCTGCGGCCTCGCCGCCGACCCGGATGATCCTGCCGCGGTAGCGCGCGCCATGCGCGAACTTGCCCGCGACCCCATTCAAAGCAAGCGCATGGGCGAGTGCGCCCGGGCTGCCGCGCCCGAGTATGATAGAGTTTTGCATTTGCAAACATTCCTGCGAGTGCTCGAGGAGGCCGGCAAACCGTGAGTTCTGGGGAAACTTTCTGGACGGGCCAGCGCGTCCTGGTGACGGGCGGCTCGTCGTTCATCGGCTCGAACCTGACCGACCAGCTCGTTGCGCTCGGCGCGCGCGTGCGCATTGTGGACGATTTGACCAGCGGGCGCCTGGAAAACATCCGTGAGCACCTCGGCGCCGGCGGCGTCGAATTCCTGCAGGCCGATTTGCGCGAGCCGGGAGTGGCGCGGGCGGCGATGCAGGGCGTGGACACCGTTTTCCATCTGGCCGCCGACCATGGCGGGCGGGGCTATGTGGACTTGCACCAGGCCGGGCCGGCGTCGAATTTTTTCCTCGATGGCTTGATCTTTTCCGAGGCGCTCAAAGCGAAAGTCAAAAAAGTGGTCTTCGCCTCCTCCGGCTGCGTGTACCCCAATTTCCTTCAGTCCGACGTAAAGAAAGAAATCTATCTCACGGAGGACCTCACCAAAGGCCCGAAGGATGCCGACAATATGTACGGCTGGGCGAAATTGATGGGCGAATTCACGCTGCAAGCGTACTGCAAGGAACACGGAATGAAAGCCGCGTCGTGCCGCTACTTCACCGTGTACGGCCCGCGCGGCGTGGAAAACCACGCGGTGATTGCCATGATCGCGCGCGCGTTTTTGCGCCAGAATCCTTTCGAAGTCTGGGGCGACGGCACGCAGATTCGCAACTGGACGTACATTGACGACATCGTCCGGGGCACGATTCTTGCCGGTGAAAAAATTGACGACGGCACGGCCGTCAACCTGGGCACGACGGAGCGTATCCGCATGATAGACGCGGTGCACCTGGTTTTCGAATTTACCAACTACAAAGCGGAAATCAAGCTCCGCCCGGATATGCCGACCGGGCCGCTCAATCGCGTCGCGGACAATAAACTCGCAAAACAGTTGCTCGGCTGGCAACCCGAGGTGCTCTTCCGCGAAGGCTTGCGCCGCACCATCGACTGGTATTACAAAACGAAGGACCCCACACAGGTGAAGAAGGTCTTCGCGCACCTGCTTACGGAGCGATAGCAATGACGCCCCTGCCGAGAACGGCTGAACATTGACATCATGGCCATCTTGCCACCCGGCCTGCTGGCTTTTTCCATCGCCCTGATTGCCTCCTTGTTACTCACCGTACCGGTCCGCGCGCTGGCGCTGCGCGTCGGCATGGTGGATCGGCCCGGCCCGCGCAAGGTTCATCTCACGCCGGTTCCCCTTCTTGGCGGCCTGGCGATCTATGCCGGATTCGTACTGGCCATATTGTTGACGCTCGATGGCGCGGGGCGCGCGCACATTGCAGGCATCCTGGCCGGCGCAACGCTAGTCGCCGTGGTTGGTTTTCTCGACGACCGTGGGCTGCTGCATCACCAAATCAAGCTGTTCGGCGCAATGCCCGTTGCGGCGGTCATACTGTTGCTCACCGGGACGCACGCGCAATTTTTTCAGACCATCCTCGCAGGGCGCGCAGGCGCGATCCTTGACATGGTCCTCACACTGTTCTGGGTTGTCGGTATCACTGCTGCGTTCAGCATTCTGGACCACATGGACGGTCTGTGCGCAGGAGTCGCAGGAGTTGCAGCGCTATTTTTTGCGATTCTCGCATGCCTCGCAGGGCAGCGCCTGGTGAGCATTCTCGCGGCGGCAGCCCTCGGCAGCGCGATTGGGTTCCTGCGCTGGAATTTCAAGCCCGCAAAGATTTTTATGGGCGATGGTGGCGCGATGTTCCTGGGTTTCTTGATGGCCGCGTTGGGTCTGATGCTGCGCGGTCGGGGCGAGGTGTCGGCGATGGCTTGGCTTGTTCCCGTGCTCGTGCTGGGCGTTCCCATCTTCGACACCACTCTGGTCTCGATTTCGCGGAGCCGGCGCGGCTTGCTGGCCTTCACAACTCCGGGGAAGGACCACACCGCGCATCGCCTCGCCAACCTCGGTCTGGGGGAGCGCAATGCGATGCTCGCGATGTATGCACTCGGAGTGGTCTTCGGTCTGCTCGGTCTTCTTGCCAGCGGGTTGCCGCCCCGCTCAACTGCTGTGCTCGCTGCCGCCACGGGAGCGGCGAGCCTGGCCGGCGTCGCGTGGCTCGAGCGGGCTCCTTTCGAGCGCCAGTCTTAAAAGATTCGGGCGGAGCTTTCCTCGATGTCGAACGGTGAGCAGCAGAAAACTATTCTGGCCGGCCGAAGGAATCGTACTCAAATCCCAGCTTGCGCATCCTTTGCGGATTGAGGAGATTGCGCCCGTCCAGGATCAATGGGCGCGCCATCAAGCGGGCGGCACGCTCCCAATCCAGCTCGCGGAATTCCGGCCATTCGGTGACCAGCAAAACCGCGTCGGCCCCGCGCATCGCCTCATAGGGATCGCGCTCGAATTTCACCTCCGGAAACATCGCGCGCGCGCGGTCCATGGCCCGCGGATCGCACGCGCAGACTTCCGCGCCCTCGGCGATCAAGCGTCGCAGCACTTCGATTGCCGGGGCAAAGCGGATGTCATCGGTATGGGCCTTGAAGGCCAGCCCCAGTAGCGCAATCTTTTTCCCCTTCAGCACCCAGAGCGCCTTGCGCGCCTTCTCCAGGAGCCGCTCCACGCGCTGCTGGTTCACGCGCCCGGTTTCCTTCAGCATCCCGAAATCCACTCCCACGGTCTTGGCCAGGTGGATGAATGCCTGGATGTCTTTCGGCAGACAGAAGCCGCCAAACCCCAGACCAGCCTTGAGGAATTGCGGCCCGATACGCGGATCCATGCCCACAGCGCGAGTGACTTCGTCGACGTTTCCGCCGAGCTTTTCGCACAGGTCCGCCAACACGTTGGCATAGGAGATTTTCAGCGCCAGAAACGAATTCGAAGCGTGTTTGATGAGTTCTGCGCTGTTGATGGTGGTAACGAGGAACTCAGGCGCCGCGGCAGGCGGGCAAGCCGCCGCATGCACCGGACAACGAAACCGCCGCTCCAGAATAGGCCGGTAGATTTCGCGGAGCTGTTCGGCTACTCCTGGCTCGTCCACGCCGACCACAATCCGGTCCGGATGAAAGAAGTCTTCGACGGCTGTCCCTTCCCGGAGAAACTCCGGGTTCGAGACGACGTGGAAGGTAGCGCCGCCATCCCGGTGATACGCGCTGAGCGCGCGCTTCAACTGCTGGCCGGTATGCGCCGGCACGGTGCTTTTCTCAATGACCAGCTTGGGCGAACGCGCCTCCGTGGCAATCTGCCGAGCGACGTTGTCGATGGCGGAAAGATCGGCTTCGCCGGTTTCTTTCGGGGGGGTGCCCACACAAATAAATATCGCATCCCCCGAGCGGATGGCTTCTCCGGCGCTCTTGGTAAAGGCCAGCCGGCGCGCGCTGCGCGTCTCCTCGATCACGGCATCCAAGTGGGGTTCGTAAATCGGAACGCGGCCTGCCTGCAGCGCAGCGATTCTTACTTCGTCAACGTCGTTGCAAATCAATTCGTGGCCGGCTTCGGCAAGACACGCGCCGGTCACCAACCCCACATACCCGCAGCCGATTACGGCGATTCGCAAATGCGAGCTCTCCTTGTTGTCTCAGCCGGCGCGGGGACAGGACTCTTTCATGAGGAGCCCGCGCAGACCGAGCAGGAGCAGCCTCGGCTGGCGCACGGCGATGCGCCAGAGAATGCGGGAGGCTTCGTCACGGGTGTGCTCGCTCAACGAGCGGCGCGATGCCGCACTCAATAGGTCCACCATCCGGCTGTAATCGGCTTGCTGGAATCGGTGCAGCGATTTGCGGATCAACCAGTGGAGGGCGAGTTCACGCCGCAATCGCCGCAATTCGCGGCTTGGCGTGCCGCTCAGAATCGCTTCCGCGACGCCGAGCGCCCCGCGGAAGCCGGTCACAATTCCCCCCACCGTGGTCACCTTCACTTGTGCGGCCGCGTCCCCCACAAGATACACTTCGCCCCCGCCCACCTGTTTACGCACCGGCACCCAGCGGCGGTACACGGGGATACGCGCCCCTTGGAACGCCAACGGTGTAAACCCGCGCTTGCTGAGGAAGTGGTCGAGACATTTCCGCGCTTCCTGACCGTCCTCGGCAATCAGGCCCAAAGCGCCGCGGTCCGGAGACTCCGGAATTAGCCAATAGAAATACGGCGTGTCCGCCGGAACGAACCAGACTCGCACGGTGTTTGGCGGATAATCATGCGGAAGCGCCACGATGGCTTGCAGCAGCGGCACCGTCTCCTGGCCGGGCCAACCCGCTGAGCGCGCCACTCGGCTGGCCGCGCCGTCTGCGCCAACCACGGTCTCGGAGTGAAGCTCTTCTCGCGCCGCGTCGGGTCGCTCTACACTCAACGCGACCCCGCGGCCATTGGGTTCGAGTTCCAGGAATCGCCTGCCCAGCTCGATCCGCGCCCCGGCACGTTGTGCCTCCCCGGCAAGGCTGTGTATCAAACGTGCCCGTTCGATGATCAGGTCGGGGCGCGCCAGAGGGATTTCGGCAGAACGGCCGTCCGTGAACAATTCGAATCGCCGGATTTTGTTGACCACCGAAGCCTCTCCGGCGGCTCCCAGTAAATCGTGCATCCGCCGGGTGACAATCAGAGTGCGGGGTTCCGGATCGAGCCGCTCAGAAGCCTCGAGCACTCGCACGCGGCGTCCGCCGCGCGCCAGCAGCGCCGCCGTAAACAGTCCGGCGGCCGAGCCGCCCACGATTGCGACCTCGCCGCGGTTCATGGATTGTGTGGCACCGCTTCCCTCGTCACTGTTTCGCTGGAGCAGGTTTGCCCCCACGGCTGCTTTCCCTCGTGGCTGCTCTTCGGCGCAACGAGGAGTTGTGCGCGCGATTTTGTCTGCCGGCGCTCGCAGCCCCCGATGCTCCAGCACCGCGGCAGCGGAATTCGCACCGATCGCCTTGCCAGGAGAGGGCGCGCGCAAAGTATATCCAATTAGGAGGATTCCGCAAGCCAGCCGCGGCAGGTGCGCGTTTTTTCTCAGGCGCTAGACAACATTCGCGCGCGCTGTTTGCTGGCGGAAAAAGTCGAGTGTGATCCGCAAGCCTTCCTCCAGATTCACCTTCGGCTCCCAACGCAGCAGGCGTGTGGCCCTTCGAATGTCCGGGCAACGGCGCTTCGGGTCATCTTGCGGCAACGGCTTGAACACAATCGGCGGGGCCCCCGGGAACTGCCCGCGGATGCGTTCGGCGAATTCCAGAATGGTTATCTCTTGCGGGTTGCCGATGTTAACCGGCAGATGCTCGTCGGCGTGGATCAGCTTGTAGATGCCGTCAATCAGGTCGGACACGTAGCAGAAGCTTCGCGTTTGCTTCCCATCGCCGTACACGGTGAGCGGCTGGCCGGTCAGCGCCTGATGAACGAAGTTGGGCAACGCCCGGCCGTCGTTGAGCCGCATGCGCGGCCCATACGTGTTGAAGATGCGCACGATCCTGGTATCCACGCCCTTGGCGCGATGGTAGGCCATGGTCATGGCCTCCGCGAAACGCTTGGCTTCGTCGTACACGCCCCGCGGACCGATGGGATTCACGTGGCCCCAGTAGTCTTCTGTTTGCGGGCTCACCTCCGGATCGCCGTAACACTCCGAAGTGGACGCCAGGAGGAATTTTGCCTTCTTGCCCAGGGCCAGCCCCAAGGCATTGTGCGTGCCGAGCGACCCGACCTTGAGGGTTTGAATCGGCAGCTTGAGGTAATCCACGGGGCTTGCCGGCGAGGCGAAGTGCAGAACGGCGTCCACAGGACCGGCCACATCAATGTAGCGCGTGACGTCGGTCCGCGCGAACCGGAACCGCGGGTGGTCCATCAGGTGGGCAATGTTGGGCTCGACGCCGGTGATCAGATTGTCCATCGCCAGGACGTCCCAGCCCTCGGCGATGAGCCGGTCGCACAGATGCGAACCAAGAAACCCGGCCCCGCCTGTAATCACCGCGCGCATGCTCAAATCTCCCAAAAGACCGGCTCGATTGTAGCCTGCCCTACCGCGATTGACTACACGGGCTGCGTGTCTCAGACATTTCTGGCGAGGTCCGCCCCACCTCTTGCAACATAATTAACAGAAAGATTTTGCTTCTGCGGCTTCTTATGGCTGGGCGGGCGCCACGAACGCGCTGGTGTGGTCGTGAATGATTCTCCAGCCTTCGGGGAAAAGCCGCGCGATGAGCGTAAACACCCCGCCGGGTGAATCCTTTTCCCGCTGCAACTGCCAGCGTCCAAGAATCACCGCAGCGTCCGGCCCCAGCGGGGTGACCTCCAACTCGGAGAATGTCAGGTGGCCCATCGCCGCCCGGTCGGGATAGCTCTTCTTGTAGCGCGCCAGCACGGCATCCCATCCGCGCTGCACTCCGCCGGAGCCAACAAAAGCGGTGTCCGGCGATTTCCAATAACCCTTCATGAAGCCGTCAATGTCACCGCGATTCCACGCTTCCGCCTGCTCGTTGAGCAAGGCTCGCAAATCCTTCTCTACCTGCGAAAGCTGGGATGCAGCCGGAAAGGTCAATACGGCATCTCGAGTGCTGGCAGCAATCCCGGTCACACACGCAACTATGACCATGACAAAGCAGGTCAGGAGCACTCTTCTCATGGCAATCCACATCGGGCACCTCTTGTTCAATCGCGCGGCGCGGAGAATAGACGACACTCAAACAGGAGACAAGTACGAACGCCGAATCTCCTCATTTTTCTTCTATCTCCTGTATTATCTGTATCTTACGGATAACCTAACGAACTATCTCCTTAGTACGGAAGCACTATTGGCTACCACCGGCCTTTGACGCAAACTAGCGGCTGGAGTGGAGGTCAATGTTCGCAGCGATGCTACTTACGGTTTCAATCGTAGCGCTCACCCAGTTCGCCATATATTATTGGCGGGCGGTGGTCGGGGGCGTAGCTGCGCAGCCGATTTCTGAAAGCGTGCGCGCTGCTGCGGGTCTCGATGGCCGTGCGCTGCGCGCCGGAGACTTTTCCACCTTCGCCGATCTGCACGAAATCACTCCTACGCTCCAGGAGCGGATCAAGGGCTTTGGCCTGGTCAGCGCGTACTATCACTTGATGAGCGTTGTCGGCCAGTTGTCTCGGCCGCTTGTTCCGGCCTTGGCGGCATGGAGCGAGACCGAACGAGCCACATGTTCTCGATATGCCGCTGTTCTTCTCGACCGCCGGATGAAGAGCAACTTCGCCTGTTCCGCGGCCCTGCGCTCCTGCTGAATTCGAATTTCCCCTCTCGGAATCCATTCGCGCAAAAACACTCGCCGGAAATTGTGCCCTGATCCCAGAGCCGCTGAGCCGGATGGAGCGGGATCAGTAGGCCCAGCGGAGGAGAACCCCGCCAGTGGTGAAACCTGCGCCCACAGTAATGAGCAGAACGAGGTCGCCTTTGCGGAGACGGCCCTGCTCGACGGCGTCGCGGAGACCCAGCGGAATCGTCGCTGCCGTGGTGTTTCCATAGCGGTCAATGTTGACCATCACCTTCGAATCGTCCAAACCAAGCCGTTCCTGCATGGCGCGGATAATCCGCAGGTTGGCCTGGTGAGGCACGACGAGCGTGAGGTCGCGGCTCGAAAAACCGTTGCGCTCGATCAACTGGCAGGAGAGCTCCGCCATCCGCCGAACAGCATATTTGAATACTTGCGCGCCTTCCTGATGAACATAGTGCATTCTCTTCTCGACGGTTTCATGCGTGGGGGGATTCAAGGAGCCGCCTCCGGGCATGCAGAGGTGCATCCCGCCGGAGCCGTCCACGTCATGGTGAAAGTCAAGAATGCCTTCGCCGTCGTTGGCCGCGGGCTCGACCAGCACGGCGCCGGCGCCGTCGCCAAACAGAATGCAGGTTGCGCGATCCTGATAGTCGAGGATCGAGGTCATCACGTCGCTGCCAATCACCAGCACTTTCTTGTGCGTTCCCGCGCCGACGAACTGCGCGCCCACAGTAAGCGCATAAGCGAAGCCGGCGCACGCCGCCGATAGATCGAAACCCCATGCGTTCTTCGCGCCGATGCGGTCCTGCACGAGGCAGGCCGTGGCGGGAAACATCATGTCGGGCGTTACGCTGGCAACGACGATCAGGTCAATATCCCCGGGATTCGTCTTGGTCTGCGCCAGCAGCTTCTTCGCCGCTTCCGTAGCCAGGTGCGACGCAGCGACCCCCTTCTCCACGCGATGACGTTCGCGGATGCCGGTGCGCTCACGGATCCATTGGTCGCTGGTGTTCACCAGCTTTTCCAGGTCCGCGTTGGTGAGCACTTGCGGAGGCACATAACCAGCGACGCCGGTAATCTTCGCTGCAATGCGATGCGACATGAGCCTCCCGTAAAGTTTACGAACGACGTGAAGAACCGAGATTGTATGCGATGCGCCGCCAAGTGACAACAGGCTTGTCGCAACCGTCTTGTGTCTTCTCTTCGCCTTCATCCCGGGACGGCGATTGCCTGGCACCAGGCCCGCGCCGCTGTGTTAGACTGGCTTCCAGCAAGCCGTTGGTGTTGCCCCAAACCGCGGAACAAGGCGGACGGACCATGCACTTTCAGCAGTTCTACCTCGGCTGCCTGGCGCACGCATCGTACCTGCTCGGCTCGGAGGGAGTCGCGGCGGTAGTGGACCCGCAGCGCGACGTCGAAGTTTATCTGGAGGAAGCGGCGCGGCTCCAGTTGAAGATTGCCTACGTCATCGAGACGCACCTTCATGCCGACTTCGTTTCCGGTCATCGCGAACTCGCGGCGCGCACCGGTGCGAAGATTTATCTGGGCGCGCGCGCCGGCGCAAGTTTCCCGCACCACCCTGTCGTTGAGGGCGACACCATCCGTTTTGGGCGCTGCATGCTCAAATTCCTGGAGACTCCGGGGCACACCCCGGAAAGCGCGTGCATTCTTGTCACCGATCTCGATCGCGGCCCGCAACCCTGGGCGGTGCTTACCGGCGACACGCTCTTCCTAGGCGACGTCGGGCGTCCCGACCTCTCGGCGGAGTTCACTCCGCAGCGGCTCGCGGGAATGCTCTACGACAGTTTGCATACCAAGCTCCTCGCGCTGGCGGACGAGGTCGAGGTCTATCCGGCGCACGGAGCGGGTTCGCTCTGCGGCCGCAACATCAGCAACGAGCGGAGCTCAACCATCGGCCAGCAGCGGCAGCTCAATTACGCGCTGCAGGTGCGCGGCCGCGACGACTTCGTCCGCATGCTCACGACGGATCTTCCCGAGCGGCCCGGCTATTTTGCGCGCGACGCGGAAATCAACCGCAGCGGCGCTGCGGCGCTCAGCGAGCTTGCTCCGCTGCCGTCACTGTCATGCGATGAATTCGCGCGCCAGCAGAAGGCGGGCGCGATCGCGCTCGACACGCGGCCGGCGGCGCAGTTCGGCGGCGGGCACATTCCCGGCAGCGTACACATCGCGCTTTCCGGGCAGTTCGCGTCGTGGGCCGGAGCGCTGCTCGGACTCGACCGGCCGCTGCTCCTGCTGGCGGAAGATCAACCACGTTCTCAATGCCCACCCGCGCCAGCCGCAGGCGGAGGCGCGCATGCGGCTGGCGCGGGTGGGCATTGAGAACGTGGTTGGCGCGCTCGAAGGCGGGGTGCTGTCCTGGCAGCGAGCCGGGCTGCCTCTCGGAGAGATTCCGCAAATCTCGGTGGTGGACCTGCACCGCGAAATCACCGAGCGGCCCGGCGAAGTGCAAGTGGTGGACGTGCGCAACGCCGGCGAGTGGCAAGCGGGCCATTTACGAGCGGCGATGCACAAGCCGCTGCTGACGATGACGCTCGGCGCAGCGGCGGAATCGCTGCGGCAAGTGAATGGCCGCGCGCTGGACCAGGACCGGCCGCTGGCGGTGCACTGCAAGAGCGGCTATCGCAGCTCCATTGCGTCGAGCCTGTTCCAGCGCGCGGGCTTTCGTCAGGTGCTCAATGTTACCGGCGGATTCGACGCATGGATGGCGCAGAAGCTTCCCGTCGAAACGCCGGAACGCGCGGCTACTCCTTAATTTTTTCCTCCTTCTTTTTCCTGTCGAGGGCTTCGCCGCGGAGGCGCTCAGCGCAAGCGTCGCAGATGGTTTTCGGGGAAGGCTTTCCGCAAAGTTTGCAAACTTGCTTGCCGGTTTGCGTCATGGCGTCCTCCCGGCCGCCGCGTCATTTTTCTCAGGCGGCAGGATTTCGTGGCGAAACGAAATGGCAGCGGTCTTTTTCAACATGGCCGCGACCGAACAATATTTTTCTTCGCTCAACTCGATGGCATGCTTGACCGCGGCGGCGTCGAGCTGACCGCGCAGCTTGTAAACCAGCTCGAGCCTGGTCCAGACCGTGGGTGGCTCCGCGGCGCGTTCGCCGGAGACGACCACTTCGAGCGCCTCGAGCTTCTGCCGCTTCTTCTGGAGAATGGCGACGACATCGGTGGCCGTGCAGGCACCGAGCGCTACGAGGAGCATCTCCATGGGTCCCGGGGCGGTGTTGGACTGGCGATCGGAGTCGAGCGGGACAGCGTGCCCTGAGGGACTGACCGCGAGAAACTTCTCCTCACCTGCCCAGCGAATCGTGGCGGTTTGCACAGAACCTCCTGCCCACAGCGTGGAGGGGCGACAGTTAAGAGCATAACACCGAGAGCGCTCGCGACCGGCGACCCTTCGGTGCGCGCATGGCACCTCTGGGTAAACTGGCGACTGGAGAACTCAAGTTGCCAGTTGGACGTGAGGTACACGCAACTGCAGGAGGACAAGCGATTGACAGCGCGCGTGCTGAAAACTACGATTGCCGGGTACAGGGAGCGCTTTTCGTCCCAGGGGAATGCATGGCGACTCGTCCGAGTCAATGTCCACACTGCGGAATGGCCGTTTCCAAACAGATGACACAGTGTCCGTATTGCCGAGAAGCCATCCCGGAAATCCGCGTCATTGGCAAGCGCCACAATCCCTTGGGACGCAAGAAGATTCGCCAAGGGCTGCTGTACATGCTGCTGGCAGGAGTCGCTTATTACTTCGCGGGCGGCTACAGCGGCTGGCAACTTCCCATAACCATCCAGCCGATGGTGACCACTTACTTGATACCCCTATTGTTCTTCGGCGGGCTCGGCCTGAGTCTTTACGGGCTGTACGTGCACATCATGTCTTGAGGGCGGAAAAAGCCTCAGGCCTGGCGTGGCCAGACCTGAGCGACAAGCTGCGACGAATTTAGCCTTAGCGCGGGACGGTATTGCTGGATGCCGGTTTGCGCTTGTCCTGGACAGCGACGAGTTCCCGGCGCTGCGAGTTGGCGTCGGCAGCGGAAGCGGGTATCAGTACAAGTTCTCTCTTGCGCTGCTCCTGGGTCAAATTGGCGGAAGCCTGTTTGACGTGGGCCTTCGGCTTGGCGGGAGCGGAAAGGGCTTCGACCGCGTCGTAGTGGTCCGGGGCGATTTCTGCCTGAGCCCGGCTCGAGGGAGCAAGGACCAGCATGGCTCCACCGCCAAGGACGAGCATCACTGGTAACTTCAACAAACTAAAAGACTTCATGGACAACCTCCGTAGTTTCTTCCTCAAACTGGCCCAGCAATCCGTGGGTCCCAACTGCTCTATTTGCGTGAACTGTGGCAATTCTCTCTGGAGGATCAGGAGGGGTCTATAGGCCGACGGTACCATGCTGTAGCCGATTCGATACTAGCGGACAGGAAGGCCCGCTCATGCGTATCTTGCGGCGAGACCGGGCGTCTAATCCAGGGGGGCCGATACTTCCGTAGTATTGAAATGGATTGCTTCGGCTGCACATTTCCGGCAAGCAGGCGGCATCAGACCGGATTTCGCGTAAAATAAGAGGGAAGCCCGGGAGGGGCCATGTGGATTCATAAGCCTTCAGAATTGCGTTATTCGGAGATCACGCCGAAGAGCACGTATCTGAACCGGCGGAAATTTCTCGAGGCCGCGGGGTTGGCTGCCGCCAGCGCGCTGGCCGGGAGGAGACTGCTCGAACTGGCCTGGCCCGGGCAAACCGCTTTCGCCGGGACCGGGACGAAACTGAGCGGCGTAGCCAAGGGCCCGTTCAGCACGAACGAGCCGCAAACGCCTTACGAAGACGTGACCCACTACAACAACTATTACGAGTTTGGCGTGGCCAAGGATGCGCCGGCAAGAAACGCGGGAAGTTTGCGGACGTCTCCCTGGAGCGTGTCGGTCGAGGGAGAGGTCCAGAAGCGGCAGAAATTCGATGTCGCTTCGTTGATGAAGCTGGCGCCGCTCGAGGAGCGAATCTACCGGCACCGGTGCGTCGAGGGGTGGTCCATCGTCGTGCCGTGGATTGGGTTTCCGCTGAGCGCGCTCATCAAGCAAGTGGGGCCCACTTCGAAAGCAAAATATGTCGCGTTTCAGACTCTGTACGATCCGCAGCAGATGCCGCTAGG
>Ga0209648_10003207_pt1 | contig 13722 bp, 10 predicted proteins | sample GraSoi2013_115cm_FD_185830 | JGI IMG/M metagenome (GOLD analysis project Ga0209648, IMG submission 185830) | Grasslands soil microbial communities from the Angelo Coastal Reserve, California, USA - Sample 9_17_2013_115cm (SPAdes) (version 2) | ecosystem: Environmental > Terrestrial > Soil >...
TGTTCATTTTTCGTGTGGGCCGTCTGCGGGGCATGATGAGGAACATTCGGAGGGAGCACTATGCGTTTGCAACGAGAACATCCTCTTTTTCTGGCGCTGCTGCTGATCCTGGCCGCTGCGTCGTGGGTCATGCTGATCTGGCAGTCTAGCATGATGAATAGTATGGGCATGGGCTTGACAATGGGTATGGGAGCCACGTTGTTCCTGGCGATCTGGGTGGTCATGATGATCGCGATGATGTTTCCCACGACAGCCCCGATGAACCTGGTTTTCGCGCGAGTCCAGCGTGAGAGGCACAGCGGCAGGTGGCCCTCTGTGTCTCCCTGGATCTTCGTGGGCGCGTACCTGCTGATCTGGACGCTCTTCGGGCTGCTCGCGTATCTCGGCGCGCTCACAGCCTCGGGACTGGCTCAACAGATCCCCTGGATCATGATGAACGCGGCCCGGATTGGTGGCGGCATCTTGGTGCTGGCCGGGCTCTATCAGTTCGCACCCCTCAAGCGCGTCTGCCTGGCAAAATGCTGCACGCCTCTGGATTTCATCCTTGGTTCCTGGCGTGACGGCTACACTGGTGCCTTTCGTATGGGCCTGGAGCACGGCATCTATTGCCTGGGATCGAACTGGCTGCTCTTTGTACTCCTCTTCCCCCTGGGCATCATGAATATCGCAGTGATGGCAGTGCTTACCGTGGTGATCTTCGCAGAAAAAATGTTCCCACGAGGAGAGCGCATTGCCCAGGTAGTGGGCCTGGCCTTGATCCTCTACGGCACGCTTGTGATCGTCGTGCCCGCTGCGCTCCCACTGGGCGGCGCAGGCATGTAACGGGGAGACACGCACACAACTGGGGGAGCGGGACGAGCCTTTCAGGTATAGGTTTTTTAAGAAAGACTCTCTATGTCAAGCCTTTTTGAGACCAATTTTTAGGCAAGAGAAAAACTGAAGAAAGGAGAGAGGAGAAATGTCCGTAAGAGAGCATAAGGCCGTATTCCATAGCACGTGCGTGTATGGCAGGATGAATATCCGCCATGGTACCTGTGCAAACACAGCAGCAGGTGCTGTCCGTTATGCACAAGTAGATTGTCGCCTAGCGATAGAGACAGCACTAGGCAGCTCTGCGGGCATGTTGCTGTTGCGCCTGTTCAAAGGTCGCCGCCCGATAGCACTCTCGATGGATCCACATCGCAAAGATAATCCTCGCCCACACATTAGAAAGTGCCCGTATGGCGACGGTATGGCTTTTCCCCTCTGTTCGTTTCCGTTGATAGTAGTCTTTGGCCCACGCTTCACTTTGGGTAGTCTGCCAGGCAAATTGATGCAAGGCGTTGCGCAGCGGTTTGATGCAGCCCAACCGGCGATGAGCTTTGGAATAGACCCCACTCTGATAGAGGACCGGCGAGGTTCCTCCCAGTGCTTGCAGACTACTTGCATCTTGATACCGCTGACGATCATCCCCAATCTCAGCCAACAGTCGTGGAGCCAGACGTTGCCCAGCACGCGGCAAACTCTCAAAGATCTCATGGTCCTCATGAGTCAAAAAAAGGGTGTCAATCTCCTTGTTATATTGTGCAATCTGTTCAATGAGTGGCAGCAGCTGGCTCACCAGGACCAGCATCAAGCGCGATTTGGTGCGGGTGAGCACCGCATCAGCCTGCAAGTGGGGTTGGTGCAACCGCTCGACGATCGAAGCCGCGCCATCGGCTGGACGAGGATGCTTGGTTTGTTTGAGTTGCTGCTGGATCTCTTTGACAGAAGCAGCCATCGCAGCCTGTGGAGTTGGATAGGCTTGCAAGAACAACAACGTACTCTTTTGTTGCAGTTTGGAGAACAGATCCAGGGCCACTGGATAATAGGCTTTGAGGCAGGCCGTGAGCTGGTTGACCAAACGCGTTTGCATGTGGATCAAGGTATCTTGGTCGCGTGTCAGTTGTTTCAGCTCGGCAACCTTTTCACTATCTGGGGTCAGGCGACGCAAATCCACAAAATCGGCACGTCCCGTCTTCGCCAACAGATAGGCATCAATCAGATCCGTTTTGGCTCCAGAGGCCGATCGGCGACGATCAACGGTACGCGGGTTGACTGGGTAGACGGGCCAGCCAGCCTCCAGCAGATGGACAATCAGCAGGCCGTGTGTCGTTTCAATAATACATGCCATTTGCTCTTTCGATGCGGATCCAATAATCTGCATCAAAAACAGGTCCAACTTAGCAAATCCTTGTGGGTTATGATCAACGCGGATCAAACCGGCTTGATGCCCTTTTTCATCAATCGCCAGGGCATCGTGGTGCTCGTCCGCCCAGTCAATACCGGTATACCACATCAGAAACGCTCCTCTTTGCAAAACATATTCCTGAGATCCCGTGCCCTTATACTGTGGCGCTCGAAGCGACGACTCTCTCATAATCGGTTCGGCTCAGGAACGGTGCCAGGGAAAACGAGCTTTCTTAATCGGTCAAGCCGGATGGAGGTTCCAGCCTTTTGTCGAGTGGGCTTGTTTCTAGTTTAATGTATAAGGAGGATAAAAAAGGACGGCAAGGGTTCGTAATCGAGGGCCCATTACAGGGGCCGGTAGATCGGCGACAAATTTCCAGCGAGAGGTGGTTACCCAAACTTGCGATATCTGGCCGGGGGAATGCCAACTTCTCGCTTGAAGGCCTGGCGAAAGGCCACTTCCGACTCATAGCCGAGAAGCTTTGCGATCGTTTCTACCTTAACGTTGCTCTTGAGCAAGCGGGTCGCCCTGTGCATGCGCCAGCGGGTGAGATACTTGATGGGCGGCTCACCTACCAGCTGGGTGAAGCGAGCTGAGAACGCTGAACGGGAGAGGGCAACCGCCTCTGCCAGTTCCTCGACTTTCCACCCACGTTCGGGAGACTGATGAATCAGGCCAAGAGCGGTGCTGATGGGCTGATCGCGCAGCGCCGCTACCCATCCGGTGGAGGCTTCAGCTTGCTGGTCGATCCAGACCCGGATCATTTGAATGAAGAGCAGTTCTGTCAGCCGTCGCAGCACGACCTCCGTACCAGCTTGCCGCGAGGCTGATTCGCGTGCAATGAAACGCACAATCTCGGAGAAGCCCTGCGCCATGCGTCCCTGTTCTCCGGGAAGATGAATGACTTTTGGCAGGCATTGGAGCAAGGGGTACGTGCCGGGATGTTCAAAATGGAACGCACCACAGAGCATCACCATTTTTTGTCCTTCGCTCTCAAATGGGAAGGTCTGGTACTCACGATGCGCGTTATAGTCCAGTTGCACTGTTCTGGTTAGGGGTGAGGTGAGTTCATCGTAGATCGAATGAGCGTGTCCAAAGGGAAACACCACGACGTCCCCATCCTCGATCCGTAGTGGGGTGGATTCTCCTTCGACACACAGGTATCCACGACCAGAGCTGAGAATATGAAAGATGCTGTCTCGACTGGCCACAAAGTCAAAGCGCCATGGAGGAACAAACTCCGTGCGCGAATGAAGCCACCCTTTCAGTTCGAGTCCATTGAGCACATCTGTCAGGACGTCCACGATACTCTCCAATATTTGGCTTTCACTTTGGCACCGCTCTATTCACGATGTTTCGCAGCACCCAATACTTCGTGAAAGCCTCCAATATTTGGACAATCAGCTATATATCCAGGACAATATATCATAGATTGTCTCGTATTTCAAGGGTAAACTACGGGGGTACCGTGGGCGAATCGAGACGATCCCTTGAGTTCGCAGAAGCGGGCCAGGGTGGGCACCCACTCCACCAAACACTTGACAGAGATGGAGAAGATAACACGTATGAAATTTGTCATCAACACACCGGCAGGGAATATTGGCCGGGTCGTCACCGATCTCTTGCTCCAGGCAAAAAAGGAAGCAATTCATGAAGGAGACATGCGATGAAGAGACTCGAAGGCAAAGTGGCAGTGGTGACGGGAGGAAACAGCGGCATTGGGCTGGCAACAGCGAAACGGTTTCAAGAAGAAGGAGCTAGGCTTGCTATCGCTGGACGCAACGCACACACGCTCCTGGAAGCCGCACAATCGATTGGCAATGGAGTGGTGACTGTGCAGGCAGACGTGGCGAAACTGGAGGACATCGACCGGCTCTATCAAACGGTCGGGCAGGAACTTGGCGGGATTGACGTGCTGTTCGTCAATGCTGGTGTGGGCAAGTTCGCTCCGCTCATGGACATGTCGGAGAGCCTGTACGATGAGATCTTCGCTATCAACACGAAAGGCGCATACTTCACACTCACGAAGGCGATTCCCTACCTGAACGACGGAGCGTCCATCATCTTGATCGCATTGGCCCCCATCACCCCACCCTGGCGTCGGCCAGAAACGAGTGCCTACAGCGCGGCTAAGGCGGCGTTACGAGCACTGGCGCAGACAGCGGCGGCTGAACTGGCTCCGAGGGGTATTCGAGTCAACGTCGTCAGTCCAGGCCCGATCCTGACGCCCATTTTCCAACAAGCCGGGTTGCAACCAGAGAAGATGGACGAACGCCTGAGTCAGGTGAGAGCTGCAGTGCCTTTGAAACGGCTTGGCAAGCCGGAAGAAGTGGCGAGCGTGGTAGCCTTCCTGGCCTCGTCCGACGCATCTTACATTACGGGCGAGGAGATTCACGTAGACGGGGGAATGGGGTAGGCCATGATCGGCCAAAGAAGATCAGCAAAAAAAGCATGTTCTCTACTCATCAAAAAAGGAGATACGACCATGAAAACCTTCGTTCTGCACACCACTCGCGGCATCCTCAATCCGAAGACTCTGGAGGAAGCACGCACATTGCATAACGGTTTCGTGATAGAGGGTCCGCAGCCAGGGATCGAGATCGCGCGTTCGCTCGGCGATATCAGCCACAATCTGTACACACCTGCGGAGGGCCTGGGGAGTCTGTCAGGCGCGAAGCCAGGCGAACTACTCTTCATCGATTACTGGACCGATCTGGGCGGCATGGAGACCTTCTTCTCCAATCCGTTCGCACAGGAGGCGGGTGACCGTCTGTTTTCGTCACGAGAGGAATCGGAGTGGACGCCAGCGCGCGATGCATTCACGTTTCATGTCCCGGCCACGGCCGGCACGCCTGCGCGGTTCGTCGGGATGCTACGTACGCCGGTGAGCTCCGCCGAGGATGCGACCGCTGCCCTCGCGAAGCTCGTCTCGACGAACCTTGGCGCGTCGCGGAGGCGTGGACAGCTCTCTCACAGTCTTTTCGCCCGGCACGCCGCTGTTATGGCAGCCAGGCCAGCTTCGAACGGGCGCCGCAGCGGAGGTGTGAGCGTTGCAGCACCGACGGAGCCGGTGGAGATCCTCGCCGTCGATTTTTGGTCAACGCTCGAAGGACTGAAAGAGCATTACAGCGACGCGACGGTAACACGCGGGTTCGACGAGGTGTTGGCCGGACCGGCGGTGTCGGTTTGGGAGCAGGTGAGCGGTTTCTCCGAGTGGTGATTCACTCCGAGGTCGACAGACAGGGCTGGTTGCAGGTGTTGCTCTCGACCGTAGAGTCGCGTCAGGCCCTCGAGTATGAATGGACCGGGTTACAACGCTCTTCTCAGGCCCATTCACACTTTCCGTAACGTCCACAGCGTCTCTGATCCCGCCGCGTGCCGAGCGTGTGCATTCTCTGTTGACGGTACCGTCAACAGAGAATGCACACGCTCGGAAGAGTAACATCGCGAACGTTCCTGACACGTTATTTTCTTCTCCCCATAACCGAGCGTTGTAACCCGGTCCATTCATACTCGGAGGCCTGATCTGTTTGGATGAGAAAAAACTCAAGAGACTCCTCGAGAGTAGGAGAACGAACATGCCTTGCCCAGATCGATTATCACAGTGGTTGCAACAGGTGTCAACAGCCTTCGGCCATTTAAGCAAACCGCAAATGTGTGGCCTGGTGCGGATGTCAGCGCGGGGATCGCGTTGTCGGGAGCAGCAGGAACAAACGATGTTTCAACGCTTGCGCGAGTGGTATCTGGACGCGAAACACAAAAGCGGGAAAAAGCGGCGGGAACTGAATGTGAGCTCGTGCTTTGCGTCTTTGGGGAAACGGGAACCGACAAATGGTGCTGGTCTTGGATGCGACGACATTAGGAGAGCGCTGGACGATTTTATCCATCAGCGTGGTGGTGTGCAAGTGTGCGATCCCGGTGGCGTGGAAGGTCTTGGGAGGGCATGAGAAAGGCTCGTGGAAACCGCACTGGGAAGGCTTGCTCAAGCATCTGGAGGGCAGCATTCCCGCAGGCTGGCAGGTGCTGGTCATGGCAGATCGAGGACTGTATGCCCGCTGGTTGTTCCAGGCGATCATCGACTGTGGCTGACATCCGTTCCTGCGTATCAATCTGGGAGTCAAGGCACGCGCGGTGGATGAGGAGATCTTTGATTGGATCAGCCGATGGACGCCTGTGCCGGGAACCCGTTGGAAAGGAACGGCGGAGTGCTTTTCGGGGAAGGGCAGCCGCCTGACGTGTACCTTGCTCATCCATTGGGAAGCTGGTTACGAGTCTCCCTGGGCCGTGCTCACCGATCTTGAGCCTGAGGAAGCCGAAGTGAGTTGGTATGGGATGCGCACGAGGGACGCGAAACCGGCTTTAAGGATTTCAAGCGCGGCTTGTGGGGCTGGCATCACAGCAAAATGGTGGAGGCCAGTCGCGTGGAGCGACTCTGGTTGGCGATGGCCGTGGCCCAACTCTGGACGGTGAGCGTAGGCTGTCAGGCAGAGGAAAAACAGCGCCAGGAGCCACTGAGCGAGTCATTGCCCACCAAACATATCGCTCGTCGTCGGCGCAAACGGCCTGCGGGCCAGCCACCGGAACGCCGGTTGAGTTGCGTCGTGCGTGGACGCTTGGGATTGGTGGCCGCCCTGTTCACCGCTGAGATCTTGCCATGCAGCAGACTGTTGCCCGAAGCGTGGCCTCAAATCATCACGGCTCCCAGGAAGCTGCCATCGGCCTCTGCCTTGCATCAACAGGAGCGCAAACGAGCTCAGAAGCGCCGGGCGCGAGCACGCGCGCGTACGGCTGCTTGACTGCACCAAAAAACCTATACCTGAAAGGGGCCACCGCCTCTGCCAGTTCCTCGACTTTCCACCCATGTTCGGGCGAGTGATGAATCAGGCCCAGAGCTGTGCTGATAGGCTGATCGCGTAGCGCCGCTACCCATCCTCGCGAAGATGCCGCTTGTTGCTCAACCCAGACCCGGATCACGTGAATGAAGAGCAGTTCGGTTAATCGCCTGAGCATCACCTCCGCGCCCAGCCGAGGCGTGGCCGCTTCACGTGCGATCAAATGCACAATCTCGGCGAAGCCCTGCACCGTGCGCCCCTGTTCTGCGGGAATATGAATAACTTTTGGCAAGCTGTGGAGCAAGGGAAAAGCGCCGGGATGCTCCACATGGAACGCGCCACAGAGGACAACCATCTTTGACACATCGGACGCGCCACCAAAGCCCTGGTACTCGCGTTGCGCGGAATAGTCCACATGCAGGACTTGAGTCAGGGGTGAAGTCAGTTCGTCACAGGTAGAGTGAGCGTGCCCAGAAGGGAAGAGCAGGACAGCCCCATCTTCGACTCGCAGAGGCGTAGGGTCCCCTTCGACAGAGAGGTAGCCACCACCAGAGCCGAGCAGGTGAAAGATCATATCCTGGCTGGCCGCGAAGTCATAGCGCCAGGGAGGAGCAAGCTCCCTGCGCGCAGAGATCCACCCTTTCAATTCGAGTGCATTGAGCACATCGGTGAGCACATCCATGCCATGCTCCTCTCTTGAGACGATCGAACATATATTCAAGACAATATAGCATAGATTGTCACAGCGTTCAAGGGTATACTCTGCATATCGAGAAGCTGCGAAACCGTAAAGGCGAAGAGAACGGATATCTCATGCGGTTTTGCTCGAGAGAAAAGATTGTTCCGACGAGGAGAAAAAGAATCTATGACAACCATAAAAGCGGTGCGCATTCACGAGTTTGGCGATGCTGATGTTTTGCAGTATGAGGATGTAGAGCGGCCAGAGCCACAGGCTGGCGAAGTGCTGGTACGCGTTCGGGCTGCTGGCATTAACCGGATGGATTACTGGGCCCGCAAATTCCCGTTGCCTGGCATCACCGCAGGCCAACTGCCGTACATCCTCGGCTGGGATATCTCCGGCGAGGTTGTCGCGTTAGGTGAAGGTGTAACCCAGTTCGAAGTTGGTGATGAGGTTTACGGCATGCCCCGCTTTCCCGGCGAAGCAAAAGGGTACAGCGAGTATGTAGCCGCCCCTGTAGCTGACCTCGCCCATAAACCGCAAAAGTTGACCCATCAGGAAGCTGCTGGTGTCCCTCTGGCTGCGTTAACGGCCTGGCAAGCCCTCTTCGATACTGCTCATCTGCAAGCTGGACAAACCGTCCTCATTACCGGAGGAGCAGGCGGCGTTGGTCACTACGCGATCCAATTAGCCAAAGCTCACGGAGCCCGCGTTCTTACCACCACCTCAACTCGCAATGTGGAGTTTGTCCATGAGTTGGGCTCTGACATCGTTCTCGACTATACCCGGCAAACACTCACCGATGGTGTCACAGAAGAGATCGATGTTGTTCTCGATACCATCGACGAAGATGTGCTCCGTGATGCGTTCAAAGTCGTGAGACGCGGCGGTTGGATTGTCTCTCTCCCCGCCCATCTGGGCGTAAAAGCCCTTGGCGAGCAGCTTGCTCCTCAATATGGGGTGCGTTTTGAGCTGATCGCCGTTCACCCCTCGGGTGAGCAGATGGCTGCCATAGCCCGCCTCGCAGATAACGGCCAATTCAAAACGTCCATTGATGCTCTGTTCGCTCTGCAAGACGCGGCTCAGGCTCACAGGCTGATTGAGGGCGGGCATGTCCGTGGCAAGCTCGTGCTCGCAATCGCATAAGCCGAGATGAGAACCTCAAGCGGGAGTATAAGGGCGGCTAACTCTCTCCCGCTTGTGTAAAAGCGATCAATTTACTGTTGGGATTTACACATGGATACTTGATCAAAACCTGGGGTACACATATTTGCACTCGTCCTTTGCGGGTAAAACTGGAATATGTGTAGAAAAGGGACAGAAAGCGGGCAGAAGTTATTCTTGTCAGGACAAACCGACATAGAAATCAGAGGAGAGGAAACAGAGCGAAAAGGTGGTCGTCATGCCTGCGCGCAAGCGCCAGCGCCGAGAACGGACCCATGATTGGCAAGAGATACAACAATGGTATACTGTTTTTGACAGGACGGGTAAAGATCAGCCAAACGCGTTCGCGACGAAAGCCTGAGATGTGGTCGTCGCCCAACGAGAGCGAAAGGAATAATCGATATGGAAGATATCCTAAAAAATAAAACAGCAGTGGTGTACGGAGCAGGTTCCATAGGCGGCGCTGTAGCTGCGGCATTTGCTAAGGCTGGCGCTACTGTATTTGTAGCCGATCACAATGAGGACGCACTCAAAAAACTGGCTGACACAAATATACAGACAGAGCGATTGGATGTACTCGACAAGGATGCAGTGGCTGCTTTTGTAAAATCAGTCGTCGAAAAGACCGGCCATGTTGACATCTCATTTTGTGCCACCTCGACTCACAAACGGGGTGGCGAGCAAGGCGCAGCGCTGACTGAGTTAAGCTATGAAGATTTTTCGATGCCAATTATCGACTACACGAAAGCAACGTTTAATACGGCAAATGCGGTCTATCCGTACATGGTAAAGCAACACGCGGGCGTAATTATGGGCATGACGGCAGTTGTTTCTCAAATTCCTTTCCCCTACACGGCAGGCTTTGGTCCAGCATGGGCAGCTGTTGAAGCGATGCTTCGCTTGTTGGCAGCAGAATTGGGGCCACATGGCGTTCGTACCGTCTGCCTTCACTCGGCTGGTTCGGAAGGCGCGGCCGACAAGACGCTCGCCCATACCACCCCTGAGCTTGATAAACGCGCCGAAGGATGGGGCCAACGCTGGATGAGCCGCAATCTTTTGGGCAAGGGTCCTACTTTGGAAGAAGTTGGGAATATGGCGGCCTTTATGGCATCCGATCTAGCAGGCGCAACGACTGGAACTACAGTAAGCCTGAACGTCGGCATGGTAAATCATTAGGGCGTATAAAATCAGAGCTACTGGTGGAAACCGACCTAAAGGATGCGTAAATCATTTCATTCCTGGGCGGAATCTGTACAATTATGTGGGTGCTTTTCGCTTCTTTCACATTTCTCTTGAAGCGCTCACAAAGCCAAAGCCAGGCCTTTCTTTACGGAAGGGATGCATTCGCTTTCGCTCACATAATTGTACAGATTCCGCCCATGGAATGAAATGATTTACAGGCATGATGAGGAATATTCGGAGGGAGCACTATGCGTTTGCAACGAGAACATCCTCTTTTTCTGGCGCTGCTGCTGATCCTGGCCGCTGCGTCGTGGGGAATGCTGATCTGGCAGTCTCGCATGATGAAGAGTATGGGCATGTGTAAACTACACCAACAGGAGGGATCATCAGGGACTCACGGTATTTTGGCTTTCTTCTGCGCAGCAAGCATGCAACACGAAGGACGAAGAGTGAACGTGAGGAGGTGTCCATCGAGCAGACGAGGTGACGCCTCGTTCACCCGTTTCCACAGGATGACCAGATCTCGATTTTCCCTTGCACGTGATGACCCGTTGTTCCATGTGGGCCTTGAGGTTTCGTCCCCACCCTGCTATACTTGGCGTTAGGGAACTGTTTGGAGTATCCCTAACATCCGTCACTTTTCTCGCGGAGTGTCGTCTCATGGAGAAGGTCTCGTCAACCGCCGGAGCAGTTTGCAACGGCTGTTTGCTGTACGAACAGCAAGGTCAGAAGGTGGTCGTGCTGGTCGATACCCCATCCTGGTACGCCTGGCTGGAAACGGCCACCACCTTCACCTTTACCGGCGAGGAGGGAACCTTTACGGCGCACAAAGCGCGGGCTGGGAATCGGCGCGGTGGGTGGTACTGGCGAGCCTATCGGCGCAAGCGCGGGCGACTCTCTCGCTGTTACCTGGGCGTCTCCACCAATCTCACGTTGGCGAAACTATGCGAGGTGGCCCGCTGCCTGGCAGCAGATGGTGAGAGCACAAGAAGCAGTCAAACCGGTGAGGACACGCCGCCTCTTGTGCCCGTTCCCCTCGCATTTCAAAGGCTCACGCCGACGGTGATCCTCCAGAGCAGCATTACTCCCCCGCGCCTGCCCGTGCAGCATGTGGCGCGTCCTCGCCTGCTCGCGCTCCTGGAGCAGGGCCTGCGAGGACCGGTGACGCTGGTCTCGGCTCCTGCTGGCTCTGGCAAGACGACCCTGCTGGCCGAGTGGGCTGCTACGACCACGAGACCGGTGGCCTGGCTTTCCTGCGAGGAGGGAGAGAACGACCCGGCGCGCTTCCTCTCCTCGCTCATCGCTGCTCTGACGCGCGTCGATGCGCACCTGGACACTGCGGCTCTGACCGATCGACCCTGGCATCCCCCCGAGCACGAACAGGTCCTGACCCGCCTCCTCAACGAGCTGGAGCGCGTGCTCCAGCACGAGACGGTCTTGATCCTGGATGACGTCCACCATCTCACGACCGAGGCAAGTCAAGCCCTCTTGCTCTTTCTGTTGAACCATCTCCCCTCGCGCCTGCACCTGCTGCTCGGCACACGGGTGGATCCGCCAAGGCTTGCGCGCATGCGAGCGTGTCAGCAGATCGCTGAACTGCGCAGCCAGGAGCTGGGGTTTGTGTCCGCCGAAGTCGAGGCGTTTGCGCACGCCATGGAACTTCCGCTCGGCTCCGAGGCGATCCGTCTGCTGGAAGAGCGGACCGAGGGGTGGATTGCCGGGATCCAATTGCTGATGCTGGTCCTGCGTGGGCACGCCGATGCGGCAGAAGTGCTCCGGGCGACGGGTGTGACCCCTCGCTTTCTCCTGGATTATGTGTGTGAAGAAATCTTGCTCCAGCAATCACCTGAGATGCAGCGCTTTTTGCTCCAAACAAGCGTGCTGGATCGGCTCACCGGGCCGCTCTGCGAGAGCGTGACCGAAGAGCCTGATGGACAGCTGAAGCTGGAGAGCCTGCTGCAGGCGAATATCTTCGTCAGTGCGCTCGATGCCACTGACACCTGGTACCGCTACCATCCGCTCTTTGCCGAAACGCTGCGCACACAGCTGCAGAAGCAGGAGCCAGCGCTTGTACCGGAACTGTATCGTCGAGCCAGTCGCTGGTATGAACAGCACGGATGGGCAGAGGACGCCTGTGAGTATGCGTATCGAGCTTCCGACCTGCCTCACGCGGCACGCTTGCTGGCGGAGCTGGTGCCATCTTTGGTGGAGCAAGGCAAGATCGTGCGCCTCGGCCACTGGCTGGATCGGCTCCCGCAGGAGGTCATCGCGGCCTCGGTGCCCCTCTCTCTCGCCTGGATCTGGACCCAGCCCCTGCGCACGTCGCAGCCGCATGACCCGGAGAAGGTCATCGAGCACCTCACAGTGCTGCTCAAAACGCATGAAAAGGACGATCCTGAGGCGCAGGCAGATCTGCAGCGGGAGCTGACGCTGCAACAGGCAACGCTGGCGCTAGTCCGAGGGGATATCCCGCAGGCGCTTTCCCGCGCTGCGGAGATGACGCGTTCGCTCACGGGACCTGAGACGGCCTGGAGTCGGTTCACCCTCTGGCGTCAGCAGGTGCTCCTTGGGGCTGCCTATCGCGTAAGTGGGGATCTGGAGTCCTCGGAGCAGACCTTGCGGCAAGCCTTTCCTGCTGGCGGAACCAGCCCCAATCTCGTGGTCATCGCCAGTCTCGATGAGCTGTACGAGGAGCTGGGGCGATTACGCGAACTGGGACGGCTCTATGAGGACCTGTTCCGCTCGTTAGCCCGGCACCACCATCTCCCGTCCCTGTCTCTAGCCCTGGCGCATCAGCGCTATGGAGTCCTATTGTATGAGTGGAATCGCCTGCAAGAAGCGGAGTCCTCTGCGCAGCAATCCCTCGAACTGGTTCCACGCCTGGATCTTGCTCGTCCCAGCCCTTGGCTGACCCTGCTCGGGCTCGGAGTCCTGGCGCGTGTGGCCCTGGCGCAAGGCAACAGCGAGCGGGCCAGGCAGATCTTGGAGAGCGAAGCGTTTGACGTGACGCAGTTTCCAGTTCCCCAGGCGAGCAAAGACGTGTTGATCCTGCTTCCGGTCCGCCTTGCCCTGCTCTGCGGGCAGCTCGAGCCGGCCTTGCAGTGGGTCTCGACCTGCGGGTTACACTATGACGACCCGCTCGCGAGCCCCTTGGAGAAGAGCCGCTACGCAGGCTATGTCACGTTGGCGCGGGTTTTGATCGCGCGTGGACGAGGCCACCCGAATGCCTTGGCGCTCGCTCACGCACGGATTCTCTTAGACCAGTTGCTGGAGATCGCTGTTGGGACAGGTGCTCATGGTCGGCATATTGAGATCCAGATGCTGCGTGCACTGGCACTACACGCCCAGGGCAAGACCAGGCAGGCGCTTGCCACCCTGGGACCAATCCTCGCTCAAGCCGAGCCAGAAGGCTATCTGCGCCTGTTTGCCGACGAAGGCGAGGTGATGGCGCACCTGCTCGCGCTGATTGCCCCCTTTACCACCGCCTCGCCTGACTACCTTCAGCGCATCCAGGCAGCGATTGCCCCCATCTGGCAGGCCCAGCCCGATGCCGCGACGCAACCAGCACCACGCTCGACGCTCTATGAGCCGCTGAGTGCACGGGAGTGGGACGTCTTGCAACTGGTGGCCGAAGGCCTCTCCAACCAGCAGATCGC
>Ga0209648_10003208_pt1 | contig 13722 bp, 7 predicted proteins | sample GraSoi2013_115cm_FD_185830 | JGI IMG/M metagenome (GOLD analysis project Ga0209648, IMG submission 185830) | Grasslands soil microbial communities from the Angelo Coastal Reserve, California, USA - Sample 9_17_2013_115cm (SPAdes) (version 2) | ecosystem: Environmental > Terrestrial > Soil >...
CTAGTTTTTGGCGGGGCCCATCCAGATCGTCTGGATGTTGGTGAACTCCTTCATCCCGTAGCTCGACAGCTCGCGGCCGTAGCCCGACTTCTTCACCCCGCCGAAAGGTAGGCGAGCGTCGGAGGCGACCATGCCGTTGATGAACACCAAGCCGGCCTCCACACGCTCGGCCAGCCGGCGCGCGCGGTCGACGTCGGCCGTCCAGATGCTCGAGCCAAGACCGAAGTCGGAATCGTTGGCGACTCGCAACGCCTCCTCGTCATCGCTCACGCGAATCACGGCGGCCACTGGGCCAAACGTCTCCTCGCGGTACACAGGCATGCCGGGCTCCACGCCGCCGAGCACCGTCGGCTGGTAGAAGTAACCCGCGCCGTCCAGGCGCTTGCCTCCGGTCAGCGCCCGCGCGCCCAACTGCACCGACTCTCTGACCTGACGCTCGAGGTCGTCCACCAGGTCGGCGCGCGCCAGGGGGCCGACCTGCACGCCCCGATCCTTGGGGTCCCCGACCTTGAGCTCCCCGACCTTATGTGCAAAGAGCGTCTCGAACTCGTCCGCGACCGACTCCACCACGATGAAGCGCTTGGCTGCGATGCAGCTCTGGCCGTTGTTCTGGTTGCGGGCGCGAACGGCGACCGCCGACGCGGCCTTCAGGTCGGCGTCCGCCAGGACGATGAAAGGATCCGAGCCGCCCAGCTCGAGCACCGACTTCTTGATCATCTTGCCGGCCGTCGCGGCGACGCGCGAGCCGGCGCCCTCGGACCCGGTGAGCGTCACGCCGGCGACCCGGTGGTCCCCGATGATCTGGTCCACCGCGCCGGAGCCGACGAGCAGCGTCTGAAAAACACCGTGGGGCACCCCCGCCTCCCGGAAAACCTCCTCGATGGCGATCGCGCACTGCGGCACGTTGGATGAGTGCTTCAGCAGCATCACGTTCCCGGCGGCGAGCGCGGGCAGCCCGGCGCGGAACGCCTGCCAGAACGGGAAGTTCCACGGCATGACCGCCAGGATCACCCCGAGCGGCTGGAACCTCGCGTAGCTGAGGGTCGCCGTGCTCTCCACGGGCTCGTCGGCCAGCAGGCGCGCGGCGTTGTCCGCGATCCAGCCGGCCGTCCACGCGCATTTCTCGACCTCGCCCTCCGCCTCGACGATCGGCTTGCCCATCTCCGCCGTGGCGACCGCGGCGTAGCGGGCCTTGCCGGCCCTCAGGACTCCCGCGACCGAGCGCAGCAAGGCCGCTCGCATGTCCACGCCGACGTCACGCCAGGCGTGCCGGGAGCCCCAGGCCCGGGCGACGGCCGCCTCGATGCCGGCGGCGTCGAGCTCCGGGAAGTTAGCGAGCTCCTGGCCGGTGGCCGGGTCGATCGAACGAAGAATCCCCACCAGCGATATCAGAACACATGGCCGGGAGCAGGCATGCCACGATTTACCCGTGGCTCGCGCACCGGTCAAGCGAACGCCCGCGATACCGAACGTCCCTGCAGAGACGCCTCTCCCCTCACCCCCGCTACACGGGGGAGCTCCCCACGAGGTGGGGAGCCCAGGTCGAAAACGAGTCGCGATCGAGGCGGTCTCGCCCGAGGTCGACGCCGGGCGGTTCCCGGCCACGCGCTCAGTGGGCGAAAACGTGGCCGTCGAGGCGGACATCTTCGCCGACGGGCAGGACGCGCTCGCTTGCGTCATGCGGTACCGCCACGAGGGCGAATCGGACTGGACCGAGGTGCCGATGGTCCCGCTGGTCAACGACCGCTGGCGGGCTGAGTTCGCGGTCACCGAGCTGGGTCGGTACCGGTTCACGATCGAGGCCTGGGTCGACCCGTTCGCGACCTGGAGCCGCCAGTTCGCCAGGCGCGTCGAGGCCGGTCAGGACGTAACGCCGGAGCTGGAGGTGGCCGCTCGAATCGTCGAAGCCGCGGCGGTAAGGGCTTCAGGACCTGACTCCGAAAAGCTGATCGCTTACACGGCCCAGCTCCGCAAAGGCAAGGCCGCCACGGCCGCCCTCGGCTCCGACCTGGCCGAGCTCATGGAACGGCATGCCGATCGGAGCATTTCGACCACGTACGGGCGCCAGGTCGAGGTGCTTGTGGAAGCGCAGCGGGCTCGGTACGGCGCGTGGTACGAGATGTTCCCCAGGTCGGCCGGCAAAGGCGGCAAGCACGGCACGTTTCGCGACGTCGAGGAGTGGTTGCCGTACATCTCCGGTATGGGCTTCGACGTCCTCTACTTCCCCCCCATCCACCCCATCGGCCGAACCAACCGCAAGGGCGCCAACAACAGCGAGCGGGCCAAACCGGACGAGCCGGGCAGCCCCTGGGCGATCGGGTCGGAGGAGGGCGGCCACAAAGCCATCCATCCGCAACTGGGCACCCTCGACGATTTCAAGCACCTCATGAGCGCGGCCGGGACCGCCGGCCTTTCGATAGCGCTAGACCTAGCGTTCCAGTGCTCGCCCGACCACCCCTACACACGCGAGCACCCGGAGTGGTTTCGCCATCGCCCCGACGGCTCGATCCAGTACGCGGAGAACCCGCCCAAGAAATACGAGGACATCTATCCGTTCGACTTCGAATGCGAGGCTTGGCCCGAGCTGTGGGCGGAGCTGCTCTCGATCGTGATCTTCTGGATCGACCAGGGCGTGCGGATCTTCCGCGTCGACAACCCGCACACCAAGCCATTCGCGTTCTGGGAGTGGCTGATCAGCGAGGTCAAGCGCGAGCACGCCGACGTGATCTTTCTCTCCGAAGCGTTCACGCGCCCAAAGTTGATGTACAGGCTCGCGAAGGTCGGCTTCAGCCAGTCGTACACGTACTTCGCGTGGCGCAACACCAGGTCGGAGCTGAGCCAGTACTTCAACGAGCTGCGCTCAGAGCCCATCCGGGAGTTCCTTCGACCAAACCTTTGGCCGAACACTCCCGACATCCTCACCGAGTACTTGCAGAACGGCGGGCGACCCGCTTTTGCGGCCCGCTTCGTGCTGGCCTCGACGCTCGGCGCGAGCTATGGGATCTACGGGCCGGTTTTCGAGCTGTGCGAGAACCGTGCCAAAGAGCCGGGTTCCGAGGAGTACCTCGACTCGGAAAAGTACCAGCTCCGCAGCTGGCAGCGCGACCGCCCGGACAGCCTTCGCGAGCTGATCACATTGGTGAACGCGGTGCGGCGACAGAACCCGGCGCTGCAGAGCGACGACGGTCTCATGTTCCACTCCACCGAGAACGATCAGATCATCGCGTACACGAAAAGCACCGATGACCTGGCCGATGTCGTGCTCACAGTTGTGAACGTCGACCCTCACCACACCCAAACAGGAATGGTGACGCTCCCGCTCGAGGCCCTGGGCATCGACCGCGACCGCAGCTATCAGGCGCACGAGCTGCTGAGCGGGGCGCGCTATATCTGGAACGGGCCTCGCAACTACATCGAGCTGAATCCGCACTCGACGCCCGCGCAGATCTTCCGTTTTCGCCGGCGCATCCGCAGCGAGCGCGACTTCGAGTATTTCCTGTGATCCAGCCGACGGTCCGACGCCGAAAGCAAGAGACGTTCACTCTCGACGACGACCCGCTCTGGTACAAGGACGCGCTCATCTACGAGCTCCATGTGCGCGCGTTCATGGACAGCGACGGCGACGGCAGCGGCGACTTCCGTGGCCTGCTCGAGAAGCTTCCCTACCTGCAAGACCTCGGCGTCAGCGCGATCTGGCTGCTGCCGTTCTACCCGTCCCCCATGCGCGACGACGGCTACGACATCGCCGACTACACCGACGTCAACCCGATGTACGGCAACGTGGCGGACCTTCATCAGTTCATCAAGGACGCCCACCGGCGCGGCATCCGGGTCATCAACGAGCTGGTCTGCAATCACACGTCGGACCAGCATCCGTGGTTCCAGCGGGCGCGGCGCGCCCGCCCGGGCACTGCGGCGCGCGAGTTTTATGTGTGGAGCGACACCAACCAGCGCTATCAGGACGCGCGGATCATCTTCAAAGATTTCGAGGTGTCCAACTGGACGTGGGACCACGTCGCGGGCGCGTACTACTGGCACCGCTTCTACTCACATCAACCGGACCTCAACTTCGACAACCCGAAGGTCAAGGAGTCGGTGCTGAAGGCCCTGGACTTCTGGCTCGATGCCGGCGTCGACGGCGTGCGGCTCGACGCCATCCCATACCTCTACGAACGTGAAGGCACCAACGGCGAGAACCTGCCCGAGACGCATCAGTTCCTCAAGGAGATGCGGCACCACGTCGACGGCAATTACTCCAACCGAATGCTGCTCGCCGAGGCCAACCAGTGGCCTGAGGACGCGGTCACCTACTTCGGCGAAGGCGACGAGTGCCACATGGCCTTCCACTTCCCGCTCATGCCCCGGCTGTTCATGTCGATCCGCATGGAGGACCGCTTTCCGATCGTCGACATCCTGGCCCAGACGCCGTCGATCCCCGACAACTCCCAGTGGGCGCTCTTCCTTCGCAACCACGACGAGCTGACCCTCGAGATGGTCACCGACGAAGAGCGCGATTACATGTACCGCGCGTACACGCAGGACCGCCTGGCGCGGATCAACCTCGGCATTCGCCGGCGCCTTGCCCCGCTGCTCGGCAACGACCGCCGGCGCATCGAGCTCATGAACGGTTTGCTGTTCTCGCTCCCGGGGACGCCCGTCCTCTATTACGGCGATGAGATCGGGATGGGCGACAACATCTTCCTCGGCGATCGCAACGGCGTGCGCACGCCGATGCAGTGGAGCGCCGACCGCAACGCCGGCTTCTCGCGTGCCAACCGGCAGCGGCTCTACCTGCCCGTGGTGACCGACCCCGAGTACCACTACGAGAGCGTCAACGTCGAGGCCCAGGCGCAGAACCCGCACTCGCTGCTGTCGTGGATGAAGCGGCTGATCGCACTTCGGAAGCGCCATCGCGCTTTCGGCCGCGGCACGCTCGAGCTGCTTCGGCCCGAGAACCGCAAGGTGCTGGCTTTCGTCCGCCGCTACGAGTCGGAGCAGATCCTGTGCATCGCCAACCTGTCAAGGTTCCTGCAGGTGGTGGAGCTCGACCTCAGCAAGTGGAAGGGCATGGTCCCGGTCGAGCTGTTCGGCGCCACAGACCTGCCCACGATCGGCGAGGCCCCCTACTTCCTCACCCTTGGGCCTCATTCGTTCTTCTGGTTCTCGCTCCAGCCGCGGCAGGCAGCTGCGGTTTCAGGTGACGGGAGCATCGCGGCGGCCGTCCTGCCTGAGATCAAGCTGACGGGCAGCTGGGATGAAGTCCTGGTCGGCGTGCCCAAGGAGCGTCTGGAAGCGATCCTTCTCCCCTACATCAGGCAGCGGCGCTGGTTTGCGGGCAAGGCGCGCCGCCTGAAGTCGATGTCTATCTCCGATGCGATCGAGGTGCCTGGCGTCGACCGCAGCGCGTATCTGCTGACAGTCGTCGTGACGTATGGGGACGGCGACCCCGAGACCTACCTGCTGCCGGTCGCCTACGCCAACGCGGCGGAGGCCCCACAGATCCTCGAACGCTGGCCGCACGCGGCGGTGGCCTGGCTGCGCACGACGGCCGAAGAGCAGCGCGGCCTGCTGTACGACGCGCTCGGCCCGCCAGGCTTCGCCGAAGCCTTGCTCAACATCATCGCCAAGCGCCGGCGTGCGGCCAACGAGAAGGGGACGCTTGTCGGATCGACCACCCGCGCGTTCGCGCGGCTGCGCGGCCCGGAGACGATCAGGCTCGAAGCGGCGCTGTCGGTGGCCGAGCAGAGCAACAACTCTGTCGTGTTCGGCGAGCGCCTCATCCTCAAGGTCTTCCGCCGCCTCGAGGACGGGGTCAACCCGGAGCTCGAGGTCGGTCGCTTCCTGACCGAAAAGACCAACTTCGCGGAGATCGCGCCGCTGGCCGGAAGCCTGGAGTTTCGGCGCGACAACGGCGAGCCGGTGGCAATGGCGGTCCTGCAGGGCTATGTGCCCAACCAGGGCGACGCGTGGCAATACACGCTGACCACCCTCGACCACTACCTCAAGGCGATGGAGCAGCCGGCGAGCGGAGATCCTCCCGCGCGGGCGAAAACACTCCTGCAAGCGAGCTCGATGGAGACGCCCGAGGTAGCGACCGGGACCATCGGCGCCTACCTCGACTCTGCGCGCCTGCTCGGCCGGCGCACCGCGGAGCTGCACACAGCACTGGCCTCCGACCCTGACGATCCGGCCTTTGCGCCTGAACGAATTTCCCCTCAGGACCAGCGCTCCATCTATCAATCCCTGAACGCCGTGGCGCTGCGCTCGCTCGAGCTGCTGCGCAGCCAGCTCAACCGATTGCCCGAGGACGCCAAGGACGAGGCCAAGCGAGTGCTCGAGCTGGAGCCGCGCATCGCGTATGCCTTGAGGGCGTTTCTCGCCAGGCGGCTGACCACGACCAGGATCCGCGTGCACGGGGACTATCACCTGGGCCAGGTGCTATATACCGGGCACGATTTCGTGATCATCGATTTCGAGGGCGAGCCGACACGCAGCCTCTATGAGCGCCGGCTGAAGCGCCTGGCGCTCCGCGACGTGGCGGGCATGCTGCGCTCATTCGACTACGCGAGCCAGGCGGCCCTGCGCTCGGGGCACTTCGATCCTGCCTCTGCCCCGCGTCTCGAGGCCTGGGCGCGGTTCTGGGTCGACTCCGTGTCGGCTGCGTTTCTACACAGCTACCTGACCACCGCCGGCAGCGCCTCCTTCGTGCCCCAGACGGGGGAGGACCTCGACCTCCAGCTGTCGACGATGCTGCTGGAGAAGGCTCTGTACGAGCTCCGCTACGAGCTCAACAGCCGGCCCGACTGGGTGAGAATCCCGCTCCGCGGGATCCTCGAGGTGGTCCATCCAGCATGATCGCGCCCTCGCTGCTCACCCCGTTCGATCTCCACCTTTTCAACGAAGGTACGCACAGCCACCTGTACGAGAAGCTGGGCGCGCACCTGTCCGAGGATCCCAAGGGCGCGTCGTTCGCGGTCTGGGCACCCAACGCGGACTGGGTGAGCGTGATCGGCGATTTCAACGGCTGGAACCGGGACGAGAACAAGCTCGTGCCGCGCGAGCAGTCGGGGATCTGGGAGGGGTTCATCGGCGGCGTCGAGCATGCGGCGCTCTACAAGTACCACGTCCACTCGCGCGTCACCCGCACCGGCGCCGACAAGGCCGATCCCTTCGCGGTCTATGCCGAGCAGCCGCCCCGCCAGGCCTCGATCGTTTGGGACCTGAGCTACGACTGGGGCGACGGCGACTGGATGTCGAGCCGTTCTCGCGCCAACAGCCGGTCGGCGCCCTGGTCGGTCTACGAGGTTCACCTTGGCTCGTGGATGCGCGTGCCCGAGGAGGGCAACCGCTGGCTCACATACCGCGAGCTGGCGCCACGCCTGGCTGACTACGCTCACCGATTGGGCTTCACGCACGTCGAGTTCATGCCGGTGATGGAGCACCCGTTCTATGGATCGTGGGGCTACCAGAGCACCGGCTATTTCGCGCCGACGAGCCGCTTCGGCTCGCCGCAGGACTTCATGTTCCTGGTCGATCACCTTCATCAGCACGGCATCGGGGTGATCCTCGACTGGGTTCCTTCTCATTTCCCGTCCGACGAGTTCGGGCTGCAGCTGTTCGACGGAACCCACCTCTACGAGCACGCCGACCCGCGCCTGGGCGTGCACCCGGATTGGGGCAGCTCGATCTTCAACTACGGCCGCAACGAGGTGCGGGGATTTCTGCTGAGCAGCGCGCTGTACTGGCTGAACCACTACCACGCCGACGGGCTGCGCGTGGACGCGGTCGCTTCGATGCTGTATCTCGACTACTCGCGCAAGCCCGGGCAGTGGCTTCCGAACAAGTTCGGCGGCCGCGAGAACCTCGAGGCGGTGGACTTTCTGCGCCGCTTCAACATCGAGGTCTACAAAGAGCACCCGGACGTGCAGACGATCGCGGAGGAGTCGACTGCCTGGCCGCTGGTCTCACGACCGACCTACCTGGGTGGGCTCGGCTTCGGCATGAAGTGGGACATGGGCTGGATGCACGACACGCTCGCGTACATGTCCAAGGATCCGGTCCACCGCCGCTTCGACCACAACCAGCTCACGTTCCGAATGCTTTACGCCTTCACCGAGAACTACATGCTCCCGCTCTCGCACGACGAGGTCGTGCACGGGAAGGGCTCGCTGCTGTCGAAAATGCCCGGCGACGACTGGCAGAAGTTCGCCAATATGCGGCTGCTGCTCGCCTACATGTACGCACTGCCGGGCAAGAAGCTCCAGTTCATGGGCATCGAGTTCGGACAGTGGAACGAGTGGAACCACGAGGCGAGCCTCGACTGGCACCTGGTCGACGACTCGATGCACGACGGCTTGAGCCGGTGGACCGGCGACCTGAATCGCGTCCTCCGCGAGGAGAAGCCCCTGCACGAGCTCGATTTCGACCCGGCCGGCTTCGCCTGGATCGACGCCAGCGACTCCGAGCAATCCGTCATCAGCTTCCTGCGCCGGAGCACCAAGGACGAGCTGCTCATGGCGATTTTCAACTTCACGCCGGTGCCGCGCTACAACTACCAGGTCGGGGCGCCTCTGCCGGGACGGTGGCTTGAGCTGCTCAACAGCGACGCGCCGATCTACGGCGGCAGCGGACAGGGCAACCTGGGCGCGGTCGACGCGGCGCCGATCGGGCGCCACGGGCACCTGCACAGCTTGAATCTGACCTTGCCCCCGCTCGGGGCGGTCTTCCTGAAACCGGATCCCGACCGGGTCGTCAGTGGGATTTAGCGCGCCGCTTGCGCCAAACGTGCGCATCGGATACCACGCAAGCGCACCGTTAGCGCCAAAAGTGCGGAATCCGGGGCGCTTGAACTTCGCAGAGTGAAGACGTTCGCGCTGCTCGGGTGGGCGCTTGTGATCGGAGCCCTCGCCGGAGTGCTTCTCGATGTGGCGACCTTCCTGGTGGCGCGATACGGCCCCCAGGCCGACGGCTGGTCGTTTCGAGGCAATGGCGCCCTGGCGGTGCCATTCGAGCTGGGACCGGCGATCCTCGCCGGCGCCTGGACCGCGCTCGCCTTCCGCAATCGAGGGTTCCAGCGCTGGCTCGTCTTCGGTCTTTCCGCCGGCTTGATTGGGACCGGGTTCCTGCTCCTCAGCGTGCTGGTGCTCGTCCTGTTCGGCTCGGCCACGGCCGCGGCCTCGTCGAACGCCCTGACGCTGCTGACCTTCGGCTGGATGCTGGTCGCACCCTGGCTGGCGCGTTTCGTGCGCGCCCCGGCTGACCAAGTCCGGCGCGGGCAGCTCGGCGGCCACGTCATGGCCGGAGTCTTGTTTGCGATCACGGTCGGAGTGGTTTTCTCGGTCTCAGGACTGGTGCTGGCACCGGGCTCGTAGTCAGTGGCTAGTCCGCCATCACCTGGTCATGGTGTCAGAGCCGGAATCGGCGACCTCAATGTCGCCTTCGTCCTCGCAGGGGCTGCCGATGCGACGCTCCTGCCCTTCATTCCCCTGTATCTCTTCGAGCGCGGATTCAGCGCCCCGGCGATCGGCTTCGTCCTGGCCGCGGCGGCGCTGGCGTCGTTCATTGCCGGTCCCATCTCCGCCTACCTAGCCGACCACAGGCTGGGTCTCGAAAACACAGTGGTGGTCGCCGGCTCGATAGGCGCGGCCGTTGCGCTGCTGCTCGCGACCGCGCACACCACGATCGCGGTGGCGGCGATCACGGTCGCGCTGTGGGTGGCGCGCGCTCCCGTCATATCGCTGCTCGATTCGATCGCCCTGCAGAGGCTCCGGACCGCGAGCCGCGTCGGCTACGCGCGCATCAGGTTGCGGATGAGCGCAGGCTGGGCCTTGTCAGTGGTGCTGTGGGGCGGGCTGTTTCAGGTCGCTGGGCTGAAGCTGATCCCGTTCGTGTATGCGCCGATGGCCTTGATTGCCGCGCTGTGGGTGTGGCGTATACGGACTCGCGGAGTCGCCGGTCAGCGCGCCGAGCCCGCACCGAATCCAGCCCGCGTACGGCGCCTCAACCCGGTGCCGAGCGCGCTGATCGGCTTTCTCGTCAGCGCGCTGCTGCTCGGTTCTGCGTTCGCGGCGACCTCGAACTTCGTCACCTTGCGCATCAACCTTCTGGGCGGCGGAGCACTGCTGGTGGGGGCGGCGTCAGCGTTCCAGGCCCTGACCGAGATCCCGACCATGGCGTACACCCATGTGCTGCTGCGGTACCTCAGCCACCGAATGCTTTACGTCGCCGGCGCCGCTGTCTACCTGCTCGTCTTCCTGGCGTGGGCGTTTGTGTCCGATGCCGTGGCCACGGCTCTACTGAGGTTGGTGTTGGGCGTGGGGTTCGCGCTCGCCTACGTGGGCGCCGTCTTGATCGCGGACGATGTCGCTCCTCTTCACCTGCGCGCGACGGCTCAGGCACTGGTCAAGGCAGTTTCGGGCGGCCTGGCCCCGGTGATCGGGGCGCTCGGAGGAGGGATCATCTTCGGAGCGTTCGGGGCGGGCGCGATGTTCACGGCGGCCGCGGCGGTTGCGGCCGGCGCCGGCGTCATGGCAATGATTGCGCTGCCGGCGCGGAGCTCACGCCAGGCGCCGCGCCCGAGCAGCATCATTTGATGGTTGGATCGAAGCGGGATGCAGCCTACAGTCGAGTCTGAACGGCTCTCCACGCGGGGCAGGCGTGCCCTCGGTGTGATGGCGGCGGCGGTGGTCGTGATCGTCGCGGCAAGCATCGTCTACATCTACCCGACGCTGACCTCGAGACCTGCCCCAAAAACCAGCCCTATCAACGCGATCGACCATTTCATTTCGAGCGCGGCGCAGCATCAAGTGTTCAGCGGAACGGTCTTGATCGGGCAGAACGGCAAGATCCTGCTGGACAAGGGGTATGGGTGGGCCGATCAGGGTAAGCGCATGCCCAATCAGCCAGGCACGAGGTTCCGGATTGGTTCAGTCACCAAGCAATTTACCGCCATGGCAATTCTTCTCTTGCAGGAGCAGGGCAGGCTGCACGTGCAAGATCCGATCTGCGAGTACATCAGGGGATGTCCCGCCACATGGAGGACGATCACGATCCAGCACCTTCTCACGCACACGTCGGGCATCCCCGACTATGTGACTACGTTCCCGCTGCAGCAGCCCGCTTCTCCTGCTCAGCTGGTTGCAGCCTTCGAGAGCAAGCCATTGGATTTTGCGCCGGGAGCCAAATTCAGCTACAGCAGTTCCGGCTACGCGATTCTTGGATCCATCATCGACAAGGTGTCTGGCGAGTCCTATTCGGGCTTCCTTCAACAAGAGATTTTCCAGGTACTTCATTTGAGCAACACCGGTTACGACCAGAACTTCCCACCTCTCCGACAGCACGCAACGGGATACAAGCAGCCCTGGGTGAAAGCGGACTACGTGGACATGTCCGTTCCCTATGCGGCGGGCGCGCTGTACTCCACGGTTGACGACCTCTTTCGATGGGACCAGGCACTGTTCAATCGCAAGTTCGCCTCTGGCGAGTCCGTCCAGCAGATGTTCACTCCGCAAGTGACGGCGTGCGATGGACAGGGGACGCTCTGCGCCGCCTCCGACTGTGAGGCGCAGAGAATCAACTGCTATTCCTACGGGTACGGCTGGTTCCTTGGGCAAATTCCAGCGGGGGGACCGTATGTCCGCGCCAACTGGCATTCAGGAGGCATCCAGGGTTTCGTTTCACTCAACCTCTACTACCCGGATCAGGAGATCACGCTGATCGTGCTGAGCAATCTCGAAAGCTTCACCTGGCCCTTGATTGCGCAGGAGGTTCAAACGGCCCTCATCCAGCAGCTCTTGACGTCCTGACCTGGTAGGGAGGCGTGACTAGTCCTGGACCGTCAGCGGGCCCTCGAACCGGTTGGTCGCGCCGCTCTCGGCGCGGATCACGTGCATCACGGCGTTTATGAGGGCCAGGTGTGAGAAGGCCTGCGGGAAGTTGCCGAGGTGGCGGCCGCTGCGCGGGTCGATCTCCTCGGCATAGAGCTGAAGCGGGCTCGCGTACGACAGCAGCTTCTCGCAGAGCTCGCGCGCGCGGGTGATCTCTCCGATCTCGCTCAGCGCCGACACCATCCAGAACGAACAGATCGTGAAAGTGCCTTCCTCGCCCGACAGGCCGTCGTCTGTCTCCTGGGTGCGATAGCGCAGAATCATGCCGTCCTCCGCTAGTTCGTCGGCGATCGCGAGCACGGTCGCCCGCACGCGCGGATCGTCGGGCGGCAAGAAGCGCACCAGCGGGATCAGCAGCACCGACGCGTCCAGCCCCGTCCCGCCGTAGTGCTGCACGAATACGCCGCGCGAGTCGACGCCGTTGGTGCAGATGTCGGTCTTGATCTCATCCGCGACCGCCTGCCAGCGCTTGGCCAGGTCGAGGTCGCCATGCAGCTCGGCCAGGCGGGCCCCACGATCGCATGCCACCCAGCACATCAGCTTCGATGACGTGAAGTGCTGCGGCTCGCCGCGCACCTCCCAGATCCCGCGGTCCGGCTTCTTCCAATTCTCGATGGCCGCTTCGACGCAGCGCTTGAGGATCGGCCACACGACCTCGGGCAGGTAGTCCCTCGATTTGGTGTGCAGGTAGACAGAGTCGAGGACCGCGCCCCACACGTCGTGCTGCTTTTGCGAGTAGGCGGCGTTGCCGACGCGCGCCGGCCGCGAGCCCTCATAGCCGCTCAGGTGATCGAGCGTGCGCTCGGGCAGCTCGCGCTCGCCTCCGATGCCGTACATGATCTGCAGGTCCTGCTGGCCGGCGGCGACGTCGGCGATGAAGTAGAAGAAGTCGTTGGCCTCGCGAGCGAAACCGAGTGTGTAGAGACCCCACAGCATGAAAGTGCCGTCGCGGATCCATGTGTAGCGGTAGTCCCAGTTGCGCTCGCCGCCGATCGCCTCGGGCAGCGAGGTCGTCGGCGCCGCGAGCAGCGCGCCGGTGGGGCTGTAGGTCAGACCCTTGAGGGTCAGAGCGCTGCGCTGCAGGAAGCTCTGCCACGGATGCTCCGGAAACTCGCCGCGGTTGATCCACTCGCGCCAGAAGTCGGCCGTGCGCTCAGTCCGGGCGAAGGCTTCGTCCGCGTCGGCCGGAGGCGGATGCTCGGCCCAGAACTCATCGGTCGTCGAGTACTGGGACCGCGGCCAGGCGAGCGCGACATAGGCTTTCTCTCCCTGGCGCAGGGTCTTGGTGGCGTGGGCGCCAGGTCCCTCGAAGCCCATGCGCAGGTCGGTGACCAGCCGGAGCGGGACGTCGCCCTCGCCGCCCCTCGCGACCGCCTCCCCGTAACCCGGGCCGGCGTACTCCCACTGAGCCGCCGTCTGGCCGTAGTTGAAAGTGGGATGGCAGTCGAGGCTCAGCTCGACGCTGCCGACGACGCACTTCGCCGTGCGCAGGAGGATGTGCTCGGCCTCGTAGTCAGTGGGAGGGCGGCGGTGCGTCCCCGAGCGGCGCTGGCTGTGGTACCAGGGGCCGATGCACAGCGCATCGCGGACGATCAGCCAACCCGTGCGTGTGCGCCAGGTGGTCTCGAGGACGAGGGTGCCGGGAAGATAGCGCCGACCTGCCGGCACCATCACCCCGCTCGGGGCAAACCGGAAGGCGCCGGCGGCGCGGTCGAGGATGGCCGCGAACACGCTCGGGCTGTCTGGACGCGGAAGGCACATCCATTCGACGCGCCCGCTGGGGGCGATGAGGGCGTTGACCTCGCAGTCTGAGAGGAAGGCGTACTCGGCGATAGGC
>Ga0209648_10003211_pt1 | contig 13717 bp, 14 predicted proteins | sample GraSoi2013_115cm_FD_185830 | JGI IMG/M metagenome (GOLD analysis project Ga0209648, IMG submission 185830) | Grasslands soil microbial communities from the Angelo Coastal Reserve, California, USA - Sample 9_17_2013_115cm (SPAdes) (version 2) | ecosystem: Environmental > Terrestrial > Soil >...
CCATAAACTGACGCAAGATCAACAAGCCGCTGAGGGCTTCGCCTTTGCCACACAGACTCTTCAGCCTGTCGCTCCTGTACTCATCGCGGGCCTCAGCTTGTCCTGAGGCGACAAAGGCCCCTAAAGAAAGCTTGAGGCTACGAGGCGTAAATGACCGGTGCATCCTAACGCAAAAAATCCCAACTCAGCCCCATAGGTGCGGCATACGTTAGCCCACCGCGTAAGCAGTGGGTAGGAAACGAAAAACCTCCCAGCGCCGTAGGTGCGTCACACCCAAAGGTCATTTCCCAGCCCCGCGCCCCATCACCCTCCGCCAAACACTCTTAAAAACGCCGTCCCGCTGTCGCGAGGCACTAAGCGAAAACTCCACCGGCACCTCAGAAGGTCCAAACGTAGGCCCATGACGCAAAGCCATCTCCGGACACAAAAAATCGCAATCCTCGCGCGGCAGCCTCTCGAGTACCGCGGGATCATTCCCCCCATAGCGATGGCACCCTAATTCCTGTTCATGGATAATTTTGATGGCTCGGTCGACTTCGTCCGCATTCTCCGGCTGCCGAATCCAATAGCACGACGGAAACTCTTCCTCCGTCCAACCCACAAGGTCCGGCGCAATCGACTGCGGCACGCCACTGCTTAAACAACAGCTCTCCTGCACATAAAAATCGCCTCGAGCTGCCGTCGCTTTGGGGGAATCTGAAGTTGTGTCCACGGAGACTCCGGTAAAACGCCACCTTCAAATTTTGACTATCAGGTCCCAATGATACGGCCGAAAATTTCTACATCGACGGTTTATCTTTGACTGTCATCCCGAACCGCTCGCGCATTTCGCGAGCGGTGTGAGGGACCTGCTTTTCGCATTACGTAGCGGCGGGCTTCAGCCTGGCGCGCTCCTCTCAGGTCACGGCTTCAACCGCGCCCCAAAGGCGACATCCACGTAATTCCGAACGGACTGACTCGGCTTTTTCCTCGCCCGTTTTCTGGACGCCCGGCCCCGGAGGGAGGAATTCCTCTTTTCTCGACGCTGTTGACAGTGGTTGAGCGTAGCGGGTAAGTTTTTCTACCGGGCCGGATGCTAGCCTCAGGTTATCAAAAGCGTTCGGCCCTAAAGGCTCCCGGCGATTCCCAGTCAGTATGAAAATACGAGACGCAACGGCCAAGGCATTTCAAATCCTCGACGAGGAGCGGCGCTATCCAACCGTACAGTACTCGCCGATTCCGGTAGCTTCGGACCCTAATCTTGATCCTACGGCTGCAGTAATAAGCGAGCTGCGGCAAATAATGAAGGACACGCGAGCGGAAAACGCGTTGAGCAGAAATCGAAGCGAACTTCCGCGCACAGTTCTCAGTGGGCCACACCGCTTTGAATTTCGGAGCCAGAACTATAACCTGCTTGTGACACTGCTTGGTCGAGTTGATGAGACGGACAGGTCAGCCTTCTTGAAGGCCATTACCAAGCGGCTTGGAATTTTCCCCGCATGTCTAAAGAACGCTGGAGCCCCGTTTCCGTCGTGGAATTCACACACTTCAGAGCTTCCGCTCGTCGCGGAATTCATAATTCGCAACGGTGGGAGGCAAGCCTTTTTTGAGGCCTTAGAGAAGTGCCAACCCTCACCCGGTGTGGGAGTTATGCTTCTTCAATTAGCTGATGTCGTTGCACTTAACTATCCAATTTTCTCTGAATCCGAATATGCGCTTCTGTCGCATGCGGTTAGCTGCCTTCGGTCTGCTACTTACAATACTTACATTCATATTGAGACGTACGGGCACGCGTTGGGCGCAGAAGTCTGGACTAATCATGGTTTCAACGGGTCCGCAGCTAGTCTAGACATTGTTAAGCTCTGTGATGTAGTGACGGAGCTTTGCCGAAAAGCCAGTTTTTTGCACTTGCAAGATGCTCTGACGGAGGACATTAATCTTGAGGTTAATCAAGACAAGTACGTCGTCCAGGGCTTTCTGGAGAAGTTTGGCTTCAGCGCACCCCTGATTCGAGCACTGAACGAGGCTGAAAAATTGAATTCAGTGGGTGCGACCGAGCTGGAGCTCAAATCTAGCTTGGGACATTTGCGCAGCTTTTTAGAAAATCTGCACTCAGAAGCAATACCCCAGATCCAACAAAAGAAGAAGGTAGCTCTGCCAGCAGACCAGAAATGGGGAACTCAGTTGGCATATCTCCGCGTGAATGATTTCCTCTCCAAACAAGAGGAGCAATTTGTTGCAGGGCTGTACGCAGTGATCAGCGACGAGGCCGTCCACCCCCTGATCGCAAAGAGGGAATATGCCCGACTCGCGCGCAATGTCATCATCGAATACGCACTTCTCTTTCTTCGGAAACTAGAGCAACTAGGAGTTATGAGGCCATTAGCTATCTTGGCGCCTTGAGCAAGCCGGGAAGCTGGAGCACGAGAAAAGGTTTCCCAGATGGGAACTCCGAACGATCCGGAAGCTGTGCGGCGAGCTCGTGTACGCCAGCTCTGGCTAACACGCCCGCCGCAGGAGCGCGCCGCCGAAACTGGAACTCTGAATTTCTTTCAGTGGCTGAAAGACCATTACCCCCAACTACTCCCACCAGGGCAAGGCGACCCATACCAACGCCTGAGAGCGCAACTGATAGACGACGACCATGAAGGTAGCGAAGGAACTGAGACGAAGTAAAAGCTGACACACCCGGTCTCAGTTAACCCCCAACCAACTAGCTAGCACCCTTTTCTCCCAATTCCCAAAACGGGACAAAATTCCTCTTGACAGGAGCTAACCAAATGGTATACTTTACCATGAAATATCCAGCCAGCCACCTAACTCCTTTCCTTCCCACATTTCCGAGAAAAATCGTCCGCAAGAGAGTCGAAAGCGCCAGAGAGCGCGCAAGAGCGCCCGCCATTCCGCTATCTACCTTTAAAATCAACACTTGTAAAAGTGTGTGAAAACAAAGGACTTTAAGTCCCTCTAGAATGAACACTTATAAAAAACAGGGGGAGGGGGGTGCCGCTAGGGCTCGGCTAACGCCCGAGGAGCGCCAGGCTGAAGCCCTGCCGCTACGCGGGCGAAAAGCAGGTCCCTCACACCGCTCGCAAAGGGCGCGAGCGGGTTCGGGATGACAGCGCGGGGGCGGGGAGGCTCGCTGCGCTCGCTCGCTTGGCTCTAATACGCGTAGGCTTTGAGGAAGACGAAAACGACTACGCCGGTGATGGAGACGTAGAGCCAGATGGGGAAGGTCCAGCGGGCGATGCGGCGGTGCATGGGGAAGCGGCCGGTCAGCGAGAAGAAGAAGGTGGTGAGCACCATCGGCAGAGCGACCATGGAAAGGATGATGTGGCTGGCTAAGATGGAAAGGTACAGCGTGCGCACCGGACCGTGGCCGGGGAAAATCGTGTCGCCGTGCAGGGTGTGGTTCACGATGTAGCTGACGAGAAAAAGGGAAGAGAACGCGAAGGCCGTCAGCATGCTCGTGCGATGCGCTGCCATGTTGCGATGCTTGATGAAATAGAATCCCACGCAGAGCGCAATCGCGCACAAACCGTTGAGGAGCGCGTTGAGGGCCGGCAAAAACATCCAGCGCCCGGCGAAATCAGCGGAAGCATGATGGATGTAGAGCAGCCAGAGCAGGAAGGTCACAGCGAGGCCGCTTAGGACGACGATCGCGGCAATCACCTGACGTGGCACCGGGCGCGGAACCGGGCGCGGACTAATTTGAGCCTGCTCCATGCTGATGATTAAATCACAAAAATCAATCCGGAGCGTGGAGAGGTCGAAAACGCCAGCGCTGTAACGCGCGAGCCCCAAGCGTATCGCGCGCCTCGATCCGCGTGTAGACGATGCGCGGCAGGCGGCGGATTTTGCATGCTGCTCACCGCGGGTTGAAGGCACATCCAAGACCCGCTCACTAACGTAGGTTAAACAGAGGGCAGGCTGACACGAAGTAGGGAGGTCGCACACCGGAGTGGTGATAAAGGCTGTGCGCCGTGGGTGACAAAGCTCTTGGCTGCACCTCAAAAAGATTTAGTGGCTACTCGGACTAGTTGGGGGTATGTTGGGATTCCGTTGAATCCGTAGGCCCAGGTCCTGGCCAACCCATGTGCTCTGTAATGGTTACGTCCCGACCATTGCGCTTAAAGGTTTAACGGTCTTTGGGCAGGGAAGTTTGCCCGAAGTGAAGGTCAGTAAATTCATCAGGAGGTCGTTGGGGAAATGACAAAGTCGAATCGGTTCCTACTAACGGGTGCGGCGGTCGCGGGCTTGCTCGCGGGCACCAGCGCCAGCATCCAGGCTTCCAATCTGATCCCCGGGGCGAAGGCTTCCGCTTCTGCTCAGGACACAGAGAAGAAGTCTGACAAGAAGGTGAAGGAAAAGCACGCTTGTAAAGGCCAAAACTCTTGCAAGGGCAAGGGCGGCTGCAAGTCGAGCGACAACGGTTGCAAGGGCAAGAACTCTTGCAAGGGCAAGGGCGGCTGCGCAACCGACGGCAGCAAGATGCCGGACGAAGAGAAGAAGCCGTCGTAAGCAAGCAGTTGAACTAATGGTCTTGCCTGCTGGGGGGCTGGCGGAAGGCTGGGACGCGCTAAAGCGCGCCCCTACAACTCGCTTGCCCTCCTTCTGGTTTTTTACTGGAGTCCACGGGAATGCCTGCAAATCGATTTAACGGGTTTACGGAGTACGGGATTGGGATTGGGCTGCGCGCGCCGCACTACAATCACATTTTGACGCGTAAGCCGGTGTGCGACTGGTTCGAAATTATTTCCGAAAATTTCATGATCGATGGCGGGAGGCCGCTGCGGATTCTCGATCAGATCCTGGAACAGTACAAAGTGGTGCAGCACGGAGTTTCCATGTATTTCGGCTCCGCGGAGAAGCCGAATCGCGAACATTTGCGGCGATTGAAGGAGATGGTGAAGCGAACGAAGACGCCGTGGCTTTCGGACCATTTGTGCTGGGGCAGCGTCGATGGACGATACACGCACGATTTGCTGCCGATGCCGTACACGTTTGAGGCCGCGAAGCTAACCGCGCAGAAAGTGCGCGAGGTGCGCGATTTTCTGGAAGTGCCGGTGGCCGTTGAGAACGTGAGCAGCTATGCGGAGTTTCATGTTTCGGAGATGACCGAATGGGAGTTTCTGAATGAAGTGGTGGAGCGAGCGGACTGCGGAATTTTGCTGGACGTGAACAATATCTATGTTTCCTCGCAGAATCACAGCTTCAATCCTTTTGACTATGTGAACAGCGTGCCGGCGGAGCGTGTGGCGCAGATACATATTGCGGGGCACTCGAAGTACCGGCGGTACATTCTGGACACGCACGATCATCCGGTGATCGATCCGGTGTGGAAATTGTACGAGCGGGCGATTCAGCGCGTGGGGCACACGGCGACGCTTCTGGAATGGGACGACAGCATTCCGTCGTTTGACGAAGTGCATGACGAGGCGCTGAAGGCTAACAAATTTTTGTCGTCCACGCTTTTGGCGACGGCGGTATGAAACTGGCGGCGCTACAACGAACGATGGCGCGGGCGGTGATGCAGCCGCTGACGGCGTCGGAGCGCATGCAGAACAGGGCGCCGGACGGCAAGTCCATGCGCGCGTATGCTTCGCGGTTCATCAAGCCCAATGACCGGCTGACTTCGTTCGAGCGACTGGAAATCTATAACCGGCAATATTGGTTTCGCGTGCTGTCGAGCATGGTCGAGGATTTTCCGGGACTGCGCGCGGTGCTGGGAGACAAACGATTTGAAGCGATGAGCAAGGCGTACCTGGTGGACTGCCCTTCGCGATCGTTTACGCTGCGCAATCTCGGGGCGCGGCTGGAGTCCTGGCTGCGCAAGCATCCGAAATGGGCGGGGCCGAAGCAGGCGCTGGCGGTGGATATTGCGCGCTTGGAATGGGCGGACATTGAGGCGTTTGATGGGAGGGCAGAGCCGGCGCTGCGGCCGGAGGACCTTCGCGCGGACGCGGGCGCCAAGTTGAAATTGAAGCTGCAGCCTTATGTGCGGTTGTTGGATTTGAGATATCCCGTCGACGATTTGCTGCTGGAAGTGCGGAAAGAGGATGAGGATACGGATTTTGCGAGCAATGCGTTTCAGGAGCGGCACAAGCGCAAGCGCGTGCAAGCAGTGGCGAAGCTAAAGGCGGCTGATATTTTTCTGGCCGTGCACCGGGTAGACGATTCGGTGTATTTCCGGCGCATTGAGCGAGAGGAGTTCGCTATTTTGAGCGCGCTGCGGGATGGGAAGGCACTGGGAAAGGCGATCGAGGCGGCGTTTCGCACGAGTCGAGTTCCCGCGGGTGAACGCGCAGGGTTGGTGCAGGAGTGGTTTCAGAATTGGGCGGCACTGGGGTGGTTCTGCCACCCTGAGAGTTGAGGTGTAGCGGAATCTTTGGAAAAGCTTGCTTAGGGCTAACGCCGCAAAAGCGGCGGCAAGACCGCCGCACTCCAAAAGCAAGGTGCGAATCTGCCACCGACTATGAAACCATTCCTCGCCCGCCTTCGACAGCTGTACCAGCGCTTCTTTGGCGTGATTGACTACTTGCGCTCTCCGTTTCTGCTGACCGTGCGGCTTTACTGGGGTTGGCAGTTGATCCAGAGCGGCTGGGGCAAGCTGCACAATCTTGAAAAAGTGACGGAATTTTTTACCAGCCTGAATCTGCCCATGCCCGGACAGATGGCCGTGCTTATCTCCTGTCTGGAGTTCTTCGGAGGGATTTTTCTGGCGATAGGGTTGCTCTCCCGAATTACCGCGCTCGCGCTCACGGTGAACATGATCATGGCTTACGTGACCGCGGACCGCGAAGCTTTGCAGTCTATTTTCTCGGACCCTGACAAATTCTATGCCGCTGCTCCGTACACTTTCCTGATCGCTTCGCTCATCATTCTTATCTTCGGCCCGGGCAAGATCTGCCTGGACACCTTGCTGGAGCACTGGTTCGCCTCGCCGGCTGTGCCCACCGTGAAGGAATCTCGTTCCAGCGTCTAGCCTCTCGAGCATTTAAGGTCGGGAGTTTTCGCGCGCGGGGCAACTCTGCTGTATTCAAATCGATCCAACTCAGCGGATGGTCTTCCGATGGCATTGTAGAGCGGCGCCTTTCGTGGTGTTGTGTGTGCTGCTCTGTGGCCGCTTACCGGCGCGCACAACGGGGGGCGATGTGACGTCTACGCTGCTTATCGGCGGCTCGAAGATTGATGTGACTATCGAATCGGGCGAAATGCGGCTATCGCAGGCCGAATTACTGCACTGGGTGCAAACCGCAGCGGAGGCGGTGGCGACTTATTACGGGAGGTACCCGGTTCCGCATGTTCAAATCCACATTATTCCAGTACACGGCACCGGTGTCCGCCACGGGCAGACATTTGGTTACGACGGAGGGCTGATCAAGATTCGGGTGGGGAAGCAGACGCAAGCAGCGGAGTTGGGGAACGACTGGATGCTGACGCACGAGATGGTGCACCTATCGTTTCCTTCGATGGCCGACGAGCATCACTGGATTGAAGAGGGCATTGCCGTATACGTGGAACCGATTGCGCGCATCCAGGCGAGGCAGATGAGCGTGGAGCAGATGTGGGCCGATCTTGTGCGCGACATGCAGAAGGGCTTGCCGCAAGACGGCGATCGCGGGCTGGACCACACGCACAGTTGGGGACGGACGTATTGGGGAGGCGCGCTGTTCTGTCTCGTGGCGGACGTGGAGATTCGCAAACAGACTCACAATGAAAAGGGGTTGCAGGATGCGCTGCGAGGAATACTCAATGGCGGAGGGGACATCCGGCATGATTGGGAGCTTGGAGAAGCTTTCAAAATCGGAGATGGGGTGACGGGAACCGCCGTGCTGAATGGTTTGTACGCGAAATGGAAGGACCAGCCGGTGGATGTTGATTTGGCGGCGATGTGGAAGGAGTTGGGAATCGTAGCGGACGGAAAGAGTGTTCGTTTGGTCGAAGATGCGCCGCTGGCGGCGGTGCGGCGGGCGATTACTGGGCCGCAGGTATCGAAAGAAAGCAATTCTGACGGGACTTTACCGTCGGCAGTTTTCGCTGGGCGTTCGGTTGCTAATTTCCGGCCGCGATTGTAGGCCGGCAACCCTTATGCCGGCGTCGAGCAATCGGTTGACGCCGTGAAAGCGGCGGCAAGACCGCCGCACTCCAAAAAGGCAGGCCGCATTCCGCAACACCTTTGCGCTCCAGATAGGCTCCCGTTGCAATCTGGAAAACTCTTTAGCTGAGCCGCGCTTCGCGGGTCTTGCGCGCTGCTAGACTAGGCGCATAGGAAACTTCGTCCCCGCGCATGAGCCCCCACGAATCGGATCGCCGGCACATTGAGCGCCAGATCGCTTACGCGCGTCCAATCGTCGTACTGCTGGCATTGATCGCGCTGTTCGAACAAACCTCGAGCAATTACGCGCGCGGCCCCATCTATTTCTTGATCGTGTATTTCTCTCTTTCCGTGCTCGCGCTGCTTTTCGAACAGATGCTGAATAGTCTGACGTGGCATCTGCCCCTGGCTTGCGACCTCCTGGCACTGGGATTGTTTATGTACCTTAGCCCGACCACAGTGCCGGCGTGGTTTCCATATCTATTTGTGTGCTACGCCGCGGGAATTCGTTGGGGGCTGCGGGTGGCGTTTCCGCTGGCCGGCGGACTGGCGCTCTTGCTGGTGACGATTACGGCGGTGAAGGGCGAAATTCACTTTTTTCGTGTGGTCGCGTGGCTGGGCTTGGTGGGTGCGACGTTGGCTGCGGGGGGCGGCAGCGCGTTTTTGGGGGACCTCAGCCGCAGCTTCGCGGAGCAGAACGAACTGCTGGCGCGCATCAGTTCCACGATGCAGGTGGACCAGGGCCTTTCGGAATCGCTCCGCTTGCTCCTGGATGAGTTGACGCAAGCGTTTCACACGGATGGCGCCATGCTGGTATATCGCGACGCTGATTTGGAGCGCATATTTGTGTGGCAGCTGAAATCGGGGGAGGGCGAGCGGCTGATTCCGGAAAACCTGCCGCTGACGCGCGCAGACGGCTTTCTGCTGGACGAAATGGACGCGACGGTTTGTTGGAACAGCCTGGCGGGCGCGGGCGTGGGATTCGGGTGGGATCGTCGCGATGGCAGCCCATTGAAGACGCTTCCGCGCTTGCCGGCGGCGACGCAGCAGGTGCTGGCGCTCCGCTCGTTCATGTCCGTTGCTTTCGAACAGATGGGACAGCCGGCGGGGAGGCTGTTTTTGTCCAATGGCCGGCGGACGTTCCGGCGCGAGGACCTGATGTGGTTTGAGCGCATCGCGCGCCACGTGGGCCCCGCGGTGGAAAATCTCTTTTTGCTGCGGCACCTGCGTGCGCGCGCCATCGAGGGTGAACGCAGCCGGATCTCGCGGGACCTGCACGACGGCATTCTGCAGACGCTGCTGAGCATCGAAATCCAGCTTGACGTGCTGCGGCGCCGCGCGGCCGGCTCGCAGGAGCAGGTTGCGGCAGGCCTGGCCAACCTGCAGCAGACCGTGAAGAACGAGTCTGCGGAGCTGCGCCACATGGTCACGGACCTGCGGCCGCTGCGCGTGCAAAGCGCGGATTTGGTCGATTTGATGAGGGGTTTCGCGGAGCGCTACCGCAACGAGTCCGCTCTGGCGCTGGACCTGCTGATCGATTCGGCGGACTTACGCGCTCCGGACCGCGTTTGTCGCGAGATTTTCCAGATTTACCGTGAAGCACTCAACAACATAAAAAAACATGCGAAGGCTTCCCATGTCGTGGTAAAACTGTCGCAGGACGATAGCCGACTTGTTTTAGTGGTTGACGACAACGGCGAGGGTTTTAGCTTCGCAGGCCGGTTTACCGGGGATGAACTAGATCGCCTGCGGCTGGGTCCGATTTCCATCAAGGAGCGAACGCGTACTGTGGGGGGCGTGTTAACCGTGGAGTCCAATCCAGGCCATGGAGCGCGTCTAACTATCGAGATTCCGCTCGGTTGACATGGCCAAGACTAAACAACAGATTCGCGTCCTTCTTGCGGACGACCATGCGATTTTTCGCGATGGCCTCCGTAAACTTCTCGATGCCGACGAGGACATCACTATCGTTGGCGAAGCGCAGAACGGCGCGGAATGCATCAAGATGCTCGGTAAGCTGAAACCGGACATCCTGCTACTGGACTTGCGCATGCCGGATAAAGATGGGCTGGCGGTGCTCGAGGAAGTCAATTTCGACACGCTGCCGACGCGGGTAGTCGTGCTTACCGCCGCCGAAGACGACCGCGATGTGGTGCGGGCGATGCGCCTGGGCGCTCGCGGAGTTGTGCTGAAGCAGTCCGCCACGGACCTGCTGGTAAAGAGCATTCACCGGGTGCACGCCGGCGAAATCTGGCTGGATAACCGCATGACCGCGGAGGTGATGAAGGCTTTCTCCAAGTCTTCGGAATCGGGGCCGCGCCGCGAAAAGCCGCTGCTGAGCGACCGCGAGAAGGAAATCGTGCAGCTGGTCGCGCAAGGATTCCGCAACAAGGAAATCGGCGAGAAGCTTTTTATTAGCGAGCAGACGGTGAAAAATCACCTGCACAATATTTTTGACAAGCTGGGCGTCTCCGACCGGCTCGAACTCGCCCTGTACGCCATCCACCATCGGCTCATCGACCAGACGGCCTGATCTCGTCAGGCCAGAATCCAAGGCGTCCTACAGGGTCATCTGTATTGCCCGCTTGGCGGGCGAAAACTATTGTGTCTCGTCTGCTGCCTATTGCTTCCCCGGGCTGCGGACTTTTGTGGGCAATCCTCCGTTCAGCCAGTCCATCAGAGGCTCTGCTTGAGCCGCGCGCAAAAGAAGGACAGATCCCTTTACAGAAAGTACGCCAATGTGGCAGAAGACAGCTACCCCTTCCCGAAGGTTCAATTCTCGAATTGCCCTGAGGCAGGATGTTTGGGTTTGCTGGCAGTGTAATGGGCGGGATGATGTTTCGAGGGTGCGGGATTTGAGTCTCGGCGGACTATTTCTCGAGACGCGGTCACCACGCGCGATCGGCTCGCCAACGAAGGTCGATTTCCTTGTGGGCGAAGGGCAGATTCGCGCCGATGCCGTGGTCAGGCACGTGGTGACGGGTCGTGGCTTGGGGCTCAAATTCACAGCGGTAATCGAACAGGACCGCCTGAAACTTGCAGCGCTCATGCGCCGGCTGCGTAGCTAAGCTCGAGCGGTGGGACGTGCGCCTCGTTCAGAAACAGGTCAGCTCACTATGAGTGATTGCTGTGCGAGACGGTTGTGTCTGAAGGGAGCTGTTCCGCAGTCCCATTCTAAAAGGTAAGAGCAGGTACGAGAAATTTGTCAGATGGGGCGACCGCTAAGTATATAAGGACACGTGCCTTATCTATGGCATGCCACCCACCGTCCGAACTCTAATGTTGTAGCCCGTGGGCGACCCTTGGGTTTACTTCCTCCTAGTACATCGGTACCTCAAGGGGCTGAATCATTTTTGGGCCTAGAGTCCTATTGCCGGTCAGGTTGCACGCGGATAGACTCTTGCTTCGCTTGAGGAGGGTCTGCCCTTGACCGGTTCTGAACGCCGCACAACACAGCGCTTTCAAATGCGCCTTCCGCTTACCGTCCGCTGGACAACGGGTGCGGCGGTGGGCGAAACGAGCACCGAATCGCGGGACGTCAGCTCCCGTGGGGTTTACTTCTTTTTGGGCAAGGACGTAAAGGAAGGCTCTCCCGTCGAAATCCTGCTGACCCTGCCGAATGAAATTACGCTCGCGGGACCCGTTCGGGTCCGCTGCCTCGGGCGCATTCAGCGGACGGAACCGCGCGACCAAGGCGCGATTGGCGTCGTGGCGGCGATCGAGCGCTACGAATTCCTGCGCGGCGACAACGACAAGCAATAGAGTTTTCAGGTTTCTTGCTCGCTCACTGCGGAGGCGGGCAGGATAAGCCGGGGTGCCTCGGCCCCTCAGCGGAGACCCCGGCTTTATTTTTCCGAGATAAGCGCCAAGCATCCTTCCATCGAAGCCTCAAGAATCCTCCAAGGCTGCGAGGTCCCGGTAATAAGCGGGCCGATTTCCGGCCGATGCGTCAGGTTACCTGTTCGCAGCCCTGTCCCACGGAGCAGGAGATTTCCACAGGGTTTTTGAGAGAGGATGAACGTACTCCGCGAAGTCTCCACATTGCGGGGAACTTTGTACAACGGTCGGGCCCCAGCCCAACATTGAATCCGGCCAGAGCGGGTCGCGGCGCAACGGCCGCGGCCGTGAAGTGGCGTTTACGGGGGCAATCCGGATGGCGTCGGAACTCAAGTCTAGGCCTGCGGAAATTTCGCCCGCAGATGAATCTCGCGGCATTACGCTGCTCGACCTTGCTGAGATCCTGGATCAGCACAAGATTTGGGTCGAATCGGGCGGCGAGTCCGGTACTAAAGCGGATTTGTGTGGTGTGAACCTCGCGCATGCGGACCTGACGGGAGTCAACCTGCAAGGCGCGTTTCTCAACAAGGCGAATTTTCGCGGCGCCGACCTCTCGTTGGCCAATCTTCGTGGCGCGTCGTTGGTGCAAGCGGACCTCCGCGACACTAACTTGCTGGGCACGGAGTTGCGCGGGGCGAACCTGATGGGTGCGACGCTTTATGGCGCGGAGGGTCTGTGGGTCGGGCGCCTGGGCGGGACGAACCTGTTTGACGCCATGCTGCCGGAGGCCGTGGCTACGTTCGATGGCGCCCAGGCCATCGCACAGGCGACCACGTTTTCGCGCTGGATTTACTTCCTGATTCTGGCGGCGTGCGCGTTGAGCGCTGTCGTCATCGCGTTCACGACGGATGTGCGCCTGGTGCTGAACTCTTCCGCGATTCCCATTGCGCGGGTATCCAATGCCGTGCCGATGAGCGGCTTTTACCTGGGTGCGCCGTTGTTCATCGTCCTGGTGTATCTGCGATTTCATTTCCTGCTGTTGCGTCTGTGGGGCAATATGGCCGCCCTGCCTGCGGTGTTTATCGACGGGAATACGCCGGAAAAGGATGGCCCATGGTTCCTCATGGCGCTGGTGCGGCGCCATTTTCGCTGGATGCGGGACAGCCGCTCGCCACAAGCGATTCTTGAGGCGGTCGTCGCTACGGTTCTGGCCTACTGGGTCGCGCCGGTCACATTGTTCTTCTTTTGGCTGCGCTACCTCGCGCGTCAGGACATGCGCGGAACGCTGCTGCACGTCCTGCTGATCGCGCTCTCGGTGGCGGCGGCCAGCTGCCTTCCGACCATTGTCTCGCGCGCTCTGCGGCCGGGCGATTTACATCGAAAGTCAAAAGCGATCCTTCCGGTGGTGCTCTCCGCGCTGAAAGTGACGCTTCTGAGCGGCTGCTTGCTGTTCCTGCTGTCGTTCGGAGTCATTCGCGGGATGCCCGCGGAGAGCTCCATCGCGCCGGATATGAGCAACTCCGACATTCGCCGCTGGGCCGCGAAAGGCTTGCAATTTTTGGGTTACCGGCCCTATGCCGACGTGACCGAGGCTTCCTTTTCGCCGCTGCCTGCGCATGGCGACTGGTCTGAGGAAGGAATCGCGGCGATTCGCGGCGTGCGGCTGAATCAGATGAACTTGCGGTACGCGCGTGCCTATCATACGTTTTGGGTCAATGCGCGACTGTGGCGCGCGAACCTTGAAGGAGCATATCTATCCGAGGCCGATCTTCGCGGCGCTAATTTGCGGGAGGCACGTCTGCACAACGCGGTGCTCGATCGGGTGCAAGCGGGACGCGCTGTCTTTGTTTCCACGGATGCTCG
>Ga0209648_10003212_pt1 | contig 13717 bp, 11 predicted proteins | sample GraSoi2013_115cm_FD_185830 | JGI IMG/M metagenome (GOLD analysis project Ga0209648, IMG submission 185830) | Grasslands soil microbial communities from the Angelo Coastal Reserve, California, USA - Sample 9_17_2013_115cm (SPAdes) (version 2) | ecosystem: Environmental > Terrestrial > Soil >...
TTTCCTTGCCGCTATAGTTGGTGCCGTAGAAATTCTTGTCGTAGAAGCCGGAGAGATGCAGCACCGCTTCGCGCATCGTTTTGCTGGGGATTGTGCCTGTGTTGACGGACACGCCTCCCACAGAAGTTTGTTGTTCGACGATCGCGACCCGTTTGCCTGCCTTGGCTCCCTGAATTGCTGCGCGCTGCCCGCCGGGGCCGGAACCAATCACGATCAGATCATACGGCTGCATTTGAAGAGTCCTGTCCTGCGGCGCCGGCCCCCAGGACCTGACGGGTCGGCCAAAACGCCTTGGCAAGTATAAACGACCGCGGAACCACGCGCCGCCGCGTTGAGCGGAACGTCACCCGCACCCGCCTCAAAAATCGGCCTTCGCTGCCGCTCACGACAAGCCGGCGAGTTTGCCGAGGCCTTTCATTTTCGAGCGGGCGGCCATGGCGCCGTATTGCTTCATCATGGTGCGCATTTGCAAATACTGCTTGAGGACCGCGTTGACGTCCTGCACGGTCGTGCCGCTGCCTCTAGCGATGCGCTTGCGGCGCTTGCCATCGATGACGTTATGGTCGCGTCGCTCCTCGTTGGTCATGGAGTTGATGATGGCTTCGACGCGCGTGAGCTGGCCCTCGTCAACCTTGGCATCCTTGGGAAGATTCTGGAGCGGACCCATTTTGGGGAGCATGTCGACGATTTTTTCGAGCGGGCCCATCTTGCGAATCTGCTTGAGCTGATCGCGGAAATCCTCCAGCGTGAATTCTTCCTTGCGGAGCTTGCGTTCGAGATCAGCGGCGGCTTTCCTGTCGACGGTCTGTTCCACGCGTTCGATGAGCGACATGAGATCGCCCATGCCAAGAACGCGGGAGACGATGCGCTCGGGATAGAAACCTTCGAGGGCGTCGTATTTTTCGCCAAGGCCCACGAACTTTACCGGCGCGCCGGTAACTTTACCGATGGAGAGTGCGGCGCCGCCGCGGGCGTCACCATCGAGCTTGGTGAGAATGACGCCGGTGAGGCCGAGGCGCTTGTGAAATTCTCCCGCGGAGCGCACGGCGTCCTGACCGATCATGGAATCGGCGATGAAAAGAATTTCGCTCGGCTGCAGCTCTTTTTTCAGCGTGCTCAACTCGTTCATCAAGTCATCATCGATGTGCAGGCGGCCGGCAGTATCCACGAGAATGACGTCGCTGGCGGAAAGTTTTGCCTCCTTGATGGCGCCTTTGACGATCTCCAGCGGTTTGTCCGTGCCGGCGCCCGCCCACAGCGCGGTACCGACGGCTTTCGCGACTTGGGCGAGCTGTTCGCGCGCCGCAGGACGATAGACGTCCGTGGAAACGACGAGTGGGCGATGTCCATGTTGCGAAAGCCATTTGGCAAGTTTTCCGGTGGTGGTGGTCTTGCCGGAACCTTGCAGCCCGACGATCATCCAGACCGAGGGCGGGCGCGAAGCAAAGAGTGGCTTGGCGTGCTTGCCAAGCATGGCGGCGAGCTCGTCGCGAACCACTTTGACGACTTGCTGGTCGGGCGAAAGTTGGAGCATCACTTCGCTACCGAGCGCTTTGGCGCGGATGTTGGCGAGCAGCTCGTCAGCTACGCCAACGTTGACGTCGCCTTCCAGCAGCGCTTCGCGAATTTCGGCGAGCGCGGTGTTCAGATGCTCATCGGTGAGCTTCCCCTGCCCGCGCAGATTTTTAAAGGTGCGTTGCAGCTTTTCTGTCAGGTTCTCAAACATTTTTGGTGACTCGTGACCGGTGAAAACCTATATTAGGCTCCCGTTTCGTGCTTGGTCAAACCTGTGCGCAGCGCGATGCAGGTCATGCCTGCGTCGGGCATAACGCTTCGGATTCCCACTGCGCTAGAATCGGGCTTGCCATGCCGAAACTTCCCCAAGAGACACCACCGACACCGATGGTTCCCCGCGAGCCTCCTCCTCCGGAAGAAGCTCTGGACATTGTCGAAGAAGCGTCCCTGGAGTCTTTCCCTGCGAGTGACCCGCCTGCTTGGAACGCAGGTCGCCTAAAGCTCAGCTTTTCTTAGAAGTCGTCGCGTAAAACGCAGCCCACTGCTGTTCCACTTTCGTGCTACCACACTTCGGGCATTTCACTTTGTCCTGATCGTGTTCAGTTATGGTTAAAACGAGGGAGAACTTTTTACCGCAGGCCGCGCACAGATACTCGTAATGAGGCATGGCACCCTCCTCAGCCGGGCACCTTTAGCAGAAATCATAGCTGCAACCGTTCGCCGAAGCAATTGTTGTCGGCAGCTTTTGCGGCGCGAGAGGCTGTGCCCGGCAAGTCCGTTTGGATTCCCACGGGAGTAGAATTGGGATTGCCATGGAGAAGCATCCCCAAGAGACGCCACCGGCGCCGGTGGATCCGCGCCAGCCTCCTCCCCAAGAAGAAGCGCTGGACATGGTTGAAGAAGCGTCCATGGAGTCTTTCCCTGCGAGTGACCCGCCCGCGTGGAATGCAGGCAGGACCAAGCTGCAATTGGTGAAAGGCGCGAAGACGGCTTGATTGGCGGCCGATGGAACGCGAATGATCTTGCCGAGACGGGGCGCAGCATGGTTCGGCCACGCTGACCACAAGTGCAGCGCCCCTGCAAGAAAAAAAAGCGCACAGCCAGAATGGCTGTGCCATTCAATGCAGAAATCCTGGATACTATCCGGCGAACGATGATTAGCGCCGCGAGCGCCTGGAGTTTCTCTTCATGCTTTCGATTCGTGCTGCGACCGTGAACGATGTGGCTCTGCTGAAAGCTCTGATTGGTGAACTGGCGGAGTACGAACGGGAACGAGATCTTGTGGTGATAACCGAGACGGACCTGGTGAGAGACGGTTTCGGGGCGCAGCCGAAGTTTCGCGCTCTGATCGCGGAATGGGACGGGCAAGCGGCGGGATACGCTTTGTTTTTCGGATTCTACTCCACTTGGGAAGGGCGTCCCGGACTTTTCCTGGAAGATCTGCTTGTAAGGCAGCCATTTCGCGGCAAGGGAATCGGCAAGGCGTTGCTGGCTACCGTGGCCGGTGTTGCGCAGCGTGAGCACTGTTACGGGGTCCGATGGGAAGTGCTGGATTGGAATCAACCGGCGATCGAGTTCTATAAAAAACTGGGAGCCGCGTTCCTCGATCAATGGAAATCCGTGCTGCTGACGGGGGAAGCGCTGGAGCGCGCAGCAGGAGCGAGCTGAACCTCCTCTTCTTTCCGGCGGCTTGTGCCGGCGGCGTTCGAGGTTCGCTTCGAGGCCCAGGTTAAACAGGCAAAGCTGAAGTTCCAATCCTCTAAAGATTGGTGCGGTCATGCAGTTTCTTCCGTGCCGATCACGCGGCTTTGTGTTTGGCGCTGTGGCCGATGGCGACGAGGAAGACGGCGCTCTTGCCTTGGGCGTGAGGAGAGAAGAAGCGGACCACGTCGTCGTCGAAGAAAGTTAAGCCGGTGGCTCCAAGACGCTGCGCGTAGGCCGCGAGATACAGTTTGCCGCCGAGGATGCCGGCTTCGAGTTGCACCGCGCGATAGCCGCGATTGCCGAAGCGCTCCAAAATTGGTCGCAAGTCCGCGAGGAAAAAGATGTCCACGGCCGCGTCGGCGGGCAGCTCTTGTTCCAATCCGAGGTACCCCGCAACAGTGCGGAAATTCCCTTGCTTCAGGCACTCGAGCACCCCACCGCTGCGGTGGAAGACGTAAGCGCCGGGCGAAAGCCCTTCGACGGCGTGGACAATCAGGTACAGATCATTGAGCTGAGCTCCGCGCGGACCGTTGAAATCCGCCGGCACGCCGCGGGTAGCGCGGTCTAGCAGGGTGGAAAGCTGCGGCAGGCTGATCGGGCTGCGGGCAAACTTGCGCGTGGAACCGCGGCGCTGGATGACTTGCTCGATGGGGTCGCGCGGTATCTCCGCATCTGACAGAGACGCGAGTCGTATGACGGTGCCGGCGGACGGTTGAAAATCCCTCGTCGGAGTGTGGCCGCGCCACGCTCCCACCTCCTTCGCGGAATCGAGCGAGGAGGCCCGGTGCATTTCTCGCATGAGCGGATAATCCACCTCGCGCTGGGAGAGTGGGACGGTTTCGAATTGAAGCGGCGAGATTTCTGCGGGAGATGGGGGCGGGAGAGCGGCGAGGTGGCCGAGGGCGACAAGGGAGAAGGCCACTTCGCGCTGGGGATCGATGTCCAGCAGACGATTGACGCTGGCGTCCACGAAGCCGCATACCACTTTGGCTGGCAGACCGAGGGCGGTGGCGACGGCGAGCAGGTTGGCGAGGAGAGTGCCATTGTCCCACCCGAAATGACGGTACGTGCGGGCCTGATACTTCCAGGCATTGCGCCAATAAGTGCAGGTGCAAACGATGATCAGCGGGGCGTGGGCGATGGCGGACTCGCCGCCGGTCGCTTCGAGCAGGACGCTGCGATAATCTCCGGCGCGCAGCCGCCGCAAGCCGAACTCGGCGGGGGCAAAGTGATAGACGCCGGCTTCGAGGTTGGCGAGGCCGCCGCAAACCAGGTAGAGCTCGACCTCGTAGAGCGCGCCGGTGCAGGCAGCCGCGCGAAAGTAGATCTCGCCGCCGGGATGTTTCCTTTTGCGGGTGATTCCCGCGGAGAGATAGAGTAGCTGGGCTACCGCTTCCAGATCGGGAGATGCGTCAGTCTGGGCGGGAACGTGCTCTGCGATTGCGGAGAGAGCGGCGATACCGGTTTGCCGCAGTTCGCGTGGCATGGGCATGGGCTCCAGCGTGGGATAAATCTTGAAGGGCAGAGGCTGGTTGGACCAGTCCATGAAATGGGAATTGGTGCGGATGCTGAGATAAGAATGTTTGGTGGCTTCGTGATAGGCCCAAGCGGCTTCGCTATTGCGGTTGTCAGTCATGGTGACCACGAGCCTTCAACACAGTCGGAGTGAAGCATATCAGGTCGCGGCGTGGCGACGGTCAATCGAGAGAGCGCAGATTTGTGTTACAGAAATTAATGGAGAAGGAGAGTTTCGAGAGCGACGTAAGTCGGCGATTCTGCCGAGATAAGGCGCGGCCCTTCGGGGCTCAGGATAAACAATGCTGCTCCCCTACGAAAAAAAGCGGGGCAGAACGTAAGCTTGGCCCCGGCTTTGGCAGCGAAAGGAACGCTGAGGGCGGAGTGGGGGGACGCTAACGAAGCAGGCTCACTGCCGGAAGATCTCGATATTGCGGATAAAGATGCTGCAAATCGCGGAAAAATTCCGGCGTACTTCGTCCCGCGCTGCTTCATCTCCCGGGACGGCGAGAAGAGTAGCGGTGCCATGGCTCAATAGAAAAAAGGCATAAAAGGCGCGGCCATAGTCCTCTGGCTTGCCGCCGAAACGATCCGCCAACTGCGCCAGAAACCAGGACCGGCCGGGGCGTGGGAGATCCGGATGAAAGATATCCGTCCAGCTAGTCCATAGCAGTTGATATTCATTGGGATGCTCTTCCGCGAAGCGCACATATCGTTCGGCGCTTTCCTCCAGCGTATTGGCGGAAAAGACCTGCTCGTTGAGTTGATGACGAAAGCGCAGCGCGAGAGCGACCTGAAGCGCTTGTTTGTTGCGGAAACGCTTATAGACCGTGGGGGTGGTGGTTCCCGCTTCACGCGCGACCGCCCGGAGGGTAAGGCCGCGTGCCCCCCGAACACGCCAAAGACGCTGTGCAGCTCTCATGATGCGTTCTTCGAGATTCTTGTCGGCGGTTGGCGGCATGAATGGTGACTCTCCAGCAGCAAGACTATAAAATGACGCTGTAAAAGTCAATCTGCCGGATCGCAATGCCGATGATTTGCGTGAATATATCGCCTTTGTATCGTATTGAATATTAAAGCTTTAATGGAAACGCGGACAAGAGACGCTTGCCGCCGCCATCGGCGGAAGCTCATAAGATACTTTACAGTGTACAACTAACACCGTTAAAGTATTATGGTTTTGCCTTACCCACCGAAGTGGCTGAGCAAGGAGGAGATTTTTTGATGTCATTGAAAGAGCTACAGAACCGCGCCGCCGACGCAGAACTTGCCGAGATGCGCGTTCATGATGCCATCGCCCGTGTCGCAGATTATTTGCATGATCAACGAGAACGATTTTTTCCGGAGACCAGGCCTCTAAGCGAAGAACAGCGGAGAATCGCAGTGCGTTTCTTTTCTCCAGCGCTTCTTGACGCCGTCAGAATCGTGGAGCTGATGCACTGCCGCCTGGAGAACCCGCCGTTTTACCCGGAAGCGGAAGCCCAGGGCTTTTCAAACTTGCCGGATATTAGGCATATGGCCTCGCTGACCTTTGAGGATGTTCTCGTCTTCCACCAGAGCCCGGCGGACAGGATTTTGTTTCACGCTCTTGTGCACGCGGTGCAATTTCAGATGTTGGGACTTGAGCGCTATACGGAATTGTTCGTGCGAGCTTTTCTGCGAATGGGTTCGCATTTCCTGGTGCCGCTGGAGGCCCAGGCATTTGCCCTGGACTCGAAATTCGCGGTGAATGGGGAAGGCCCGTTTTCTGTCGAAGAAGAGGTATGCAGGTGGATAAGGGAAGGCCGTTACGTCATCCGCTGAGGGCGTCCACGTAGTTCTCAAACAAGCTGCAACCGCCTTGAAGTTCGAACAGAATCCGGCCGGACTCCATTTTAGAAGGTCAGGCGGAGGCCGAGTTGTGCGGCGAAGGGAATGCCGACGGTGGTGCCGGGGCCGAAGAAATCGCCGAGGGCGCCGGCAGGAACGAGCAATTGCTTGCTACTCGTCACCGGCACGGAGCACGCAGGATCAGGACAAAGCGCGGTTACATTCGCGAGATTGTTCACGGGAATTGGTAAAGCGCTGATATCGCCGACGTAGTTGTTGCCGGGATTGTTGCGGTTGAACAGGTTGAAGAACTCGATGAAGGGCGTCAGCGACCAGCGCTCGTGGAATTGGATGGGACGGCTCACGCGCAGGTCGGTCTGAACGTATGGCGCGCCGCGGAACTGGTCGAGAGTTGTCTTCACGCCGTTGATCACGGCGCGATCCCCGGCCGGTGTGGTCAGCGTGATGGGCCGCGCGGTCTCCGCCTGCGAGAGGAAGGCCACGTCGAATCCCGCCGCGGCGTGAACGGTTCCCGCTAGAACGGCCCTGTGCCGGACGTCTTCACCGGAAGGACCGTAATCTCCAGGGGCAAAGGCGTTAAAGGGATCGCAGACGCCGTTGACATAATCAAAGAGCTCACCGATTCGACATCCCCACGTTTTGGCGCTGGCGAGTGTGTAGTTCGCGACAAGATTCAGCCGCCGCGAAACGTTTCCCTGCAGGTGCACCGCGAGCGCGTTGTAACGGGAACGATTGTCAGTGCGGAATACCGAGACGTTGGGAAAATCATAGCGCCGGTAGCCGTGCATGCCAGTCTCGAGAGTGTAATCCGCGCCCAAGATCCAGTTGGCGTTGAAAGCGTGCTGGATGCCCGCCGTGGCGTGCAATGCGTAAGGTGTGTGGTAATTCGGATCGATGAGTGAAGCCGGTCCGGAAGCGTTTTTGATATTGAAGTTATTCACGGCGTTGAAAGCCTGAACCCAGCCGTTTTGCGCGAGGTCGTTGAAATACAGACCGACACCGCCGCGCAGCACGGTGTTTCCGGATGAGCCGAGTCCGTAAGCTACCCCGAGTCGCGGAGCGAACCCTTCGCGGTAGTCGTGAGGGATGCCCCGGACAATTCCGTTGCCGGCGAGCGCGGGATTCGCGCTTTGGTTGTGGCCGGAGGCGATGAAGAGGCCGAAAGTCGTGTCGTAGCGCAGGCCATAGTTCACGGTCAGATGCGGAGTGACGCGCCAGGAGTCCTGGGCGTAAATTCCCAGACGCTTTACGTTTTGCGAGAAACTTCCATCAGCAGCAGGAGTGGCCGTGCAAGTCACGCCGGCAGGGACGGGAGGAGCGCAGGTGGAACTGAAATAAAAGAGGGCGGGATTCGCGGCATAGAAACTCGGATCTTTCGAATAGGCCAGAACGGTTTCCGCAGTGGCGGCAAGAGCGCCGCTGAGCAACGGTTCGTGAATAAAGTTGATGCCCAGGCGCGAGGCGTGGCGGCCGCGTATATGACTGACGTCATAGCGAAACTGATATTTTTCCTGGTCGCGCAGGACGGGAAAAGCGGTGATGGGAGTGACGAACTGATTGTCACCGAAGGTTTCGAGGCCGGAAATCGTGCTGCGCGTTGAAGTGAATGGGAAATCGAGCGCGAAGCCGAGATGCGAATTGCGCGCCTCGGTGAGATGAAGTCCGCTGGCGTTGAGAACGAACGAGCCTAGCCAGTAGGGATCAAACGTATATTGGTTGCCGAGAACGAGGTTGAAATAATTGCTGTGCGAGGTCGCTCCGGTGGAGGGAAGCGCGGCCTGCTGCACCATGGCGTTGCGTGTGATGTAACTGTCCGCGGAAGCGCGGAGAAACCAGCGCGATTGATCCGATGGAGCCCAATCCAGGCGCGTGTTCGCAAGATAGTCGCGAAAGGGGACAGGGACATTTTTCGGCACAGCAATCTGGTTGACGGCCGTGCCGGTGCCGCTGTCACGGATCAGGCCTGCGGCCGCCAGCTGGGCCAAGGCGTTGAATTCCGTCTGGCTGGCGGGGCTGTAAGCGATGCTGGCGTTTTCATGCACGTATTCGAATGAAGAGAAAAACCAAAGTCTATCCTTTACGATGGGCCCGCCGAGTGTTACTAAGTCATTTTGCCGAGAGAAGGGTTGTTTCGGATCGGGTGCCGGGTTGTCAATCGGGAAGCGCGCATTGAGATCTGCTGCCCGGCCGTAGAAACCCGCGGCGCCGTGCCAGAAGTTCGTGCCGCTCTTCGTGGTGACGACTACGGAGGCGGCGGTGGTGCGGCCGGTGTCGGCGTCTTCCTGCGCCGTGCGGATGGCAAATTCCTCGATGGCATCCGGTGAGAAGTTCTGCAGGAAACCGCCGATCCAGTCATCCGTATTGTCGGCGCCGTCGACCGTCAAGTCATTGTTCAATCCCGAGCTTCCGCCTGTAGACACCGCGGTGATGCGCGCCTTGGTGGGATCGGAAGGCTCCAGCGGCTCTGTTCCCGGAGCCAAGTAAGCGATGTTGGCAAAGCTCCGCGCGGCCAGAGGAATGCTCTCCAGATCCTGAGAAGTGATGATGGTTTGGTGCACGGCGCTGGAGCCGTCGATGGGTTGCGTGGTAATGGAGCCTAGCCCATCTACATCCAGCGTTATAGTCTGCTGCACGGCCTGCGGTTTCAAGGTCACGGTGATTTCCTGCACCGAACCGACGACAATCTTAACGTTCGAATTGGCTTCCGCAAATCCGTTAGCCTGAACTTTCACGCGATATGCGCCGGGCAGCAGATCGCCGATCCGAAATTCGCCGCGCGAGTCGCTGGTGATCTCACGTTGCAGCGAGGATTCGGCCGCACGGACGACTATTTTCGCCGCCGGGACTCGGCCTCCGTTCGAATCCTGCACCACGCCGCGCAGGGCTCCGCGAAATTCCTGCGCGCGGGCTGGGAAAGCCCCCAAGCAGGAAAGGAAAAGATAGAGACAGCCGATTGTGCGTGCTTGACGAACGTGCCAGCTCATAAAGAGGAAGCCAACACCCGCTTGAATTTCAAGACGCACAGGATGGGTCTTGCGTTACAGCGGGTTGGCCCAGTAGATAGTGTACGTTGGAAACGGTATCGTTGCGCGCCGAAGGGAGGGATGCCCTGAAGAAACTACAGGAATCCATAGCGTGGAATGAGAAGGGCGGACGTTGTGGCCCGCCCATCCGGTTGAAAGTTAACTCTCCCTGGCGCTAGCTCTTCGGCGACCAGGCCGAGGTGATCAGCTCCTGCGAAAAAGCTGGCGGCACCTGCTTGAAGCAGGCGTAGCGATAGAGCGCCGCGTTGAAGATGCCTCCCACCGCGGACATGAAAACCGAGAGCAAGAGGAAATATAGAATCATCAAAACCGCGCCGAAGAGCATGCCGCCGACGCCGCCTAGAATTGTGGCGGCGATCAGCAAGCCGATTCCGGGTAACATGAGCACCATGGAGACGAGGCTGAGGCTGAATCCACCGATGACCTTTTCTCCCCAGGTGTCGCGGAAGAGCTTGGACGAGCGCTTCACTGCGTCGATGGGAGTGAGGTCTTCGAAGGCCAGCACGGGAACCACGAAGTAGCAGGCCAGCGTCCAGGCGATACCAATGATGCGCATGATCAAACGGCCGAGCAGGCCCATGCGTTCTTCCAGAGTGCGCAGGATGACGCCGACGGTGGCGGCGACGAGCGCCCACTGCAGAATCGTGCCCTTGCGCTCCCAAGCTAGCTCGATGCCGTCGCGGAAGGTCCAGGTACCGCCCATCAAACGGCTATTGGCGACGCCTACGAGGGCGACGTTGAAGAACACGATCACGAAATAGTTCACCGCGTACAAAGTGAACATGCCGAGAAGGAACAATGGCGACTGGTTCGGATGGAATTGTTCGCCAGCAGCCAACGCCGCGGCCCTCGCCGGCAATAGCAGAAACGCGCCGCCAGTGGCAATCATGGCTGTGACAACAAAACAAGAAACGGCTGCGAACACGGGAAATAGCATCAATTGCTTGTCGGAACGAAGAACGGCGAAGCTCTGCTTGACAAGCTGCCAACTCCGAGAGAACTTACCCATCGCACCCTCCTCCCGCACATTCGGAAACGACGGAACTTTGACCTTGGGATAGCTTGGCGGAGCGAGCCGCCGGCTCCAATAGTACGTCCGATGCACTCCCTCGGGGCAGGTAACGCTTCAAACAAACGCATGTTTGAGGTGTGTTCGCGGTTCACGGATAACAGGGGCACGACGCCCCTCCCCTGCCCCCGGGTGTTTTTCGCAAAGAGTGCGTAATCGATTGAAAACAAATAGGTTGAGTTTTTGGTAGATGCAAAAAAGAACAAAAGAGTGTGCAAGTGGTTGAGCAGAAAGGGGATAGGTAATGGGGAATAGGTGATAATCGAAAGTCGGAAATAGCCCCCCATGTTTTTGTAAGAGATTGATGGGACAGGGTTTTAGGGGGTGGGGGTCGGCAAAAAGATTGATTCCATGGGAGATAGGGAGTAGATAAGAGGGATTAGGGTTTAGCCCAGGGAAAGAATCAAGAGGGCGACGAGAATATTGAGCGAGAATCATATGATAAGGATAGCATGCGGGTATCACCTTGTTAAGTATTTTGCAGGGAATGGTCGAAACCGAGAGCTGAACGGTTACGGAGGCGGGGTGAACGGTTTCCGTGGATGCAAGACTGACAAGAAAAAAAGCAAAGTCAAAGCCCGCACCCTTGTATCTTGCGAAGTGAAGCTCAACCATGCGCTTGTGCCGACGGAGGAGTACTTGCCCGATCAGTTTATTTCTCGGTCGGAGTTATCGTTTCGTTACATTAAACCGTTCAGAACTTGACAATGCGAACGGGCCTGCCAATAGTTGCGATAGTGGTCTAGCACGTGCCGATGTCCGGCAGATTACGTAACAGCGCCATCGCTACCTCTCATGGCGAATGACCTGTCCAACCTGCTCGACTGTCGGAGCGGCGATGGGGGGTCCCATGAACGAAGAATCGCCAAAAGAGAGCTCACTACGCAAACGTCCGCTCCGGATCTTATTTCTCGAGGATAATGCTGCTGACTTGGAGCTCTGCGTCAGGGCACTAACAAAGGCAAATCTGGAGTTCCAGTGCGACCCAGTCCCTGCACTTGAAGAGTTCGCCGAAAAGCTGCGCACCCAAGCCTACGACGTCATTTTGGCGGATTACCAATTCGCGGGATGGACGGGGATGGATGCCCTCGAACTGGTGCGGCAGCAGCGCAAACACATACCGTTCATCCTGGTATCCGGGGCGCTCGGAGAAGAAAAGGCAGTGGAGTGTATCAAGGATGGCGTGGACGATTACATTTTGAAAGACAGCCTAGTTCGCCTCCCGGTGGCCATCTGCCGGGCTTTGGAAGAAAAATACCTTCGCGAGGAACGCGAAGATGCGGATGCCGCTCTGCGAGAGAGTGAGGATAAATTCCGTACCTTGGCAGAAACGGTAGCCTCTGCGATCATCATTTATAAAGGGACAGAATGCTGCTATGCGAATCGTGCCGCCGAGAAAATTACCGGATACACACGAAAAGAGCTCTTTGCCATGAGTTCGTGGGAGATTATTCATCCGGATTCCCGAGACATTCTCATTGAGCAAGGGTTGGCACGCTTGCAGGGAGAGCGTGGTCCCCGGCGGTTCGAAATCAAAATCCTCACAAAAGAGGACGGCGCAAGATGGCTCGACGTCACAATGGGTCGGATTGAGCTTCATGGCCGGCCAGCCGGATTATTCACAGCCTTCGATATTACAGAGCGCAAGTCGGCGGAAGAGGAGATTCTTCATCTGGCGGAGTGCGATCCCTTAACGGGCCTGGCCAACTGTCGCGGCCTTTTCAATGCGTTCAAAACGGAGGCTAAGCGCTCGCAACGCACGAGCCGGTCTTTCGCCCTTCTTCTTCTTGATATAGATGGCTTAAAGAGAATCAACGACGCTTATGGCCATCTTATAGGGAGTCGTGCGCTGTGCAGGGTAGCCAGCCTGCTAGGCGACCAGTGTCGCAACATCGATATCGCGGCTCGTTACGGCGGCGATGAATTCGCTGTCATTCTGGCAGAGACAGGGCTCGAGGGCGCTCAGCAGTTTTCCTCCCGGATTCGTGAGCGACTAGCGAGCGACGGCCAGCAACCGCAGCTGTCAGTCAGCGTCGGCATCGCAGTTTACCCTCACGACGGTGAAACGATTGAAAAGCTGCTTCCCATCGCAGACCACGCCCTGTACGAAATGAAGCGACGCGGTGAGGGCGCGTTATCGCAGTCAGCATGAGGCTCATCTCTTGGACAAACCGCGGCAGTGCTCATCTAGCCTGAAATGCCAAGCAGCGATGAGGGGATCCCTCCCTCCCCGCTCGGGATGGATCTTCGACAAGCACCTTATCTTATGACAAGCACAACACCACTACAGTGGTAAGGACGGCGCAAGGATGACCGAGGAGTCTCAGAATCAAGTTGGCGTCTGGCGAGACAATGCCGCCCTTCTGAATCTTACTCACGACAGTATCTTTGTCCGTGACATGAACGGCAGAATCCTGTTTTGGAACTGCGGCGCGGAAGAGACGTACGGCTGGTCAAAAGCGGAGGCCCTCGAAAAAGTCATCCAGGTGTTACTGTCAACCGAATTCCCCAAGCCGCTGGAGCTAATTGAAGCCGAGGTGCTGGAGAACGGGCGTTGGGAGGGCGAGTTAGTTCATCGCAGGCGCGATGGCACGCGCATTGTTGTAGCTAGCCGATGGGTCTTACAGCGCGACGCACAGGGCGCACCGCTCGAAATTCTGGAGACGAACAACGACATCACCTCGCGCAAGCAAGCTGAGGAGGTAGTGCGAGAGAGCGAGGAACGAAATCGCGCGGTGCTCGATACAGCCAATGAAGCATTCATTGCCATGGACGCCGCGGGCAGGATCACAAATTGGAACCACCAGGCTGAGGTCACTTTCGGATGGTCGCGCGTGGAAGCAATTGGGCGGCTCTTGGCCGAGACGATTATTCCCCCGCAGTACCGTGAAGCGCACAGAAGAGGTCTTCAAGACTTTCTGGCAACGGGTCAGGGCCCGGTCTTGGACAAACGATTTGAGATCACAGCGTTGCGCCGGGATGGTCACGAGTTTCCTGTGGAACTCACAATCGCTCCCATCCGCGTGGGATCGACTTACAT
>Ga0209648_10003214_pt1 | contig 13703 bp, 14 predicted proteins | sample GraSoi2013_115cm_FD_185830 | JGI IMG/M metagenome (GOLD analysis project Ga0209648, IMG submission 185830) | Grasslands soil microbial communities from the Angelo Coastal Reserve, California, USA - Sample 9_17_2013_115cm (SPAdes) (version 2) | ecosystem: Environmental > Terrestrial > Soil >...
GTTGCGCACATGGCCGTCGCTGAGCAGGCCGCGGGACTCTACCCAATACTCGTCGCGAAGGAATGTAGCGCGAATAGATTGCTGTTGTTGCTGATAGATAGTCGGCTCGAAGAAGCGCCCCACCTGGTCAAGACGGACCATGCGCTCGTTGGTATTGGCGCCTAGGCTATCGCTGTGGCAGCTGCCGCAGTCGCGGCTGAACAGCGCTTTGCCTTGAGCGACGGCGCCGGCGACCCCGGAATAAGACTGCCATCCGGCGCTGACGAATGCACCTTCGGATAGCGCGGCGTCGCCGGTCTGTGTGCCAAGGAGCTGATTGGCTTTGAGCCAACGGTACAGACCCACGTGGCGCAAGTCGCCATCGTGGGCGTCCAGTGTCGTCATATAGGCGGTGAGCGCTTGCAGCGATTGCGCATCCATCGACCCGAGCGCGCCGTCTGGTTCCTCAGAGTGAATGTAGGAACCCTCGAAGCCGACGTATGATTCCGTGTGCGACAGGGAACGCCTGATTGCCATGTAGTTCGTGACATTGGGAATAGCGACCGGCGAGAACTGATAGTCGTTCTGGTACAGGCTGCCATCATTGGATGCGCGGACCATTGTGTGCTCGCCCGCGCCTGCCGGTACCGCGTAGAGGAGCGCGGTCTTATCGACCGTGACGTTGCCCGGCGCCCAGGCAGGCCCTGCTTCGGTGCCAACTACTCCTTGGAACGTGGGGGTGCCGGACGTGCTGAGCACCGACCACTTCATGCTCCAGCCCGGATTAGGCAAGCCGGGAAAAACCTGGGTCAAGGTCTGGCTGCCCTTCTCGTAACTGATGCGGTAACCGTGACAGGACGCGCAGTTGAAACCCGGCCACTGTCCCTGGCCTGTGTAGGGATCGACAGACTGAGCATAACGGTAACCTACGCGACCGGTGGAACTGGTTGTCCCTGAGAGCAGCTGCGGCAAGATGAGCAGAAAACCGGGGATCGGATCGGGCTGGGGGTACGGGTTAAAAGAAACATCGGAATAAGCTTCAGCCGGATCCTCGGCCGCAGCCGTGGGGTAAGCATTGAACAGGATACTGGGATCCGCTCTCTGGCCGGTCATCGGATCCGTGGTTTTGAGGGCGAAGATATCCGGCCAGTCGAGATTGCGCAGATGGTGCGTCAGTCCGAGGTTGAAGTCGTAGGACCAAAAGATCTGCCGGCCAAGCTGCACGAGGTCGTTGAAATTCGAGTTGCTGACGTTAACGCTTATGGGAGTGATGGCGTTGGTCTGTGTGGTCAGCGTGGACACCACGTCACAGGGGTAACTGAAGTTCTGATTGGTCGGGATGCGGTAGGTTTGCGCATCAATGATATTGAGCGGTTCTGACGGATTCAGCAGCGACTCAAGGTAGCCGGTACGCTTCTGAATTTGCAGTTGCAGAGGCCCCTTGCTGGCATGCAGTGGAACAGTAAAGACAATCTGGCTGTCGCTCCAGCTCTGGATATCCTTGTTCCACGTGCTGTGGGTCGTTGGGATCTCGTAGTTTACTTGGGAGAGCAGGTCGAGCTGCTGTTTGTACATTTTCAAATCGGTCTCGAGCACACGGCTGTTGCCGATCATTATTTTGCTGAAATCGATGTCGGGGCCGGCGCCGAAGCCGCTGCCCTTAAGGGTGACTACGTCGCCCGGATGTAGCAGCGGCGTCGTGTTGGGTGACAGTGCCGACCACACTTGCGTTCCGTTCACCAGCATGGCTTGTACCACCGGAGCGGAAAAGCTCTGAGCCGAGGCCGCGCGCTGTTGCTCGCGCACTGCATTGAACGTACAGACAGTGGTCTGATTAGGGAAAGGGGGCGCGGTTTGGCAAAAGCCAGAAACGACGGCGACCAGGTATAGCGGCAGACACAATAGTTGCAAACTCCTCGGCTTGATCGTCACGAAATTATCCTCCCAAATTTCCCGAACGAGTATGTCTTATATAGCTAGTCAATACCTGTGTCGCTGGAACTTTAGTACTAACGCTTTACGGTCGGGACTCTGCAGAAACGAAGTCGGAGCCCGCGATCACTGCAGAAACATGGTGAACGGCTTATGGACTTCAGGATCTTTGCTTGATGGCAGAAGTCAGGAAAGTTGTAGCTGCTAAAACGAGCGGATAGTTCGCAAGCGTCCTCCGAGTAGTGGTCCACGGAACCGTTCGACAACACGGGCAGGCGTAGACGAATCTTGCCGCCGAACGGGGTTGGCGGGCTGGCTGGAGGAGAGAACTTTTACACGAGTCAGTCCGTCCCCGTCAATACTTACTTGCGTTAATTTTTTGTAACAGTCGTCACTGGTTGGAACAACTACGCTTCTGTGGTGGACGACGGCAGTGAAGACAGCCCGCAAAGCCTAACAACCAAACAGAGAGGAAGGCCAACCAATGATAGGTAACGAGAAACGCGCAAGTGTCCACAAACCGGCGTGCACTCCCGGATAGTCGGTTACCGGAAACTGCACCACCACCCAACTTTTTGTTGACAGCGTAGTGACTGATCTTATATACTGCTCCAGTAAAGTACTGTGCCCCGGTTTCACCGGGGCTTTTTTCTTTTAGCTCCTAGCGCCGGCATCCTGCCGGCATTCTTTTCTTGTGATGGCGCAGGCTTCAGTGCGTCGCTTCACCTCGCCTGCGACCGCTGTTTTTCTTCTCTTTCAACTGTCGACTGTTGCCTCTTCCCGAGTCACCAGTCACCTCGCTGTTTCACTACGTGTACATAGGAATTCAGGTCCCGTTCCGCAGTCCCAAATCTCAACTCTAAGGAGACTTTTATGTCCTCTCTCAGTGCAAAGGACCGCGTGTCCTTGTGTTCGTTTACTTTCTCGGATGGCCGCCGTTGCCGCGCTCCTCGCGTCGGCAACAATCCCCGCTTCTGCCCCTACCACGCCCAAAAAGAAGCCCGCGCCCGCGCCGCGCAAAAACTCGGCAAAGACCTGGACTACTTCTTCTCCGGCGACTATCTCTCCGCCTGCGATCTCAGCACCGCCCTGGCACGCCTCATCCCCGCCGTTGTCCGCGGCGATGTAAAACCCAAAACCGCCCACACCGTCGCCTACCTGGCCCAAACGCTCCTGCAGGCCATCCATATCTCCGAGCAGGAATACATCAACACGTTCGGCACGGACGGCTGGCGCAAATCCATCCGCAACTCCGTCAACTCCAACCGCGACTACCTCTTCCCGCCCGCCCCCCAACAGCTCGCCGCTCAGGCTCCCGATGTAGTGGCCGGCCCTCAGACCGGTGCGGGTCACGCTCCACAACCTGCTCCGCCCACACAACCAGCCCCACAACCGGCCCAATCGCCGCATACTCCCCTGCCTCCCACGGGCGCCGAATTTGTTCAGCAGGTAGCGGCTCGTCTTCACACCGGTGACTTCCAGGCCTCCTCCGAGCACCGAATTCATTCGGCATGTAGTGGTCGGTCGGAACCTGCGACTTCGCCCGCCCAGCCACAAATCCAAGCCCAACAACCCTCCTCCGCTCCGCCTTCGAGCCCGCCTCAGCCCGCACCTGTAGCTCACCCCTTCAGGGGTGAGGCTCCTCGCCCCGCCTCGCCGCCCAACGCCACCCCATCCTCGCCTTCCGCGCCGGCAACTGCTACCGCGACTTCGCCCGCCCAGCCACAAATCCAAGCCCAACAACCCTCCTCGGCTCCGCCTTCGAGCCCGCCTCAACCCGCACCTGTAGCTCACCCCTCCAGGGGTGAGGCTCCTCGCCCCGCCTCGCTACCGCAACCCGCAGCTCAGCCAATCCCCAACAACCCATTGCCGACCGGCCCATCCACTCCGCAACGCGCCCCAAATAGGGACGCCCACGCGCTCCACTTCGACCACAACTACCGCCTCCTCATAGACGGCAAACCCTTTTAGAATCAACACTTACACACCCGCCCGCAACTGTTGATTCTAAACGACTTACAAAAACACTAAGTCCTTTATCAGCAACACTTACAAAAAACAGGGGGAGGGGGAGGGCCAACTAACCAGACAGCACCTTGGAGTGCGGCGGCTTGCCGCCGCTTTTCCTACATCTACGGCCGCCTGTACAGAACCAGGGCGTCCGGCCACAGAGCCGCTGCGCTAGTTCTCTCTGCGTTTCCTCTCCAGCCGGGAGGACAAAAGATCTCTCTTCCTGTGAGAAACAAGGCGCAGGATGAGATGTACGGCGCCGCAGCTACCTGCCAACTCTTTGTGTCCAGGGAAAGACGAGCGACAGAATTTCGATCACTAAGAACCAAAAACTAAAAACTTACAACTCGCTGTTCAAGCGCTGACCCGCCGCACCCAAATCCTGCTCGTGGCCGGCTTGCCAAGATGCATCGTCTTCCCATTGGAACGCAGCGTCATCGTTTCATCGTACTCGCGCTTCAGCACTTCGACGGTTGTCGATGGCCGCAGGTGCAGCCCTTCGAGGAATTCAAGAAATTGCGCGTCCTTTTCGTAAACGCAAAGAATCTCGCCCGCTTCCTTCGCACGCAAATCCGCAAGCAGCACCGCACCCTCCTTTCGAAGTTGCGCGATGCCCCCGCGCATCGGCACGCCATGCGGACAACTCTTCTTGTCTTCAAATCGCTTGAGCAGCAGTGCTTCCACTTCCGGAGAAATCGCGTGTTCCATCCGCTCTGCTTCGTCGTGCGCCTTCGCCCAGGACAATCCGATTACTTCTGTCAGAAGCATTTCGGCGAGCTGGTGCCGCAGCGCCAGGCGCTCCGCGAACTTTCTGCCTTTTTGCGTCAGATCGATCCGCCCGCTGCGCTCCACGCGCACGTGCCCGTCGCGCGTCATGCGCTTCAAAGCGGCGGTCACCGCGGGAGGAGTAACTTTCAATTCCTCTGCCAGCCGCGCGCTGATGGGCGTGTGGTCCTCTTCCAGCATTTCCCAGATCGCCTTCAGATAATCTTCCTGCGATACGCTTGTTTTTTCTCGCCGCAACGCAGCTCCTATTTTGTTTCTGTTTTGTGCTCTCGCTTCTCTCTCAGGCCCAGAGCCAGCTGGTTTACGCGCCGCTTGATGCCTTCGAATACTCTCTGATACGTCTCCGGCAACGCGTCGTAAGGATCTTGCACGATCCAGTCCTCGACTTTCTCCTGCTCCCAGAAGATTTCGTCCCTGGGCCGGCCGCTCATGTTGATGATGATGTCCGCGGCATCGGCAGCTTCGCGTGTGAGCGCATCGGAAGTCAGCCCGTTTGCGGAGTAGCCATTTAGCATCAGCGTTTGCTTGGTCTGTTCCGCAATAAACCCCATCGGGCTCAAGCCCGCACTGGAGGGATCGATCACGTCCGCGGCGTCATAGCGCGCAATGGCTTCGGCCATGGGACTCCGGCAGGCGTTCCCGACGCACACGAATAGAACTCTCGTCCGGCTTGAATGCCGGGCACCAGAATCTGCCTTCTTTTCTTCTTTCACGATTAGGACTTCGCGCCGCTTGCTGCCTGATTCACCTGCGCCGCCGCAAGGCTGAGAAAATGTTCATGCACGGTGGTGTCGTCTGTCAACTCCGGATGGAACGTCGCCGCCATGATGTTGTCGCGCTGCACCAGCGCCGGCTTTCCCGCGTATTCCGCGAGAACCTTCACGCCCGGCCCGGCCCGCTCAATGATAGGGCCGCGAATGAAAACCATTTCCAGCGGCTCGTTCTTCAGTTTTGTTGGGCCGCTAACCACGTCGCTGGCGATCTGCCGCCCGTAGGCATTCCGCAGCACGGTCATGTCCAGCAGTTTCAAGGAATCCTGCCTCGGGTTCTGCACTTCGGTAGCGAGCAGGATAGCTCCTGCGCACGTCCCGAAGATCACTCCACCCTGCTCCGCGAATTTCCCGATCGCGTCCGCCAGGCCCTCTTCCCTCAAGAACTGCAATTGCGTCGTGCTCTCGCCGCCCGGCAGAATCAAACCGTCGCAGCCATCGAGATGAGCGGGAGTGCGCACTTCCGCCGTTTCCGCCCCCAGCCGCGCCAACATCGCCGCGTGCGCCTCAAAATCTCCCTGCACCGCCAAAATCCCGATCTTCACTTGACTGGCTCCAAATCTCATCCACTGAATCACCGTTTCCTTGAAAAACGAAAGCGAACACTGTCAAACTTCTTTTGCACAAATTGCGTTCTACTGAAAACCGACTACTGACAACTGAGCACTTTTTCTTCACCATCCTCGTGTCGAAAGCATGTCCTTCTCTTCCATCTGCCGGACATCGAGTCCGCGCATCGCTTCGCCCAGCTCTTCGTGAGCTTCGAGTACGGCCTTTGGATCTTCGAAATGCGTCGCCGCTTTCACGACCGCCTTCGCCCGCACCTCCGGATCGCTGGACTTGAAAATGCCCGATCCGACGAACACGGCTTCCGCGCCCAGGCGCCGCACCAGCGCCGCGTCTGCTGGAGTGGCGATTCCGCCCGCCGAAAAATTCGGCACCGGCAGCTTGCCGGTTTTGGCGATCTGGCGAATCAGTTCGAGCGGCGCGCCCAGCTCTTTCGCTTCGCGCATCAACTCGTCGTCGCGCATGGTGGTCAGCTTCTTCATCTGGCTGACGATCGCGCGCATGTGCCGGACCGCTTCCACCACATTTCCGGAGCCTGCTTCGCCCTTCGTTCGAATCATCGCCGCGCCTTCCGCGATGCGCCGCAGCGCTTCACCCAGATTGCGCGCGCCGCAAACAAAGGGCACGCGGTAATCGTGCTTCCAGATGTGGTTTTCTTCGTCGGCCGGCGTCAACACTTCGCTCTCGTCGATGAAGTCCACTTCCAGCGCCTGCAGCACTTCCGCTTCCGCGAAGTGACCGATGCGCACCTTGGCCATCACCGGTATCGTCACCGTGGCCATGATTTCGCGGATCACTTTGATCGACGCCATGCGCGCCACTCCGCCCTCTTTGCGGATATCCGAAGGCACGCGCTCCAGCGCCATCACCGCGCACGCGCCTGCCTTTTCGGCGATCTTCGCCTGCTCGGCATTGGTGACGTCCATGATCACGCCGCCCTTGAGCATCTCCGCCAGGCCGACCTTCACGCGCCACTCATTCGATCCCTTGCTTCCGTTGCCGCTTCCATTCACTTTCTTCGCGTCCATTTCGCTTCTCCTCTCGATGCTCGAAATTCTCGACGGTGTTTCTCCATAAAATCTTTTTCACTTCTGCCCGATGACTACAAACCTGCCTTTGCCCCGCGCCAGAACCTCTCCGGCCTCATTGCGAATCTCGCCGGCCATGAACAGGTTTCTTCCCTTCTGCTCCGTCTCGCGCCCCTCCACAACAATTTCACTCCGCACGTTAACGGGCTTCAGGTACTCAACCGTCAATTCCGCGGTCACCGCGCGAACCTCGCGAAACCGGCAGACCTTTCCCATCGCCTCATCCAAAAGCGTCGCGATAATTCCGCCATGAGCAAACCCTGCTCCACCCTGGTACCTCTCCCCCAAAACAAACCGTCCGACAATCCGCCGGTTCACGTTGTCCTGTTCGAACGTCAACTTCATCCCGCCGGCATTGTCTCCGCCGCACCCAAAACACTTGTTCACCGGATTCGGCTCTAGTCGAATTGTTTCGCTCAAATCTTCTCCTCGCCGGCATTTCCTTACTTCCTTACTTCCTTACTTCTTTCCTCAGACCAGCGCCACGCGGCTGCGTTCCGCCCGGCGGACCCCGCGCTGCCGTTTGCGCATTTCAATCTTCAGCAATTCCGCCAGCGTGGCCACGCCGCGCGCGATCTGCTTTTCATCCAGGCTGGCAAAGCCCAGCCGCAGCGTATTCGGCAGCGGCGCTTGCACGTAGAAGTACCGTCCCGGCGCAAACAGCACGCCGCGTTCTTTCACGTGGATCAGCAATTCGCTGGCATCGAATCCCGGCGGCAGCTCCAGCCACAAACACATGCCGCCTTCCGGCCGTGTCCAGCGCGTGCCCTCCGGCATGTGCTTGCGCAGTGCTTCATCCAACGCCGCCAGCCGCAACGTATAAACCTTCCGCATCTTTGCGACGTGCTTGGTGAAAAGTCCGCGCCGCAAAAATTCCGCCAGCGTGGCTTGCGCCAGCTGATCAGTGTGCAGGTCGGTCGTCTGCTTCACCACGCGCAGCCGCTCAATCGCCGCCGCCGGAGCGACAATCCATCCGACCCGCAAGCCGGGAAACGCCACTTTCGCAAAGCTGTCGATATGAATGACCAGGTTCGAGCGGTCGAGCTGCTTCAGCGAGGGGATGCGTTCCTCGCGTGCATGCAGTCGCGCGTAGATATGATCTTCCACTACCGGGACCTGGTGCCTCCCCGCAAGCTCCAATACCTTGCGCCGCGATGCCAGCGGCATCGAAGTCCCGGTCGGATTTTGAAAGTCCGGCGTGAGCACGATGAGCTTGACGCGGTTCGCCGCCAGCGTCGCCTCCAGCGCCTCCAGATCCAGACCCAGCGGCGTCCCCGGCTCCGCGTTCGTGTTCATCGGAACGCTCAGGCAGCGCGCGCGCGCTCCATGGAAGATCGCCACCGCCCCCGGATACGTCGGGTTTTCCATAATCACGGAATCGCCCGGACGCACAAACGCTTTGCTGATGAGATCGAAGGACTGCTGGCACCCATCGGTTATGAGAAGATTTTCATCCTTGGCCGCGATGCCATCGTGATGCAGCAACTCAAGCAGCGCCTCTTTCAAAGGCGGATAGCCATCCGACGGGCCAAGATTCAGCACGTCCGCGCCTTCGCGCCGAAGCACCGAGCTCACGCAGGTCTGCAATTCCTCGATTGGAAAGAACTCCTCTGCCGGGCGCGCCATCACAAAAGAGAGAGCGTCTTCCGGCACATTCGCAGTGAGGCGGCTAAGGATCTCTTCCCCGCGTTCATCGGCGAAGAGCAGTTCCCACCGGATGCCCCCGTTTCCATTCAGGACCGGAGGCGCGGGCGGAGTGATCTTCAGGCCGTTGCCGTTCCCCTTGATGAACGTGCCGCGTCCGACGTGGCCCTGAATCAGTCCTTCCGATTCCAGTTCGGCGTACGCATTCGCCACCGTGGTGCGGTGCACGCCGAGCATGGTCGCGAGCTCACGGCTGGCCGGAATGCGGTCGCCCGGGCGCAAATCGCCCGCATGGACAAGGGCGCGCAATTGGTCGCGAAGTTGGATGTACAGCGGAACGTGACTTTGTGGCTGGAGATGGAGTGGAAGCATTGTCTCTCACCTTCGGCCAATTCTACCATATATTGGCCTGCCGCAAGAGCCAATTTGTCTACCGCCAAGCCGCCGCCTGAGCGTCTGGAGTTGGCGAAAAATAGCTTGACTCTGGACTATACTCCAGGGTGTAGCTTCTAGAAAGGAGCCAAGCCGATGCAAATTGGGATTGTTGCGAAGAGGATCGGCCTCAGCGTTGACGCGATCCGGTTCTACGAGCGCAACGCCCTGCTGCCCCGCCCCGCGAGGTCCCAAGGGGGCTTTCGTCAGTACGGCGAGAACGACGTCGAGACGCTGGCTTTTATCCGCCGCGTGCAGGGCCTGGGATTCAAACTCAGCGAGATCCGAGGGCTCTTGAACTTGCGAGGAAATCGCTTGCAGCCTTGTGCGCCGGTGCGCCGCCGATTGGAAGAAAAGCTAGTCGATGTACAGCGCAAACTTGCCGGCCTTCAGAAACTGGAGCGCGAGTTGCGTTCGGCTCTACGTAGTTGCAACAAAGAACTGCGCAAGCGATCCGCTCATTGCCCAATTTTGAGAGAAACAAACAATAGCAAACTGGAGAGTGCCAAGTGAGAGCTGAAACTGACGAAAGGGGCCCCGACCAGACTGGCTCAGGTGCGCTTCTTGTCGGAGGTTTGGCCGCCATTCTAGCTTCGACGTGCTGCCTGGGGCCGCTGATCCTGGTCGCTCTCGGCTTGAGCGGCGCGTGGATTGGAAACCTCACGCTACTCGAACCCTATCGCCCGCTCTTCATCGGTGGTGCTCTTGTGGCTCTGTTCTTTGCAGGGCGGCGCATCTTTCGGCCGGCACAGGCATGCGCGCCAGGTGAAGTGTGCTCAGTGCCGCGGACACGCCGCGTTTACAAAATTCTATTCGGGATAGCTTCAGCGCTCGTTCTCATTGCGCTGGTATATCCGTATGTGGCCAAGTTTTTTTACTAAATCTCAATCTAAAGGGGAATTGATATGAAGAAGATGAAAACTTTGATCGCCAGCGTCGTCACTGCGCTTGTATTGAGCGCGCCGGCTTGGGCGTCTCCGCACACGGTAACGTTGAATGTCTCCGGCATGACCTGTCCAGCGTGCCCAATAACGGTGAAGAAAGCGCTCGAAAAAGTTCAGGGGGTTTCAAAGGTGGACGTGCGCTTCGAAAAGAAACAAGTTGTGGTGACCTTCGACGATGCAAAAACCAACACGGATGCACTCGTGAAAGCCACAACGAATGCCGGCTATCCCTCGCAACCCGAGAAGGCCGCCAAGTAAGAAGCCTGTGGAGGACGTGCAGTGAATTGGGATTAGGCGAGGAGATCCGTATGTCGGACTGTTGTTCTGCAAATGCGAAGTCTGGTAGCGCGCCAGCGGTTATGCCTTGCCCTGCGAACGGTGGGCGATCCAAGCGTGTGGACTCGCTTACGGTGAAGAGTCTTGTCCGCAAGCTGCCTCTGGGAATGCCGAACACACAGTATTACTTTTGCGAGGCATCGGACTGTGAAGTGGTCTATTTCGCCTTAGACGCAGAAGCACCGAGATTCCGCCGCGAAGACCTGGTTGTGCGGGTCGGCGCTAAAGAGACGGCGGACCCCATTCCGATCTGCTACTGCTTCGGTTTCACCCGTCAAGACATTTGGGACGAGATCCGCTGCACGGGGAAATCAACGGTGGCGCGGCGGATTACGGCAGAAGTCGAGGCAGGGCACTGTGCCTGTGAAGTGAAAAATCCCTCTGGAAAATGCTGCCTGGGTGATGTCACACGGGCCGTCAAGGACGGGCTGACGGTCGTGCAAATCAAGAATTGTTAGAAGTTAAGGAGGGTTCTCATGAGTAGAAAAGTGGTCGTGTATAGCCAGCCCACCTGAATGTTCTGCGGAAAAGTGAAAGAGTTTCTTTCGCAAAACAAGATTGAATACACCGAACGAAATATCGTCGCTGACGAGACGGCGTTGGCGGAACTTGAAAAGCTCGGTTACATGACGACGCCCGTCACGGTGATAGACGGTGAAGTCGTGGTGGGATTCGACCGCGCCAGGCTGGAGAGTCTTCTACACCGGAACTGAAGGTGCTCGAACACGCGAATTCAAAACCACTTGCAAGGCTCTCGTTTTCAGCGAGAGCTCGGCTTGTAACCCAGCCGGCCGTTGACTCCACCCGCTGCCAAGTCGCGGATGCACAGCTTCGTCAGATCTTTCTCATCGCACTGATAAATCTGCTTGATCGGCAAGTTCTCGTCCTGCACCTCGTACTGCCCCGACGCCATGTCCTGCGCATCATCCGTTGATGAAGTCACCACGGAGCTCCCCTCCCGCACACGCACCCGAAACTGCCGCGATGACGGTTCGTAATTCGCGTAGCTGAAGCAGTGTCCAATGCAAGCGCGCTCCACGGCATGATCCACAAATTCCATCCGCGAGTCTGCGGGCGCTTCAATCATCACAAGAACGCGCGTCCCCGGCACCAGCTTGCTCACCAGCTCTTCGGCGTGCTCTTCCAGCCGGTTCAGCCATCCTGTGTCCTGATACAGAAACGCGAAGAAAATCGCCGCGCAAATTGCGAATCCTGCCAAATGCCATTTTCGCGGCTTGATGTCTCCCAGGACGCAAAGACCGAAAACGGCGGAAATCGTCGTCAGCCGCGAGCCCAGCAGCCCGATCCATCCTCCCTCTGGAGACGGCCGCAGATTTTCGGGGATCAATGCGATCGCGCAAAACGTCACCGCGTACAATTCGAACGGCAATTCGAATTGCCGCCACCAATCCTTTTCCTTCCTTCGCGAATACACGTCGGTCCCCACGCAAACAAGCCCGAAGAAAAACGCCGCACCTGCCAGCCAAAAATACCGCGTTCCGAAGAGCCCCAGTTGATCCGCTCCGTTATAGAGATAAAACGGCCCGCGATCCCAATCCGCCTGCAGCGAATCGCGATGCGCCGTGTACCAGCGGACCGCCGCAAACCCGCTCGCAGCCGCCAGCGGCATTGCCAACTTCCACCAACCCGGCATCTTCGCTCGAACCTTCACGTAAACGAGCGTGCCGAGTAGCCACAGAAATCCGATCGGATGCGCCAACCACGCCAGCGCTGCGATCAGCCCTCCCGCAATCCAATCGGTTCCCCGCCCTCGCCACAGAATCGCCAGTCCAAAGCAAGCCAGCCCCAGCGACAGGTAGTAGTTCATGAAACCCATGTCGAAGGAATAGCCATAGGCCAGCATGGCGATGCAGGGCGTGAGAAACCACGGCGGGCGCTCCGTTACCGCGGCAACCAACGCGAAAACGCCCCAGAAGAAAATCAGCACGCAAGCGGAAACAACAATCTTCTGCGCCGCGGCAAGGCCCGCAAGATTCGCCGCTCGCAGCAACGCCACATCAAACAGCACATTGTCCCATTGCTTCGCGATGTAAAGTCCCGGGGCTTGTCCCTTTTCGATCAAATGCGCAAGCCACGCGTTATAGACGTGGCTCGCCAGATCCCCTGCTTCGATCCGCCGGTGCCACACGCAGGGAACGAGAATCAACGCGGAAATCACGAAAACCGCGACAATCCGCCATCCGGAAAATCGCCAACTCGCCGGGAGTTTGCCTTCATCCTCGGTAAGATTCTCAGCCAAGCGCAGACCTCGCTTCAGCGCACCACACCGCGCGGCATTCTACTATCTTCTTCACGTAGCCGATGCACACATCCTGACTTGCTGGGACTCTCCGGCCGGGTCATGCGGAGAAACACACCAAGCGCGTTCGGCGACACAAAACCACCAAATGAAAATGGAGTTCAGCGATAAAAGTTATTTGGAGGCTTGGTTTTCGCCGAGACGTTTCAGGCGATCGCGCAAGCGCCGCTGCAACGGCGTGGGCGTGTTGGGATTGAAAGCCACCAGATACCACAGCGGCTGGCTGCGATCCCGGCTCAGCCAGGTCAACGTGGAAGCGTCCGCGTTCGGATGCCGCGCCACATTTTCGCGAATCGCTCCATACGGATGTTTCGCCAGTTTGTTCAGAGTCTTCGCATTGGCTCGCGGGTGCTCGCTGATCAGGCGCAGCAGGTAAAAATCCTCTTCCGGCGCTTGCTTCACAAGTTTTTCCAGCATTTCCGGCTTGGCATCCGAGCTCAGCACTAACCCGATCTTTTCATCCCAGGCCGTATTGATCTGATTCAAATCGCGGGTACGCGCGTGAATCAGTTCTTCGAGAATGCGCCGCTCCTGCTGCATGCGGGCGATCGGCAGCTCCGTGCCCTCGAGCGAATCGAGAACGCGGAGAAGGTGCTGCCTCTCGCCAAAAACGATCTGAGAGGTGCGCGTGTTCGCGCCTTTTTCCTTCTCCTTGTGCTGAACCAGGTCGGAACGTCGCATTGTTTGGTTGCTCCAGCCCAATCCCTTCCCCACCTTCTTGAAGGACTGGGCGTTTACCGCAGCATTCGAATCACGCGCCACACAAAGGGTTCGAATCGCTTCTTTGTGGTGTCAGCGAATTATGTTCCGCGTGCGCGATGCGGTAAAGTTTGGTGCGAGCCGCGTGTGCCCGATGTGCAACTCCGGTTTCGAACGGCGGTAGACGCCGCCGGAG
>Ga0209648_10003215_pt1 | contig 13703 bp, 12 predicted proteins | sample GraSoi2013_115cm_FD_185830 | JGI IMG/M metagenome (GOLD analysis project Ga0209648, IMG submission 185830) | Grasslands soil microbial communities from the Angelo Coastal Reserve, California, USA - Sample 9_17_2013_115cm (SPAdes) (version 2) | ecosystem: Environmental > Terrestrial > Soil >...
GCGACCGCTCGCGGATGGAAAGTGACGTTCGCAACCTTAGCCGGCAGGGCCTTGTCGAACAGCGGAATATCGAAGGCCATTCATCCTACTCGACGAAAGTCCTAACTCTGACAAAGGACGGCCACCACCTTCTCGAACGGGCGCAATTGGTCACCCATAGGCAAGCCACCTACCACGGCCTTGTGAAGCCCAAGGAAGCCCGACACGACGCCGATCTTTACCGGCTGTACCACAAGGTAGCAAGGGAGATCGAGCGGTCGGGTGGCAAGGTTCGTCGCGTCGTTCTCGACTTCGAGCTGAAGAAAGACCTCTACCAAGCCCTCTCCCGGATGCGGCCCGACAAAGACCCGAGGTACGAACGAATCTTCATTGCGAATCAGTTCGATCTGAAAGTGGTGGATGGCAAGATTCCCATTCCCGACCTACGAATCGAGTACGAGGACGACTGCCGAGAAGTCCGCCGTCTCGACCTCGAAATCGCGACACGCGACTACCGACCGCAGGGCCTTGGCGAAAAGGCCAAAGCCGGATTTCATATGTTCGCCCGCCAGCAAGACCACGCCAAATTACGCCGCGTTCTCGACACTCAGGAAATCAGCGCAAGGATTTTCGCGCTATGAAAATCCTACCCATCCACACGGAAGCCCTCCGGTATTTCGGCTATACGGAGGAGGAGGCCCGTTTCCTCTACCTTGTGGCCACGCATTCTGGCTATTTCACCTGCCAGCAGTTCCTGCAATTCATTAAGACGAAGCCCGGCAAGCGCAGCGTTGCCTTTGCTCGAAAGGTCGTGGAAAAGAAGCACGCCAGCTCGAAGGAATACCTCCGCCATGGCCGCGTCTTCCATCTCTTCTCGCGGAATCTCTATGAAGCGATCGGCAGAGAGAACGTCCGTTTTCGGCGTGTACATTCGACCGAATACATCCGAACCCGGCTCATCGCGCTCGACTTCATTCTCCGAAATCAGGGCTTCACCTATCTCGAATCCGAAGCGCAGAAGCTCTCTTTTTTCTGCTACCACCAGGGAATCGACAAGAAAATCCTCCCTGTCCTTCGCCAAAACTCTGAGAGCACCTGAGTTTCACTCTTTAACAATGTTACAGGCCTGGTCGCAAGGTGTTGATTTAAAAGTTGATCGTCATTTTGGCGAGGGACAGGATCGGATGGCACACCTTCCGGCACACCTACTCAACGCTGCTCCGAAGCGTCGGTGCGGAACTGAAAGTAATGCAGGAACTGCTGCGACACTCCACCATCCGGGTGACCTTGGATACGTACACCCAGGCGGTTACGGCGGCGAAACGCGCGGCGCAGAGCGCGGTGGTCTCGCTAATTGTTGGAAACGGCGATTAGAAGCAGTCCGGGACACGAGCCCGAGCGATCCAGCCCCTGGGCCAGGACTGAGATCATAAAGCATTATAGGTGAAATGCGCGGGGAATTTGGCGGCTCGCGCGGGAATTGTACCTTTGTGTGCCCATGCACAAATTTATCCACAGGTGTAAGTGATTGATAGAAAATGGCGGGGACGACGGGACTCGAACCCGCGGCCTCTGCCGTGACAGTGCACCATCTTTTGGTAACTGCTTGAAACTACGCGGCACGGATGGCTACCAAAACCGCGCTTTGGAACCCCAAGTAACAATTATTGGACCATGGATGGACCAAGAAATGGACTCTGCCGCAGAGCGGCAGAAGCCTTGCCCTCGGATGAGCCGACGTTTGAACCACCTTTCCCGTGGCCCGGTGTGGATTGTTTCTGAGTACGCAGTAATCCATCGAGGATCAAAGCCAAGCACGGAGATCACTTCCTACAAGGCGACTCCCTTCAAAGGACTCGCTTACTACTCGTCCAGACCTCACCCTTTCGATTGTTCCGGCGTTAGTTCTCTAAGTCTCAAGATAGAAGTGGAGCACCGGAATACCGCTCGCAACGCTTTCCGGGTACATTCCGATGAGGTCTAACCAAGGAGGAAGGGAATAAGCGGCGCCTAGCCTTCTACGCCGTGGTTGCCTGTCTCCGGCGAAAGCCAAGGAATCTTTGCCCACAATTGCCACATCGATATGGAGAGAACATGAACACGAGTACGAGAGCGTGTTCCAGCAGGCGCTTACTCGTATCTCTGAGCACTAAGCCGCCTCGACAGCGAGGGCATTCGCGCACTCTGTAGGTGAACCATATTTTCATGGCGTCATCTTCAAATCTGAGAACTGCTCTTGGGTATTGCTCTCGCTCAGCGAACGGGAAGGATACTCAAATCTCGGATAAGGAAACTCTATACCGTTGAAGTGGAGAAAACAATGGAATCACATCGGAGCGAATACCATTTTCGTTAAAACACGTGCACGTACAGGCTTTACCCGTAGCCGTGTCTCTCACTTACGGCCATACTGCCTGGAGAGGTCAAGGAATTTTGTCTATATCGTTACAATTGCAGACGAGGCGATACGAGTTGAAAGCGCGGGGGGAGTCGCTGTTCAACGAATATCTGAAGCATCCTGCCGAAACCCAACTTGCGTTGGAAATTAAGGAGTTCGATGACCAAGCGGCTGAATGTGTTCAACAGCTAGGGCGCAGAACGCAAGGTTCAAGTGAGCAATAATATCTTCCCCGCGCAGTTACAATCCGGAGTTCCACGAAAGATTGTTGATTTTCACATGGATGAAAGCCGAGACTGGGTCGCTGAACTAGAGTGCGGCCATCAGCAGCACGTCCGGCATGACCCACCTTGGACGCGTCGCCATTGGGTTACAACACCGCAAGGGCGGCTTGATCACGTTGGTCGGGAACTCAATTGCTTGGCATGTGGGCCCGATGTTCTCGGCATGACGGCGTAGCTATCCGAGGTCAGGCATCGCGGGCATCGCGGTATCAGAATCAAAATAGGGCTAGTAGGACGTTCAGCGACAGCCGTGTTCGGACCAATGCAGGTCGAGGGCTAAGCGTGCAGCGCGGCACTTTTCTCTCATGCTCTCGGCATGTCTCTTTTCCTTTGCAAACTCTTCGTGCTGCCCAACAAGGTTCGCCAATTTGTCTGTCGCGTCGAAGTATTCGTTCGTGGCGCTGGCGAGATTTTCAAAAAGATTTATCGCGATAGAACAATTCACGAGAGACAAGTTCCGTTGTGACTATTGTTCGAACTTCGCGGCTTTGGCGGATAATTGCCCATCTGCCTTGATGAATATCCTGTTCCCCGTCCTTTGGCTGAAAATAAAATACTCGCCGCGGAGGGCCACCGACAATTCCACCACTCGTGTTTTCGGCGCATCAAGGTCCGGGGATACACCAAGCCATTTGAACCTCGGTTCTAAAAAAGGTCGAAGCGGGCTGTCATTCGGGAGATACCCTGGCTTCCGGTTAGCCGACCCGTTGCTTCAAGGCGTTCAGAGTGCCAGGATTCGCCTTGATCTTGAGACAAACACCCTTTTCCTCGTACGATTCGCTAAGCACGTGAATGCTCTTGCGAATGTCGGCGAGCACACCTTCCTTGCCGTAGGGAACGACGAGCTCCACCTCAGTCATAGTATCGAGAAAGAAAGTGACGAGACGAGAGTGAAGTTCCTCGATGTCCTGCGGGTTGAGCGCAGACATCGCAATGGCCTGGGGAAACTCTTTCTCCAGCAATGCCTTTTGCGAAGAACCGACGATGTCGATCTTGTTTAGGATAACTAGAGACGGGAGCTCTCCCGCCCCAATATCTTCGAGCACTTCTGTCGTCACCTGAATGTGGGAGCGGAACGCCGGATCGGCCGCATCCACTACGTGAAGCAGAAGGGAGGCGTCCAGCGCTTCGTCGAGAGTCGAGCGGAATGAGGCCACCAGATCGTGGGGGAGATTTCGAATGAAACCAACCGTGTCGGAAACGAGAATCCGGGGTTGCGTCTCGGGGTGCAACGCTCGCACGGTGGTATCCAGAGTTGCAAAGAGCCGGTTGGCCACCAGCACTTCACTCATGGTGAGCGCCCGCATAACTGAAGACTTTCCGGCGTTGGTGTAGCCGACGATGGCGACCTTGGGCAAACCTTCGCGATGACGACGGCGCTCGACTTGCTCGCGATGGACCGCTTTGAGCTCTCGTTGCAGTTCACTGGTGCGGTCCCGCACTTTCCGGCGCTCGATCTCGTGAAAGGACTCGCTGACCCCTCTTGCACCACGTCCCCCACCCCTTCGCTCTTTGGCCCCGGACACGCGCCCGCGGGGTGCGAGGTACTTGAGTCTTGCCAACTCCACCTGAAGTCGCGCTTCTTTGGTGCGGGCATGCCGATGAAAAATCTCGAGGATAATGGCCGGTCGATCGTAAACCTCCACACCTGTCGCTTCTCTCATGTTTCTGACTTGTGTGGGGGTTAGTTCGTGATCGAACACCACGCTTTCGGCTCTGCTGGGCGCCTTCACGAGTTCGCTTAGCTCATTCAGTTTTCCCGGCCCGATGAGAGACACGGCCGTAGGGGACCGCAGTCGTTGCGAAAGCGTTCCGACGATATCCCACCCCAGCGTTTCAACCAGTTGCCTCAATTCCTGCAGCGACGCATCGTGCTCTTCGGCGGCCGTCTTTTGCAGCTGTACATCTACGAGGACGGTGGCCGGCCTAATTTCGGACTCTGAAGGATGCGTCATGTCAAAAGCATATCTCAACTGAGTTCAGACTGGCCCAGCTTTGACCATTGTGAGCGAAGCAGGAAACACAAACTCAGCAAAACCATGCGCGCCGCTGTTGATTGCAACTGGATCACGCTGCTGCTCACGGAGGCAGGCGCTTCTCCGGAGGCGCCTCCGCTGTACGTGTAACATCCTCCGTGACATAGACATCGGAACAGCGCTGGAATGCAGCGAATCGGCGCAATCACCATTCGGTAACGATCGGACATTTTCTAAACTGATTAGCCCCCCAATGGGGATAATTTCGCTATGCGCCGCCATCCTAGCGAAATCGGCGGCGTGCTAGAACCTCTGACGTCCAACAACTGGAGCACTGGCACAAACAGTTCTTAGAACTAGTCATTTCAACGCAGGGGTATTCGCCATCCAACGCATTCTTCGTGACTTAATTGTTCACGGTTACTTGGAGGCGCAGGGTTCACCATATCTGATAGACGCCAATCGGCATTCGGAGGAAAGAGTGGAACATGATGATTGTAGGGCAGCTTAGAGCACCCGACTGGGCGCCAACTAATAATGGCTTAGCAGGAACACTCAAGAAAAACTCGGAATTTACTCGATCGTGAGGGATGCCGCAGCTTTCGCAGCGCCTTGGCTTCGATTTGGCGAATGCGCTCTCGAGTAACCGCAAACAAAACACCCACTTCTTCAAGTGTATGCTCGCTGCCACTATCGAAGCCAAAACGCATTTTTATAATTGTCTCTTCGCGCGGAGTCAGCGTCTTCAACATTGAGGCCATCCGCTGCTTCAGGTCGAGGTCGATGACCGCCTCGGACGGCAACACAATATTCTTATCCTCGACCAAGTCGCCTAAACGTACCTCTTCGTCTGCCCCAACCGGCGCCTCGAACGAGACCGGCTGCTGCGCAACTTTCTTTGCCTTGCGGACCGCGTCAACGGAAATGTCCATCCGACTGGCAATCTCCTCTGAAGTAGGCTCGCGGCCCAGTTCCTGGACAAGTTGCCGGCCGGTTCGGGCCTGCTTATTAATCATCTCAATCATGTGGACGGGTACGCGGATGGTGCGCGCCTGATCGGCGATGGCCCGAGTGATTCCCTGGCGAATCCACCAGGTCGCGTAGGTGGAGAATTTGTATCCGCGACGCCATTCGAACTTGTCGGCGCCCCTCATGAGACCAATGTTGCCTTCTTGGATCAAATCGAGAAACTGCAGGCCGCGGTTGGTATATTTCTTGGCGATGGAGACGACCAGGCGGAGGTTCGCCTCGATTAACTCTCCCTTGGCCTGCTGCGCTTCGGCCTCGCCTCTCAGGATAACTTTGAGAGTTCGCTTTAAGCCATTCAAATCGACCTGGTTCAACTCTTCGATGTCTTTCTGTTGCACGCGGCACCCGCGCAGTTCCGAGCGCGCTCCGCTGGTGGAATGGTGGGGAGCGCCGCGCAGACGACGTTCCAGTCGTCCAATCTCGCGTTCCAGCGCGTGCACGCGCTCGACGGTGTGTCGCAATATGTCGATCAAGCGGTTCTTTTCGTTTTCGTTAAAATGAATCGAGCGGACAAGCAAGGACATTTCAACCCGGGTCCGCAGTAACCGATTCCGGTCCCGCACATATAGGCGCTTATTCGATCTTGCCGCACTCTGTAGCTGGGTCACCTGCTTTAGGCCAGTTTGGTAAAGTTTTTCGATCTTGTCGATAATTCGAAGTGTTTCGCGGGTCTTCGCCGCGAGCTTTTCCATGGTCAATTCTTCGTCATCGAGATGGACGATTTTCTTAATCGCCTGAGTACCTTCACGAAGGTGTCGCCCAACCGAGATAACCTCCTGCAGAACGATCGGGGCGCGCGAGGTTGCCTTGAGGACACGCCGGTATCCGCGCTCCATACGCTTGGCGATGGCCACCTCTCGTTCACGCGTCAAAAGCGGCACAGTGCCCATTTCGCGTAAGTATGTCCGCACCGGGTCGCTGGCCTTGTCTAGCGGTCCTGCTGTCAGATCAGGATCAGTTTCTGCTCGCTCCACGCCCTGATCGACCGCGGGTTCAGCGACCTCATGGACTGTGCCGGCAGCCGCTTCCCCGACGTCCTGGTGAATGTGGATGCCGTTGCGCTGTACCGTAGAAAACAGGTCGTCAATTTCTTCCGCCGTGTGTTCCCCAGCCGGAAGGATCTCGTTCACCTCATCAACAAGCAGAAATCCGCGATCCTTGCCCAGATTTATCAGACTACTGACTTGCTCGTACTTTTCCCGCATGACGGTCGACAAATGATTTTCTCCAATCACAATTCGAGACGGTTTCGAGTCGGTCGCGTAGGATCAGTCCACCGCAAACCGACGTCAGGAAAAAGCCACGCTTATGTCGCTAGGAATCTTCGGCAACTTTTCGTGGATACAGGCCCTTCGCGGCTCCCGAAGCGTGGGAGTCCCGGTAGGCATCCAGCTCGGTTTCACTGATACGGTAATGTGTTTGCAAGGGGCCGTTAGAGGAATCGGCCAACTCGCGATGGAGTTTGAGAGAACAAATGTCCGGTCCATTCTGTAAGCTTAAACGGTGCGACGTAAATGCTTCGTTCAGAATCGTAAAGGTGATCTCGTGAGAGTCGATCGCTGTTTCCCGCACCAGGAAACTGTATTCTCGGACCATCGCCTTAGCGGTGAAACCCACATACTGCACGTTAACGCTCATTTCGGCCCTCCGGACGAATCGTGCTTCGACGAACGATTTTCCGAAAAATGGAGCGGATCTCTAAGGTTCTGCAATTCGCGGTAGTAATAGAGCGCCGTTGGACGTTTCCCGTTGAATCGGAGCTTCTTGAGGAAGTCGATTTCTTCCTTACCGGCGGTCCCGCTCAGTGAAGCGTCGTTAAGGAATTCCTTTAGTCCGGGCTCCAACTCCGCGGGGCTAGCTGTCTTTTCCACGAACTCAAATCTCGTGGGATCCCCTGGGGCTAATCTTCGATTGAGCACAACCTCCATACTAAAGGTCGCTAAGTCGACGTCCCAGGTTTCAATCAGTGGATCCAAAAAGGAAACACAGTTTTGGGGCGACAAGTTAAAGACATCCGTGTCTAGAAATTCAAGGAGGTTGACCCGCACCTGTTCATAGCTTCGGCCGGTGAGTCGAGCAATCAAGTGGAGCCCGCTTTCGCTGTTCAATTCTTCTTTGGCGACTCTCTTGACTACGTCCAAGAGCTTTTGCGTGACAAGGCGTTCCAGTTCGCCGAAGGGCTGTTTCTCCAGAATTGCACGAATCTGTTTTTCCCTATCGGGTACGCACTTCCGCAGAATTAACTCTCGAACTTCCTTAAACAACGGCGCGGGCGGGTCCGCCAAATTCCTCTTCAACTCTTCGGTGCGTTGGAGCGCGGCGACCTTCGAAAGCCTATCGCTTGGAAGCTTCAAAAACTTCGCCATTTTCTCGTAGATGTCTGTTCGATCGGGGGCAGGCGGCAACTTCTTGCGAGTCAGGAGTTGGGAGATATAAGAGTCCGTAACTTCGGCGGCGCTCGCCAGATCTTTCTGTTCAAGACCCAATTCCGCCAGCCGTTGCTTGATCAGCAGGCAAACGTCCATAACCGTGGCTCCGCTCGCTTAACCATCATAAATTAACTACGCAAAATAATCCCAGGTTGTACTTGACAAGTCAAGTTAATTAACCCAATGTGGTAAACATACTGAGGGGGTTCCCGAAATAGGTGAACCGAAGATGGTTATCTGAGCCGCCCTTGGCATAGAGAATCGAGGAAAGCCAATGTTTGCACGCAGAGTTTACATGCATTTGAAGCCCAATAGCGTTGCGGAGTTCACACAGAGACTGGAAAAGGACGTTCTTCCCCTGCTTCGCAAGCAGAAGGGTTTCCAGGACGAAATCACCTTCGTCGGACAGAGCGGCAGGGAAGCATTCGGAATCAGTGTATGGAACAAGGCGGAGGATGCGGAGGTCTACAACCGGGGAACTTACCCCGAAGTGGCCAAGATCCTCGCCAGTGTAATTGACGGAGCGCCTCAGGTGGAAACCTTTGATGTCGCCAACTCAACGTTCCACAAGATCGCCGCTGCCGTAGCAGTCTGAACAGCTGTGCTTTTCGTACGGAGCTTGGGCGAAAGTCCGCACGTAGGGCAGAGGGAAACGCAAGAGCAAGCGAGAATGCCAATGCTTACCAAAACCAGGGAAGCGTCCCGAGCCGCGCCTTTAGGCGCCGGGCTTCTCAGCAAAGAAGCCGACTTTCGCACGTTAGCGGAGGCCATAGCAGGGCCGATCTTCATCAGTCAGGGCAACCGTTTGCACTACGTAAATCATGCGGCTGAGATTGTGACCGGCTACACGCGGGAACAGCTTCTGTCCATGAACTTCTGGGATCTTCTCCATTCTGATTCTCGTGAGCTGATCCTGGACCTCGAGCGCGTGCGACAGGAGTACATTGCACACCATGAGGTCGAGATTCTTGCGAAGAGTGGCGAGGCGCGGTGGCTCGAAATCAGAATCGCACAAATTGAATTTGATGGAGCGCTGAGTAGCCTGGTTTCTGCCTTCGACGTTACCGAACGCAAGCAGGCGGAAGAGCAACTGCAGCTTTTGGCGGTTACCGACCCGCTCACAGGTTTGGGCAATTACCGACGGCTTGTGGAAGCGCTCGATGCAGAGGTGAAGCGTTCCGAGCGCACCGGACGGCCGTTTGCCGTTCTGCTCGTCGATTTGGATCAGTTAAAGAAAATCAACGACCGGTACGGTCATTTGGTCGGCAGTCAGGCACTGTGCCGCTTCGCCGACGCGCTCCGCGTCCACTGCCGGGCTATTGATACGGCCACGCGTTACGGCGGCGATGAGTTTGCCGTCATCTTGCCCGAAACGACGGCTTCGGAGGCAAGAGTGGCTGCTTCACGTATTCACGACCGACTCGCTGCCGATAACCTGCAGCCAATGCTTTCCGTAAGCATCGGCGTAGCGGTTTATCCGCAGAGTGGCAAAACGATGGAAGCGCTGTTGCGTACGGCAGACCGTGAGTTGTATGGGATGAAGAGCCAGCAGGAGAAGCACGCGCCCCTTCGGTTCGCAGTCGCTGGGAATTCCTGAGGGCGACAGGCTCACACGGACGTTACCGAGGCGCAGGATGGAGCGAATCATTGGAAGGCTCAGAAGGAGAATTTATGTACTTCATATCGTGGATCATCGTCGGATTGGTGGTGGGTTGGTTTGGCGGAAAAATTCTTAAGGGAAACACGTACGGACCATTTATGGATGCCGGTATGGGTATCGGCGGAGCTGTAGCGGGCGGACTGTTCATGCAGTCGGCGGGTTTGAGCGGGTACAAGGGAATCGTCCTTACGACCCTCGTTGCCATGATTGGTGCGCTGCTGCTGACATTGGCCGCGGGCTTCGTAAACGGTAGAAGGATGTACGCCCGGCAGCTCTAAGCGATGGGTGCACGGAGGGTCGAATGCCAGAAATTAATAAAACGGGAACGGTCTTCATTAGCGAAGGCACACCTTTGCCGACCATGCGTTCGATGGAAAGTGAACCGTTCTTGCCTGGCTGGCGGGTTGTCAAGAATCTAGATCGTCAAGAGTTGACGCGCGAGATTGAAGGGGCGAACTGGAACTTTTTCTATCTGGCAGGCGAAATTCGGACAACCGTCTTGGGACGCGGGGGACTAGGAACTCTGCGGCGGGCCGTGAAGCGTATTGTGGCTAAGCAGGAAGGGCAAAGCTTTAGGTTTAACTCGCTGGAGATTACGAAGATCGCTTCGAAATGGTTTCTGGGCATCCCTCTCACGAGTGTTACCGCCCACTCTCGGCATATTCAACTCGGTATTGCTCTGATCCCCGCAAAGGATCTCTCGGGACGACCTTTAACGACAATACCATCCGCGCGGGCTAACCATCATGGAGAAGTGGTCGCAAAACAATACGCGGCTGTTATTTCAAGTTCTTAGAAATTCTTAGGAGATATGCAATGAAAACGATGCGCAGCGCGGTTCTTTGCTTTGTTGTCCTGCTTCTTACGGCGCCAATGCTCCGCGCGCAGGATTTTTCCAAATACCGGAATTTTTCACTCGGAACAACCTTAGCGGCCGTTCTAAAGCACACGGATCAGAGGTTGGTCGATGTAAAGGCTACCCACGAGGGTTCTTTGCTGTTTCAGGAGTTGACCTGGCGTCCGGCGAACGGCATCGGGGTTTTGTCCCGCTCGGAGAGCGTTGACGAGCTTGTCTTCTCGTTCTACAAGGGCGAGCTCTACAAGATGGTTGTCACCTACGAGCGCGCCTCTACCGAGGGTCTTACAGCCGACGATATGGTGAAATCGATTGCTGCGAAATATGGCCCGCCGACAAGCATTGCCCTGGCAATTGACTCGGCCGGGAACGAACAATATGAACTGAGACAAAAGCCGGTCGCCTCCTGGGAAGACTCGCAGTATTCCTTTGATCTCGTGCAATCCTCTTTCTCGGGTGCATTTGAGCTGGTCATTTACTCCAAACGAGTCACTGCCGATGCGGATGCGGCGCTTGCACAAGTGATGAAAGTGGACGAACTAGAAGCCCCACAAAGAGCAGTCGAGCGTCAGAAGAAGGAAGCGGATGCGATCGAACTTACCCGGCAAAAGAACCAGAAGAGCTTTCGCCCATAGTCCTCGCCTTGCAACCAGGATTCTTGGGCGCATTAAAGAGATAGATTACTCGGAGGCTGAGAATGACTGTAAATGTTACCCCGCTACATGACCGCGTACTTGTCCGCAGGCTGGAAGAGAAGGAAACCGCGAAAGGCGGCATCATCATCCCGGACACGGCTAAAGAAAAGCCGCAGGAGGGCGAAGTAGTGGCTGCCGGCGCGGGCAAGTTTGAAAAAGGCAAGAGAGTGGCTCTCGACGTGAAAGTTGGGGACCGGATTCTGTTTGGCAAATACACCGGTAACGACATCACGATCGATGATCAGGAGTATCTGATCCTCCGCGAAGAGGAAATCCTGGCGAAGGTAAGCGGAATGGCTAAAGCAGCGGGCAAGAAGTAGGTTCGAGATTCCAAAGATCGTGAGCGGAACAGCAGTGTCAATCACCCAGGAGGGTGAAGCGAAATGGCAAAACAAATTGTCTCAGGTGAGAATTCGCGTCAGTCGATTCTGCGCGGCGTCAATATTCTGGCGGATGCGGTAAAGATCACGCTGGGTCCGAAGGGACGCAATGCCGTGATCGAGAAGAAATTCGGCGCGCCCGTCATTACCAAAGACGGTGTGACCGTGGCGAAGGAGATTGAGTTGCAGGACCCGCTTGAGAATATGGGTGCGCAAATGGTGCGTGAGGTTGCGTCCAAAACCTCGGATGTGGCCGGCGATGGCACCACCACCGCGACTCTCTTGGCCCAGGCGATTTTCCGGGAGGGCGTGCGTACGGTCGCGGCGGGTGCAAGTCCCATGGCGCTCAAGCGCGGCATCGATAAGGCCGTGGAAGTCGCCGTGGCCGAGATCAAGCGGCTTTCGCGCGAGGTGAAAGGCGATATGATCGCCCAAGTGGGCACCATCAGCGCTAACACCGACAAGCAAGTGGGCAGCATCATTGCCGAGGCCATGAAGAAGGTCGGCAAGGACGGCGTCATTACCGTGGAGGAATCGAAGACCATGGAGACCACGCTGGAAGTGGTCGAAGGGATGCAGTTTGATCGCGGATACCTCTCACCATACTTCGCCACCGACCCGGCACGCATGGAGTGCGTGCTGGAGGACGCGCTTATTCTGATTCACGAGAAGAAAATCAGCTCAATGAAGGACCTGCTGCCGCTGCTCGAGCAGACGGCTAAGGCAGGAAAGCCCTTGTTGATCATTGCTGAGGACGTGGAAGGCGAGGCTCTTGCAACCCTGGTGGTAAACAAGCTCCGGGGAACGCTGACGTGCGCGGCGGTGAAAGCTCCCGGGTTTGGTGATCGGCGAAAGGCTATGCTCGAAGACATCGCCACGCTTACTGGCGGCAAGGCCATTACCGAAGACCTCGGCTTGAAGCTTGAGAAGCTGAACCTGGAGGATCTGGGTACCGCCAAGAAGGTGATCATCGATAAAGACAACACCACAATTATCGGCGGGGCTGGTAAGGGCAACGAGATCCAAGCCCGCATCAAGCAGCTTCGCATGCAGGCTGAAGAGGCCACGTCGGACTACGATAAAGAAAAATTGCAGGAGCGCCTGGCTAAACTCGTTGGAGGTGTGGCTGTAATCAAGGTGGGCGCGGCCACCGAGATGGAACTGAAGGAGAAAAAGGCTCGCGTTGAGGATGCGATGCACGCCACACGCGCAGCCGTCGAAGAAGGCATTGTGCCTGGGGGCGGAACCGCTTATCTGCGCTGCATCCCAGTCTTGGAAAAACTCAAACTGCACGATGATGAAGCAACTGGCGTGAATATCGTAAGGCGAGCTCTTGAAGAACCCATTCGTCAGATTGCACAGAATGCCGGACACGAGGGGGCGTTGATTGTAGGACGGGTGCGCGAGTCGAAGGATGAGAACTTCGGCTTCAATGCGGAGACCGGTGAGTTTGAGGACATGATCAAGGCTGGTGTGATCGATCCGGCTAAGGTCACTCGCTTGGCTTTGCAGAACGCTGCCTCGGTTGTGTCGCTGATGCTAACCACCGAAGTTCTGATCGCCGACATAAAGGATGAAGAACAGCTGGCTGCGGCTGGCGCCGGCATGGGCGGCGCATACTAAACGCTCTCTTGGCTCCATCGTGTTAACTACTCAACCCTCGCGGCTTTTCGGGGGAAAGTGGGAGCCTTAGGCGCATCTATTGTCTAGCTCGGTGAGGCCGAACGCTGCGGCTTAATAATGATTTGAGCGTTCTGCTGTCCCGCATGCCCAGGACTACGTCAGAAACCCGGTCGGAAAGATAGGAAGGAATGTCATTGCCGAAGGCAATCCCGCAAGACGGAATTCAAACCCTCGACGTTCGATACGATCCCGATCGAGTGGACTCCTTGTACGCTCGTGAGGTGATCGATCTTGCTCCCCTGGTAGTGGAAGAAAAACCTGCACGATCCATGCCGACACTTCCACGGCCAATGCTGCCGAGCAGGGTCGCCATAATTGGCAACTATCTTCCTCG
>Ga0209648_10003216_pt1 | contig 13702 bp, 9 predicted proteins | sample GraSoi2013_115cm_FD_185830 | JGI IMG/M metagenome (GOLD analysis project Ga0209648, IMG submission 185830) | Grasslands soil microbial communities from the Angelo Coastal Reserve, California, USA - Sample 9_17_2013_115cm (SPAdes) (version 2) | ecosystem: Environmental > Terrestrial > Soil >...
ACAACGCGATTTTGTCCTTATCTGAAATGCCGGGGCCGATGAATTCCAAAATGGTCCCGTGCGATTCGTGGTTGAGCCGACGCGAGATGGCCGAGAAATCCTGCCAAAAGACCGCGTAAGAGCAAACTGCAACCACAAATAGAGCAAAAGAGAAGACTTCAGCCGGAACGACGCCTGCGGTCAGCGCGGGCTGGTGTGCGCGAATCGGTTGGTAAGGCAATTGCCAGCTCTTCCCGAGGTTGTTTCTAGCGAGAAGAGCGGGATGGGGTTTACGGTGCGAGTTTGGCGGACATGCATCAAACGCTTGCATTCAGGAACAACTCCTGGTGGTATGAAACCGACCCCCTGGCAAAACCCTTGGTGAGGCTACCTGCACCTGCTTATTACGCAACTGGACTGGCGATGGCTACCGGCCTGAATTGGATTAGCTGGAGAATGGGGCACTCCAGGAGAATTTACTTACTTTCTTGGCTGGGTTCATCCGCTTACGGCGCCGCAACGTCTTTCAGCTTTGGCTTCACCTGAACCGCGGAAAGGCTGGACGCATCCCAGCCGCCGCCCAGGGCCTTGATGAGGAGCACGCTCGTCACCAACCTCTGTCCGTGAATCACGGCGAGCTCCTGTTCACTGTTGAGGAGATTCTGCTGCGCGTTGACGACATCCAGGTAACTCACAAGGCCACCGGCGTAGCGGCTGCTGGCGATGTCCAGGGTGCGTCGCGCCGCATCGACCGCCCGCTGCTGCGACTGGTTCGCTTGATCCAGCACGGTCAAGCCGGTTACGTCATCCTGCACTTCGCGGAAGGCATTCAAAACGCTAACGCGATAGGCCGCCACACTGGCGTCGTAGCCAGCTTTGGCGAATTGCACCTGTGCGCGCCGTGCCCCACCTGTGAAAATGCTTTCCGCGACGTTGGCCCCGACCGCCCAGAACGTGCTCTGCACGTTCACCAGCTTGGCGATATCCGCGGCTTGCCACCCGCCATTTCCAAAAAGATTCAGCGACGGATAGTACGCTGCACGGGCTATTCCAATTTGCGCGTTAGCCACGGCCATCTGCCGCTCGGCTTCCGCGACGTCCGGCCGACGCTCCAGCAGATCGGAGGGCAGTCCCGCATCCAACGCTAGTGGTACGTGTTTCAATTCCCCAGGCGAAAGATGAAAGTCCGGGGCAGGTTTTCCGATCAGGAGCGCGATGGCATCCTCGAACTGTTTTCTCTGTTGTAGCAGAAGGATAGCCTGAGTCTGCGTGATATTCAGAAGCGTCTCTTCTTGCGCAACATCCAGCCCTGAGGCCACGCCCCCTTTGTGCCGGGAATCCACCAGTTGCAGACCTTTTTGCAGCGCCTCCACGGTGCGATTCAGAATTCCCAGCTCCGTATCGAGCTGCCGCACCGTGAAATAATCGCCCGCGAGCTCCGCCGTGATCACCAGCCGCACGTTCTCGAGATCGGCCGCGCTTGCCTGGTAGGACGCCTGCGCTGCCTCAATGCTGCGGCGCCGCCGGCCAAACAGATCCACCTCATAGCCGACCGTGAACGGCAAGACAATGTTGCTTTGCGATACGGGCGACCTCACCGGGAAGTTGCTGTTGGCGGGCCTGTTTCCGGAAAGCCGCTGGCGCTGGGCACTTGGAGAGGTCGAAAGAAAAGGGAATTGCGTCGAGATCTGGACCGCGGCGGAGGCGCGCGCCTGCTCCAGCCGTGCGGCCGCGACTTTGATGGTTTGATTTGCGTCGAGCGCCTGTTTTTCCATGATGTTCAGAGCGTCGTCGTGGAAAATGCTCCACCATTCGCCCTTGGCAAGGTCATCTTTTGGGGCACTCTCGCGCCAGGGTTCGGAGACGTCCCATTTTGTGGGCACAGGCGCCACGGCACGCTGGTACTTCGGCCCCACGGTGCAACCGCCGATGAGGGCACAAACAAGCCCGGTCAGGGCGGGGAATTGCCTGGTGCGCTTCATTATTGTTTCTTGGCCCCTGGCGCGGGGTTTGGCTGCGGAGCAGGCTGGCTCGGCGCGTGGTTCAGTGCAATTTCCTTGACATGGACTTCTTGGCCGTCGTCGAGGGAATCCGCGGGATTCAGTACGATCCAGTCGTTGACGTCGAGACCCTGCAGGACTTCGAGAGTGGTGCCGTAGTCGCGACCGATGGTGAGCGCTTTGAGATGGGTTTTGTGATTTGCATCCACCACCACTGCGCGAAGCCCTTCCGAACGGAATAACAGCGCGTTCACCGGCACGGCAAGCCGAGCTCCGGTCACCTTCACTTGCAAGTGTGCTTGGGCGTAACCGCCGGGGAGCAGCGCGCCGTTGTGGTTCGGCACGTCCACTTCGGTGAGCAGGGTACGCGTGCCGGGGTCGATCGACTCGGCCGTGCGCACCACCTTGCCCTGGAAACTCTGGCCGGGATACTGAGTGAGCTCCAGGTAGGCGCCGAGTCCTGCACGGATGGAGGGCGCGTAGGCTTCTGGTACGCTGACATAGGCGCGAATGGGATCCGTCTGCGCGAGCGAAAAGAGCTGCTGCGATGCGCCGCCGTTCCCCGCATTGATCAATGTGCCCGTATCCACGCTGCGCCGGGTGATGACGCCGCTGAAAGGCGCATAAATATGCTTAAAGGATTCCAGTTCCTCGAGCCGCCGCACGTTGGCTTCCGCGGATTTTACGTTGGCGACTTTGGCTTCCAGATCCCCGACGGCGTTATCGACTTCCTGCTTGGAGACGCCGTCGGTCTTGATGAGTTCCTGGTAACGCGTTGCGGTGATCTTGGAGAGGTTCGCGTTGGCCTGCGCAGTATTTAGTTCGGCGCGCGCCTGAGACAACTGCTGATCCACTTCCGGAGTGTCGATGTCCGCGAGCAATTCGCCTTGCCGGACGCGGCTGCCGATGTCGTGATACCACTTTTTCAGATAGCCGTTGGTGCGCGCATAGATGGGCGATTCGACATAGGCTTGCATGGCGCCGGGAAGGACGAGGTCCTCCTGCGCCGATTCCACCGAGGCATGAATCACGGCCACGGTGGGAATCGCCAGTGTTTCCGTTTCCTTGGCGAGCGCCTGATACTGGGCGCGGCGCTGGAACAGCGTTACCGCCCCGAGGACTACCAGCACAATCACGATAACGAAAAGAATCGTGAAGACCCGGCTGCCCTTTCCGCGTGGTTGCTCCTGGTCTACAGCGTCCATCTGAACTCCGCCTTCCATCTTCACCCCATCTCCACTTTCAATTCCAGATAGAAAAATTTCAAGCCGATTCCGGCAAAAGCATCCCCTGCTGCGCCGACCTCCGCTCCCGGCGTCCATGGATCATGGAGAAAACGCAGGGCACAAAGAAGAGCGTGGCGAAGGTGGCAAAGATCAGCCCACCGATCACCGCGCGGCCAAGAGGCGCGTTTTGTTCGCCGCCTTCGCCGAGTCCCACGGCCATCGGCACCATTCCAATGATCATCGCGAGCGCGGTCATCAAGACAGGCCGGATGCGCACAAAACCGGCTTCGATAGCGGCATCGCGGGCGCTCTTGCCCTCGTCCAACTGCTCGCGCGCGAAGGAAACCATCAAGATACTGTTTGCCGTGGCCACGCCCATGCACATGATCGCGCCAGTCAGCGACGGGACGTTGAGCGTGGTATGCGTTAGCAGCAGCGTCCAGCAGATGCCGGCGAGCGCGCCGGGCAGCGCGGTAATGATAATGAAAGGATCGAGCCAAGACTGAAAATTGACGACGATCAGGAGATAAGCAAGCACGATCGCGCCGAGCAAGCCAAAGCCTAGGCCGGTGAATGAACTTTTCATGGTCTGGACCTGGCCGCGAATGGCGATGTGGCTGCCCTTGGGCAAATCCTTTTCGATGGCCAGGACGCGCTTTTCCACTTCGTCGGCGACGCCGCCGAGGTCGCGGCCATCCACAGCCGCGTAAACGTTGATCATCGGTTGCGTGGTGTAGTGCGATATTTCCGCGGGCCGGGCGGTCGTCGAGGTTTTGACCAGGTTTCCCAGAATCTGAGGCCGCGAACCCGGCATGCTGCCGCTGATGGGAGTATTTTGCAGCGCCTGGTAAGAGTCCACGCGATACTGCGGCTCCTGCACCGCGACGGAGTACTCCACCCCATTTTTCGGATCCAGCCAGAAGGCCGGCGCGGTCTGGAAGCTGGAGCTGAGAGAAACAAGAACGTTTTGAGCGACGTCGCGCGATTGCATGCCTACGGATTGAGCACGAGCCCGGTCGATTTCCATATAGAGCGTGGGGTTATCAAAGGCTTGCTGAACATGGACATCCACTGCACCGGGAATGTGACGGAACTCGTTTGCGAGTTTTTCCCCGATTAGATAATTTCCGCGCTGGTTCATGCCGGTGACTTCCACGTCGATGGGCGCGGGAGTCCCGAAATTCAAGATTTGTGTGACGATGTCCGCCGGCTGAAAGAAGAACTGCACCCCGGGAAAAAGCCGCGGCAGCTTTTCGCGCAAATCGTTGATGTACGCGCCGGTGGGCTTGCCGCGCACGTCCTTCAACTGCACAAGAATTTCCGCGTCCGAGCTCCCGATGGTGCCGGCGTTGCTGTAGGTGAGGTTGATGCCGCTGTAAGGCAAGCCGATATTGTCGAGGAGCGTGGTCAGCTCGTCCTTCGGGATGGTTTCACGGATGACGCCGTTTACCTGGTCGGCAAGACGTGCGGTTTCCTCGATGCGCAGACCGGTGCGTGCGCGCATGTGCAGACGAATCTGCCCGGCGTCGACCTTCGGAAAGAAATCGCGGCCGAGAACGCCGACGAGCAAAACGGACAAAGCGCAAAATGCCAGGAAACTCGCGGCGAAGAGCATTGGCGAATGCAGTGCGATACCCAGGGCACGCCGGTACCCTTCGCGAAATTTTTCAAAACTCCGCTCAAAGCCCTGTTGATAGCGGCGGAAGAAGCGCATCTTTTCTCCGGCATGTTCCTCGGCTTGATATTCGTCTTCCGTGCTCAGGAGATACATGGCCAAGGTCGGCACGATGGTGCGCGACCACATATAGGAGGCCAACATGGCGAAGCTTACGGCTTCTGCGAGCGGAACGAACAGGAATTTGGCCACGCCGGACAGAAAAAACATGGGAATGAAGACGATACAAATGCAGAGCGTGGAAACAAAAGCGGGCACGGCAATCTGCTGCGCGCCGTCGAGGATAGCCTGGACGGTTTCCTTGCCCATCGCCAGGTTGCGGTTGATGTTTTCGATTTCGACGGTGGCGTCGTCGACGAGGATGCCGACGGCAAGCGCGAGGCCGCCCAAGGTCATGATATTGATGGTCTGGCCAAGGGCGCTGAGACAGAGGATGCTGACGAGAATGGACAAGGGAATAGAGACGGCAATGATGAGCGTACTCTTCCAGTTTCCGAGAAAGAGCAGAATCATCACGGCAGTCAGGCAGGCCGCGATAATCGCTTCGCGAATGACACCCTGGATGGAAGCGCGCACGTAGAGCGACTGGTCGAAAAAGGTGGAGATGCGCATGCCTTCCGGGACCGAGCCTTTGTTGTACTCCAGCATCTGTTTGACACGGTCGACGATGTCGATGGTGGAAGCGCTGCCAGTCTTGTAGATACTCATGAGCACGCCGCGCTGTCCATTGGACAGCACGACATTGGTCTGCGGGGAAAAGCCGTCGCGCACGTGAGCGACGTCCTTCATGTAAATCGTCGCGCCATTGACGGTTTTGACCGGGAGGTCGTTGAGTTCTTCGACGGTTTGTGGGCTGCCATTCATCTCCACGCCATACTCAAGGGTGCCGAGCTTCGCAGTGCCCGTAGGGAGAATCAGGTTCTGCGCACTGACGGCGTTTACGATATCAACGGCAGAAAGCCCCTTGGCCTGGAGTGAGGTTGGATTGATATCCACGCTGACGACGCGCTGCTTGCCGCCGTAGGGGAAGGGCGTGGCAGCGCCCGGCACGGTCGCCAGCTGCGTGCGGATAAAATAATTGCCGAAATCGAAAAGCTGCTGTTCGCTGAGCGTATCGCTGGTCAAGCCGATCTGAATGACCGGCACGGTCGAAGCCGAATAGATGATCACCAGCGGCGGAGTGGTTCCGGGCGGGAGAAACCGCAAGAATGTCTGTGAAATTGCAGTCGCCTGGGCAAGTGAGGTTTGGATATTGGCGCCTGGTTGAAAGAAAACCTTGATGACGGCGATCCCATTAAACGATTGCGACTCGATATGCTCAACGTCATTCACAAGAGTCTGGATGCCACGTTCGACGTTAGAGGTGATGCGCTGCTCCATTTCCTGAGGTTCGAGGCCAGAGTAGGTCCACACAAGGCTGATGACCGGGATGTTGATATCGGGGAAAATATCGACCGGCGTACGCAGGAGCACGACCGGCGTCAGCAGGATGATGGCGAGCGCCATCACCACAAACGTGTATGGCCTCCGCAGAGCTAATCGGACAATCCACATAAGGTCTTAGTTCGCTCCGTCACACCGGCGGCGCTCGATCATTACCCCGGGCTGCTCACCCTTCGCCGATTCCACTTAGATTCCTGGGAGCGTTTGTTTGGGTACGGACCTGATCGGGCTGCGATCCATCGCAGCGGAAACCAGATTCGTGAACATTCCCCGGGCCCTGAGGGAAACTCATACTCACCACTCGAAACAGGATGTCACGTGGAGTAAGTCTCGCGCCGTGTATCAGTTAGAAACATCGAAGGGCGTCGCTCCCCTTGTCTGCACACCCATTCGATGCCGACATTCTGACACATGGTACGGAGACAACTCCATCCAAATTGGACGGCGATCCGTGACTAGGGGGAAGGCGCAAGCGAGGAAGAGCGCAACGCAAAAGGCGCTATTTGTGGGTCATAGTGAAAACGCCGTCCCATCCGGAAGGAGGCTCATCGAAGAGATATTCCTGACAGCGCTTCCAATAGGCGCGGGATGGGCCGTCATCGGGCCACTTGTCGAGAATGGTCTGGAAAGATTTCTGGGCGTCTTCCCAGCGGCGCTTTCGGTAGAGTTCATGGGACCCTTGGAAGAGATCGAGGCGAGTACGTACTTCGTCCGGGGTGCCGTAAACGGAGTCTTCGGTGGCGCGGCCGATGAGTTCGTGGATGGCAACTGGCTGGAGCTTGCCTTTTACGCGGATGAGATCGAGTTCGCGAAAGACGAAACCGTCGTCCTTGGCGGCCGTATACGTGGTTTCGTTGACCAGGATGTGTGTGCCGTAGTCTTTATTCAGCCCTTCCAGGCGCGAGGAGAGATTCACGGTGTCGCCGAGAGCAGTGTAGCCGTAGAGAAGTGCGGAGCCCATGTTGCCGACGCTGGCCACGCCGGTGTTCAGGCCGATGCCAATGTCGAGATGCGGCTTGCCTTCGGATTCCCATTTCTTCTGCATCTCGCGGACGTGGTCCATCATTTTCAGCGCCGTATGGCAGGCTCTGGCCGCGTGGCCGGGTTCTTCGAAGGGCGCGCCCCAGAAGGCCATCACCGCGTCGCCAATGTATTTGTCGAGAGTGCCGTGGTGTTCGAAAACCAGCCCGGTCATGTCCGAAAGATACTGGTTCAGGAAATTCGCGAGATGCTGAGCGTCCAATTTTTCAGAAATGGTCGTGAAGCCACGAATATCGCTGAACATGACGGTAATGTCGGTTTTCTTTGGTTCCACAAGACGCGGATTGACGAGCAGGCGACGGATGACTTCGGGGCTGAGGTATTGGCCGAAAGCGGAGCGGACGCGACGTTTTTCTTTTTCTTCGAACAACGCTCGATATAGGGAGACGAGAAGTACGTTCGAACTCAGCGTGAGCGCCGGCACACCGAAATTCAGCCACCAGCCGTGCAAAAAGGCAAAATAGTCGACCGTAACCAAAGGCCCGATCAGGAACGCGCCGAACCACATCCAGCGTGGCGTAACCAGGGCCATCCAGATTCCCAGGGGAATGCCGAAGAAGAAAATGAGCAGAACGTCCGCCAACGTTTGCTTAGCACCGCGATAAAGAAACGACTGGTGCAAAATGCAGTCGATCACGTTCGCATGGATTTCCACGCCGGGGTAGTCGAGCCCTCCGTAAGGCGTCGTTCGCAGATCGCCAATGCCTGTCGCTGTCGCGCCGACGAGCACGATCTTGCCGCCAAAGGTATCCGGAGAGATTTTCTTTTCCACGACGTCGGCAAGCGAATAGTGAGGGTAGGTGTAACCCGGTCCGTGAAAGTTGATGACCGCACGTCCGAGGTCGTCCGTGAGGACCTGCGCCGATTGGCCGAAAAGTATTCGGTACGCGCCCACCGGCCCATATTCCAAGACAACTTGTTCATTCGGCAGACGAAAGTACGATCGCACCGTCTGCACGTCGAGGGAGGCGTAAATGTCCCAATCATTGAAATCCTTGGAGCGGCCGTAAGGAATGATCAGGTTGGCCTGGCGGACAACGCCGTCCACGTCGGGATAGACGTTAAAAAAACCAGTCGAGGAAGCTTCCTCGCTGAGCGCGCTGGTAAGGATCTCCAGGTTTGCTTCTGTGCCCTTGGGCAAGAGATTGTCCGGCTGAAATTTCTCCATGAGGCCGATGCGATCCTGCTTGCCGGTTTCCGGACGGAGCGGACGCACGCTCGGAAAAGAATAGAAGGCGATTTGATTTGCGTAGGTGTCGAGCGTTTTGTCATCCAAGCCGCGGAGGTCGGCTTCGGTGTGAAGAAAGAAATTTCCAAGCACAACCGCGCCGAAGCGTTGAATAGCAGTGGCGAACTGCTTGTCCGCGTCGTACTGGGTGGCGAGCTCTTGAACTTCCGCTGAGAGTGCCGGATCCATCGTTTCCCCGCGTTTTCGGCGGGCTTCCATGTCCGCCCACAACGCGCGGATCGGAGCCGCGCTCTGATCCGGTTTGCTGAAGGTGACGTCAAAGGCGACGACTTTCGCGCCATCTTCACGGAGTACGTCGAGCATCTTTGCAAAATGAGTTCTGGAAAAGGGCCACTTCCCGAGCACTTCCTGCGAATGTTGATCGATGTCCACGATAACGATTCGCGGATCGATGGGCGCGGCGCTGTGCGGGCGGTAACGGAAACGCGTATCCAGCGAGTCGTATTCCAGGCGCTGGATAAAATTGAAAATAGGGGTAGTGCGTTCTCCGACAAAAGTAAAGTAGTACAGCGCCAGCGCAAAAAGCGTGATGACAACACTGATGACGAACGAGACGCGGTGGCGCCACCACGTTAGAAGCAATTCGTAGAGGCCGAGAGCGCCCCGCCGTTGCCAGAATCCTTCTGACGGAGCTGCCATCGCGTATCAGATGCTACTCGCGGAAGATGAAGTTCAGCCGGACGCCGGTGACTTCGACGAGGTCGCCGTCGTTCAGGCGCACGGGGCCGGAGATGGGAGTGCCGTTGATGTTGGGGACCTTGTCGCCGGGACCGAGGTAGTAGCCATCATCGCGCTGATTGATCTGCGCGGCCATCTGAGGTTTAAACCAGCCCTTGAGGCGAACGGTGGCCATGGCGGATTTTCCAATGACGGTGAGTTTGTTGGTCAGAACATACTCTTTCTGGTCGGTCCGGCCGCTGAGAACGACAAGTGTCGGGACTTTCATTCGAGCTGAGGCGAACTGCATGGATTCGCCCATCGCGGCAGCCTGCTGGAGCATCTGGCGGCGTTCCTTGGTGTCCAGCACCATGGTTTCGTCGATGCGCGGCGCGGCGGTTTTGCGGCCGGAGTCCCAGGGCACCGGCGCATCGCCGCTGGTATCGACCTTGATTTTGTGTTTGCCGATATGGATGTTGTCGCCGTCGTGCAGAGTAGCGCGCTCGACGCGGAGATCGTTGACAAAAGTGCCGTTCAGGCTGTCGAGATCTTCAATGACCATGCGGCCGGCCTCAAAATAGACTTTGGCGTGATAGTTGGACACGGCGAGGTTATCGACCGGCAAGTCGTTGTCTGGGGAGCGGCCGATGGTTATGGGCCGGCTGCCCACGGGAACCTCTTTCATGATTTTGTTGTCAAACATGAGGCTGAGCTTCGGCATCTCAATTTCCTCCAGTGCTGCCATTTGAACCTAGATTTTTGGGGGTCCCGCGGCGCAACCACGAAAACCACCCCTTGGAATCCTTTTCGAGCCGCACAGTCAATACCGTGATGTTGTCCGGGCCGCCGCGCTCATTGGCGAGCGCCACGAGTTTTTCCGCAGCCCGGGTAGGGTCGGTCTCCGCCTGGAGCGTTCCCGCGATTTCGGGCTCCGTGACCATGCGCGTCAATCCGTCGGAGCAGAGCAGCAGAACATCCCGGGGGAAAAGTGTGTGTTCCTCAGCATCTACTTCGATTGCCGCTTGTGCGCCAAGTGCGCGTAGCAGAACGCTTTGCATGTTGCTTTCTTCGGCCTCTGCAGCGGTCAAAATGCCGCGCCGCACCTGTTCGGCCACGAGAGAATGATCCCGGGTGAGCTGAAGCAAGCTGCCGCTGCGGAGTAAATAGGCGCGGCTGTCACCGACATGAGCGATGCTGAGTTTTGCGCCATCGATCCACGCCGCCGTCAGAGTCGCGCCCATGCCGCGATGATCAGGATTCTTTTCGGCGGCCCTGAAAATGGTCCTGTTGGCCAGATGGACGGACGTAGCAAGGTGTTTTGTCCGGGCGCTCCAATAGGGTTGTACTGCGCCGATGACCTGGGCCGCAGGATTAGTTTCGGCGTCGAGGCAGTGTTTCACGACTGTTTCAACAGCCATGGCGCTGGCGATTTCGCCGTGGACTTCGCCCCCCATGCCGTCGGAAAGCACGAAGAGGTTGAGCAGCTCAACGATCTTGTAACAATCTTCGTTGTTTGTGCGCACCCGACCCACATCGGACACGCCGCCACTTGCGATTCGCACACGAACTCCCATTGCCGCCCTGAGATTACACCCCGGCCCACACCTGTATCCGCTAACTCTGTTCCCACGCTAACAGAGCCCCAAGACCGGCGAAAGGCTTTGAACCCTACTGATTACTCGCTCTTTCGCTACATGCGGGCGCGGAAGTGACGCGCGCGCTTCGGTTTACGGCCGATCGCCAGTGTTTGGGCGGCACACATTCGTGCCTACCGTACGGGCTTTCGTTATACTTTCGATTTGCCCGGAGCGCCCTGCCTCTGCGGCGCATCGTCGTTCTTCTCTATGGCCGGAATCAAAAAATCGCTGCCCAGGCGCGTCCCGAGAGCCCAAAGAATGACGCTCAGCGCTACGAAAGCCACTCGTGAACTCGAAAAGGGTCACCCGTTCGTCCTGAACTCCGGGCACATCCCAGTGCAAGCCAAGATGATGACGATTTGCGACATTTTCGACGCGCTCTACGCGTCGGACCGTCCTTACAAGCGCGCGGTTCCCACCCACCGGGCGCTCGATATTTTGAAACTCTGCGTGCGCGATGAAGAGATCGACCCCGAGCTCTTCCGCATTTTTCTGGACGCTCACGTTTACCGGCTAGCCGGGAAATCATCTTAGTCTTCATCGTTTGTTACTCATTGGCTAAATTCTTGCATGACGAGACAAACGGGCGTTGGCATCTTCTAGACTATAGACTAGCGAGGGGTTGTCTTGCCGTGCTGACTTATCTTCTTGGACCTTTTCTGGCGCTCCTCCCGCGACGGTGGCGCAAATTGTTGTCCGTCGGTTCCGCCGTGGAGTGGCGCAGGGCGACGGTTCTCAGCGGATTCGCGGAAGCGGTGATCGCGCTGGCCTCGCTGCTGTACTGGTATTCGTATTACATGACGCTGATGGTGAACCGCGGCCTGGATTCGGCGCTCAATGGGAAAATGGGGCCGGGGGTGACAGACCAGGAGATCGGTTTCACCGCGCTGGTGATTTGGGCGACGCATCCACTGACCTGGCTGATCGCGTATGCCGGAGTCGAAGGAACTGTACGGCTGGTAGGGGCAGCATTTACGGACACCAGTCTGGGGATTCTCCCGCTGTTCGTGCTGGACAAGATCATTGGGAAATTTTCCGGGTGCAGCGAACAAAGCCCGGTCAAGGCCGCTGGCTATTCGGAAGCGAATTTTTCCTCCTATGTGGGCGCCATTCGGGAAAAAGTAATGGTCAAGGGACTTGCACAGGTCCCGGATGAACTTTGCTTTACCGGAAGCGCGCCGGATGAAATGCTCGAAATTCGCGCGTGCCGGAGAAAGGCGGATTGGAATCCGCCCCGCACCGTACGTTATCAGGGCGTGTTTTACCGCCTCGAGGGATATTCTGAGGGTGTACCACCACGGCCTTTCCAGTACACGTTGCGGCGATTGACCGCCGGAGTGATGGGCCGAACCGTGCTGGTTTATTCGCCGGAGGAAGCCCCCGTCCTCGTGAAGAGATGAAGTGCGCCGTTCCGCGGCTGGCGCGTGCATCGCTTTCATCAGCATGAGGTTCTCCACTACAATTCCAGGCATGTGCTGGCACCGCCGCGTCCTCGCGTTCATCTTCACTTGCGTCATTGCCAGCGTCTTCGCGCCGGGGGCGGCTGGCGCTCAGCAGTCTGCGCCGGCGGCTTCCGGGGCGCGGATGCTGCTGCTGCCGCGGCGAATCGTTTCGGGTGAGCGCGCGACGCTCGCGGTGCTGGACGTGAACGGGCGCCTGACGCCGGGTGTTACGGTGAATTTCTCGAATGGGGACCGGCTCACGACCTATGCGACGGGCAGGGCTCTTTTCGTGGCACCGTTGAATCCTGGGGTGGTTTTTGGTTCGATTGCGGGACGCACGGGGCGAGTCGTCACTGCCGTTCTCTCGCCCAGCGAGGATGTGTCGGCTTCACTGGAAGTTTCCTCCGCGCCGCGCGTGGCTTCTTTGACAGACCGCTTCGAGATTTTTGGGAAGAGCTTCTGCGGCGATGCGGACGCCAACCAAGTTACGATCGCGGGGCAGCCGGCGATTGTCCTCGCGTCTTCGCCAACGGCGTTGGTGGTGCTTCCTCCGGCGGACTTGCAACCCGGCAGCGCGGCGGTGGAAGTCTCCTGCGCGAAATGCCAGTCGCCGCCGTTTTCCATCACCTTCCTGGGGTTCGAACTCGAAGCCGACTCCGCACCATTGAGACCGGGCGAGCATCGGGAGCTTACGGTACGCGTGCGCGGCACGCCGGCGAAGATTGCGCTCGAGGCGCGCAATCTGGCTCCGGAAATCGCGGAGCTTTCCGGGGGCAATCCGGTACGAGCCTCAACCGGTGGCGGCGCGGAGAATTTCGCCCGGTTTGAAGTAGTGGGGCGGAGCAACGGGAGCTTCCTGATTTCGATTAGGTTGGTGCCGTCCCTCAGAAGTCCGTTGCCTTGAGATTAGGCGTGAGAATGCTGGTTCACCTCAAAGTGGGGAGAGGCCCATATAAACAAGGGGTTACGGCCGGTGATGCTTTTTGGCCATTTGAGCGCGGGGCCGCACCATGGCCGCACCCCCCGCCGCACCCCCCCCTATTTTTTGTAAGTGTCATTTAGGGCCTCCGGCCCGCGAAACTTCATGAAAATTGCGCAATGTCAGGCAAGTCAGAGCTATTAACGTTAACTCCTTTGATTTCAGCACGATTTTATTTGCGACCAGGGTTTTTCGAGGCTGTCGCATCTAAAGACTTAGTTATTGCGCAAGTCCTTTGTCTGCAACACATACGAGATGGTCAGGTAGTGTTGTATCTAAAGGGCTTAGGAGTTGACATAACTACGGAGGGAGTTGCATTCTTTCTTGCCCAAGGCCGGGCTGGCTAGGGATGCCTTGCTTGGCGAGGACGAAAC
>Ga0209648_10003219_pt1 | contig 13698 bp, 15 predicted proteins | sample GraSoi2013_115cm_FD_185830 | JGI IMG/M metagenome (GOLD analysis project Ga0209648, IMG submission 185830) | Grasslands soil microbial communities from the Angelo Coastal Reserve, California, USA - Sample 9_17_2013_115cm (SPAdes) (version 2) | ecosystem: Environmental > Terrestrial > Soil >...
GTACGGCACCGACCTGGACAACCCCGACTTCGCCGCCATCGCCCCGCGCAACCAGGCTGTCCCCTGGGCAGGTGGAGAAGGCGGACGAGCTCGCCAACTCCCTGCGGCAGGCGTTCGCCCACGACGGCCCGGCCCTGGTTGACGTGCGCACCACCCGGCAGGAAGTGGCGCTGCCGCCCAAGCTCACCTACGGTCAGATCAAGGTCTTCACCCTGTACACGACCAGGACCATCCTGTCCGGAGCAGGAGACGAACTGGTGGAGCTCACCAAGACCAACCTGCGCGACCTGGAAATCGAATGACCGCCCGGGCCCGGCACGCCAGCCTGGTGACGCGATAACCGTGGGATCACCGCTGCGGGTCTCGTCGTGGTAGCCGCCGTGACCCCGCAGTCCGCCCGGCAGCAGCCCATCCTCCGGTTGCCGGCACCGCCATCGCGTCGCTGTCGGCGTCGCGACCCGCCCGGCTGGCGCTGCGCATACTCACTCTCCGTAACTGCCGAGCCCGCCTTGCCCGGGGTGCGCTCGGCGGTGTCCGGAAGCGTTAAGCCCGTCTCGCACCAGCGGCCCAGGTTCGCGGCCGGCGCCGATCAGCGTCACGGCACCGCGTGCCTCATAGAGCAGGTATCCGACCTGGCCGAGATCGGCGACGCCGTTCTCGCGCAGCAGCGCGTACACGTCCGCGGCCGTCAGCCCGGAACGGGCCAGCTCCCCGTCCTGGAGCTCGCCACCGGCGACGAGGACACGGGGCGGATGGTCGATCAGGCGGACGACCCGGCTGTGCCGGCGGAGGATCGCGACGACGCGATGCGCGACCAGGAAGGTGACCAGCGCGATCGCCGAGGAAGCGAACGACGTGTCCCGCGCGGTCGCGCCCCGGCCGATGATCGCGCCGACCGCGACGGCGACCGCGAAATCGAATGCGCTGAGCTGGGCAAGCGTGCGCCGTTCCCCCAGGCGCAGGCCGATAACGGCTACCGCGAAGAGCAGGACAGCCTTCACCGCCACCCATCCCAGGCCACTCGCGCCACCGATCAGTTCAGGCACCCGCGTCACCCCCCTGCGCTCATCACCTGCTCGATGTTCGATGCCGCACCTGCGTCCAGGCTGTCACCCGCCGCTCACCGGCGTGACGGCGAGGCCGCGACGGAACCCGGTGGCCTTCGGGCGCGGCTTATGGCGGTCATAAGTGCCCGGATGGCGCAGCCTGGCCGACCTGCTGGGGGGATCAGTGATCCAGCATTCGGGGTTTTCTGTTGAGCCGTGGTGCCTGCGCGAGACCTGCCTGGACCTGGAGGTGCTCGCCCAGAGTGAGTCGGTGTTCGCGCTGTCGAACGGTCACATCGGGCTGGCGGGCGAACCTGGACGAAGGGGGAGCCGCACGGACTGCCCGGCTCGTATCTGAATGGGGTGTATGAGGAGCGGCCCTTGCCTTCTGCGGAGGCTGCTTACGGCCTGCCGGAGTCGGGGCAGACGGTGATCAATGTCACCAACGGCAAGGTGATCAGGCTGCTGGTGGATGACGAGCCGTTCGACGTCCGCTACGGGGTGCTTCGGGCACACGAGCGGGTGCTGGATTTCCGGGCCGAGGACGGTCAGCCGGAGTGCGGAGTGGACGTCGCCGGCGGGCCGCACGGTCCGGGTTACCTCGGTTCGGCTGGTGTCGTTCACCCAGCGGGCGATGGCGGCGGTCAGCTACCAGGTTGAACCGGTCGGGGGTCCGGCCCGGGTGGCGCTGCAGTCGGAGCTGGTCGCCAACGAGCAGCTGCCGCCCTCCGGGGGCGACCCGCGGGCCGCGGCGGTGCTGGAGGCACCGCTGCGGCCTGAGGAACACCGGCTGATGATGGGGCGTGCCGCCCTGGTGCACAAGACGGGCCGCAGCGGGCTGCGGGTGGCTGTGGCCGTGCATCATCTGGTGGACGGCCCCGCCGGCACCGGGCAGGTAACCGAAACCACCCCCGATGTGGCCCGGCGGACCGTGATCGCCTGGCTAGAGCCGGGTCAGCACCTGCATCTGGTGAAGTTCGTCGCGTTTGGCTGGTCGGGGACGCGGTCGCGGCCGGCCCTGCGCGATCAGGTCGAGGGAGCGCTGGCGGCCGCGATGCAGGCAGGCTGGGGTGGGCTGGCCGCCGGGCAGCGCGGCTACCTGGATGCCTTCTGGGGTCGGTCTGACGTGGAAGTGGACGGCGACGCGGAGATCCAGCAGGCCGTGCGGTTCGGCTTGTTCCACGTGCTGCAGGCTGGCGCCCGGGCCGAGGACCGGGCCATCGCGGCGAAGGGCCTGACCGGCACGGGCTACGACGGGCACGCGTTCTGGGACACCGAGATCTTCGTGCTGCCCGTCTTGACCTGGACGACACCGCAGGCGGTGGCACATGCGCTGCGCTGGCGGCAGGCCACGCTGCCGATGGCGGCGCAGCGGGCGCGGCAGCTCAGGCTGAACGGCGCGGCGTTCCCGTGGCGGACCATCAACGGCGCGGAGTCCTCTGGCTACTGGCCGGCCGGGACCGCGGCCTTCCACATCAACGCCGACATCGCCCACGCCGTGATCGGGTACCTCGATGCCACCGGTGATCAGGAATTCGACCGGGGCACCGGCCTTGACCTGCTGACGGCGACGGCGCGGCTGTGGCGCTCGCTCGGCCACCACGACGCCGCGGGCCGGTTCCGCATCGACGGGGTCACCGGGCCGGATGAATACAGCGCGATCGCGGACAACAACGTGTACACGAACCTGATGGCGCACGCAGCAGAACCTGGCCGCCGCCGCCGAGGCGGCGCAGCGGCACCCAGACCGGGCCGGGGAACTTGGCGTATCGCCGGGCGAGGTCGCCGGCTGGCGGGCGGCCGCCGAGGCGATGCTGCTGCCCTACGACCAGGAGCTGGGGGTACACCCGCAGGCCGACGGGTTCACCGGGCACCAGCGGTGGGACTTCGCGGCGACCGGCGCGGATCAGTACCCGCTGCTGCTGCATTTCCCGTACTTCGAGCTGTACCGCAAGCAGGTGGTCAAGCAGGCTGACCTGGTGCTGGCCATGCAGCTTCGGCCGGATGCGTTCGGCGGCGAGCAGAAGGCCAGGAACTTCGCCTATTACGAGGGGCTGACGGTGCGGGACTCCTCGCTGTCGGCGTCCAGCCAGGCCGTCCAGGCCGCCGAGGCCGGCCACCTGGGCCTGGCCTGCGACTACCTGGCCGAGGCGGCCCTGATCGACCTGGACGACCTGCAGCACAACACGCGCGACGGCCTGCACATCGCGGCCCTCGCCGGATCGTGGATCGCCCTGGTCGCCGGCTTTGGCGGAATGCGCCACCGGCCGGGCGTGCTGCACTTCGCGCCGCGGCTGCCGCCGGCCCTGACCCGGCTGGCGTTCACCATCGTGACCGGAGGGCGGCGGCTGCGGGCCGAGGCGACCGGCCAGGCAGTCACCTGCACCCTGTCGGGCGACGGGCCGCCGGTGCAGATCAGCCACCACGGCCAGCCCGTCACCCTGGCCGCTGGCAGTCCGCAGACCCGGGTCATCCCTGTGCTTGCCGACCGGCCCGGGCCAGCCCAGCCGCCAGGACGTGAACCGGCCCGCCGGCTGCCGGCCGAGACAGGACAGCCCGGCGGGCGTCAACCCGCATGATCGGATAGGAAGCTAGGCATTTCATGCCACCCCCGGCACACGCGACCCGGTCGGGCACGGCCAGGCTCGACCGGGGCTGACCTGGCGACCAGGCCGGCGGCGACGAGCCCAGATCAGCCAAGAGCTCGGCCCTGACCTGCGCCATCGGTTCGCGAGCGGCAAGGTCAACCGCCGGGTACCTCGGGTTGATAGCGCTGAGCGTCGCCGCGACGACCGCGGCCGTGGCCAGCCGGGTGAACCATTTGTGGTCGTCCGGGACGACGTACCAGGGAGCCCACTGCGCGCTGGTCTGAGCCAGCAGCCCGGCCGCGCAGCCTGGCAGCGCCAGAGGAAATCGTGGTTGAGCTCCTCCGCTGACGGCTCCTTGCAGCTGCGGACTGTTACGCCCTGCGGGTTGATGCCGCTGATCACGTGCTTGATCGTGCTGTCCTTGCCCGAGGCGTCCAGGCCCTGGAGCACGACCAGCCGGGCCTGCGCGGCCGCGTGGTCATTGGGCAGCCTCGGCAGCCTGGATTTCGGCCTCGGCCCGGCGCGGGTGCGGGCGATCGCGATGTCGCGCTCGGCAGCCGCGGCCTCGACGATGTCCCATGCCTTCGTGGGGATGCGTTCTCATTAGCTCGGCCGTGTACGCCTCGATGGCCTCGGCCTGCCTGTGGTAGCGGGCCCGGGGATGCCTGACTTTTATCATGATCATGGAGTTTCGATGGCCTCGACTTCCTGACCTGCAGTTATGACAATGAGTGACACATTGACTACTCTGGACGAAAGCGAGGGGCTATGCGGAACTTCGCTGTTGGCTGTGGCGACGCCGCGCGGGTGTCCGAGCAGGGACGCTCCGATGCCCGAGGCAGGCGACATCGGCTGATACGTGGCGTGCAGCGGCTAGTCAGAATGAGGGGGGGCACACGGTGCAGCACGCCATCTCATTGGTGCGGAAGTCGGTCACCACTGACTCGCACACCACGTCGTACCTGCAGGCCGGTCCGCCCGGCGGCCCGCTGCTGGTCTTCGTGCACGGGTGGCCCGGGCTCGGGGTCACCTGGCGTCATCAGATGGCTCATTTCGCCGCGCGCGGCTTCCGCGTCGTCGCGCCGGACCTGCGCGGGTACGGGCACTCGACCATCTATGCGGATCCGTCCGCTTATCGCCAGGAGCTGATCGTGGGCGACATGCTCGCGCTGCAGGACCATCTGGGTGGCGAGAGCGCGATCTGGGCCGGCCACGACTGGGGCAGCCCCACGGTCTGGAACATCGCGTCCCACCATCCGCATCGCTGTGCCGCGGTGGCGACCCTGGCGATTCCGTTCGGGACCCTTGAACGCGGCCTTGATGCGCTGCTGCAGGCCGTCGACCGCGAGCGGTACCCCGAGGAGACCTATCCCCACGGGCAGTTCGACTACATGGTGTTTTACGAGCGGTGCCCAGACCAGAGCACGGCCGTTTTCGACGCCGCGCCCGCCAGCAGCGTGAATGCCCTGTTCCGCCGCGGTGACCCGGCCGTGCACACCCGTCCGGCACCGACCGCCATGATCACGGCGAACGGCGGCTGGTTCGGTGGTGCAGACAGCGCGCCCGATCTTCCCCTCGATACGGCCGTCCTCACGCCCGGCGATCAGGCCGAACTCACCGTGTCACTGGCCCGCAACGGATTTCATGGGCCTACCGGGTACTACCTCAATCACCGCGCGAACGCCGGCTACGCCGGTCAAGCGCTCCACGGCGGCACGCTGGACTTGCCGGTGCTGTTCATCGGTGCTGCCTATGACCCGGTCGCCGACCTCACCAGCCGCTCGGCCCTGCTGGCGATGCGCCAGTCGTGCACCGACCTCACCGAAGCGATCGTCCCCGCTGGGCACTGGCTCCACCTCGAGGCCGCGGCACAGGTCAACGAACATCTGGCGGACTGGCTTGCCAACCGTGTACTGATCGGCGATCAAGCCCGGCGGGCTCCTGCTCGCCATGCCTGACAGATCCAGAAACCCTCATCCGCCCAGGGAGCAGTGATCATGTCTGAGTCTTCGAAGAAGTTCCTGGTCACCGGCGCGACCGGCCAAACCGGCGGGCCCCGCCAGTTGCGTGAGCGCGGAGCACAGGTACGCGCCCTGGTGCACCACGAGGACGAGCGGTCGGCGAACCTGGCCGCGACCGGCGCGGAGATCGCCGTGGGCGACATGCTCGACCTGGCCGCTGTCACCGCCGCGGCCCGCGGCATCACCGCCGCCTACTTCACCTACCCGATCGCGCCGGGCCTGCTGGAGGCCACTGCCATCTTCGCCCAGGCCGCAAGCGAGTCGGGCATCGGCGCGGCGGTGAACATGTCACAGATCTCCGCCCGTCCGGAGGCCGCCAGCAACGCCGCCCGCCAGCACTGGCTGGCCGAACGCATCCTGGACTGGTCACCCGTCCCGGTCACCCATCTGCGTCCGACGTTCTTCGCCTCGTGGCTGGTGACCTTCTACCAGCCGGACGGGACGCTGCCGCTGCCGTTCGCCGACGGCCGGCACGCCCCGATCGCGCCCGAGGACCAGGCCCGCGTCATCACGGCGATCCTGGCCGATCCCGCGCTGCACGCCGGCCAGATTTACCCGCTGTTCGGCCCGAGGGAGATGAACCACTACGAGATCGCGGAGGAGATGTCCAAGGCGCTGGGCAGGCCGGTCACCTACAAGCCCATCAGCCTCGACGAGTTCACCGAGCAACTGCGCAGCCGCGGCTTCACCGAGCACAGGATCCAGCACCTGCGCTCGGTCGCGATCGACTACCGCAACGGGGTGTTCGCCGGCACCAACGACATCGTCAAGACTGTCGGCGGGACCGATCCGCAGAGCGTGCAGGAGTTCGTCACCCGCAACAAGAAGTACTACGACGAAAGGTCCACCATCCCCTTCTCATGACGACGCGCAGGCGACACGTACATGGCGCACACAATCTGGCACGGTGCCATATGTGCGGGCGGTGAAGACGGCGTCGGGCGCGACAGGCCGCCGACCCGCCACCCGGCAACCTGCGCCAGGTCCTCGAAGCGATTAATCACGCCATCCAGCCTGCGCACTGAATTACGGATTCGTATTCCAAAGTGCGCCGACGTCACGGGCAGCCCGCCCTCACTGTCCCCCCACCCGCACCGCTTGCTTAGGATCTGTGCTGATGGTTATCCTGCCCGGGGGCGGCTTGCACGCATCCTCAACTATGAGTTCGCTGGGCTCAGCCCTGAGCACCTGAGCGAGATCATGCAAATCAGGAAGACGATCGAGCGGCTGATGCGAGAACTCGTCGAGGCAGGCGTGACCAGCGGCCAGTTCCGCACTGTCAGCCCGCGCCTGACCTCGATCGCGCTGCTGTCGCTCACGGTCGATGTGGCCCGGTGGTACCGCGAAGACCGCCGCTGGACTCCGGAGGAAGTCGCCGACCACTACTGCGAGCTGGCCCTCAGGATCGTCGGCGCTGACACAACCCCGCGCCGGCAGGCCAGGCCAGCGTCTGTGAAGTCTGCCGGGCCTCTCAGCAAGGCGGCGCGGCCCGACCCTGGCGGCGCGGTCACGGCACCTTCGCGTCCCGGTGGCACGAACGGAGCCCCGGCAGGGCGGAGCCAGCGTTGACGGCGCAGGTGGCCAGTCACAACCTTGCCGTGCTCGCCGAGGCGGCGTTCGAGCGCCTCGGCGACTTCGACTCGCTGGTCTTCGACGGGCGGCGGTACCGGTCGGGGCAGATGCTCGACCGAACGTGCCGGGTATCAGCAGGCCTCGCCGCGCTCGGGGTATGCCCGGGCGACCGGGTGGTCGTGCTGATGGCGAATTGCCCGGAGGTGGGAATCAGCTACACGGCGATCTGGCGCGCCGGAGCCGTGGTGACCCCGGTGGTGTTCCTGGTCAGCCCCGCCGAGCTCGAGCACATACTCGCCGACTCCGGTGCGGTGGCAGTGATCACCACGCCCGAGCTGACCGCCACCGTCGCTGCCGCTGCGGCCGGCGCGCCGCTGCTACGGCACGTCATCGTGGCCGGCGGCCCGCCGGGACCGCTGCCCGAGCACGTCCGGGGTGTCGACTTCGGTCACCTGGAATCGGCAGGGACCGGGGGCATCGTCGCCCGGTCCGACGACGACCTGGCCGCCCTGATGTACACGGGCGGCACGACCGGCAGGTCCAAGGGCGTCATGTTGTCGCACCGCAACCTCTACACATGCGCGCAGAGCTCGTTCGCCGCCTCCTACACGCCGGGCATCACCAGGGTTCTGGTGCCGCTCCCGCTGTCGCACGCCTACGGGATGATCGTCACGCTGGCCGGCTTTCACGCTGTCGAGCCCAGCCTGGGGATCCTGCAACGCTGGTTCGACCCGGCCGAGTGGCTGGCCCTGGCCCAGTTGCACCGGGCGCAGGCCACCACGCTCGTTCCCGCGATGATCCAGATGCTGCTCGCCCAGCCGCTGGAGGACGCAGACCTGTCCGCCCTGCGCTACGTCGGCAGCGGCGCCGCCCCGCTGGCCGCGCAGACCCGCCAGCAGTGGGAACAGCGGGTTCCCGGCAGCCAGATCCTGGAAGGGTACGGCTGCACCGAGTCCGGCGCGGTGATATCCACCAACCCGCCCGGCGGCAACCGGCCCGGCTCGGTCGGCCTGCCCATCCCCGGATACCAGGTCCAGATCCGCGACGACTCCGACAGCGCGGTGGAAGCCCCCAAGGACGGGGAGATCTGCGTACGCTCGGACGGCGTCATGGCCGGCTACTGGAACTCGGCCGATGAAACCGCCCAGACGCTGCGCGGCGGCTGGCTGCACACCGGGGACATCGGCCATCTAGACGCCGACGGGTACCTCTACGTAGTAGACCGCAAGAAAGACCTGATCATCCGCGGTGGGTTCAACATCTACCCCAGGGACGTGGAGGACGTGCTGCTAGAGCACCCAGCTATCGCCACCGCCGGCGTCGTCGGCCGCCCCGACCCCCGGCTCGGCGAGGAGATAGTCGCGTTCGTGACCCTGCGGCCCGGCCACCACGCCAGCCCTGACGATGTCGTCGCCTTCGCCAGAACCCGCCTGTCTGCCCACAAGTACCCACGCGACATTAGGATCACCGACACGCTCCCGCTCACCAGCGTTGGCAAGCTCAACCGCAAGGCATTGCGCGCTCAGGCCGCCTCCGACTGACCCGAGCGTCCGCGCATCCACTGGCGGGATCGCCTCGATCAACGGCATGAGCTGGGTGACGTCGTTGCGGTGGCCGCCGGTCAGGAGCGCGACGAGGCCTGATCTAACTGGTTGAGCGTCTGGGCGGCCAGAAGGGTCGGTCCCAGCTCACAGGCCCAGGATTGACCTGAGGGCGGGCTTCGCCGCCAGTGCCGACGTTTGATGGCGAGCCACCGGGGGCAACACCAAGGCCGAGGACATCCGCGAGGCGCCCAGGCAGCCCCAGCTTTCGCTCGCCGGCTTACCGGTCTGGGCCAGGCAGTGCAATCGGCCGTCCGCGTCCGCATTCGGGGGAACTAATGGCTACCGACTTTGCTGTAGACGTCATCCGCATCCGTGACGAAGCCCGCCAGCACCTGAAACAGGGGCCTGTCACGCCCTCGAACACCACTGACGTCGATCGCGTCATCACGGTGCTCAACCAGGTGGTCGCCACCGAGATGGTGTGCTACCTGCGTTACACCCAGAACGCGGTCGTGGCTCAGGGCATCGACCGGGAGCAGGTGGCCAGCATGTTCCGGGATCACGCGGCCGAGGAACTCGGGCATTTCCGGCGGGTATCTGACCGGGTCAACCAGCTGGGCGGATCACCTGACATGAACCCGGCCACCATGAAAGAACGCGCGCAGACCGAGTACTCCACGCCCGCCGACACCGATCTGCAGGGCATGATCCGGGACAACCTGGTAGCCGAGCGCATCGTCATCGGATATTACGCGGAAATCATCCGCTGGCTAGGCCCCGCGGACCCTACCACCCGCCGGCTTCTCGAAGACATCCTCAAGGAAGAAGAGGACCACGCCGACGAGCTCAACGACCTGTTCATCGGATGACCTGATCGCGCCGAGGTTCGTCACCCCGACGAAAAGGAGACCCGATGCTCACCCTGCGCTCCATCCTGCGCCCGACCCGCATCGTGTATGCGCACTGCGACATTCCCTGCGGGATCTACGACCCCGAGCAGGCGCGCATCGAGGCCGAGTCCTGCTACAAGATCATTGGGCTGTACGAGGCCAGCGACGACGCCCTGTTCAAGGCGCGCTGCATCCACGTCAAGGAGGAGCGCGCCGAACTCGTCAAGCACCACCTCGACGTCCTGTGGCACGACTACTTCAAGCCCGAGCACCTCAAGGAATACCCGGACCTGCACGACAACTTCTGGAAGGCGACGAAGCAGGCCAGCAAGGTCAAGCAGTCGCTCGACCTTGCCGCCGCCAGGGAGTTGCTGTCGATGATCGACACCATCGACGAGATGTGGAAGGCGACTGGCGGCCTGGAGAAGACGCGCGTCAACGGGCGGCCTTCCTGAGCGTGCCTGACCGATGCTCGCAGGGAGGGCGCGATTGCCTGCCCAGGTGCGGATCCTCTTTCTTCCGCACGGCTTCGCTCTAGAAGGCACCCCCGCCTGAGGCTCACACGTTTCAGGCACGCCGCGCCAGGGATGATACCGGGAAGCCAGGCGCCGGACCGGCTCCGGCATGTGATGTCGGGGAGGTTCGCATACACGAGGAAGGAAGCAATGGCTGAATCGCACCAGCACGATGCCGTTGTGCATGCCCACGACCATATGCACGTCACCCACTACCACCGGCCCGGCGAGGACCTCACCCACCTCATCGCCAGCCACAGCCACGAGCACAATCACCCTGCCCTCTCCCACAGCCACGAGCCCCACGAGGACATGGATAAGGAGCACTTGCGGGAGGGCCACGTCCATGACCACGCCCACCCAAGCGCCTCGCCCGCCTAGGACCGCGCCACGGGCTGCCCGCTGTTAGCCGACGCTCTCAGCGAGGAGCGGGCCAGCTATCTCAGACGCGACCGGTGAGCACGATCTTGGACGAGCGAGCCGGTTTGCTCACGTATGTATGTGTCCCGACGGTTGAGTGAGGACGTCTTGGCAATTCAGACGGCCCTCCCTGATCGCTTAGCGGCGTCCGGGAGGGCCATCGAGTGGCTCACGGATGGTGACGCCGATGTTGACGGTAGCCGCGGATCGGGATCTGGTCGAACGGCAAACGGTAGCTGGCGGGCGCGTGCCACTGCCGCCACTGCTGGTTATCCAAACTGAATGCGGGTACCTAGGTGCTGTCGCTGCATCGCCTGCAAAGGAGTCATAGGAGGCATGAGCTAAGCAAGGTTAGATGCTGGACGCCTACCCGAGGCCGACGACGAAGGCTTGAGAGTCGCATCGGCGGCGGGCGGCATGCGGGGGAGAGGAGATGACGGCGATGGCTCCAATTTCGCGCGGCTTCCGCGGTCGCCGCCGCGAACTGGCCGGTGCTGAGGACCGGGTGCCGCCCGGTCAGTACGTGACCAATGACTTCCCGGTCTTGTCAGCGGGTCCTACGCCGCATACCCCGCTGGATCAGTGGACGTTCTCGATCCGGCAAGGCGGCGACACGACTAGGTCGTGGAACTGGCAGGAGATGCGGGCACTGCCCTCTGAAACGATCACCGCGGACATCCACTGCGTCACCCGCTGGTCGAAGCTGGACACACAGTGGCAGGGCGTGTCAGTGGACACGCTGCTGGGCGAAGTCGAGCATGACGCCGGGTATGTCCTTGCATTCTGTGACGGCGGCTATACCACGAACCTGCCGATAGGGGACGTCACGGGTGGGCAGGCCTGGGTGGTGTTCGACTTCGGCGGCGCGCCGCTGCCAGCCGAGCATGGTGGTCCGGCGCGGCTACTGGTGCCGCACCTGTACTTCTGGAAGAGCGCCAAATGGGTGCGTGGCCTGGAGCTCCGAGATCACGATGCGCCGGGTTTCTGGGAGACCTACGGCTATCACATGTACGGGGACCCATGGCGGGAACAGCGGTACGCCGGAGACTGACCTGGCGGGTCGCCTCCATCGAGCACATGACTGGCGAGACCCCACACGTTCGCGCCATCGAGACGCTGTTCCCGGCGGGACGCGTCGGCCATCAAGGCTGCACAAGGAGCCGGAATGTCCATTCCACTTGACGTAGAGCAGATCCTGGACCGTTGCGTGCTGAACATACAGGGTGCCGGCAACACAATGGCCGATGATATGCACGATGCGGCCATGAAGCTGGGCGCTGCCGCAATGATGCTGGCCAGCGCCAGCCATGCGGTTCACAAGCACGCCGCCCAGCTGCCGCAAGTGCCCACGCAACCAGACACTGGAGGCACTTGACTCAGGCGGTGGTGACCCGGTCCGGCGCTACGCCCATCGGGCAGGTGGCTGAGGCGGGCGCCATGGGTGCCAGCCACTGGTTATCGGCACGGAATGCGGTACCTAGGCGCTGTCGCTGCATCGCCTGCAGAGGGGGATGAGCTACGCACGGCAGATGCTGCACACCTACCCGAGCGACGTCGGTGCCGACACCCGCGCGCCGCGAGCGGTACGCCCGGAGCAGGAACCCTGCCGCGTCTGCGGGAAGCCTGTGAATGCTGTGTGCAGGCCTGCAGGGAGCTCCTGATCGCCATGAAATACATGAGCCGCACTAATTATCCTTAGCCCGATCAATAGCCATGGATTATCATAACCCCGCAGCGGGGACATAATTTCGTCATATTGCCATCGTAGTGGTGCATGCCGCATTATGAATTGCCGGGGCACCACTTCCCGAGGGCTATTAGGCTGCATAGCCATGAGCAGCGGCGGCGACAACAAAAAGACAGCGATCGTCTGGCTACCCCACGACGCGGGCAGGGACGAGGAGGACGGCGAGCCCTACGCCATGGAGGGCGTCCCGTTCACGACGTTCGGGGTCGGCAGCCATGCGGGCAATGCGGACCTGGTCTACGTGCCGGGGATCACGGGGCCGGAATACTCCGATGACGACCCCGAGCACCGCAATCCCTGGGGCCTTGACCCGGAGATGGCCGACCTGATCATTGCCCTGAACAAGGCGGGCATTGAGACCGTCCAGTCGTGCCAGGAAATCAGCACTTACGCGATGGTGGACTTTGACGACCCTGACGACCGTGGCGTGTACGGCGATCTCCCGCGCATGGGCATCGTGGTGGTGAAGTGGGAGGCGTTCCTTCGTCTCACCAAGAGCCTGCCAGGTGCCGCAGCAGGATCGAATTTTGATGACGGATGGCTGTTCGCGGCCGACCGGGAAGCCGAGTACATCTCGGTGATCTTCCCCTGGCGTGATTACGAGGCTTGGCTGGCGTCGGCCCGGGAGCTGGTCAGGGGCCTTAGGGACGATAGCTGTACTGTCTCCGAGACCAGATAGCACACCGGTCGTCCCGGGGGTCCGGTTGTCCCTTAATGTACTGTCCCCGATCCCGGACTACTGTCCCGGGTACCCCTGCCAAATCCCACCAGAATTTCCTGGCCGGCCCCTTTTGCAAGGAATGTCTTTAATGGTGGGGGTGTAATGGTGGGGGTGCCCGATTCAGGAAGGCGCAGACCCGGGCCTCGATGCCCAGCGCCCAGTAGTTGGGCGTCACCCGGGTGCGCTCGCACAGCCAGTCAAGCACGGTCCTGGCCAGGGCCGCGTCCCCGGTCCGGTAGGTACGCTGCCTCGGCCAGCTCGGGCACGATGAGGGGAGCGTAGATCACATACGCCGCCGGGTCGGGCCGCACCAGGTGGCGGACGGCGCCGCGGGCCGCGTCGTACCGCCCGAGGCCGTTGTCCAGCACCGCGGTCTCGGTGGCCGCGAACATGTCCGCGACGCCCAGGCCGCTCTCCGGGCGGCTCCCGGCGGCCGCCTCCCGCATGGCCCGACTGGATCAGCTCGGCCGCCATGTCCTCCTGGCCGCGCCAGGCGGCGAGCATCATCGCCGGGTAGCGGAAGGGCGGGTTACCGGTCGCCTCCGCGGCCCTGCGCGACCTGGAAATCGAATGACCGCCCGGTGTCCGGCAGGCCAGCCCAGTGACGCGATAACCGTGGGATCACCGCTGCGGG
>Ga0209648_10003220_pt1 | contig 13696 bp, 13 predicted proteins | sample GraSoi2013_115cm_FD_185830 | JGI IMG/M metagenome (GOLD analysis project Ga0209648, IMG submission 185830) | Grasslands soil microbial communities from the Angelo Coastal Reserve, California, USA - Sample 9_17_2013_115cm (SPAdes) (version 2) | ecosystem: Environmental > Terrestrial > Soil >...
AGCCTTATATCCTCGGGATATTCCTGCTCGCCGAACACCGGCAGCGGCAGTTCGCCTGCCGGACCCAAAACCTCGATCTCTCTGACGTAAAGCTCGACCGCGCCGGTCGGCAATTCCGGATTTTCGGTGCCTTCCGGGCGTCGGCGTACCTTGCCGTCGATCCGCACCACCCATTCCGAACGCAGCTTTTCAGCGTCCTTGAAGGCCGGCGAATCCGGATCGACCACGCATTGCGTCAACCCGTAATGGTCGCGCAGATCGATGAACAGCAACCCGCCATGATCGCGAATGCGATGGCACCAGCCCGACAGCCGAGCTGTCTGGCCGATATCGCTCGCGCGGAGCGCGCCGCAGGTGTGGGACCGGTAACGATGCATGGATATTCCAAAAACAGATGTCGGAGGATCGAATCGGGGGCCAGGGGCTGCCCCGCAAAGAGGGTCAGGGTTTACCCGAGGCTTTCAGGCGCGGCAACCGAATGCGCCCGCAGCCCGGGCTTCAGAAAAATGGCGACAAAGTCAAAAAAGTGACGGAAAAACAAGGAGCCTTTCAGACCGGGGCACCGCAAACCGATTGTCTAATTCTTAGCTATGCCTATCTAGAGGGTCATGACGGTGCATTTTCCCTTCGAAAATACCTATGCGGCGCTGCCGGCGAATTTTTTCGCACGCGTCGCCCCGACGCCCGTCACCTCTCCGAGGCTGATCAAGCTGAACCGGCCGCTTGCGGTTCACCTCGGCCTCGATCCAGACCGGCTCTCCAGCCCGGAAGGAGCCGAGATCCTCGCCGGCAAGCGTATTCCAGATGGCGCAGACCCGATTGCGATGGCCTATGCCGGCCACCAGTTCGGTCATTTCGTTCCCCAACTCGGCGACGGCCGCGCCATCCTGCTCGGCGAGGTGATCGACGCCGATGGGGTACGCCGCGACATCCAACTCAAGGGTTCCGGCCCGACGCCATTTTCGCGCCGCGGCGATGGCCGCGCGGCGCTCGGTCCGGTGCTGCGCGAATACATCGTCAGCGAGGCCATGGCGGTGCTTGGCATTCCGACCACGCGGTCGCTCGCCGCCGTCATGACCGGCGAAAGCGTGTTGCGCGAAACGCCGTTGCCCGGCGCCGTCCTCACCCGCGTCGCGTCCAGCCATATTCGCGTCGGAACGTTCCAGTATTTTGCCGCGCGCGGCGATACCGAGGGTGTACGGCGGCTGACGGATCAGGTGCCGAGCGCCCCTATCATGCGCTGCTGGAAGGCGTGATCGCGCGACAGGCCGACCTGGTCGCACGCTGGCTGCTGGTCGGATTCATCCACGGCGTCATGAACACCGACAACACCTCGATTTCGGGCGAGACCATCGATTACGGTCCGTGCGCTTTCATGGACCATTACGACCCGGCGATGGTGTTCAGCTCGATCGACGAGCAAGGCCGCTACGCCTACGCCAACCAGCCGCGGATCGCGCTCTGGAACCTGACGCGCTTTGCGGAGTGCCTGTTGCCGCTGCTTTCCGACCAGCAGGACAAGGCCATAGAAGAAGCGCAGTTGGCGCTCTCTGGCTTCGCGGAGACCTTCAACACCGCCTATCAGGCAGGTCTGCGAAGCAAGCTCGGCCTGTTCACGGCGCGCGACGGCGACCAGGCGCTGGCGCAAGACCTGCTGGACGCGATGGCCAGGAACCAGGCTGACTTCACGCTGACGTTCAGGCGGCTGAGCGATGCCGCGCTCGATGGCTCGGGCGATGCTGGCGTCCGGCAATTGTTCGCCGACCCCACCGCCTATGACGAGTGGGCAGTACGGTGGCGGCAACGAACCGGCGACGAGCCGCAGGATCCCGCCGGCAGGCAGACCGCGATGCGGGCGGTCAATCCCGGCTTCATTCCACGCAATCACCGGGTGGAAGCCGTCATCGAAGCCGCCGTCAACCGGGACGATTTTAAGCCGTTTGAAGAACTCCTGTTGGTCCTGTCGAACCCCTACGGGGACCAGCCGGCATTCGCGGGCTATGCGCAGGCGCCCGAACCGCACCAGCGCGTGCTTCAGACGTTTTGCGGCACGTGAATCGTTAACCCTTCGTCCAACAATCGGTGGGGCGACTCGCGCCCCCTGCCAGGAATTAAGAAGCGGTCAATTCCTTCCCGACAAATCTATCGGTTTCGTTGGGGGGAATTGTCGTGGACGCGCTGGTGTTCGAATTCATTGGACTTGCGATGCTCGCCCTTTGCGTCGTCGTGCTTGCCGTCCCCTCGCGGCAGCCGCCTGCCCCGCACGCCCGCGACTACTGACGGATCCGATTTCCAACCGAGTGTATTGAACGGGCTGCGCCGCCATCGGGTGGCCGGCGGCTTTGAGTCCCGGCGAAAAGCCGCCATCCGGCGGAAATGCAAGCCTCGAATTCGCCCCAAGACCCTTGACATATCAGCGCTTTCGGCAGAACGCCGTCCTAAGAAGCGTCATGGACTGTTCATGGATCTGATTACCACCACTTCGGAACTCGCCGCTGTTTGCGCCCGCCTCGCCCGGCACCCGGTCATCACCGTCGATACCGAATTTCTGCGGGAGACGACTTATTACCCGCTGCTCTGCGTCGTGCAGATGGCAAGCGCGGAGGAAGCGGTCGTCATCGATACGCTGGCCCGGGGCATCGACCTCGCGCCGTTCTTTGCGCTGATGGCCGACGAGAAAGTGCTGAAGGTCTTCCACGCCGCCCGTCAGGATATCGAAATCGTCTGGCATCAGGCCGGCATCGTACCGCACCCGATCTTCGACACCCAGGTCGCGGCCATGGTGCTCGGCTATGGCGATTCCATTGCCTACGACCAGTTGGTCGAGCGCATTACCGGACATCGGCCGGACAAGACCCACCGCTTTACCGACTGGTCGCGCCGGCCGCTGACCGAAGACCAGATGCATTACGCGGTGTCCGACGTCACCCACTTGCGCGATGTGTTCACGGCCCTGGACGCCGATCTCAAAAAGCGCGGCCGCAACGACTGGGTGAGCGAGGAAATGGAGGTTCTGACCTCGCCCAAGACCTACGACTTTCACCCCGAACGCGCATGGGAGCGGCTGAAGACCCGGGTACGCAAGCCCAAGGAGCTTGCGGTGCTGATGGAAGTCGCGGCATGGCGCGAACAGGAGGCGCAAAGCCGCGACGTTCCGCGCAGCCGCGTCCTCAAGGACGACGCGGTCGGCGACATCGCCACCCATGCGCCGACCAGCCTCGAACGGCTGGCCGGTTTGCGTTCGCTGCCGAAGGGTTTTGACCGCTCGAAATGGGGCGCCGATATCGTGGCCGCGGTGCAGCGCGGCATCGCCCGCGATCCCGCGAGCTTGCCGAAAATCGAGAAGCCGCGTGGCAATTCGAACGGCGCGGCGATCGTCGAGCTCTTGAAAGTACTGCTGCGGATGACGTCGGAGCGCCACGCCGTCGCCAGCAAGGTGATCGCGACGGTCGATGATCTCGAACAGATCGCGGCTGACGATAATGCCGACGTAGCGGCACTGCACGGCTGGCGCCGTGAACTGTTCGGCGAAGCAGCGCTGTCGCTGAAACACGGCCGGTTGGCACTGGCAATCGAGAAGGGCCGGGTTGTCTGGGTCGATCGAAACTGACGTTCTCGCGCCCAGCACCTATGGCGGCTCAAATCCACCACCACAAAAGGGCTGCTTCGGATCGATGCGCAGCAGCGCTATCGCGCCACGTCCAGTCATACCGCAATTTTACCGCTTGCTCCGATAAGCTCCGCGCTTCCCTGAACGCCCGCGTAGTTGCCGATGACTTTGACGACCGCGAGCTTGTAGGAAGCGGCATCGCCGACGCCGGGGCGCCTGCAGGCGACCGCGTCGCTGACGACCTGATAGCGGTGGCTGCGGTGAAACCCGTCGACCGCAGTCGACAGAATGGTTTCGTCGAGGGAAAATCCCAGCAGCACGCAGCGAATGTTTTTCATGTTCGACATGTATTCGGCGAACCGGGTCGAACTGTAGGCCGATGGCAGCGGGTGCTCGAAGGTGAGTTCCCCCGGCCTCGGTTTCAGCTCCGCGATCCAATCGGTCAGGTTCGAGGCTGGATTGAACCACGCGGCCTGCGCGATCCGCTTCAGATGCATGACCGGCCAGAGGTTGTTGCGCCAGAGCGTCATCAATTCCAGACAGCGCGACGTAATCGCCTCGGCGTCCGAAATGACGTGGCTGCGGCCTTCGGTGAGATATTCGGTCTGAAGATCCGCGCAGACGAGGATCGGCGGATCGTCATCGATGGAAGCCATCATTTTTAGGTTCGAGATCATGTTCCTGCCAAAGCCGCCGTCCGAAGTGGAGAGGTCGCTGCGCGACCCGATGAAATATCGAGAACGCCCGGCCTGTCCCAATCGCCCTCGGGCCGAATGATCACGTAGGGATCGCTGTCGAGCGTGATGGCGTCGGGACCCGGCTCGAGGTCAAGCACCATCTCGGTGTAGGAAAAATCGGAAAAAGTGATCTTGCGGTTATGGCCGAGCGGCCTGGCGCCGAAATGCGCCCAGAAGTTCACCAGCCGGTCTTGCGCGTGGCCATAGACTTTCTTGAATCCCTTGCGCTTGATGTAATCGAAGCTTGCCTGCACCAGCTTAAACGATATGCGCGAGCGCCGGAACTGATGACGGACGGCGAGACGTTCGATCTTCGCAAACTCGCCAAAAAATCGCACGCGAAGGCAGGCCGCGGGTTCGGTTCCAATAAATCCGATGAAGTGCGCCGCGACCAAATCGTTTCCATCGAATTCCTCTTCGATCGGACAATCCTGCTCGGCGAGATAAACGGCCGCGCGAATGGCGGTGACCAGCATGAGATCGTTGGGATCGCGCGCGATCCGGATCGAAATCGAGCGCTCGTTCAGTTTGGCCGACGGTGGGGATTTAGTGCCATGCATCTGCAATACTCCTTGCTGAAAAATTCGATGCCGGCATTGGCGGAGAGCGATTCCACGGCCGCTGATAACGCCAAAGTTCGTGCTGAAAACTGGGGATTGGTTGGAAGCCGATTGCGATCATCAAATTGCGTCCGTCCGCACTCGAGGGTTGAGCATAGAGATCGGCAGGCGCCAGCCGTGGCTCCGACAGATGCGTCGATACATTGCCAAGTCCCGCCATCGCCTTGCCATGACCGGCGATCGCCCAGACGTAGATGGCGGATACTTTGTCGGAGCGACCGGCAAGCAGTCCGAAGTCGGGTTGCGTCAGGTTCATTTCATCACGAATGAGCGCATCGTGCCCTCGGCCATTGAGATAGAGAAACGCCACGGCCCCAAGCAGTTTCCCCTTCCGGCTAAATGTCAAAATGCTGTCTGGATCGAAAGCGAAATATCTTTCAAGATCCGGTTCCGTGATTTGCACTCCCGGGACCATTCGGTTGCCCATATCAGCGAGGGCCGAAAGCTCGGAATGCCGCGCGGGTTGCACATCGATTTCTGTGCTACGGGGGAGCATGTCGAAATCGTGCCTTGCGGCCAAAGAGACCCTTTCCATAACCCGGTCACGCATCTATCGTCGCTCCTGCCTGCGGGCTAGCACCATACCGGGCGGGGAATTTGGGTATGCAGCAACTATTGCAGCGGGGTGCTGCGGTGACGCAGCACCGGACCGACGAAATCCTGGATGCGTCCTGGGACGATCTGAAATCGTTTCTGGCTTGTGCGCGATACAAGAGTTTCCGCAACGCTGCCGAAGTGCTTGGTCTAACGAGCACAACGCTGATGCGCAGGATCGACCGGCTGGAAGAATGCATTGGCTGCAAGTTATTTTTGCGCGATCAGAGCGGGCTGACACTCAGCGATGAAGGCGCTGCGATGATCGCAGACGTAACGGAAATGGAACGTTACGCCTTTAATATTTTTCGACGCGCGTCGCGGTCATCAAATAACGGCGCTGGTACAGTACGCGTTGCCGTGACCGAGGGGCCGGGTAATTTCTGGATCCTTCCGAGGCTGATGGAGCAAGCCGATGTCGCAAAGCTGGAAGCCGACATTGCGATTCAGCTGGAACCGCCGACTAATCCCGATCTTATCGTCGCCAAGCTCGGCAGGCTTCACATCTACGCCTTCGTTTCAGAAGAATACCGCAAACTCCATGGCGTCCCGACCCTTGCCGAACTCAGGAATCATAGACTGGTCATACAACATGCGCCGCAGGTGGACGATTCCGCCTATGCCAGGGTTTTGGGATTGACGTCATTGGAAGGCATTGTCGGAATAAAGACGAACTCCAGCATAGGAGTTCTGTATGCCATTGAACGAGGAGCAGGGATGGGATTTCTGCCGACATCGTTGGTAGCGATGGGGGCAGCCTTGGTTGCCGTCGACCTAGGCGTCCACCATCACGCCGATCTTTGGCTTGCCTATCACAAGGAGTTTCGTAATTCCCATCGGCACAAGATCGTCATCGATTGGATCAAGAAGATCTTCGATCCCAAAACCTACCCCTGCTTCAGGGATGAGTTTATTCACCCGAACGATCTCGTACCGCTCATGGCCACATCGAGAGAGAATTTCGGACTGCAGGGATATATAGCTGCCAAACCGTTCTGACGGTGCGAACGAACTGCTCTGATTGATGGCGCGCGCCGCCAATCCGCCGCGCTACCACTTCAATTCGACGCCGAGTGTTCCCTGGTGCGACTGCATCGCGGCGCGAAACTTGCCATCATAATTGACATAGAGTCGCGCCGTGTTGCTCAGGTTGAGGGAAGCGGACGCGCCGGCATCCGCGCCATATCTGCTTTCGCCAATGCCCTGCAGCGTAATGCTCTCGGTGCCGAGGCTGACGGTGACGGAGCTGAAATTCTGCGCGACATTGTCGACGAACTTGCCATAGGCGGAGAGGTCGAAAATCTTCCGATCGAGAATCCAGTAGTGCCCAATCTCCGCGCCCACCAGAATCCGCGCGCGTTCCACCGTCGCACCGGTCGCCATGACCGGATCAAGACCGCCGAACTCCTGTAACGATCCGGTCGCGGCGCGCACATATTCGACCGCGGCCTTCGGCACGATACGGTTCTGGTCCATGCTCCAGTAGTAGCTGAGCTCCGTCAGCGCGCCATCGATGTGGGCGTTGTAACCGGCGCTGGCGATGCCGGATCCGGTGTCCCTGCTCGAATTGATTTTTCCAAAACCGTGGACCAGCGCGACGGCCCAGGTCCACGGACCTTTGTCGACCGAGGCGTTGGCACCGATCTGGGTGAGGTCGAGCGTTGCCGACTGCAACGCCAGGGGAACGTCGATCGCGGTGCGGCTTTGGTCAACCGAAACGCCGACATTGACGCCGGGCGCAAGGCGCGCGCCCAACCCCGCGACGCCGCCCCAGGTTTGACGCCGGTCGCCGACGAAAATGCCCTGCGCGCCGGTCCTGGCCGAAATTCCGTAAGCCTCCGCCCAGGTCCGGAAACGCGGCTCCTCCGTTGCTTCGGAGGCGCCGCCGCCGCCCGGATTGTTCCGCAGGACTCTGCCGAAGCCGGATGTCGCCTGATTTCCAAGCCGCTCCAGGAAATTGCTGCCGAGATTGGTCAGGGCTGCGCCGGCCGAAATATCGGAATTGATTTCGGCAGGCGTTGGCGCGGGTGGCGGAGGCGGAGGCGGAGGTGGGCGCAACGGCGGCGCAACCTGCGCCTGGGCCGGCGGTGACCCTGCAGCAACGGCCAGGATGAGGACGAAAACGACGGCGACGGCCCTTGAAACGCTGCCGCCGGCCCCGGTCTCCCCTGCTCGCGAAGGCCGCGATGAGCAGCACATGAATGCCATTCCCAAAAAGGAGCGCCAGCTCGACAAAAATGCAAAATGCCAGCGGCCGGCGCCGATTTGCCCGCAGTTCTCAGGGAGCGTCAATCGGTCTTGGTCCGTCGCAAAGGGCGATTACCGGACATTGTTGTTCCGCCGCCACAGCCGACCAGGCGCGATCCCATCGCTTGGTCGATTCCCGAGCCGCGCCAGAAGCTTGCTAACGCGCAAATTTCGTGTTGCAATATCCGGCACAATCGGATTTAGGCCGTTCGACTGTGCGTTTCGCGACTAAGAAATTGAGCAGACATCCGGAAGCCCGCTTGTGGCGTGGCACGCAAAAAGCGTGGCCGCGTCTTTTTTACGTCTAGACCAGGAGACAGGCGATGCAAAAAGGCACCGTCAAGTGGTTCAACCCGACCAAGGGTTATGGGTTCATCAAGCCGATGGCTGGCGATAAGGACGTGTTCGTCCATATCTCGGCGGTCGAGCGCGCCGGACTTAGTACCCTCAACGAAAATCAGGTTGTCGAATATGAGCTCGTGGAAAATCGCGGCAAGAGCTCCGCAGAAAATCTGAAAGTCTCGTAAACTTCGTCACGATCTGCGCAAGCGATCAATGCACCCCCGGCCCCCGCCGGGGGATTTTATTTTTCATACCGTTCGTTCGGTGACCAAGAGCCCCTTTCGGTTCTGATCGAATCAGAACCGCGGCTCTATCCCCTTTGTTGACGCGTTTTCTTCGCGCGAACCGGTTTCCACTGCGCGCGAAAACGCTATAACTCGCGAGCCTCACAAGCCTTAAGCGCGAGCGGGCGAGATCAAGGTACCGTCGGAGCCGGCGCTGCCTGCCGTTTTGCAGATATCGCCATCGAGCCGGACCCTGCCGCTGGCGAGGAGCCGCAGCGCCTCGGGGTAGATACGGTGTTCGATCTCAAGAATCCGCTCCGCGAGCGTCTCCGGCGTATCGTCATCGCAAACCGCGACCGCACCCTGCATCAGAACAGGGCCCGCATCGGTTTCCGGAATGACGAAATGGACAGTGGCGCCGGAGATTTTCACGCCGGCGCGCAGCGCCTGGGCTTGCGGCTCGAGGCCGGGAAACGACGGCAGCAATGAGGGATGGATGTTGAGCATCCGGCCGTACCAGCGCTGCACGAATTCGGCCGTGAACAACCGCATGAAGCCGCCCAGACAAATCAGGTCGACCCTGTGTTGGTCCAGCGCGGACTGCAGGACGGCCTCGAACGCCGCGCGGTCCTTGCCGAAGAGCTTGCTTTCGATGTTCACGGCCGGGATGCCGCATGCCCTGGCTTTTTCGAGACCGCCGGCCTCTGAACGGTTGGAAATCACCACAGCGATCTCGGCCGGAAAATCCTCTGCCGCCGCGGCCTTGATCAGCGCGGCCATATTCGATCCGCGCCCGGAAATCAGGATTGCGACACGGCGCTTCATGGCCTCACCATGCCAGATCGAGATGACCGTTATAGACGACGCGATGTTCACCCGCGGCCGGGATCACCTCGCCCAACAGCGCAACACTCTCGCCGCCCTGAGTGAGGATGCCGGTGATCTGTTCGATGGCATCAGGCTTCACGATAGCGATCATGCCGATGCCGCAATTGAAGGTGCGCAGCAGTTCGAGTTCGACAATACCCCCCTGCTCCGCCAGCCATTTAAAGACCGGCAGCACCGGAAGACGCGCGAGATCGATCCCGACGCCGAGATGCTTGGGCAGCACCCGCGGAATATTGTCGGTGAAACCGCCGCCGGTGATGTGGGCCAGGCCCTTGACCGCGCCGGTCTCGTGGATCGCGCGCAGGCATGATCTCACATAGAGCCGCGTCGGCGTCAGCAGCGCGCCACCCAGCGTCATGACTGGCGAAAACGGCGCCTGCGCTTCGAAGCCGAGGCCGGAGTTTTCGACGATCTTGCGGACGAGTGAAAATCCGTTGGAGTGAAGACCCGACGAAGCGAGGCCCAGCACCGCGTCGCCGACGGCGATATCGGGCCGCGGCAGCAGCGTGCCGCGTTCGGCCGCGCCTACCGCAAAACCCGCGAGGTCGTAGTCGCCATCCTTGTAGAGCCCGGGCATTTCGGCGGTCTCGCCGCCGATCAGCGCGCAGCCGGATTCGCGGCAACCCTCCGCGATCCCAGCTACGATGGCGGCGGCAGCCTCCGGATCGAGTTTGCCGCAGGCAAAATAATCCAGGAAGAACAGCGGTTCTGCGCCCTGCACCACGAGATCGTTGACCGACATCGCCACCAGATCCACTCCGATGCCATCATGCATGCCGGTCTCGATCGCGATCTTGACCTTGGTACCGACGCCATCGGTGGCCGCGACCAGGACCGGGTCCTTGAAGCCCGCGGCCTTCAGATCGAACAATCCACCGAACCCGCCGATCTCGGCGTCGGCGCCGGCGCGGGCGGTGGCACGGACCATCGGCTTGATGAGATCGACCAGACGATTGCCCGCATCAATATCGACGCCCGAATCCGCGTAAGTGAGCCCGTTTTTGCGGTCGATCATGCCCGATTCCAGATGATGGCGGCTGGTTACGTCGGATTCCGCTCATGTGCAATGGCTCGCAAGCGGCACACGCATGTACTATGTAGACAGGAACCGGTTCACCCTGCCAAGGGCCGGATCTTTCGCGAAATCAGGCCGGTAGCCGGGAAGCGCCGTGTGAGCATTCCAAACATCATTACCCTGGGCCGCATCCTGCTGGTGCCGGTCATCGTATGGGCGATTGCGTCCAGCCAGATGGAAATCGCCTTCGCGGTCTTTGTCGTCGCCGGCGTCAGCGACGCGGTCGACGGCTTTCTCGCCAAGCGCTTCAACATGGCCAGCGAATTGGGCGCGCTGCTCGATCCGCTGGCCGACAAGGCGCTGTTGGTCTCGATCTACATCGCGCTCGGAATCTGGGGCGCCGTACCGCGCTGGATCGTCATCCTCGTGGTCTCGCGCGACATCATGATCGTCACCGCCGTGATCGTGTCGTGGTTGTTCGGCAAGCCGATCCCGATGAAGCCGTTGATGGTATCGAAGCTCAACACGGTGGCGCAGGTGGCGTTCGCGGCATTGGTGCTCGCAGCGCTCGGCTTCGGCTTCAAGCCGGCGCCGTATGACCTGATTCTGATGGGCTTGGTAACGATCTTTACTTTGGTTTCCGTATCGCTCTATCTCGTGGAGTGGGTGCGGCACATGAGCACGATCGAAGCAGGCTAGACCCCGGGGCATGGAGACTTGCGTGGCAGGCCACGTTCAACCTCGTCAGCTTGCATTTGCGTTGCCGCACGCGGAGAGCCTTACGCGCGACAATTTTCTGGAAGGACCGGCCAACGCCGCCGGCCTGGCGCTGGTCAACAGCTGGCCCGACTGGCCGAACCGGATCATGCTGCTGGTGGGACCGGAGGGTTCCGGCAAGAGCCATCTCGCCGCGATCTGGGCCGAGGAAGCGGGCGCACGCTCGACAGCGGCGCATGCGCTGACCGCAGCTGCGGTGCCGGGCGCGTTGGCCACCGGCGCGCTGGTTGTGGAAGATCTGAAGTCATCAGACTTCGACGAACGCGCCCTGTTCCACCTGATCAATCTGGCGCGGGAGGACGGGGCCTTCGTTCTGATCACCGCGCGCCTGCCGCCGTCCGCATTTGAAGTCGAGCTGCGCGATCTGCGATCGCGTCTGCGCGCGGTGCCCGTTGTCTCGTTGTTGCCGCCTGACGACCAGCTGTTTCGCGCGCTGATCGTCAAATTCTGCGCGGACCGTCAACTGACCGTCGATGAGACCGTGGTGAGCTATCTCGCAACCCGGATCGAGCGGTCTTATGCGGCCGTGCGGCAGGCTGTCGAGTTCCTGGACACCGAAGCCTTGCGGCTGGGCCGGCCGGTCACCCGGGCGCTGGCGGCTGAATTGCTGCGCCATGCCTGATCCCGGGGGCTTGTCTCGCATCTTGACGGCGCGGACGCTGGGAACGTCAATGTCATTGAAACGTCATCGCGATAACACATGGTTTGCGTCTCCTGTTTCAGGAATCGCGCCGCCGCCTGTTTTGGGATGGATTGAAACTTTATGGAAACCGCGCAAGTCATTGTAATTAAAGAAAAAGAATCGGATTCCCGGACCGCTCCAGCGATGAGCAAGAGCCCCGAGCGCTTCATTAATCGTGAGCTTTCGTGGCTGCACTTCAATCGCCGGGTGCTGGAGGAGTCGGTCAATCCCGGCCATCCCGCGCTTGAGCGGGTACGATTTCTGTCGATTTCCGCCAATAACCTTGATGAGTTCTTCATGGTCCGTGTCGCCGGCATCAAGGCCCAGGTGCGGGAGGGCATCGCCGAGCGCAGTCCCGACGGGCTAACCCCGGCCGAACAGCTGGTCCTCATCAACGAAACGGTTTCAAAGCTCGCCACCGACCAGCAGGCCATCTGGCGCGATCTGCGCGGCATACTAGCCGAGGTCGGTATCGCTCTCGTCGATGGCCGCGACGTTACCAAGACCGAGCGAGCCTGGATCGAGGATCACTTCCTCCACAATATTTTCCCGTTGCTGACGCCGCTGGCGATCGATCCAGCGCATCCCTTCCCGTTTATCCCGAGCCTCGGATTTACCGTCGCGCTGCATCTGGCCCGGGTTTCCGACGGCAAGCCGATGAACGCGCTCATTCGCATGCCCGGCAAGATCGATCGCTTCATCCGCCTGCCCGCCGGCAAGGATGCCGCGGTGCGCCTGATTACGCTGGAGCAGGCCACCGGCCTGTTCATCGGGCGGCTGTTCCCCGGCTATACCGTCAAAGGCCAGGGGGCTTTCCGCATCATCCGGGATTCCGAGCTCGAAATCGAGGAAGAGGCGGAAGATCTGGTGCGGCTGTTTGAAACCGCGCTGAAGCGGCGGCGGCGGGGTTCGGTGATCCGGCTCGAAATCGAAGCCAAGATGCCGGAAGAACTGCGCGCCTTCGTGCAACGCGCGCTTTCCGCCGCCGACGACGAGGTTCTGCTGGTCGACGGCGTGCTGGCGATGAACGAGTTGTCGCAACTGACCCGGCTCGACCGCCCCGATCTCGAATTCGTACCCTATGTACCCCGTCATCCCGAACGCGTGCGCGATCATGGCGGCGATATTTTCGCTGCGATCCGGCAAAAGGATCTGATCGTTCATCACCCCTATGAATCCTTCGACGTCGTCGTCCAGTTCCTGCAACAGGCCGCCCGCGACCCCGATGTCGTCGCCATCAAGCAGACGCTCTATCGCACCTCGAACAACTCACCGATCGTGCGGGCGCTGGCGGAGGCCGCGGAAGCCGGAAAGTCGGTGACGGCGCTGGTCGAGCTCAAGGCCCGGTTCGACGAGGAAGCCAATATCCGCTGGGCGCGAGATCTCGAACGCGCTGGCGTGCAGGTGGTGTACGGATTTATCGAACTCAAGACCCACGCCAAGCTGTCGCTGATCGTGCGTCGCGAGGGCGGCAGCCTCACGACTTACGTCCACACAGGCACCGGAAACTACCATCCGGTGACCGCACGCATCTACACCGATCTGTCCTACTTCACGTCCGATCCGATCATCGGCCGCGATGCCGCGCGGGTGTTCAACTACATCACCGGCTATGCGGAACCCAGCGATATCGAGAAGATGGCTGTATCGCCGCTGACGTTGCGCAGGCGCATCCTCGAACATATTCATGGCGAGACCGGCCATGCGCGTCACGGCCGGCCCGCCGCGATCTGGATGAAGATGAACTCGCTGGTCGATCCCGAGATCATCGACGCCCTGTACGAAGCCTCGCAGGCCGGTGTCTCGATCGAGCTGGTGGTGCGTGGAATTTGCTGCTTGCGGCCCGGCATTCCCGGACTTTCGGAGAACATCCGCGTCAAATCGATCATCGGCCGTTTCCTCGAACATGGCCGAATCTATTGCTTTGGGATGGGACAGGGCCTGCCCGGCGCAAAAGCGA
>Ga0209648_10003221_pt1 | contig 13693 bp, 13 predicted proteins | sample GraSoi2013_115cm_FD_185830 | JGI IMG/M metagenome (GOLD analysis project Ga0209648, IMG submission 185830) | Grasslands soil microbial communities from the Angelo Coastal Reserve, California, USA - Sample 9_17_2013_115cm (SPAdes) (version 2) | ecosystem: Environmental > Terrestrial > Soil >...
TGTCGCCATTGTCCGGACGGATTGTGGAACCCTCGAGAGAGACTCCGGCGAACAATCCACGCGCCCTTGAGTAGCTCAAGATTTCGGAACGCAGGGTCGCGTCCGTTTCGGCTGATGTATCGCGCCCGACTGGGCCAGCGGCCACGGAAGCGTCACCACCCAGCTTGACCTTGCTGGTGAGGATGCCCCTGGCGCCACTTTCATTCATGACGAGCAAAACAAAATCCGTAGCTTGTCCCCCGATCTGAAAGCCGAAGCTGCCGCCCTCAAGAGCCATCATCGTTGGAGCGCCCCACGGCCCCTTGAAGTCTTCACCCTTGCGGCACGACATAGCGCCCCGTCCGTAGCTTCCGCCAACGATGAATGCGGCCTTTAGGACGGAGGGAAAGACAACGACGCAATCCCCTTTGTCGAGCAAGTCCTGCGGAATGTTGTCAGGAACGTCAAGAATTTCTTTCAAGACCGTGCCACAATTTCTCAATCGGTCGTCATCTTTGGTTTGGTCCGAGGCGCTTCCCACTTCAGTGAGCGGCGGTAGCACAACTAATAGGATGGTGCTCAGACAGGTTAAAAGCCTTCGCAAGTGATTTCTCTCCGGAATTTTTTTCTTGCTTCGGGCCTTAGACAATGCAGCCTGGATGCCACTGCGGCGAGTGGGCGAGAGTTTCAGGAAGTAGTTGAAAACAGAGACCTTAGGCAGAGGAGTCTAGAATCAGGCGTGGCGGCTGAGGAGCGAAGAGGCCAGAGCATTGGATGGTTGTCAGCCCGCTGACAGAGTGACTTTTCAGGATGGAGGGCGACTTCCAAAGGAGAAAGAACGAATGTGGACGCGAAGCGGCTCCATTCGAGGTCGAGCGCGGCTTAGTTCACTCGGGGATAGAGTCAGGCATTCGCCGATGCGGAGCCGTCGAGGAGGCATTTGACCACGACAATAGTGACGTCATCATTGAAACCAACGTCGCCGCAGAAGTTTGCCGAGCTGTTAAAGATGTTGATCGCGAGTTCCTCCGCCGAGAGTGAAGAACCATCTCGCACTGCTGCGGAAAGGCGCTCCATGCCGAATTCTTCGCCAAGCCGGTTCTCCGCTTCAGTGACGCCATCTGTATAGAAAACCAGCACGTCGCCAGCTGCAAGGTCAGCAGAGGCCAGTTCGCAAATCTCGTCAGGAGATAGCCCGATGGGTGGGCAAGACGAGTCCATGCGCGTGAGCGTGCCCGTCTTTGCTCGAAACAGAAGAGCGGGATTGTGGCCACAGTTCACGTACTGGATTATCCGTTTATGTGTGTCGATTTCGGCAACCAACAACGTTACGTACCGTTCGGGATCTGACACGGCGCCGATCTCGGTGTTTAACCGTTCCACTTGCTGTAGCATATTTCGATCATGATTCGCTTCAAGGCGCAGGGCTGCCGCCGTCGCAGCCATCAAGAGGGCGGCGGGAACGCCTTTTCCGGCTACGTCGGCAATCACGACCTGGATGGTGTGCGCATCGATGGGGATATAGTCATAGTAGTCGCCGCCTACGCCCTTGGACGGTTGCATCATGCCGGCGATTTCAAGTCCGGCAATGGCTGGCTTGCCCATGGGAAGAAACATTCGCTGAACCTGCGCGGCGAGCTCCACATCCCGAAGAAGGTCGTTTCGTTGCTGCTGTATCGTTTTGGCAAGCAATTCCCTCTGGTCAATATACCGCCGGATGACGTAAACGATGAATGAGAAGCATAACAAAGCCAAGAGATTATCGAAGACTCGGAGCCCGGGATGGATAATCCGCGGTGACCAATAGTCATGGAACAAGACACAAACCGGTATCAGACTGTAGGCGACTTCCCTGCGCAGCAGAATCGCGCTAACGCCTAGAGGAAAGATATAAAGGTACACCAGTGAAATCGAAACAACGAGATGGTCGGCACACGCCACCCCGACTATCGCCCCCAGGACCAGGACAAGTGGTAGCCACCGCGGTCCGATTGAAGCCACATCCTTCCGCAGGGGAGCCAGCAGTGGGACCCTATCGCGTAGATCATGCACCTTGGCCGGCATCAAAGCTCGAGTGGTTGAACGCATTTTGGATCCGAACCAAAAAAGTCGTACGCGCGTGCCTACGAAATCAAAAATCAAACTTACTTCGCTGTCTGTGCTGCCGGCACTTTGTACCCGTCGCTGAGTGTCTTCAGGAAAGCGACGAGGGCATCTTCTTCCTGGTCTGTCAGTTTAAGGTTGCCGAGTTGCCTCTTATTGAGGTTGGTTGAGTCTTCGGGCGCTGGCCAGCAGGAGACCTTTTCGCCGGAATCGCCTGCCTTGCACTCGGGTAAGACGTCGCGGGTGTTATAAAAATGCACCACTTCTTTCAGGCTTTTGAAATAGCCATTGTGCATGTAAGCCTTAACGAAGCTTGACGTTGGACGCATATCGACATTGCGCAAAGTGGGTACCTGGAACTTCGCGTCGAACTCCGGCGCGAGTTTGATCCACTGAGAATCAGGATTGAGTTGGCCGCTATCACTTTGCAGCGTACGCAGAAAGGATCCAACTCCCCTATCGATGTATGCCGCTCCAGCGATGTTGCCAGCAATGTCGGGAGTGTAGCCGCGTTGGTCGGGCTGGCCTTCGTAGTAGAATTGCAATCGCGGATTTCCGGGGACGCCGAGATTACTGGCGGTAAAGTCTGTAAACAGGGGCTCCTCGCCGGGCCCGCCATCGCGATGACACTCGTTGCATCGCGCCTTGCCGCGGAAAAGCTCATAGCCCAATTTTTCCTGCTGCGTGAATTGGTCTTTTTCCGCCTGCACATAGTCGTACTTAGACGTGAACGGACTCACCTCTGGCGAGAATTCGTATGCGGAAATCGCCAGCCCAAACCCGTCGTAGATATGGTCGGCGCGAGCTCGGTCTGCTGGACTCAAGTGGACCGGGAATTGATCATTCGCCGGTGGCGGCCCTGGAGTCGCACAAACCCTTTCTACATTGGGAGGCCAGTGAATGGTAAACGAGTCCGCACCCCACACTGACTCAAACAGCTGGCGATAGGGAGCGTGCGAAAGGCGGTACGCAATACAGGACGAATCCGGCAAACCCATTTCTACAGGATTCGTCGGCGGTCCCTGCGCTTGTTCCGCGCTGGGATTCTGTAAGCGGTAGCCGCTCGCGCGCATGTCCCAGAAATTCCCGCCAACAAAGTCACCCTGGAGTGCGTTGTAGTGGAGCACGGGTGAGAAAGGTGCGTACATGTAGCTCTGGGGCTTTCGATTGCTGAATCGCGTTCTGACTGATCCTGGATAGGACACAGTGGTCTCATTCAAAGATTGAATCGGCCCGGTGAATCCCGTCTCCGGCGTATGACAGAAGCTGCATGCTTCGTTTTGATTGACCGAGAGGCGCTTATCGAAAAGCAGTAACTTTCCCAGGGTGCGGACCTGTCCTTGGCGATCGAGTGTGGTGCGGGCCATCTGGCTGAGAGTGTCGGCTTCAATCCGATCGACGTCGGCAACAACCCTCGCCACATTCTGATCGAACAACGGAGGCATCCGGCCACCAAGATTGGTCTGTGGACTTGCAGCGAGTGGAGTGGGAGCTCCGGAAGCTTGTGGGTCGGTGCGCGCTGAAATTAAGAGCCCGCTGAATATGAGAAGACCAAATAGCGATGCCGCGAGATTTCGATTACGCATAGTTTCGTCTCTCCTCCCGTCATCGCTCATTCCACCCTGTGCCAGGTGGAATCCGGGTCGTAGGCGGTCACCGCTTGTGCCAGCTTTGTTGTGTTAGGACCAAGGTCCTTTTCATAAATGGTTCCGGATTCGTCGACGATGAAAGTCATCACACCCGAGGAGCGGTACTCCACAGGGTAAGCGACGAAGGCGAATCCCGCGATCATCTTGCCATCGACGATATAGTTCTTGGCGCCGCCCGGTGCATGTGGTCCTTGGCTCGTGAGGATTCGGAACATATATCCATTGAACGGAACATGTTCGCCAACTTGGTCGGTTGGGAGGTTCTGTCGCGCGTAGGCGATGAGAGGGTTGATCGGGCTATCGAACTCATCATCAGCACCGTGCCAATACAGACCATCGTGACGGCCCTCATCGCTAACCAGTCTCTGTGCGAATTGCTTGGAGAGGTCTCCCGGCGGGTGCGCGAAATATTGTTTTTGCGCCGTGACCAAATCGCGGCACGCTTCCATGGCGGCAAGTTCATTTTTGCCGATGCGCCGGAATAAGATCTCGTCTTTCCCTGCGTCCGTGTCGAAATACCACGAACCGTGGTGGTTCACCAAGGGAATCGGAAACGGCCAGTTTTCCGCCCCGACAACTAGCGTGACAGTTCCGTCCGGTTCGGTCACGAACCGATGCATCTCCCGGTATTTGACGATGAATCCCGCGCGAGCGTCCGAGTCTTCCGTTGCATCACCGGTCGAGAGGATCTCCTTTCCGTCAGTTCCGAGGACGCTCAAGGGAGCCTGTTCGTCCTGCAGCTGCATTGCGTCAAAGAGAGCGCGACTGGCATCTTCGGCTGAGGCAAAGGTTCGCTGTCTCGGCTGCTGGGCGAACATTGGTGCAAACGAACATCCCAAGGAAAGCGCGAACAGAACAGGCACTGCAAACCGAGCAAGGTTCTTTCTTTCAAGTTGAGCAAAGTATGAAATTCTGTGCAGCATGGTGTTCTTCTCCATTCTTAGATTCTCGATAAGCTCTACCGGCTGGTGCATGTGATTACCGATGTCGCCCGCCACCGCCACCATGGAAACCGCCTCCATGAGAGCCGCCCCCGAAGCTCGACCGCCCGCGAGAGGAAAAGCCGCGGATGTTGCCACCGTGATCAAACCCACTGAACGCCCCAGAGCGCGTTCCTGGCTGAAAGTGAGGAGCCGAAGATCCGTGGAACCCCGGACGTCCGCCGCCGGGCCTGCTTCCGTGGAACGCGTTGCCATGGTTGAAGTTGCTGTGACTGAAGTTGTTGTGGCTGAAATTGTTGCGATTAATGATCGTCCGGCTGTGGGAGATGTAGGTGTTGTGGTTGTAAATCACCCGATGGCCATGCCAGTCGCATCCCCAGTGGTGCCAGCCCCAACCATATCCTCCGAAGAGACCGACGCCGAACCCAATTCCAAATCCAATCCCCGCTCCGGCGAGGAAGATTCCCGGCACGGGGTACCAGCCCGGATACGCGACGATCGGCTCGCCATACACGAGCCAAGGATCATAGGCAGGTACATAGACAACCTCAGGATTGGCTGGTTCGATGATGATTGTGTTCCCTTGAGTCGTTACATTCTCCTGTTCGTTGCCATTGAGGTGGCCAGCCTTGTGAGCTTGCTGACGCATTGCCTGGACGGCATCCGTCACATCCTGCTGTTGGTTGGCGTATGCGTCGCCAAGCGATGAAGTCCAGGAGAGGTTCTTGTCCATGTTTTCAAGAACCGAGGGAAGTTGTGTGAGGGCCTTTACGCTCGGGTCCCAGGGCTGTTTGTCGACTTCCTTTGCCAGCTCTTCACCCTTGAGGTTGGAACGGCTCTGCATCCACCGATCCGCCTCGACAATCTGTGTGGGATATGTGGAAGCGGCGAGAATCTGCGCAACGAGGGCGTCCGGGTACAAGGCGATCGGCGCGACGAGTTGCTGCAGCTCTTGAGGGGAATGTTGCACGAGCGGGGCCGACTGCGGCTCGTTGCCTTGACCCGTAGGACCGAAGGACTCTGCCTGCGCAGTGGATCGCACAAGCGAAAAACAAAGAAGTAGGATTAAAACCTGCTTGGACAACTTCATGGCATATTCTCCAGTACAAAATTGGGATCATCTCCCTGATGTGAAACCCGTGTTGAAACAATTTCATGGGCCTCTCGTCAGCCGCGCTAGGGAACCTCACTGGCCGCGCAGCGTGCCCGGCTCGATGTCATTACGGCGCGCCAGGTCTTCAAGGTCGTCGAGCTTCTCTTGCTCTTCCCTTACGCGCTGCTGAAGGATTTCAATGCCGGCTTCGGGAGTGATGGCAAAGTCCTCACCAACTAGATCTATGCCGCCGGTTGACTCCCTAAGATTTCGCGCGTCGTCAAGCGCCTGCTGGTATTGACGAAGCTGCGACTGCCGGTATTCAAGTTCGTCGCGCAGCCTTGCTGCCTGCTCCGCATACCACCTTGGGTCCTGGGTTCTCAGGTACGGCGCGGGCGGAGGCGCCGACTCTGACCTTTCGTCGTCCTGTCGGCCAATGATGGAAATCATGCCGAGACCGTGGAGTTTATCGAGGTCGTCGTTAGTCCAGACCACCTTGTTTTGACGGTCTGTTCCTGCGTGCGGCCTGTTGGCCGCACGCAATGGAATCGCCGCCGTAACGAGCGCTAGACAAAAACCGACGCAGAGTTGGCGAGTCATCGTCGCACCCGTTACCTCTTCGAAGAGCCTGGAGGAAAGTTCTTGAACATTTTCTCCACGCCCTTGTCGAGGCTCTTAGTGTTCTTGTCCGCTTTATCGGAGAGCGTATCGCTCGATGAGCTTCGCCAAATCACTTTCTCTGTCTTGGCATCGAAGAGATCGACAACCAAGGTTCCCACTTTGTAGGTTTCGACCGTCGTGGTTGCGTCACCAAATCCACCGCCGAATCCCCAGCGTCGGCCGCCCCCGAACCCGTTATAGAAGGTGTCCAGGGTTTGTTGATTTTGAGTGGTCTCAATGGCAAAGACTTCGACGTCACCTCCCGAGGGAACTTCCGTCCAGCCTTTGGCGGCAAGGGCGCCGTTTACAGCAGCCTTGATCCGATCGACCAAGAGCGGGTCTTTCGTCTGGACCTTTTCCCACGAGTAGGTCTTGTATTGGCCAAAGTTCACATTATGGTCGTAGTCGGTCTTAACGTGTTGAGCGAACGAGACAGCCGCGAACATTAACGTTAGTCCGATGGATGTTGCGATTTTCGATAGAAACTTCATACTTCCTCCTTTTTCAACATTCCAAGAAATGATTTCCAGTGAGAGAGAGCGGCCCACTCACGCTCAGGCAAATGCTGTTGCACCTGCCGTTAATTTTCCCCTACTGTGCCGCCACGACGAGATTCGGTGCGTCGCGCGACGTTACTAGAAGAGGCAAAACGGCTGCCAAAAGATCGTTGCGTAAGTGATTGAAAGTAGAGGCCGACACAAACAACAGCGCGAGGCGCGATGCCAGTCCGCTAAACACAACGTCCGCATTCCACAGGCTCGGTGAGTCTATTTGTCTGATTGAATGTCAAACAGCTTCGGATACAGGCCGGCTGAAGAGGCTAGTGCTGGTGCGTGGTGGCTACTGCATTGAGAGGGTCAATCCGTTGGAGGGTTGACCCTCTCGCCAATTCAACTCTGCTAAGCGGGAACGAAATCTTTCCTGGTACGTGAGATGCCAAGTTTTTGCATCCGGAAGTAAAGGGTGGACCTCTTCATTCCCAAGCGTGCGGCCGCCCCGTTGGGACCTGCGACAACCCAGCGGGTCTGTTCGAGAGTCTTGCGAATGTGTTCTCGTTCCGCGTCTTCCATGGTAATCGCGCCAAGGGATTCCACTTCGGCGGCAGTCTTCAAACTCGCGAGAGGGGGGTGCAAGACGTCACCCGAAGTGAGGATAACGCTCCGCTCGATGAAATTCTGGAGCTCGCGAATGTTGCCCGGCCAATGAAATGAGACAAGGGCAGACATCGTTTCAGGAGAAACGTGTTCGATCTCCTTACCCATCCGTCGGGCATAAATATCAACAAAATGTTTCACCAAGGCCGGAATGTCTTCACGGCGTGCTCGCAACGGTGGCAGCGGGACCGGAAACACATTCAGTCGATAGTAGAGGTCGCTGCGAAATTCGTTACGCCTCACCATTTCAACCAAATTTCGGTGGGTCGCAGCTACGAGACGAACGTCTACTTGGTGAGTCCGGCCGCTGCCCAAGCGCTCGAATTCCTGCTCCTGCAGTACACGCAGCAGTTTGGGCTGCAGCGCCAATGGTATGTCTCCCACCTCGTCAAGGAACAGCGTCCCTTTGTCAGCCAATTCGAAACGGCCAATCTTTTGTGCGATAGCGCCGGTAAAAGCGCCTCTCTCATGGCCAAAAAGCTCGCTTTCCAGTAGATCGAACGGAATGGCTGCGCAATTCAGCTTTATGAACGGGCGTCCGCACCGCGAACTGAGATTGTGAATCGCACGCGCAATCAGCTCTTTGCCTGTGCCGGTTTCTCCCTGGATAAGGACGGTGGAATCCGTAGGCGCGACTTGCTCAACTTGTTCTAGCACCGATTCCAGAGCAGGACTGCGGCCAATGATCTGCTCGAATCTGCGCGGGCTACGGTCCTGATCGACGGACCTGAGTGTTGCCACAGCTCCCACGAAGAACCTCCTTGCGCACCACGCGCCGGTATCAGGGGCTTAACTTTCTAAAGCGGCCCGAACACTCTCGATCAGCGCTTCGTCGTTGAACGGTTTTGCCATAAATTCCACTGCGCCTGCCCGCAATGCCTGCATCCGCATCTTCTCGTCGCCGTGTGCCGTGATGAAGATGATCGGAATCCTGCAATTTTCGGCGTTCAGCTTGGCCTGCAGTTCGAGACCGGACATTCCCGGCATACGGATATCGGCGATTAAGCATCCAGCCTGGCGCTGTTGGCCGGATCTAAGGAATTCCTCTGCCGACGCAAACGCTTGTGCCGGCATGTCAACCGCTTTCAGCAGGCCTTGTAGCGCGCTGCGCATCAAATCATCATCATCGACAATCGCAACCATTTTGGTCTTCTCCAGAGCGGCCATGGCAGAAGACTAGCAGCGTCGCCAAAAGCGCGCAATTATACTTTGGTATAAGAGGCTGAACACCGCCTCGATCTGAGAAACAACTGCAATCTAGGTTGAAGTTGCGAAAGGTGGTCAAAACGGGAGGACTGCGACTGGCAAGCTACCCTCCGCAGTAGCAACGACTTGGCACTACGCTACGTTTTGCCGGGTCGTAGTTCCAGTTTCGTCGCCATTCTAACTAATTCTGCCAGCGATTCAGCCTGCATCTTCCGCATCACGTGGCCGCGATGGATCTTCACTGTGATCTCGCTGATTCCCAGATCAAAAGCTATCTGCTTATTGAGCATGCCCGAGACAACCAGGCCCATAACCTCGCGCTCCCGCTCGCTTAGGGCGCTGTAGCACTTGCGCAACTCGGCAAGGTTATCCTGCTGTTGGCGCGCCGCGCGGTCACGATCCAAAGCCTGGTGGATCGCATCCAGCAAGTCCTGGTCCAAGAAAGGCTTGGTCAGGAACTCCACCGCGCCGGATTTCATGGCCCTTACAGTCATCGGGATATCTCCGTGACCGGTGATGAAGATGATGGGAATTTGGATACCGGCGTCAACCAATTGGCGCTGAAAGTCCAAACCGTTGACGCCAGGAAGACTCACGTCCAGAACAAGGCAGCTTGGCCCATCCGGTTGCTTGTTGCGCAGGAATTCTTCCGCCGTCCCAAAGGACGCACACGGTAACCTCGCCGATTTCAGAAGGCCTTGGATGGACGCACGCACACTGGCATCGTCATCAACGACGAACACTGTGGGAGCATCTGCAGCCGTCATTCAGGCGCCTCGGGCTTGGTGGGTAGACTGAAACAAAAGCTTGCGCCCCGCGGGGAGTTGTTGGCAGCCCACAAGCGGCCGCCGTGTGATTCGATGATGGAGTGGCTAATGCGAAGTCCCATGCCAGTCCCCTGAGGCTTGGTCGTAAAAAACGCCTTGAAGATCTTGTCCCCCTGCTGCACCGGCAGGCCCACGCCGGTATCGCTGACGGATACCAGAACTTGCTTGTTTTCCCCTCGCTGCGATTTGATGGCGATCTCGCGCTCCCCATCCACGTCCTTCATTGCTTCGATTCCATTAAGTATGAGGTTCATCAGCACCTGCTGCAATTGCACGCGATCTCCCATGACCTGGGGAAGACCCGCCGCCAGCTCCGTCCGGGCTGATATGTTGTATCGCGCTGCCTCGCTACGCAGAAGGACAATCATCTCTCGAACGACTTCGTTTACATCCACTAACTCCCGTTGCGGACTGCCTTTCTTGAAAAGGAGGCGGGTCCGCTTGATGATTTCCGCCGCGCGCGTTCCGTCTTTCACGATTCTCATCGCAGCCGCACGAGCCTCTTCAACATCGGGGTCCTCGCGCGTAAGCCAGCGCAAGCAGGTATTGGCGTTGGTAACGGCTGCGGCAATCGGCTGGTTCACTTCGTGCGCCAGGGAGGCAGTCAGCTCTCCCATGGTGATTACCCGGCTGAAGCGCGCGAGATCCGCCTGCGCCTGATGCAATGCTTCTTCGGCCTGCTTGCGCTCGACGGCAATGCTCGCAAGGTGGACGATTTGCCTTATGAAGCTATGGTCTAACCCAGTGGGGCTGCGGGGTTCGCGATAGTAGATCGCAAAGGTCCCCAACACCTTCCCTGCTGAGGAGCGTATCGGCGTGGACCAGCACGCTCGCAGCCCGTGTGCCAAGGCCACATCGCGGTAATCGGCCCACAGCGGATCCGTGGTGATGTCGGAGACAATCACTGGCTCTGCGCGGTAAGCGGCCGTTCCACACGAACCTGCGGACGGGCCGATGACCACGCCATCAACTGCCTCATTGTAGAGACTTGGCAAGCTGGGGGCCGCTCCATGCCGAAGACGGTTGGCACTCGGATCCACCAAGAGGATCGAAGACAGAGAACCGATGGCCTGTTCTTCAACGAGTCGGCATATGGTATCGAGGACGAGAGCGAGGGAATCACCCCTGGCTATCATCTCGAGAAGCCGGTTCTCGCCGGCCAGCAATAGTTGAGCCCGCTTTCTCTCGGTGATGTCCGTCGAGCTACCCACGAATTCCACCAAATCCCCGGATGCGTTCAAAACCGTATGACCGACGGTGTGGATGTATTTGACCGTGCCGTCTGGCAGAAGGATTCTGAATTCCACTTCGTATTCCGACTTTTCAGCGATTGCTCGATCGATTGCTTCTTGCCACTTGGCTCGATCCTCCGGATGAACGCGTTGTAGCCTTTCTTCCCAAGCTGGCGGACCCTTTTCTGGATCGAAGCAATATAGGCGATACCATTCCTCGGACAGATGCAAGGCGTCTCTTCCCGCTACTCGCAAGGCCCAACTCCCTGTATGCGTGAGCCTCTGCGCTTCCGCCAAGTACGCCTCGCTTTGCTGCAGCTTCTCTTCCTGTACTTCCAAGGTCTGGGTAGCGAACCGCCTGTCAACCCAGGACGTCAGCAGAGCCACCCCGAGGACGATAAAGGTGACAACGGCAATTCCACCAGTGCCCAGTATGGAGATGCTTACGGCATGAGACAGGTCCGTCGGCATCCCGGAGGGAGTGAAATTGGCGGCGGCCATGCCGGTGTAATGCATCACTGGAATGGCGGCTCCCATCACGACGGCTCCGGTTAGCTTTTCCCAGCCGATCCCCTTTTTCTCATCTCGGAAGTGAAAGGTAATCCATAGCGCAGCGAGAGAAATCAGAACCGCGAACACAACGGACAGGACCACGAAAAAGGAATTAAACTGGCATATGGCAGCTAAACGCATGGCGGCCATGCCGATGTAATGCATGCTTGCAATACCCGCACCCATCAGGACGCTTCCGGCGAGCGCTCGGAACCAACCCATTTTCTGCCGGCTTACCACGCCCAGCGCAACAACCGAAGCGAGAATGGCCGCAAACAGTGACAGCAGAACGGTCGGCCAATGGTAGGCGACGGGAATCGGCAGGATGAACGCCAGCATCCCAATGTAGTGCATGGACCAAATGCCAGTCCCCATCGCGCCAGCCCCGCCCAGCAGCCAAATCGCGCGAGTCCAACCGTGCGCGGCAGTTACGCGACCTGCAAGATCCAGCGCAGCGTACGACGCAAACATGGCGATCAACACTGACAGTGCCACGAGTGCGTAGTTGTACGAGCCAATCAAGTTCACGGCAGCCACGCGCCTCCATCTGGTTGCCACGCGGAACAGTCGCGCCGCGCTTCAATTAACAATTAACCCTCGGGGCTCATTCCTTTGCCTCGATTTTCGTAGGTAGAGTGAAATGAAAACTTGCCCCGCGCGGAGAGTTGTCGGCAGCCCACAAGCGCCCGCCATGCGATTCAACGATGGACCGGCTGATGCGAAGCCCCATTCCCGTCCCGTGCGCCTTCGTCGTAAAAAACGCATTGAAGATCTGGTCCACCTGCTGTGGGGGGAGCCCTACGCCGGTATCGCACACGGACACCAGAACTTCTTCTTTCTTCGTTCTCTGCGACTTGACGGCCAACTCGCGCGCCCCATCCACTTCCTTCATCGCATCAATGCTGTTCACGATGAGGTTCATCAGGACCTGTTGCAATTGCACACGATCTCCCATGATCCGGGGAAGATCTGCGGCTAGCTCCATCCGAACGGTTATTCTGTATCGCGTTGCTTCACTGCGCAAGAGGACGATCATCTCTCGAATGGCTTCGTTTACGTCCACCAGCTCCCGTTGCGGAGTACTCTTCTTGAAGAGCAGGCGGATTCGCTTGACGATTTCTGCCGCACGCGTTCCATCTTTCACGATTCTCATGGCAGCCGCACGTGCTTCTTCCACGTCGGGGTGATCGCGCGTAAGCCAGCGCAGGCAGGTATTGGCATTGGTGACGGCAGCGGCAATCGGTTGATTCACCTCGTGCGCCAGGGAAGCGGTCAGTTCTCCCATGGTGGTCACCCGGCTGACGCGCGCCAGTTCCGCCTGCGCCTCGCGCCGCGCTTCTTCCGCATGCTTGCGCTCAAGGCTCTCTGTTTGCAATGCCTCGTTACTTTTCTGAAGCTCTTGAACCGTTCCTCTCAAGTCATCGCGCGCGCGCCTGAGCGATTCTGTAGCGTTCCTTTGCGCAGCGCTCAGCAATCCGACAAAGAGGGCTGACACCGTGAAGATGACAAGGCGTGGTATTTCTTCGGGCTTTGGACCCAAGGAATAGATCGGAGGCAGGAAGTAATAATTGAAAGCGAGGGCGGAGAGTGCCGTCGCGAGCAATCCCGGTCCGACTCCGCCGAACCAAGCACTCAATATGACGGCGCAAAGAAAGAGTGACACGGGAGCATCCTGCAAATGAACCGCTGGCAACCGCGAAATGACCAAGGCTGCGGCAACCGAGAGAACACCAATCCAATAGCTCCAAAACCCAGGCGGCTTCGGCCACATAAGGGGGTTGAATCTGGACATACTTCTGCTCCGGCGAAGCAAAGTGTTGCTCCCTGCTATCAAAATCTTAGCATCAGAAAGTGTCCTCCTCTGCCCAGATCGGCCATGTAGTGCATATCAGCCTTCTCTCACGGAGAAGTAGCTAACCTCAGCTCGTCCAATCCGATGGACGGAATGCCAAGATTCTGACAGGTTCGCATTTCGCCTCAAGTCGCCCAAGGACTCATCAATCGGTGCATCTCTCGCTTTGCCAGCAATTTCCAAGCTGTATTTGTCAATCACAGTCTCTGGCATCCAGATTGCCTCCTGAGTGGTGGCTGACATTTTCCCGGTGAATAGAATTCGCCGCGAGTAAGCGTCAACGTGACAGCGACGCCAGACCAGAAAACGGGACGCAGAAAGGAGTGCACCATGAAACCCCTATCCATTCTCGACTGGTATCGCATTCTGCGCGCCCACCGTCAGTGGACCATATTCCAGTCCTTTCGATATGCGCTGTGGCTCGCGCGCTAGTTAGTTTCTTTAC
>Ga0209648_10003222_pt1 | contig 13690 bp, 10 predicted proteins | sample GraSoi2013_115cm_FD_185830 | JGI IMG/M metagenome (GOLD analysis project Ga0209648, IMG submission 185830) | Grasslands soil microbial communities from the Angelo Coastal Reserve, California, USA - Sample 9_17_2013_115cm (SPAdes) (version 2) | ecosystem: Environmental > Terrestrial > Soil >...
GTCCGTCCAGGGAACCTTGGACTTGGCAGTTTGCTGACAAACACAGGTTTAACACCGAATTCAAGCCGCCGGTGGTGCGAACTATATACCGCTGCTGGGCGGCGGCAGGCTTCGATCCCGCCAAAGTCATCACCGCAATGATCACCGCTGAGAGTAATTTGCGTTTCATAGACTTGACCCTTCCGGGTTCTCCTGTACCGCGATTAACTCGTCTAAGTCAGCTTTGGCGCGAGCCCAAATTGTTACTTGGCCCACCGAGGCCGCCAATAGTACGAGTGTCCCGTCCGACCTTACCCGCCCTAGAATCAAGTACCAGTACCACCTTGCTAAGTAAAAGACTGTAGCTCTGACGCGGCCAAGCCTCAATCCGTGATTCACCTGAATCAGGCGTGCCTAATTCACCTGATCTGGCAGACGTCCAAGTGCGTCCCGCAGCGATATGATCACCGCTTTCGCATTCTCCCCGGGAAGCTTCAACTCCAGATCACTGCTCGACATGATCTCCTCCCGGAACTCTCCAAACTCGTTTGTCACCGTCTGCACCACGTGCCCGCGCAGGTTTGAAATGATCAACGGTACATCTCGGCTAGGGGCGTCCGGATTCCGCAAGTCCAGCAATTGCCCGGTCACCACCAGGGTGTTTGCGCCCGGTTTAGCTTCAATCTGCAAGTCAACCTGATAGGGCTCTGCGCGATAAAGCATTTGTCGCGTTCCCGAGGCTGACGATCGAGCCCCTTGGACCAACGGCTGCAGAAAGCTGTCAAACAGAACCTCCAGTAACCCCGGCACGCGGGCGAGCTTACCCTCCAGCCGCGCAGCAGCAAACCCTGCTTTTGCAATGCGTACAGCGCGCTCCGGCGGCTGACATTCCGCCACCGATTTCGCCGACTGCCGGACCTTCTGCCACAGAGACAATGTCTTCTTGCATCGCGAGCAGCCTTCCGCGAGGTGCCGGTCCATCTTCTTCTTCTGGCTCACTACAACCAACTCGTTTGCGAAATCAACCCATTCCTCTGCCGTAAAATGCTTCATTGTCATCCCCCCAACCTTTCACGCCGTCTGCTCCCCAGCAGCCGGTGGTAAATTGTTTCGCGTCACCATATAAGGGAATGTCGAGCTCGAAAAAGTATAGGGAGGGGCTGAGAGGCGAGATCAGCTAAGTGGAGTATTTTCTGTGACTTTCCCAACCAACACAAAGGGCGCCCAGAAGTAGGGATGCGGATTCTGCGCCCTCAGCCTAAGCATCGCCGCTCGCAAAGACCCGGCCATGTCCCCCGACGCAATATAGCCGCGGTAGAACTCCTGCATGAGCTCCGCTGTGCTCCGGTCATGCACATCCCAAAGCGACAGCAGCAGCGAACTGGCGCCAGCGCAAAACAGCCCGCGTTGCAGGCCAAGCAGCTCGTCCCCCGCCGCCACGAAGTTCATCCCCGTGGCGCAGCCGCTTAGCGTGACTAGCTTCGCTCCCAGCCGCATTTGATAGAGGTCGTACAAGTTCAAGTACGCGTCGCCCATCTTTATCGCGGAGAACATCGGGTTGTCCTGGCGATAGATTCCGTGCGTCGCCACGTGCAGCAATGCAGCCTCCGGCCCACGCTCCCGCAGCACTTGCGCCGTAGCCTGTGTGCCCACAAAGAGTTCCGTTTGGGGGAGCAGCGCTGCCACAGACTGCACTTCGCTCAATATGAACGGCGCGCGCTCATCCGGAATCCCCAAAACTAGCGAGTTGCGGCTGTTGCTCGGCGCCTTTTGCTGGCACAAACCGAAGACCGTCGCGCTCGGAGCGTAAGAGACCGTGCACACGTCGCACAGATACTCCTGGCCATTGCGCAGCGCGTGAAACGGCAAGAAGTGCAGGGGCCCGTGGGGCACAAACACCACGTGGGTGCCGGCGAGGCGCCCGCGAATCGGCTCGATCAACTCGCGGTATAACCCCTCCAGGTGCCCCAGGGTCGCGTGCAGCAGCGGCTGCGCGAACCGCTCCGTGTACGCCGTTCCCATGCGAAATTTCGCAAACTGAAAGCGCAGGAAGTGCAGCAGGTTCGTAACGCGGGACACCACGCTAACCGGCACAATCTCAATCCCGCCGCGGCTGACCACCGCCGCCAGCAACCGGTCGCCCGTCGAGTAATACTCCACCAGCAGCGTGGCGGGCGGCAGGCTCGCCTGCAGCTTCGCCACGGAAAAATCCGACGGCGCCTCCAGAGTCGCGTTTTCCCTTTCCTGAGCCGGCAATTCCCGCAGCGCCCGCAGCAGCTCGTTCTCGTGTGCTTGCGCTTCCTGCTGCAAACGCTCGACGCGTTCTTGCGACTTCTCCTCTGGTCGAAGCTGTTCCAATTCCATCCGGTGGTAATACCAGTTCAATTCCTCGCGCAAATCGCGAATCTTTCTCACGAACTCGCTCTGACCCGCTTCTCCCATGGGCAAGCTTTGCCCGCTTTGAAAAATCATCTCGATCATGCTCCGCGACTTCGCCGCCTCGATGCACGAAAACACTTCGTCGGCCGAAATCTCGTTGTTCGCGGGATCGAGATAGAGCGCCACCATCGCCTCGTACACTTGCATGCGATTCTTCACAAACGCGATTTTTAGCTCCTCGCTGTGCAACCGCGTCCGCAACGCCTCCAAAGCCTTGCGCGCCTCCTGGTAGGCGGCATAGGCTGCAACGCGATCTCCACGATTCCCGGCAATTTGCCCCAGCAGCAAGTGCGTCTGGTACGCCAACACCGGCGCCTGTAAGTTTGAAAGCTTGGCAACCGCCGCGTTCGTTTCTGCTTCCGCTGCCGCCAAATCGCCGACCTGCAGCGCGATCCGTGCCAGCAGCAGTCGCGCCAGCAGTGCTTTTCCCGCCAGCGGGCTGCCATCGAAAAACTCTGCGGCGGCCGCACACAGTCTGCGCGCCTCGAAATAGCGCCCCTCGTGAAACAAGAGCAGGCCCTGGTACAAATCCAGCAGCCACGGCCAGACGAGATTCTTTTCCCGTGAAAATATTTCCCGCGCCTTGGCAAACCGCTCCAGCGCTTGCACCGTCTTGCCCTGCTGCCCGTAAGCGATGGCTTCATTGGCCAGCGTCTTCGCCGCTTCGTAGCCGATGCCCAACTTCTCGAAGCGCAAGAATCCCTCGTGCGCCATCTCCCGCGCTTCTTCACTCAGGTTCAGCTCCAGATAAATGTCGGAGAGGTCGAGATGGCATAGCGCGAAGCGGTAGATGTCGCCACTCATTTCGCAGGCGCGGCGCGTGACGAGCAGCATTTCAATGGCGCGGCTGTATTCCCCACGGAAATAATAGAGATAGGCAATGTTGTAGTCGGCCTGGTCGCGAAGGCGCGGCAGGCCATGACGCATGCAAAGGTCACGGGATTTCTGGTAGCAGTCCAAAGAACGAGGGAAATCGTTCAAGTTGATCAGGCACATGGCCATGTTGTGCAGCGTGACGGCAACGTGTTCCCAATCTTCTAAGGCAGACAGCGCTTTATAGGCACGCTCATAATGAGCGAGAGCCTCGTCGAAACGATCCTGCCGATGGAAGATGTTTCCGACGTTGTTGTCCAGACTGGCCAGGCGCCGCTCTTCTCCGAGGTCCGTGAATATTTGCCGCGCGCGTTCGGAGGCTGCGAAGGCCCGGTCATATTCTCCCAGAAGAATTAGCGGCTGGATGGAATTGCTTAGCGTGCGCGCCGCCTCCTTCCAGATTTTTAAGGATTCATAGATCTTGAAGGCCTGGTCATGGTGTTCGACCGCTCCAAGGTTATCGCGGGAAGCATACAGAGCGTTGGCTTTGGCACGCAGGGCGAGAGCGAGATCTTCCTTGCGGCGAAGTTTGCGGGCGATCAGGACAGCGGCTTCGGCCAGACGAAGGGCCGCGTGAGCATCTGTACGAAGTGTGTCAGCAACAGCGTGCGCAAGCTGTTTGACGACATCCGAGCGAACCAGGGAGCGATTGCGCGCGAGAAATTTGCGGCGAGCCGCGTCCGTCTCGAGAGACCCGAGTTCGCCAATCAGGTTTTCCATGGAGATTCGGCGTCGCGGGGAGGTCAGAGAGCCTAGCGGGGACATCAGAGAAAACCCAAAATATCCAGTTGCCGGCGCAGGCGATCCATGCACTTTTGGCGAGTAAATCCGATCGAGCCGACCGCCAGACCCAGTTCTCTTGCTACGTCGGCATAGGGTCGCGCTGGCGTCTCAAAAAACAGGAGATCCACAAGCTTGCGGCATTGCGGAGTAAGACTCGCCATCGCTTCGCGCAGCATCTGCTCCTCCTGGGTCTGTTGCACCAGGGTTTCGGCGATGGGCGGCGTTTCTGGCTCGGGCAAATCCGGCTCGGCATCGCGGCTGATCACGCGCCGCTGCTGCCGTTTCCACCGGTAACACTCATGATGCGCCACCTGCATCAACCATTTGGGCAGCGCGCGCGGCTCACGCAGCTTCGGCAGACGCACCAGCAACTCTGCGCATGTCGCTTGGAACACGTCCGCCGCTTCCTGGGAGGGCAAACCGTACTTTACAGGAATCGAATAAATCAACGCTTTGTACTTGTCGATCAGCAGCGACCACGCTTCTTCATTCCCCTGCAGGCACTCCTTCACCAGCCGCGTATCGTTCCACGCGTGCACCGCTCTTTTTTCTGCTGCCACGCGCACCGGGCTCATCGCCGCGCATTCTCCGCCCCGTTTCGCTGGTACAACTGTTCCACGTTCCACAGCACATACGGCTCAAGCACCGCCGGATGAAAATTCCCGATGCTCGTTTTAGCACCTACCAAAACGTCCGGGCTGGCCAGAAAAATCATCGGCTGGCGCTCTGCCAGGATTTCCTGCACGCGGTCATAGAACTTCTTCCGTCGCGCGCCATTTGTGGCCGTCAACTGTTGCTCCATCAAGAGGTCAATCTCCGCCTCCCAATCGGTAGCCGGATGCTTTTGCGAGGGATGCCAGAGGTGCATGCCGCCGCTCGAAAGCCATACGTTCAAGTCTGAGTTGGGATCGGCGTCAAAGCTCGCGATGCCTAGCACGCACGCATCATATTCCTTTGTTTGCGTGATGCGATCGATCAGCGAGTGAAGCTCCAGCGGCACTACTTGCACGCGCATGCCAAGCTGTTTCAAGTCGTCCTGAATTAACGCCGCCATCTTTCCCCGGTCCGCATTCGACGCGCTTGTAATGATCGAAAACTCAATAGGCTTGCCGTCTCGGTCGACAAGCTGAGACTCTCCATTTTCGGCGTTCGGCAATCGGAAGCCCGCATCCGCCAGCAATTGACGCGCCTTATCGAGTGACCGCGCAGGATGTGCAATGCCCGCATCCGCCCATCGCGGATTTCCTGGCGTGACCGGTCCCCAAAGGGGCACGCCGCGCCCTTGATAAACCAGCCGCACGATCGCTTCTCGATCTATCGCCAAGGACACCGCCTGCCGGAATTTCTCAGAGCGAAACCAGTTCTGCTTGCGTGCCACGTCCGCCGGTGTCTTCTCTCCTAGCTCGTTCAAATTAAAAAATAGGAAGTTATACTCCAGCCCCGGCCCGGCATCCGCCATCCTGTAATCGCGCGACTGCCGCGACAACACGGAAAAATTCTCCGCGCCCAACCGGCTGATTATGTCCGTCTCGCCGGACTGGAATCGAACCACCTGCGCGTCGGCGCTCGGCACAAACAGAAACACAATCTCGTCTAAATAGGGCAGTCGACTCCCTTGCTCGTCCGCCTTCCAATAGTAGGGATTCCGCTCCAAAACCAGCCGCTGCCCCGCAACATACTCCTTCAAGCGAAAGGCCCCGAGCCCTGCCCACTGATTCGCTGGCGTCCCCAGCCCACCGGCCTGCACTAGTTTCCCTTCCTTGTACGCCCTTTCGAGCAAATGTCGCGGAAGGATCGGCAGTCCGTCAAATAGTCGCTCGGCCACGCCGTACGGCCTGGCCAACGTAAACGCCACGGTCTGCGCATCGACCTTCCGCACCGCTATTGGCTTCCCTCCCACAACCAGGAAATCCCGCTGTATCGCGCGAACCGTTTCGTCAAGGTATACCCGAAATGTAAAAAGCACATCTTCAACGTCCATCGGCTGCCCGTCCGAAAATTTCAGCCCCCGCCGCAACGTCAGCGTGTATTGCAAGCCATCCGCGGACACCTTCCATGATTTCGCCAATGCCGGCTCTGTCAGCTGCGTCGCTCGATTGATATGCACCAGGTCCGCCTGCATCGCGCCGATGACCTCGCGCGAAGTCGTGTCCGGCGCAGTCAGCGGATTCAGAGTCTTCGGCTCTGAGCGCAGCGCAATCACAATGCGCCCGCCTGGCCGCCCGATCTCTCCCGCAACGCGCAGCAGTTCTTCCTTCGCATCGGCATGCGTTGGAAACGATCCCGCCGCCTGGATGGCGAGGGCGCAGGCCGAAATCGCCGCAAGCAGCGTGCCCATATGCCCTAATCTAGCTCTTCGCTCGCTCACTTCAGACCCCGGTGCACACCTCATTCTATCTTGGAAGTTCCGTAGCTCCCCTGCAATAAACTCGCAAGCACCAGGTATCCTAGAAAGAACGGCACCATGGCCAGCGCCGGCAAGTACATCCACCAATACGAGACCAGGACGTTGTAGTGCTGCAAGCTGGCCAGCATGTTCCCCCAAGTCGGCACCGGCTCCGGCACGCCCAACCCCAAAAACGACAGGGTCATCTCCGCGAGCACAAACTGCGGCACCAAAATCGCCGCCTGCGTCAGCACAGCGCTCGCTGTCTCCGGTAAAATGTGCTTGCGCAATAAGTAACTGTCCGACGCGCCAAATCCCCGCGCCGCCCGGACAAAATCGCGCTCCTTCGCGCTCAGCACAATTCCCCGCACGATTCGCGCCGGACGCGCCCACCCCACCGCTCCGATCACCATCACTACCAGCAGAAACGCTTGTAGTGGAGGCACCGTCAGCGGCAAAAACGCGCGCAAGGCGAATAGCAAATAAATCCAGGGCAGCGCCAAAAACAGTTCCGCCATTCTCATCAACACTTCGTCTTTCCACCCACCCCAAAATCCCGCCAGCGCCCCGATGCATAATCCAATCGACAGCGTCAGCCCTGCTCCAATCAAGCCCGCAAGCAACGACACTTGTCCGCCGAACAAGACCCGTGACAGCAAGTCGCGCCCATATGCGTCGCTGCCAAGCAAATACATGGGCACGCCGCCGCCACCGAACAGATGCATTCGCAATGGAAACACACCGAGCACGTGATAGGGCGCGCCGCTGACAAAGAACTTCACGGGAATGGCTCTCGCCCTATTCTCTTCGTACTCTTCGAAGCTGCCCGCCCGCAATGCCTGCGCGTAGAAAAACGGCCGCGGATGAATCTGGCCCTGCGTATCCACAAAATGGAGCCGCATCGGCGGCGCGTAAGGATGCTCGCGGTCCTGCGCCACGGGGTCATACGGCGCAAAAAATCCCGCGCAGGCCACGCCTAAATGAAGCGCCCCGAGCACCGCCACGCAAAACAGCAATCGCGAGCGTGCGCTCATCGTCTCGGTGCCTCAGCTCTAATTCGCGGGTCAGCCCAGTACAACAGCAAGTCCGCCACGAGATTTCCCGCCACCAGGAATAAGGTGGACAGCAGCACGCCCCCAATCACCACATACAAGTCCCGCGCCAAAATCGCCTCCAGCAAAAAAGGACCAAGCCCCGGCCAGCTCATCACCACTTCCACCAGCAGCGACCCGCTCAGCAGCGTGCCGACAGTGAACCCAAAAAGCACGATCAACGGATGCGCGGTCGCGGGCAGCGCATAGCGGTAAAGCAATCGCCAACGCGAAATTCCCTGCGCCTCGGCCGCTCGCAAAAACGGCGCTTCCAGCGCCTCCGCCACCGCCGCGCGCACGTGCCGCAGCAAAACAGGCAACGCCGAGGCGACGAGCACCGCCACCGGCAGCACCATGTGCCAGGCAACATCGCGAACTCTGCGCGCCGCGGAGAACCCATCGGACCCCACGGAAACCATACCGCCCGTCGGCAGCCATCCGCTCCGCACCGCCAACAGGAGCAGCCCGAGCGCCAGCGCCAAATCCGGAATAATCAGCAACACCGCTGTCGCCCAACTGAGTGCGACGTCCGCCGGTTGTCCAAGCTTCTCCGCGCTCCATACACCAAGCGGCAGCACCAGCATCCACACCAGGAGCGTTGCCGTCCCCGTAAGCAGCAGCGTGTTTCGCGCCCGCGGCCAAAGCAGCGGCCCCACCGCCGTGTTATACGCAAACGAAAGTCCTAAATCTCCGTGGAGCACGGCGCCCGCCCACCGCACGTAGCGCACCGGCATTGGCCGGTCCAGTTGATAGTCGGCTCGCAGCGCGCTCAACTGTTCCGCGGAAATCTGCGGATTCAATCGCATGTCGTCAAGATAATTTCCGGGAGCGAATGTGCTAAAGAAAAATGCCAGGACGGAAACACCAAACAGCACAAACGCTGCGTGCGCAAGTCTTCGCAGAAGAAAGCGCGTCATCGCTCTTGCACCGCTCACATCGCCTCCGGGTCAACGGGTGACGCGGCCACCAAGCTCTGCGTCTCTGAACGGCGTGGATCCCGCAGAATCTTCTCCGTTGCCCCTTGCTCCACGATCTTCCCTTCGCTCATCACGGCAATCTCATCAGCCAGATGCGCCGCCATTCTCAAATCGTGCGTGATGAATAGATACGCCAGCCCATACGCTCGCTGCATTTCCACGAGCAGGTTTGCGATCTGCGCCTGAATCGAACAATCGAGCGCGGACAACACTTCGTCGAGAATGAGCAGCTTCGGCTCAAGAATCAGCGCGCGTGCAATCGCCACCCGCTGCCGCTGCCCGCCGCTCAAACCCTGCGCTTTCCGCTCCAAATACTCCGCGGCAAGCCCCACTCGTTCCAACGCCTGCGCAGCCCGTGCATGGCCTTCGCGCTCAGAAATTCGACTCTGCACGAGTAGAGGCTCCGCGACAATTTCCCCCACCGTCCACCGCGGGTTCAGCGAATTCGCTGGGTCCTGAAATACCAACTGCAACCGCGGCCGCACCGCGCGCAGCTCTTTTTCCTCCAACGCGGCCAGATCTCGCCCTTCAAACCAAATCCGCCCCGAAGTAACCCGCTCCAAGCCCGCCAGGCACAGCGCCAAGCTGCTCTTTCCCGAGCCCGACTCTCCCACCAACGCCAGCGTGGTCCCCGGCAAAATCGAGAACGAAACCGAATCGACCGCCGTGAACGCCTTCACGCGCCTCCCGAGCCCCCGGCCCGCCTGCCGCTTTACCAAATTTTCGACTCGGATTACTGGCTCCATGTCGCGTCCGGCGCCTCAGGCGGGAAACTTCAAGCAGGCAACTTCATGACGATTGCCCAGCCTTGCCGCCGCCGGCTCGTGAATTTGGCACACCTCCATCCGCACTTCGCAACGCGGCTCAAAAACGCATCCGCGCGAAAGCACCGCCAAGCTCGGCGCCGCTCCGCCAATCACCGGCAACAGGGCATTGCGCCGCACAGCTCCTCCGCCATCGAACCGCGGCACGCATCTCAGCAGCGCCTGGGTATAAGGATGCTGCGGCGAGGAGAGCACCGCGTGGGTCGGCCCCAGCTCCGCAATCTTGCCGGCGTACAACACGAGCACACGGTCGGCGAATCCAGCGAGCAGCCCCGGATTGTGCGTGATGAAAATAAAGGCAATCCCCAGCTGGTCGCGCAGCGACCGGAACAGGGTCAGAATCTCCCGCTGCGTTTTCGCATCCAACGACGCGGTCGGTTCGTCCGCAACCACGACCACCGGCTCGCAAGCGATGGCTTGCGCGATTAGCGCGCGCTGCTGCTGCCCTCCGCTCAACTCATGAGCGTAGGAGGAAAAAATGCGCTCGACATCGCCTGAGAACACCTTCGCCAGAATCTCTCGCGCCCGGGCACTGCGCTCTCGTTTGCTCAGCGTTCCATGCGCCCGCAAAACTTCGCCAATCTGCGCCCCGATCTGAATCGTGGGATGCAGCGCTAGAGACGGCTCCTGAAAAACAATCGACACGCCTCTCCCACGCACTTGGCGAAGCCGCACCGCATCCATTCGAACGACGTCGGCCCCTTCCAGCAAAATCTCTCCGCCCGTGATGCGCCCATTCCCCGGCAGCAAGCGCAGCAAACTCGCTGCCAGTGTGCTCTTCCCCGACCCCGACTCACCCAGCACCGCCAAAATCTCGCCCGCCCCAACCGCAAAACTCACGCCATTCAACGCGCGCCACACTCCGCCGTCCCGCTGGCTATACGCAACGTGAAGATCCCGCACCTCGAGAATCTCCCTCGAATCCCCCTTTTCCTCCCGGGTAAACATTCATGCATGTTGAGCCACCGTCCGTCCGCAGACAAGCCAAACGTGCCAACGCAACATACGAAAGGTAAGTACGCGCCATCGCCAACGCATGTGACTGGCAGTTAAATTCTAGTTAGCATTTTGGGAAGCCGCTGAGCGTCGGTCCAGCTAATGAAGGAGCCGCATTCGCTTCCTGCGGGGATGGGCATGGAGCCGTTCGCCCGACAAAAAGACGGAGCGGAGTTTCCTGTGGAAATCAGTCTGGGCTCCCAGAAGGCGCATCGGCGGCGTTCAGTGCGCGCAGTCACGGGATTACGCCGAGACCAAGATGCCGAATGGTACTGCTCTCGCGTAGCTTTGGCGACAGCGCAGCAATCTGCCGCTGGTGTGTTGCGATGGTTGGCCAAATTTCCCCGGGAATGCGCAGGAACACGTCTACGACTTTTGGATCAAATTGAGTTCCGGAGCATTGGCTGATCGTTTCGCGGGCGGACTCGAACGAAGAAGCACGCCGGTACGGCCTGTCGGATGTGATGGCATCAAGAGTATCGGCAACAGCGAAGATTCGCGCGCCGAGAAGAATCTCTTCTCCCTTGAGGCCGCGCGGATAGCCACCGCCGCCGTATTGCTCGTGGTGCATGAGAAGGATTTCGGCGGCATCTGCAAGAAAGGGGATATCCTTGACGACTTCGAACCCGACCTGCACATGCTGCTGCATAAGTTTCCGCTCGTCCACGGTGAGCGGTCCTGGCTTGAGTAGAATGCCGTCGGGGATTCCGAGCTTTCCGATATCGTGCAGATAAGCTCCTCTGGCAAGACTTTCCAGCCGTTTGTCCGACCAGCACATCGCTCTGGCAATCTCAAGCGAGTAACGGCAGACCCGCTGCGAATGTCCTGCCGTTTCATTGTCGCGGAGATCGATTGCCGCACCAAGTGCTTGCAGTGTGTCTTCATAACTGCGCTCGATCTGCTGGAGGGCGCCTTGCAGTTGCCCGGTGCGTTGCGCGACCATTTCTTCAAGGTGTTGACGGTAGTTTTCGACTTGTCGTTCGAGTTGCCGCTTGTGCAGTGCGCTCTCGAGGCTTGCCAAGACGGCGCCTTCTTGGAGAGGTTTAACGAGATAGTCGTCCGCACCGCACCGCATCGCTCGCACACCCACGTCGACATCATCCACACCGGTGGTGACCAAAAACGCCATATGAGGATGGAGGCGGCGTACTTCGGTGAGCAGCTCCATACCACTGACGCCAGGCATGTGGAGGTCGGAAATGACCGCATCGAATTGCTGGCGTTGCAAAGTCGCCAAAGCTTCTTGGCCACTGCTGGCAGTGGTGCATTGGAAAGCGGGCGGGCCCAGGATGAGGGAGAGAAGCTTGCAAGCAGCAGATTCATCGTCAACGGCAAGAACGCGCACAGCAGGTTGGCAATTTGGTGGAACCTTGTCGAGAATGCCTTCCGTTTCCGCGGTAAAAACTTGGTCAGCTTTCGTCATAGCAACGTCTAGCGCACTCTTTACTGAAGTACCCAGGGACCGGTCTTCTCGATGAAGCGGCATCCATAGTGCCAAAGCGATGCACCTTTCGAGCTCGAATGAACGATTTTGGCCTTGCCGACGTATTCGTCCGCATGACTCGAGAGATAGACGTCCAGAATAGAATCAGAGGAAAACTTCGCAGTGCAGCGACATAGAAAGCCGCTCAGACTCACGTTCTCAGTTGTTGCGATTTCTTCGAACTTCTTTCCCTGGGCGCCCGCACCTCTCAGCTTTAGGGCGACACATAACCGTACGCGCACTTCGCTTCGCGGGATATGCCGGCCTTTGCTGGCAACTTGCTGGAGACATGCGCGTAGCGCATCGAAATCGATCGGCTTCTCGAAATAACCTGCCGCACCGAGTTGCTTGCAATGCTCCTTCGTTTGTCCGCCTGCTTCACCGCTCACGATAATTACAGGAATCATTTGAGTGCGGCTGAAGGACGTAAACGTCTGAAGCAGCTCATAGCCGGAGTACTTCGGCATTCGCAGATCCAGCAGTATGGCGTCGGGTTTGTGTTCGAGAGCGAGAGCTAAACCCAGATCCGGCTCCCCTGAATCAATGATTTCGTGTGTGGCGTCCAGCTCAAGATGCATTAGGCGTCGCAGCGCCTCATCATCGTCCACGACCAAAACTTTTCCCATCGCCTGTTCCCTTCTATTCACTGAACCGGAGGTCGCATCCGATACGCTCGGCTACTTTGCTTGGGCCGGATGCTTGCTTTTTTCCGCCATCGAGCACGTCGCGGACCTTCCGGATAAGAACTTCTTCCGTGAATGGCTTGTGCAAGAAGTGGGTTCCGGGCTCCAGGACTCCATGCCCTGCGATAAAGCTGTCGGTATAGCCCGACATATAGAGCACCTTGATTCCTGGCTGGCGCGGTGATAATTGTTCCGCGAGAACCCGGCCGTTCATACCCGGCATTACGACATCGGTTAAGAGGAGATCAAGACTGCGTCCGCAGCCTGCCGCGACTTCCAAAGCTTCCTCGCCACTCCCCGCCGACAAGACGCGGAACCCACTTGCTTCAAGAAAGGTCTGTGCCAGCTTTCTCAACGGTTCGGCATCTTCAACCAGAAGAATGCTTTCTGAACCACCCAGTTTTTCTCCCAAATCAAATTTCTGTTCCTCCACCGCCGGCTGACCCGCATGTCGCGGAAGATAAATTTGAAAGGACGCGCCCTTTCCTGGCACGCTGTCCACCCAAATATATCCATCGCTCTGTTTCACGATGCCGTACACCGTCGCAAGTCCGAGTCCGGTGCCCTGGCCCCGTTCTTTCGTGGTGAAGAATGGCTCAAAGATATGTGTGAGCGTCGCCGCGTCCATTCCCGTTCCCGTGTCGGTCACGGCTAGAAGTACGTAATCTCCGATTTTGGAACCTGAGTGGTTCCGCGTGTACGTCTGGTCAAGCTCCACGTTAGTGGTTTGAATTTTGAGTTTCCCTCCCATGGGCATTGCGTCACGGGCGTTGACAGCGAGATTCATTATGATCTGTTCGATCTGGCTCTGATCCGCTTTCACGCTGCCAAGCTCAGGATCTAGCTCGAGCGAAACCTGAATGTCCTCACCCAGCAGCCGTGGAAGCATTCCTTGCATATCGGAGGCCAGTGTGTTGAGGTCGAGAATGGCAGGCGTTAAGACCTGCTGCCGACTGAAGGCTAGCAACTGCTTGGTCAAAGAGGCGGCTCTCTCTCCGGCCTTTTCGATTTCCAGGGCATGCTCGCACAGAGCATTGCCCGCGCCAAGTGCTCTCTTCAACACTCTACTGTAGCCGATAATTACACCGAGGAGATTGTTGAAGTCGTGCGCGATCCCCCCCGAGAGCCGTCCAATTGCTTCCATCTTTTGTGCCATTCTCAGTTGTCGTTCAAGCA
>Ga0209648_10003224_pt1 | contig 13687 bp, 17 predicted proteins | sample GraSoi2013_115cm_FD_185830 | JGI IMG/M metagenome (GOLD analysis project Ga0209648, IMG submission 185830) | Grasslands soil microbial communities from the Angelo Coastal Reserve, California, USA - Sample 9_17_2013_115cm (SPAdes) (version 2) | ecosystem: Environmental > Terrestrial > Soil >...
GACGGCAGTCGCAGCCGTCACACTCCGATTGGGCAGGGCTACAAATTGGATTTCGGCGTAAAGCGCCGCGAATTCTGCTTGCAGAAGGCGGTGACCGTAGTTAGCACCCAAGCTTACATCCGCTGAAATTTGCGTCGAACCCGCCGCCGGGCTGCGAAGCGTCCGCGACTGAGCGGCGATACCGCCCAGCGAGAAAGTTATGTCATTGCTTTGGGCCAAAGCCTGGACCGGAAACGTAGGCGCCAGCAGCGCCAGAGCGAGGAAGGCGAGCAATCGCAGGCTAAGCTCGAGTCTAGCCAAGTTTCGCCCATTTCGTGATTGCGTTTGGCGGCAGCAGACGTGCTGTCGTGTGTAGAGTCTCGTTTAAATCCGGAGCCAACCCCCGTGCGAGCTGCAGCAACTCCTTTTGATTCAGATCCGAGACAACGAAAGCGAAGTATTGCCCAGACTCAAAGCCCGCGATTTCCATCCCGCTGAGGTGGTCCTGGTAAATACCAAGGCCGTCTGAGTCCGCACTGGGGAGGAGTTTGTCTCTGGGAAGGGCTGCGCCGTTTCGCTCGGTGAGAATTACCGAAAGGATGGTTCCGTGCCCTCGCGTGATGAAGTGGACATACTTGCGGTCGCTTCCTGGTATCGAACAGATATGCCCTTCGAGAAGCTCAAAACCTGGAAGCCGCTGCTGCACAACTTGCAGCAGCGGGGCATATCGAGCGCCAAGCTTTTCGCGGATCTCATCCGGCGGATTGGCGACCTCTGGATAGTTGTGGCCTTGAACCGCGCAAACAATGTGGTCACTTACTCCAAGCTTGAGGATGCTCGCGATTAACTGCTCTCCACGGCGCAGATTCAACCATTCCGCTGCGAATACACCAAAAAGAACCACTGCCGCCGCTGCGAAGCCAAGAGCCCAGCGCTTCACGGCGACACGAGAGAGAGAACGACGCTGAGCGTCACGCAACGTTCGCAGGATATTTGCACGCATGGATTCAGGCATCGGTCGGTTGGCAACAGCGCGTTGCAATACATCACGGACGCGCATCCGCGACTCCAAATCGCGCGAGCAGGCTTCACAACTCTCCAGATGACGTACCACCTCACTGGCAGTTTCCACCAATAGCTCATTGCTAAGATAGGAATCAAGCTGCTGACGTATTCGTTCGCACCGTTTCGAGTCAAAACTCAAGGTGTTCATGCCGTTTCCGCCGCACCAGCCTGCTTCGTGCGCGGGCTGATACCATACGAGCGGGCTACTTCCGCTAACTCTTGCCGTAGCAGCTTTCTTCCTCGACTCAATCTCGACATAACCGTTCCCACCGGGATTCTCAACGTTTCCGCAATCTCCTTGTAAGAGAACTCCTCGACATCCGCTAGTAGCACGATTTCGCGGAATTCTACGGCAATCTTCTCCAATGCATTCAACACGTCCTCATCGCGTATTTCTTGAGGGACAACTGGCTCGGCCGCAAGCTCGTCTTGACCCTCCGGACCGTCGATTGTGGTCACTCGCGATGCCTTTACCAGCCTTCGCCGGACGTGATGGAGGCGATGAAACATTATCTTGAAGAGCCAAGCCCGGCAGTTCGTGCCCAGTTCGAAACGATGAAACGACTTCCACGCCTCCAGATATGTGTCCTGGATCAAGTCCTCAGCCTCATTCCGGTCACGCAGAAGCGACGAGGCGGTACGGTAGAGATCCGTCAGGTGCGGCAGGGCCGCAGCCTCGAAGCTTTCGACTTGAACGTTTGGACGAAAAAACAAACCCTGCTCCGACTAATGTTTTCCGCAGAATGGTGGGAAGCGGCGGTTTGGAATGGCAGTCCCAATCCGCCGCACCCACGTGTTGCGGAGTTCGATCAATTAAGACGTGCGGCGACTCCACACACGATTACCGGGCCAAAACTGCCGTAAGGGGCACCATTCGGTCCGGTGATGTATCCGTCTCGAGCCAATTTCAAAATGCGGAACTCCTCGGTCAGGAGACCGCGATAGCCCTTTTCGATGGCTTCTTCGGTCCACTCATAAACGTTCGCGTCCCAAACTGGGCTGTAATCGGTGGCCGTGGTGGGAATGCCACCGAATGTGTTGTTGGGACGATGTCCGTCCAAGAGAGCGGCGCCCAAACCCTGACGCTGCGGATTTTGGCAACCGCCTTTGGTCTCGCCGTTCGTGGCGATGAAGATCCGCTCTACGGCGCTACGATTGATGTCATCGACTCCGGTTTCGATTCTGCGCAAACGCGGAGCGAAGGTATTCCCCTCAATAGCCGACACAGTGGGATCACTGGACTCAGTGGAGATGTAGAAGACGGGCTTGCCAAAGCTGTATCCGTTGATCAGAGAGAGTGTGACGGTCCGGTTCGCCGGATCAATAGCGATTACCTGATCATGCACGAGGCCGTAGTTGGGATTTCCGTTCGGAAAATTTATGAATGCATCGTCTACAGCAGCGGCGACAACGGGCGCGTCGTAAATGATGCCGTCGACGAGCACCAGTGGGCTATAGTCCTCATCGCCGACCGAGCCAGGCTGCGCGACGCTGGGTGGGAAGGGCTTCTCCTGAGAGCCAGCCACAACCTCGCGGTTCGGACGGAAGTCCACGAGGCCGGAGTCGAAGAGAAACGTCCCGTCGGCGCGGCGCGTGGCGGCGCGAGCGGCATCGCCTGCGTTATGCAGTTTCTTGGAGAAGTTCACGCCAAGGCGCTCCGCTTCTGCTTGATCGCCTGCGTCAAGGATGATGTACCACGCGGGTTTCAGGCCAGACGGTGTGTTCACCGCACCCTTGTAGAGGGGCAGGGTGATCGTTCCTCTGGGGTTGCCAGCGGGAACATTGATTCCTGTCAACTGCTCGATGGGAATGTCGAACTTACCGGATTTCAGGAGCTGGACAGGCCCTGCCAGATCTGGATTCGTGAGCGAGTCGGGCGGCGGAAACTGCGAAATGTCGACTTTCGTTCCGATGGAGGCGAGCGGCGGGATGATGTTGCATCCTGGACCCGGTCCGTTGGCTGCTGGTCCGGGACCGTTACCCGCTCGTGCCACTTCCCCTTCTCCTCGCTCCTCTCTGCCTTGCGCCGAAGCTGTGCTAGTCAGAAGCATTGCCGTTCCCAGTGTCATTGCGGAGACGCACGCCACGGTTTTCCGCAGTAAGCTTCCTCCGTCAGAACGAATCAAATCCATCGAACCCCCTTTTAGTCAAGAATAGAAGTGAAGATGTATGTGGCCACCTCAGCAAGCGATACGTGCAAATTACTGCCGTAACTCGCTTGAGCGAACAGCCATAAGCCTCACAAACTATAAATACCAATCTCCTGTTCATTTATTCCCAGGACGTCTTCGACCGGCACGATGGATCGACGCGGGGCTGATACAACAAAGCGATGACATCAGTCTTGAGGCGCTTGAGGGAGGCCTCGGCGACTCCTTGATGTGCAGTGGGCAGCTTGTCTGCCATTCTCGATCTTGAACCCGAAACTGGTGCCGATGGCGACTATGCGGAAGTTGGCCTGAAACGCGCTTCGAGGCAGTTGGGCGGATTAGTAACCGGAAGTCGGCCTGTAGGGAGTGATTTTTGCTAGGAAGACAACATTCTCCAGAAAGCGAGAAGGCAACGGTTCCCTAGACCGTTGTAGCCCTGAAAGCACATTCCCGTTGGACTCGAACTCCAAACCTCATCTCCTGCGAGTCTCAGCTGCTCGCAAGCGAGTCTCTATCGCCCGCGCTTCATTTTCTCGCTTCTCGCAGAGCTAGCCTCCGCGATTCCCTGTTCTCCCCGATTTACGATTGGGGGATTTCGAGTTTCGGGTAACGAGAATGACGAACAGACACATCTGTGTTAGTATGATTTCCGCATGAGCGGGCTGATTTTTATGGGCGGTTTATGGGCGGTTTTGGCAGGGACAGCTGCTACCGTATGCAATCCAGGCGGCCAGTGCGCTGTATGCGAAACTTGCAACGGCCTTATTTGCAAGGTTTTATGCTAAGTTGTTGATTCCACGGTTGGGGACGTAGTTCAGTTGGTTAGAACGCTGCCCTGTCACCAGGGTCTCATAAACCTCTTATACTTTCATTTTAGCAGCTTGATAATCGGCTTTACCTGCGATTCTGGGGGCCATGTTTGGGAGTCCAGGCAAGACACTCTTCATCGTTCTGATGTTCAACGTTCCAACCCAGCAACACCGCTGATCTGGTCAGACAAAGAAGACCGCTTGCAACTTTTGCAATCGGGCAGGGCCACTTTGAAAATGCCGCTGCACGCATATTTTGGCTCCAAATTCCTGTATAGATTCGCGAGGTTGCCGGCAATGCGGACTGGGCATTTGACCTACGCGGCATCAGACAATTATTGCGTGCCGGAAATTTTCTCGTCCATACGCTAGAAGATGAACCAGGTGTGCGTCCAACTGGACATTGCCGCCGCGCGTAAGCGTTTGGGCCTTACTCAGCAACAAATGGCTCACGCGTTGAATATCACGACGCGTACGCTCCAAAACTGGGAGAAAAAGGTTGGCACTAGCCAATTGTTGCGGAAGACGCGCGACCTTCGCGAACTCTTATCGCTCATGGATGATTATGTTGTTCCAACCGAGGAACAAGATTGGTTAAATACCTCATTGGCGGCTCTTCACAATCGCAAACCGATCGATTTAATTGCCCAGGGTAAGCTGAGAGATCTCATTGTTGAATTTCAAAGGCTGCGTGAGGGGCAACCTCTATGGGCGGGTCATTTTGGGTAGGGTAAGGTACGAGGATATATGTATCGAGCCCGATCAGCGGCGTTTGGTGCGCGGCGTACCACTAGCGGCGCCTTCGGCACCGGCCTGCGTCATTTCCTCCATTGTCACCGGCCGCCGACGCCGGGACTTGATGATGCCGCGTAGAGCCGATGCAGGAAGCTTCGGCAGGAGGACCACGCTGCCATCGGGATGAACGAAAAACTTGACCTGATCCCCCGGCTTCAACCCCAAATGCTCACGAATGGCCTTCGGGATCGTCGCCTGACCCTTGACGGTGATCGCAGACTCCAGGCGCACCCCCATTACGACTAGACAAATGTAATGCCATATCTCAGACCTTGGGTCAAGGAGGAGACTCCCCCCGCGAATGTTAGCTAGGGCGACGTCTCTGGCGTCAGGGATTCAACAGTTCTTGGCTTTCTGCGATGTCGCCCCGCGGGTACATTGCTGCCGAACGGAGCAGCAAACGCTAACATTCATCAAACATTCATCAACAGACCCAAACACCAGCAAACAGAGCAAAGCGGAACCAATAAGAGCGATTATTTATCTTATTGATTCCGCTAGGCATAGTTAGGGTCCATTTGGCTGCGTTGGTTCAGGTTCCGGTTACGAATCGGCTGCTCTACCACTGAGCTACCTCGGCCCTGTCTAATCACAATAACATCCGCTGAAAATTACTGTCAATTCATCCACGAAAATGGCGTTCTTTCAGCGTGAGAACGGGTACATCGCCCACCCGATTCCCACGCCGATCAAAAGAAAGAGGAACAGCGACCACACGATGTATTTTACGCGCTCAATCGGGCGCCGCCGGCTTAGAAAACCAAACGCAACGGAAATCAATAATGCGAAGAGCAGCATGGATTGCAGATGGCTGAGCTTGAATCCCATTCCTGCGTTCATGCTTTGCGCCCTCGTGCTGCTTCATACGCGTGCAATGCTGACAGCAGATTCAGCACCCCCGCGGTGGCGAGGAAGCGTGTACCGTAATCGCCGCCTGCGTGCGAGACGTCGGCGCCGTTCGTTTCGAGTGATCTGGCCACTAGATAAAACGTTCCCGTGCCCAGATCCGCCAAATATCCCAGCGAATCGAATGCATCGTTCCCACTTGAACTAAAAACGTTGCCCCGCATCCCCGCGCCAAGTACCACGAGCATGCCTACGGCCAGAAAACACATCACCGCGCGGCCCCACATCTTCATGAGCGCGTGACCTAGCCCGGGCACCAGCCATCCTGCAACGCCGATGACGTAGGCCATCGTCTCGCGTCTGGAATCCTGCGGCGGAGCCGCCGGTGCTGTCATTTCGTCTGCCATTCCTCTTCCTTCTGTTCCCGGCTTATGCCAGCAACGCCAGAATTTCGTTCTGAATCGCGCCAGTCACGCGAGCCTCGCTATCACCGATATACACATTCACTTCGCTGCGTACGCCGAATTCCGGCAGATAAATTCCTGGCTCAATCGAATTACACGTGTTCGGGATCAGGTGCCTTACGTCATGTGTTTCGAGTCCGTCCATATTCACTCCGTTGCCGTGCACTTTCTCTCCAATGCTGTGCCCGGTGCGGTGGAAGAAATATTTCGCGTAACCCGCTTTTTCAATGACGCCGCGCGCCGCTTTGTCCACCTGCCATCCTTGGAGCGGCTTGCCCGCCGCAACGTGTTTGCGAATCAACGCGGTCGCCGTATCGCGCGCTTCCCGCACGACGTTAAAGACCTTCGCATATTTCTCCGGCACTTTCGCGCCCACATACCCCATCCAGGTAACGTCGTAATAAACGCTACCCGGCATTTTCTTTTTTCCCCAAACATCCATCAAAAGGAGGTCGCCCTCGCGAATCGGCGAGGCGGATTCCGCGGTCGGCCCATAGTGAGGATCGCTGGCGTGGGCATTGACCGCTATGTCAGGCCCTTCCTCGGTCCAAATTCCCGCCGCATCGAATTCCTTCAGTATCCAGTTCTTCAAATCGAATTCCGTCAGAGTTTTTTTCTCGCGCACGCTTTTCGCTGCAAGTTGGAAAGCTTCGCGCACGATCCGGTCGATGGCCACTCCGGCCGAAAGGTGCGATTCAAGCTGCTCGGCGCTCCAGCACGCTTCATATTTCTGAACCAGGTCCGCCGAACTAACTACCTTCGGGCCGGAGCTGCGCACGAGTTCAATCGTCCCTGCATCCACCATCGCCACGTAGGGGATCGCATTTTTCGGCGAATACTGCATCGCCACGCTCTTCGCGCGGCCAAATATCTTTTTCAGGTTCTTTCGCAGTTCATCCTGCGCGGAGTAATACAGCGTCACCCCAGGCAACACCGCCAGAGACTGCGTTTCAATCTTATGCACCAGCTTCTTTGGCGTCCCTTTCGCCGGAATGAAATAGAACCACCTCCGCGTCCTCATTCCATCCGGCAGATTCAGGATATGCTGCGCGATGGGATCGCGTCCGCGAAAATCATAAAAAAGCCAGCCATCAAGTTTGGCGGCCCGCAAATCACTCTGGATTCCTTGAATATCTGCGCTCATTCTGGAATCAGCTCCATCGCCCGGGCAAGATTCAACTGTCAAGCCTCAAGCGTCTTGCACCAACAGCGCCAAGATCTGCTGCCGGGTCACACCTCGGATTTCAATGCGTTTCGTGCGGCTTCTTTCGCCGCTCAGAATTCTAACAGCCGACCTGGGTGTTTTCAAAAGTTGCGCCAGGAAATCCACGAGCGCCTCGTTCGCGCGGTCCTCAACAGCCGGTGCTTGCAGCCGCACCTTCAATGCCCCGCCCATTTCACCGGCAACCTCATCCTTGCTCGCTCGCGGCTGTACTCTTACCGAAAGGGTGACAGCGCCTTCCCGCTCTTGGACCTCCAACATCAGCCTCCTAACAATTCCCTATTTTGCTTCGCGTGCCAAAGATCGCCGTCCCGACGCGCACTTCCGTCGCGCCTTCTTCAATCGCCATCTCAAAATCATGCGACATCCCCATCGATAGGACAGGCAGCGCGAAGCCAAGTTTCTTCCCCACATCCTCGCGTAATTCTCTCAACCGCCTGAAGTACGGCCGCACTTGTTCGGCCTGTTCCAGGAACGGCGGGATGCACATCAACCCCGCAAATTCCAATTGAGGCAGATCGACAATTCTTTCGGCCAATGCCGAAAGTCCCCTGATTTCCACACCACTCTTCGTTTCCTCTGGCGCCACTCGCACTTCGATCAGCACCCGTAATTTTTCCGCGATACCGGCCTCAGCCCGCGCATGGTCCAACCGCTGCGCAATCGCAAAATCATCGATGGAGTCGATGCTGTGAAAAAGCCTCGCGGCCCGCGCCGCCTTATTGCTTTGCAAATGACCGATCAGGTGCCAAGTCGCTCCCAATCCTTCCGTTCCTGCGCGCTTCCCTTCCCACTCCTGGACGCGGTTCTCGCCAAAGTGCCCAATTCCCGCTTCATACGCTTCGCGGATGGCGCTCGCCGGATGCGTCTTCGACACCGCGATCAGGGTGATCTCTTCCGCTTTCCGCCCCGCGCGCGCCGCTGCCCGATTCATTCTCTCTTGAATTCGCAGCAAATTTTCCCGCACCGATGTTTGTGCCATGTTCGATTCGAATCCTAGCACGCGCGGCATTGCAGCGCAGAGTCTCTGCGGTTAGACTGGCCTTCGGCCGCAATTCGCTCCGCGGTCACGATAAAAAATGACCGCTCCCGGAAAACTCATCGCCATCGAAGGCATCGATGGCAGTGGCAAGCGCACGCAAGTCGAACTCCTGACCCTCACCCTCAAATCTCGCGGACACTCCGTCTATTCCACCGGCTTTCCTCAATATGATTCCTGGTTCGGCAAAATGGTCGGCAAATTCCTGAATGGCGATCTCGGCTCGCTCGAAAACGTTGACCCGCACTTCACCGCCCTGCTCTACGCCGGCGACCGCTTCGAAGCCAAGCCTAAACTCGGGGCCGCCCTAAACAACGGCCAAATTGTTCTTGTGGACCGTTACATCGCTTCCAACCTGGCGCACCAGACCGCTCGCGTCCCCCCGGAGAAGCGCTCCGAATTCCTGGAATGGATGGAGCATCTCGAATACGGCATCTACGGCCTTCCCCGCGAGAGCCTCATCCTCTACCTTCGCGTGCCTCCGCGAGAAGCGCAGCGGCTGGTCGAACGCAAATCGGCGCGCAGCTACACTTCCGCAACAAAAGATTTGCTCGAGGCCAGTCTTCATCACCTCGAAGATGCTGCCGAAATGTACGATTCGCTTTCTCGCAGCGTCCCATGGGCGACCATTCAGTGTTTCGATGCCACGCTCAACGTCATTCGCGAGCCTGAAGAGATTGCCATGGACGTTCTCGCCGCTGTCGAGGGAGTCCTTTCGTCGGCTTCCGCGGGTGAGGAGCGCTAGCGCCGTTCCAACTTTTTTCGCCAAGTAGCTGGGGGCTTCGATGAATTACTCCTATGTTTTACTGAGCGAGAAGGATAGAAAATTCTACATCGGTAGCACTGGGGATTTGCGACAGCGCGTGCGGGAGCACCACCAGGGCCGAGTGCGCTCGACTGCCTATCGGCGCCCTCTGCGGTTGATCTATTATGAAAGGTGCTTGAACGAGCAGGATGCGCGTCGACGCGAACATTACTTGAAGTCGGGGAGGGGAGGGCGCTACCTCAAGCAACGTATGGCTTCCTGGCTCTCCGAAATTCGCAGCAATAAGTTGGAACGGCGCTAGCGCATGGGTCTTTCCGAATTTCTTGGCAACGAACGCATTGTCACGGCGCTCCGCGGCGCGCTCCGCAGCAAACGTGTTCCCCATGCATTGCTCTTCACGGGGCCGCGGGGCGTCGGCAAATTCACTCTCGCGCGCATGTTCGCGCAGGCCGCGAATTGCGAGCGCCTCGCGGACGACTTCTGCGGCGAGTGCGCCACTTGTCAGCGCGTTTCCCAACTCGCCGATCCCCAAAGGCTTCTCGAACAGGGACTCGTTGAGCGTGGTGAGGGTGCCGACGCCGCTACGGTCGAGCGCGTGCCACTCATCCTGCAGTCACACCCTGACGTGTGGGCGCTCGTGCCCGATCCTGTCCGTCTGAAGAGCCCGGTAGCGCGTCCCATGTTGCGTGTGGGCCAGTTGCGCGCCGTCCAGCGAGCCGCCTATTTTCAGCCGATGGGCCGGCGCCGCGTCTTTATCCTGGATGGTGCGGAGACCATGCGTTGGGACGTCGCCAACGTCTTCCTGAAAATTCTCGAGGAACCTCCCGGCTCGGCGACGCTCATCCTCACCGCGCCCTCACCTTATGCTCTTCTGCCCACCATCGTGTCGCGCTGCCTGCAATTCCATTTCGCGCCGCTGTCGCATGCGGCTGTGGAAAAAATCCTGAAGGAAAAAACCGATCGCAAACCCGCGGAAATCAAACTTGCCGCGCTGCTTGCGGAGGGCAGCCCGGGCCTGGCCATGGAAATGGATGTCCACGCAGCCACCCAGCGCCGCAGAAGCGCGCTCCGCATCCTCGAACGCGCCTCGCAAGGTCAGGGTTTCGCGCAGCTATTCTCAGATACCTCGGCTCTCGCCAAGGACCGCGATTCCTCCTTCGAGGATCAGCTCGGCGTGTTCTACGGCCTGCTCACCGATCTCCTTGAACTTACGTCGAACGTGAAAGAGCCGGTCTTGCGCAATGCTCCGCTCGCGAAAGAATTGGAATCGCTCGCCAAACTCGTGGATTCTGCGTGGGTTCTCCGCGCCATCGCGGGCTTTGACGAACTTTACGCAGGAGCGCGCCGCAACCTGAATCGCCAACTCGGCCTCGACGCCCTGGCCGCATCTCTTGCGCCCGCACTTCCGCGCTTCGCCGCTGATCAGCGCTGACATTTATTCCCCTTTGCGTGATTAAATCGCTAGACTGTAACCCACCGGCTTCCGCTCGCATCATAGTGAACAGATATTCCATCCTGTAGGTTAGAAGGAGCTGTCATGGTGAACCGCCGCATGTTTCGTCCGGGCTTTCCGGATATCAAGGAGCCGAGCGCGCCTCGCCCTCAGCACAACGGTCCGATTCCCAGCAAAAAGCCCGCACCGCCCGAAACGACCCACGCCGAGAACTTCTACTGGGTCAAGCAGATGCAGTCGCATACGCCGATGGCCGTCGTTCTCGAGGATGGTGAACTACTTCGCGGCACGGTCGAATGGTACGACCGCGATTGCATCAAGCTCACCCGCAACGGCAGCCCCAACCTGCTCATCTTCAAGCGTGTGATCAAGTATGTCTATAAGGATGGAGAAGAATCCGCTCAGGGAGGCGACGAGTAAGCCCTCTACTTGTAAAGTGAGTGTCCGGCGGTCGCTCCGAAGGTCAGCAGTGCCTTTGCAGCCAGCGACCCGTTCTCGTTGAATATTTCGCACTCGGTCACAATAAAATTTCTGCCGGCGCGCAATACTCTTGCGTCCGCTTTGATGCGCCCGCCTGGCACCGGTTCTAGGTAATTAATCTTCAGCTCCACGGTAGCGATCTCCGTGCCTTTGGGTGTCGCCGTATAAGCCGCAATCGCCGCGGTGGTATCCGCCAGCGCGGCCAAAATTCCTCCGTGCACTACACCGTGAATCTGCTTGTGGTTGGGCCTCACATCCAGCCGGAAAATGGCCCGTCCCGCGTGCACGCTCTCCACGTCGAATCCCAGAAGCTTCGTCGACCGGCTTTCTTTCATTCGTCGCCGCACGAGTTCCGTGACCCGTTTCTCCTCTTTCGTCATTTTCTTGGTCATCGTGTTCTTTCGCACCATCAATAAGCGGTCAACCCGCCATCCAACGGAATCGCCGCCCCCGTGAGCCACGACGATTCCTCGGAAGCCAGGAACACCGCCATTTCCGCCACATCCAAGGGCTGCCCGAACCGCCCCAAAGGGATCAAAGCCAACCGCCCCTTGCGCCGCGCCTTCCCCTGCTCGCTGGCGTCGAAGAGTCCTTTCACCAATTCCGTCTCCACGATCGAAGGGCAAATGCAATTTACGCGTATGTTCTCATGCCCGTGATCGATAGCCATGGCCTTCGTCAGCATCGTCACGCCGCCTTTCGACGCGCAGTACGCCGCGCGATCCCTCATCGCCACAAGTCCAAGCACTGAGCCAATATTCACGATGGCTCCCCCGCCGCATTTTCGAAATTCAGGCAGCACCGCCCTCGACATCAGAAACGGGCCTTTTACATTAACCGCCATTACCCGGTCCCACTCTTCTTCGTTGATCCCCTCCACTGTGGATACATGCAGCGTGCCCGCATTATTCACCAGCACGTTCAGCCTTCCGAATCGCTCCACCGTTCCTTTCACCGCGCGTTCCACGTCTTTGGCACGGCTAACGTCGCACTCCATCGCCAACCCGGCGCCGCCCTCCTTCTGGACTTCGCCAATCACCTCACGCAGCTTTTCCAGCCTTCTTCCCGCCACCGTCACGCTCGCGCCTTCCCGCGCAAACGCCACTGCGATCGCTCGCCCGATCCCCGTACCGCCGCCGGTGATCAGCGCCACCTTGCCTGAAAGCCGTGTCACGGAATTCCTTGTCCCCGCGTCTAATGGGATGCCGCGGCACCGCGTCACCGCGCGGTGTGGGTGGGCGCGACTCTAGCATCCAGCTTCCTGTCCCGCAAGCCGTTGCATCAAACACTGTGGCGACCAGGCGGAATTTACCCCACCGGACCGGTAGTCCGGCCTGTAGTGGCGGGTCTTTAGACCCGCGCTTTTCTGACTTGTATCTGCAAAGCTGCCGGAATCGAATCCGTTGTATCGTAGCGGCTCTTATTGACGCGACGGAGACACGACAAAAATCTTATGCGCATCGGCATCACCTGTTATCCCACCTACGGTGGCTCCGGCGTCGTCGCCACCGAACTCGGCATGGAACTCGCCGCGCGTGGCCATGAAATTCATTTCATCAGCTACGCTCCGCCCATCCGCATGAACCCCAACGACCCGCACATTCATTTCCACGAAGTGGAAGTAGTCTCCTACCCGCTCTTCGACCATCCGCCCTACACCCTGGCGCTCGCCACGAAAATGCTCGAAGTATTCGAATCCGAATCGCTCGACCTCCTCCACGTCCACTACGCCATTCCCCATTCCGTCAGCGCCATGCTCGCCCGCTCCATGGCCGCCCCGCGCCGCCTCCCGTTCGTCACCACCCTCCACGGTACGGACATCACACTGGTTGGCAGCAACCGCAGCTATCTCCCCATCACGCGCTTTTCCATCGAGCAGAGCGACGGCGTCACCGCCATCTCCCGCTATCTCCTCAATCAAACCATCAAAGAGTTCGACATCAAGCGCCCCATCGAAGTCATTCCCAATTTCGTGAACTGCGATCTCTATAGCCGCTCCTCCGATAAAGGTCTCGCCGCCCATTGGGCTCCCGACGGCGAGCCCATCCTCATGCACCTCTCGAATTTCCGCCCCGTCAAGCGCCTCACCGACGCCGTCGAAATTTTCTCGATTGTCCGTGCCAAAATGCCCGCCAAGCTCGTCCTCATCGGCGATGGCCCGGACCGCGGCGCCGCTGAATACCTAGTCCGCAAGAAAAAACTTCAGAAGGACGTTTTCTTCCTCGGCAAACAGGACACCGTCTACGAAAAGCTCGCCGCTGCCGATCTATTCCTTCTCCCTTCCCAGCTCGAATCCTTCGGCCTCGCCGCCCTCGAAGCCATGGCCTGCGAAGTTCCCGTCATCGCCACCAATGTCGGCGGCGTCCCTGAAGTCGTCGAGCATGGTGTGGATGGATTTTTGGTGCAACCAGGTGATGTGAAGGAAGCCGCCCGCTACGCCATTGAAATCTTGTCCCGCGCCGACCGTGGCCGCGAAATGGGCAAAACCGCTCGCATCCATGCCAAGAAAAACTTCTGCGCCAACGACGTCATCCCCGCCTACGAATCCTATTACAAGCGCGTCCTCGACGAATCCTGAACGCCGACCGGTAGTGCCGCTGTAGCGCCCGGCCAGGCCTG
>Ga0209648_10003225_pt1 | contig 13682 bp, 13 predicted proteins | sample GraSoi2013_115cm_FD_185830 | JGI IMG/M metagenome (GOLD analysis project Ga0209648, IMG submission 185830) | Grasslands soil microbial communities from the Angelo Coastal Reserve, California, USA - Sample 9_17_2013_115cm (SPAdes) (version 2) | ecosystem: Environmental > Terrestrial > Soil >...
GCATTGCGCCATCCAAAGGGGTAGGGTAAAGTGACCGCCAGACCATGAACTACGGAACGCTCCCCTCACGCTTCCTGAACGCGGTCGACAATCTTCCAAACCCTCGCGCGCAGATGGTTCGCCGCGATGGCCGCTGGCAAGCCATCTCTTCACAGGAATTTCTCCGCCGCGTCGCTGGCCTTTCCACCGCCCTTGTTGAACTCGGCGTAAAGCCCGGCGACCGTGTGGGTCTCTTTTCCGCCAATCGCCCCGAGTGGCATACCGCCGATTTCGCCATCAACGGCGCTGGCGCTGTCACCGTCCCGGTCTACTTCAACGAATCGCCCGACCGCATGACCTACATCCTGAAGCATTGCGGCGCGAAGGTCGTCTTCGTCGTTGGCGCGCCCCAGTTCCAAAAGCTGCTCGCCGCCCGCGCCAGTCTCCCCGACCTGGAGCAAATTATTGTCGCCGACGGTGGCGCCGGTATCCCTAGCGAATGTCTCCGCTATGAAACACTGATTGCCGGCGCGAGCGCGGCGGATGTCTCGTCTTACCGCTTACGCGCCTCGCAAGTTCTTCCCGGCCAGCTCGCCTCTCTCATCTACACCTCCGGCACCACCGGCGAACCCAAGGGCGTCATGCTCACGCACACCAATTTTTGCTCCAACGTCCACGGTGTCGGCCACGATTTCAGTCTCGATCCCGCTAACGACGTCGCGCTTTCGTTCCTTCCTCTCGCCCACATCTACGGCCGCACCTTGGATTACGTCTATATTTTTGGCGGCGCGCCTCTCGCCTACGTCGAGTCGATCGATGCCGTCGCCCAAGCTCTCCTCGAAGTCCGTCCCACCATCATTGCCGCTGTCCCGCGCTTCTTCGAAAAAATCTATGCCCGCCTCGTCGAGCAAGGCTCGAAAACCACCGGCGTAAAGCGAATGATTTTTGATTGGGCCATGAATGTGGCCCGGCGGGCGACTCCCTGGCGTGCCACGGGCGCCCGCGCGAGCCTCCCCTTGAAAGCGCAGTGGAAGCTCGCCGACAAACTGGTTTACAAGAAAATCCGCCGGGGCACCGGCGGACACTTGCGTCTCGTCTCTTCCGGCGGCGCGCCTCTTTCCAAAGAGCTCGCCGAATTTTTCTGGACCGTGGGCATCCCCATCTATCAAGGTTACGGTCTGACCGAAACTTCCCCGATCGTCTCCAGCAATTATCCCGAGAACCGCATGGGCAGCTCTGGCAAGCCGATTCCCGACGTGCAAGTCCGAGCCGCTGATGATGGAGAAATCCTGGTCAAGGGCCCTTGTGTCATGCAGGGCTACTATAAGAATCCTGAAGCCACCCGCGAAGTTCTCACCGAAGACGGCTGGTTCCGCACCGGCGACATCGGCTACGTGGACAAGGACAACTATCTCTTCATCACCGACCGCAAGAAAGACTTGATCAAGACAGCGGCTGGCAAATTCGTCGCTCCGCAGCCCATCGAAAACGCGCTCAAGACCAGCCCCTACATCCTGAACGCCATGGTCTTGGGTGACAAACGCAAATTCATCGTTGCGCTCATCGTCCCCAATGCCACCACGGTAGCCGCTAAAGCTGCCGACCAGGGAATCAAGTTCGCCTCCAACGCCGAACTCGCAGCCCATCCCTGGGTGCACGCTCTAATCGACTCCGAGGTCAAGCGTCTCACCGTCCATCTCGCGCAGTACGAAACCATCAAACGCTTCACTCTTCTCCCCGAAGATTTTACTTTCGACAACGGCAGCCTCACCTTCACCCTCAAGCTCAAGCGCCGCGTTGTCGAGCAGCAGTACGCCGCCGTCATCGAATCTCTTTACGCCGACGTCGCCGAACCCCGCCCCATCCTCCAGGATTAGCCTGGAGTTGTTCTCTTGCACGCTTGGCCTCGAGGCCACCGCCCGCTGTCCTTTCGTACAGGTACTTTTTTCGAAACCATTCCCGTTGTCACCGATGGCCTCGGGCATCTTCTCTTCGTAGACTGGAATCGAACCAGACACCGCCCACTTCAATACTTAGCAACAGCTATCGGGGGTGCATCTGATGGCTGGATGAAATATTCCGCACATCGCGGGAGAAGCGAAACAAAATATCGGAGGGGAACAGTGATCTTCGGCGTAAACTTAAGCAAGAAAAATCTCGATTCCAGCGGCAGCAGGCTCTTCGGCGCGGCTCTTTTCGGCGCGCTCTTCATTCTGGCTCTTTGTCCTATATCCTTCGGGCAATCCCCGAACCCCGCCGCCAGCGGGCCGGCAAGAGAGAACCCCGGAGGCTTCACTCCTGGATTGACGCTGGGAGCCAAGTTCGAAGGAAGCTACAGCAGCGATGGCTCTGTCTACGATATTGGGTCCGCCGTCGGCTATAACTTTTCGCGTCACTTTGGTGTTGATGTGGGCGTGCCGTTTTATTTTACGAGCACCCCTACTTCCATCAAGAAGAATAATACCGGCGCAGTCTCTGGAATTGGCGTGGGCTCTTTCTTCACGGATCTCCGCTTGAACTACCCTAACCCGTCCCTGAGCTTCAGTTCGGCACTGCATCTTACCGCTCCCACGGGCGACACGAAGAAGGGCCTCAGCACCGGTCACGCAACTTGGAATGTGGCAAACCATTTCGACCACGCCTTTGGAAATTTCTCTCCGTTCCTCGATTTTGGCGTGGGTAACACCGTCATGGACACTCGATTTTTCCACCGCCCGTTCATCACATTTGGATACGACGCACAATTCGAGGGCGGCCTCGAATACGATGCCGGCAAGTTCAGCTTCTCGGCCTCGGCCTACGATGTCGCGCCTTGGGGAAATCAGACGGTGATCAGCCGAGTCTTTCGTTGCGGCTCATCTGCTAAATGCGGTGCTGGTGGCAAGACGACAAACCGCAAGAGCTTTACTACGTCCAGCGTTTCCACCGGCGCTGCGGATCTCGTCCGTGACAACGGTTTCAACGCCGGTGTTGATTACAAACCGGCCGGCTACCTGGATTTCGAGTTTGACTTTAGCCGCAGCGTTCCATTGCAGCTCAACAGCTACTCTTTTGGCATCGGCGTGGATTTGAGCCGGCTTCTCCGGCCCCGCGCCCGCTGATCGCTACAGCGTAGTTTCAGTATCTGTAATCGGGGATTTGGAGTCTCTGCCGGCGTTTTTTTTTTTGCGCAAACGCAAGCGCCGGCTTCTCCGCCCTCGCTGCCACCTTCTGCGGCTCCCGCTGCTACTCCACTGCGATATCTCGGGCGTATAATTTCTCTTGGCCAAAAAATCAGGGCCAGGCGCCCTGAAATCTGCACGTATCACTTTCGGCGGAAAATCATCTAACAGAGTGTTGATGCGCAGAGCGCGCAAAGGAGGTCAACTACCATGAGCAAAGCAGCAACGTCAATCGTTCGAACGTACAAGAGCAGCGTGGGCGTGCCGGACGCGAACCGTCAAGCCATCATCGCGCTGCTGAATGCGCGGCTCGCGGACAGCGTCGATCTTCACAGCCAAGTGAAGTGGGCCCATTGGAACGTCAAGGGAATGCATTTCATCCAGCTCCACGAACTCTTCGATTCCGTGGCCGAGCATGTTGAGGAACAGACCGACTCGATCGCCGAACGCGTTGTGGCCCTAGGCGGCGTCGCCAATGGCACAACCCGCGAAGCCGCCGCGAAGAGCGGATTGAAAGAAGCCGACTTAACAGCCGCGGATGGACCCTCGCAACTAAAGTGGCTCGTCCATAATGTCGCGCACCACGCCAACGCGCTGCGCACTGCCCTCAAGGAAGCGGGCGACCTCGGCGATGACATCACTGTCGATCTCTTTACCGAGATCACGCGCAAACTCGACAAGGATCTCTGGTTCCTGGAGGCGCACCTCCAGGCGTAATCGTTTCAGCCTGATTGAAATTTCGGTGGCGGCATGCGTGGGCGGGTGTACCGCCACTTTTCTCGTGCTGTGGATTTTGTCTCTACCCTGCACAGGACTAGAATGACCGTGGAGACTCTCATGGCAGACGAACTGGTCATAGCAGGCCGCGCGTTTAAATCCCGCCTTATTGTTGGAACGGGGAAGTACCGCAGCTTTCAGGAAATGGCTCGAGCGCACGCCGCTTCCGGCGCGGACATGGTTACCGTGGCCGTTCGCCGCGTGAACCTCACCGACAAATCGAAGGAATCACTGCTGGATTACATCGACCGCGAAAAAATCTTTATCCTGCCGAACACCGCGGCTTGTTACACCGCCGACGAAGCGATTCGGACCGCGCGCTTGGCCCGCGAAGTCGGCCTTTCGAATTGGGTCAAGCTCGAGGTCATCGGCGACCAGCAAACGCTGTTCCCCGACACCGAGCAGCTCATCGAAGCTACTCGCGTACTCGTCAAGGAAGGCTTCGTCGTTCTCCCTTACACCAACGACGACCTCATCGCCGCCCGCAAGCTAATCGACGCCGGCGCGGCCGCCGTCATGCCGCTCGCCGCCCCCATCGGGTCCGGGCTTGGCGTCCAGAATCCCGCCAATCTCCGCATCCTCCGCGAACGCATCACCGAAGTTCCCATGATCGTCGACGCCGGTGTCGGCACGGCTTCCGACGCCGCCGTCGTCATGGAGCTCGGCGCCGATGGCGTCCTGATGAACACCGCGATCGCCGAAGCCCAAGACGCCGTGCTCATGGCCGAAGCCATGCGAGACGCGGTCATCGCCGGCCGCAAGTCCTACCTCGCCGGCCGCATGCCCAAGCGCCTGTATGCCTCCGCCTCCAGCCCTCTCTCCGGCGTCGTGCGCTAGATTGGCCTCGGCACCGCACATGAGTACCTACAGCGAGCCGATGCTGCTTGCGTAGATTCGGCGGGTGCGAAGCGAACTTTCTAACGCGTGGCGGCCTTCACCTTCGTCGCAGCCTGTTCAATAAGATCTGCGACAGCTCTTGGCTGCGATACGTAGATGGCGTGGCTTCCCTTGACCTCAACGACCGTAGCACCCGCGCGCTTGGACATGGCACGCTGCGCGTCAGGTGGAATCATCCTGTCCTCGGTGGTGACCAGGTACCAGCTCGGCTTGGTCCTCCACGCGGGCTCGCTGATCGCGCCGCTAATGGCCCCCATGCCCCACGGAACTTGGGAATCAGCCATAAGCGCAGCTTTTTCCGGGTCCACGTCGGCTGCGAAAGAAGCAGGAAACTTCGCCCTGTCGAGGAACAGAAAGCCGTCTTGCGCCGGCAGTATCGGCGGTACGGGCGCGCCGGGCGGCGGGTCCTTAATAAGCGATCCCACCGACTCGCCTTTGTCTGGAGCGAAGGCGGCGACGTATACGAGGGCTGAAACCTTTGGATGGTTTCCGGCTTCCGTGATTACCGCTCCCCCGTAGGAATGGCCGACGAGAATTGTAGGTCCGTCCTGCGTTGCAAGAATTCGTTTGGTAACCGCGACATCGTCCTCCAGCGATATCGTAGGGTTCTGGACGATGCTCACCTTGTAGCCGTGCCCCTTCAGGATCTTGTAGACGCCCTCCCAGCCAGCGCCATCGACAAAGCCACCATGGACTAGAACGATGTTCTTCATCGCTTGATACCTCCTTGCTTGAATCATGCGGTACACATCGGCGGGACTCGTTTGGGCCGGACCATGGAACGGGCCCCGAGGATTTGGCCCGAGAGTCGCAGAGTAACGAGGGGCAGAGCAGCTGTCAAGGCAACACCAAGATCGGTGCAAATGCTTGTACTTAAAAATCTGCCATGGCGAAACCAGCTTGGCTGCGGCCAGAGCAATCTCCTTGGGTTCGGGAGCCACTGTAACCGCTAGCTGGCCCGCTTGCTGGTCGCGCGGCGGGGCTTCGGCTTGCTCTTGCCCTTGAGATTGAGCGCCACGGCAGTGCGGATGAGATCCTTCAAAGCCGCCTCATCGACCTTTTCACCTTCGTGGATGTCGATGGCGCGCCTGACATTCCCGTCTAGGCTGGAGTTGAACAGACCTGCAGGGTCCTTCAACGCAGCTCCCTTGGCAAATGTCATCTTGACGACGTTCTTGTACGTCTCTCCCGTGCAGACGATGCCGCCGTGGGACCAGACGGGAGTCCCCATCCACTTCCACTCTTCGAGGATCTCAGGGTCTGCCTCGTGTATGATTTGGCGCACTTTCGCGAGCATCTTCCCGCGCCAGTCCTTAAGTTCTTTGATCCTCTCGTCGATTAATGCCGACGCAGATTCCACCGCAACGGGCTTTTTCATGGACAGCTCCAACTCTCGCACCTAATTTAGCTGCGCTCCGCGTAACCTGCAACCTCCGCGACTCAACGGGCTCAGCATCGCCAACGTCGCCGCCTCCTCGCACTCCTACGACCTAAACAGCCGGCGGCGCGGTCAGGCGCTCGCCGGCGTGGCCTGCAGGCGGCGCCAGAAGAAGTACGAGAGCCCCCAGAGCACGCCGGTGGCCGCCGCCCAGCCCCACGCCGAGGAGCTTGGCCCACACTTTCCAGCACAATCGAAGTGCCAGCGTTGCTACGCTCCGATGGTGTTCGGGATCATCCCGGAACGCCGTTCGGATTCATCCCGGATTTAGCGTTCGGCTTCGTCGGAATCCCCATTCAGGCCTGGTTTCCACTGAAAGGAGAAACATCGACGGTTGTTGACTGCCCCCTTCAATGGGTATAGGTTGTTGGAAGCGAGGCTCGGGAGTCCGGTTTGCAATCAACAAAAATAAGAAATGGAGGGCAAAACAATGGCTGCAACTGCAATGAGTCCATCGGTTGAGTCAACCCACCGGACAACGCTTCCCGAACAAATGTGGGAAGATATCCGAGAGCCTGGAACTTACGTCGAGCGTGGTACAGGTGACCTTTATCGCATACCCAAAGAAGCTCTGATTCAGGGAGCTTCTCCTGTTGTAGTCAAAGAGAGCCGCGGCGCTTCTCGCCTAGTGCAAATAAGCAAAGATCCGTTTGTAACGACACTGGAAGCACGCCTCACTTGTGCGCGGCACAACATCCAACCCAACTTCTGAAGAACCTGCTCCCGGGCCCCGCCCAATAACATGCCGCGGCTGATTCAGTCGCGCATGAAACAAGTCACACTGTTTGCCGGCCGCCAACCGAAGCGTCTCTATGCCTCCGCCTCCAGCCCTCTCTCCGGCGTGGTCCGGTAATGTGCAGAAGCATGGTCGCGTGTGTTGCGGGCTGGCGAGTACAGGTAGCTGACTGTACTCGGACACCGTCCCCTGGCCTCGAGGGCTAGGGTGTTTCCCGTACTTATGACTTAAGGGCTTTCCCTAACTAACCCTTTCGAAAGCATTGGCTTAGAATCCTTTTTTTTCGCGAAGATTCTGTGCATTAGTGGAGATAGCCTCAGGGCCAGCACAAGGCGCCCTGAAGTAACACCGATGGCGAACTCTAGCCCCGAAGTCAAAGTTTCGAACGATTGGGTGCCCGATCAGAGCATTTTGCGATCCCAGATCATCAAGCAAATTCTTATCGGATTAGCCTTCTGCGCCACGTACATCCTTGCGGGGAAGCTCAGCCTTCGGCTCGCCTCCGTACATCCGAGCGCATCTCCCGTCTGGCCGCCAACCGGCATCGCCATTGCCGCGTTGCTTAAGCTCGGGTCTGGTTTCTGGCCTGCCGTTTTTGCGGGAGCCTTTCTTGTCAACCTCACGACCGCGGGTTCCGCGCTTACTTCTCTCGGGATCGCGGCCGGAAACACTCTCGAAGCTGTCCTGGCAGCCTATCTGGTGACGCGATTCGCGAACGGCCGGCGCGTCTTCGAAAGGACTTGGGACATCCTTCGGTTTGCCCTCTATGCGGGGATTTTAAGCGCCGCCGTTGCGGCAACGATCGGAGTTACCAGTCTCTCGCTAGGCGGCTTCGCGTCATGGAATCAATACGGCCTCATCTGGCGGACCTGGTGGCTTGGGGATGCTGCGGGGGCTTTGATCTTCACTCCCGTGCTTTTGCTGTGGGGAGCGAAAATGACCTTGAATTGGAGGAAGCGTCAATTCGCGGAAGCGGCTGTTTTGCTTGCCTCGCTGATGATTACCGCTGGGGTCGTCTTCGGGGTTTTCTTCCACGCGCGCATGAACGGCGATCCCTGGACGTTTCTTTGCACGCCGTTTCTCGTTTGGACCGCGTTTCGCTTCGGCCAGCGCGAATCCTCAGCTACTCTTTGTCTGCTTTCGGTAATCGCAGTTGTTGGAACGGTGCATGGCAGGGGGCCCTTTTTCCGCGAGACTCCAAACGATTCGCTTCTTCTCTTGCAATCTTTCCTTGGTGTCATGGCCTTGATGACTCTCATCTTCGGCGCGGAAGTTTCGGAACGCCGCAGTCAGGAGGAACACGCTCGCGCACTGGCCGTCAGCGACCCTCTCACCGGCCTCGCCAACTACCGACTGTTGATCGATCGCCTCGGTTCGGAAATCCAGCGTCACGCGCGCGACGGCCGACCTTTTTCGGTGATCCTGCTCGACCTCGACGGCTTAAAGAAGATCAACGATATGTACGGGCACGTCGTGGGCAGCCTCGCGCTCTGCCGCATGGCGGAGGTTCTTCACTTGAGTTGCCGTGCGATCGATACACCCGCTCGTTATGGCGGCGATGAGTTCGCTCTGGTTCTGCCCGGGACGACCGCCGAAGACGCCCGCCGGGTTGCCCGCCGCATCTCCGAGCGTCTCGCCGAAGATGTCGAAGTCCCGCGTCTCTCTGTCAGCGTCGGGGTTGCCGAGTATCCCCGCGACGGCGAATCCATTGAACAGGTTCTCAGCGCCGGCGACCAGGCCCTCTACGACGAAAAGCATCGCCTCAGGGGGCGCTCCATGGTCACCCAATCCTCTTAGCCGGCACCTTTAGTTCGCCCACCCGCGTGCCGCGCCGATCGTTCTTAAGCGATGATTTTCTTTACGCCTGCGCCGCCTTCCGCGCCTGGGCGTCGTCGTAGCTTTCACCATAAATCGACGGAACTTTTGCGCCCATACATCGCAGATAAGAGGAAAGCTGGCCGCGATGATGAATCGTGTGGTGCAGCCCCATCATCACGAAAGTCACCGCGGGCCGCTGCATCATTCCGCGAAAATCCACCATCTTGATCAATTGCTCGCCGGAAAGTTTCGTCAGCGCTTCGAAATTCTTGGCGAATCGCTGCTCATACCAGGCCGCAATTTCCGCCGGGGTCTTCACATCGTCCGGAATCATCGCCGGGCTGGTGTCGAATACGCCGTTAATCGCCGCTTCGACGAAGCGGTTGTCCGCCGCCGCGATGTGGCGCGCCAGTTCGATCGCGCTTTTCGAAATCGGGTCGGGGCGATAGTCCGCCTTGGCCGCGGGAACCGCTTCGAGAATTTTCTTCGTCGTGCGGCTCTCATTCTTCAACGGTCCCATGTACACGTTTTGCAACAGGAACACTGCTTGATCCGGTGTCATCGCTTCCGCCATCGCTCTCCTCCTGAATATGTTTTGCGTTGCCTCTGCGCGCGAGGCGGGCACTGGGCCTACCCCGGGCTTCATTGCCAGATTGGATGCGCGAATCCGTTCTTCGTTTCATGAAAAATACCGGCCAATTTAGACCGTTCGAAAGAGGAAGTGCCAGGTAATATCGACGGCGGCGTGGAGCAGGGCGGAGGCGAAAATCGAGCCGGTTTTGCGCCAAGTCCAGCCGTAGAAAAAGCCGGCGATGGAGGCCAGGACCACATAGCGCCAGTTGGGAAAGCCCATGTTAGTGATGTGCGAGAGGCCAAAGAGAATGGACGCGGTCCACCAGCCGGCGAGATCGCTATTCGAAGCGCGCGAGAGCATATTTTGCAGCAAGCCGCGGAAGAGCAGCTCCTCGGGCCACGCGGTAAAAAAGAGAATGCCGAGTGAAAGAAGCGGGAGCGACTTCAACTGGGACCACTGCGGTTCGAATTGAATGAAGTGAATCGCGTGACCCAGGGGAATGGCGATGCAGGCGAAAACTACAAAACTTGCCGCGATGAAGAAGCTCCAGTGATGGCCCCAGCCAATGGAATAGCCGACGCCGCTGACGCGGCGGAGGAGCAGGAAACACGCCAGCGCGACGTTAACGCAGAGAAGCACGGTAAAAACGTAGGCGAGGCGCCCGCCCGGAAACGGCCAGAGCCAGTGCGACAGCGACCATCCCCAGGGATTCGGCAGCGGCTTCACTGCCACCCATACGCCCGCGAGAATGAGGAAGTCCTTCCACGAGCCGGCCGGCTGTCGCTCGGCGGAGGCAGCGAGCGCCAGCGGAATGAAAACGAGACCGGCAACGGCAGCAGCACGCGTGAACGCGAAAGTATTTGTCCCCAGGCCGTAAATCAGGTAGACAAGGAACACCGCGGCGCCGAGCAAGTAGCCGCTGCCGGAGCCGAAGCGCGAGGCGAGGCTATCCGCCACGCCGCGTGCGGCAAAAAGCAGCATCACCAGAAAGGAAAACGCGAAAGCCGTCAGCGTGGCGGCGAAGGCGCGGCCACCATAGCCCAGCCAGGCGGAGTACAGCGCTCCGGTAAGAGTCAGCACGGCCCAGAGACCGAGCATGGCGAGCGGGCCGAGTTGGCGCGTGGCGGGCAAGGGAGGATTGTAACCCAGAGAGATGGCAGACCAAATTCAACCTACGGCACGACGGCTGGCATACATCGACTGGATGCGCGGACTGGCGTGCGTGCTGATGTTTCAGACGCATTGCTACGACTCGTGGATGAGCCCGGAGGCGAAGAAGTCGTCGTCATTGATTGGGTGGTCGAAGCTGGGCGGGACGCTGCCGGCGCCGTTGTTCATTTTTTTGGCGGGCCTGTCGTTTGCGCTGGTGACGGAAAAGTTGCGCGAAAAGGGAATCGCGCGCAAGACAATCGCGAAGCAAACGATGCTGCGCGGCGCGGAAGTTTTTGGCATGGGGTTGCTGTTTCGCGTGCAGGAATTTGCGCTCGGCTATCCCTGGTCGCCGTGGACGGATCTCCTCCGCGTAGACGTTCTAAACATCCTGGGGCTTTCGATGATGCTCATGGGAGTGTTGTGCTGGGCCACCGGAGACGGCGACGTCGCGGCGGCGAGAATCCGCACTCTGGTGGCGGGGATTCTTGCGGCGGTGATGGTGGCGATGGCCACGCCACCGCTTTGGACCACGCATCGGCCGAAGTTCCTGCCGTGGCCCATCGAGTCCTACATCAACGGCGTACACATTTTCGATCAGCCGCAGCCGTGGCTTTTTCCGTTGTTTCCCTGGTCCGCCTTCGCTTTCGCGGGGCTCGCCGTGGGATTTTTTCTGTTTTCGGACTTTGCGAAGCGCAAGGAAGCTCTGGCCTTCGCGGCCATCGGCGGCGGTGGAATACTCGCCTGCACTTTGTCGGTTCTGTTCGATTCGTCCCGCGTGCGGCTGTACGCGGTCTACGACTACTGGCACAGCGGCCCGAATTTCCTCCTGATGCGTTGCGGCATTTTGCTGATCATTCTTTTTCTTGTTTACGCGTGGTGCCGGTGGGGGCTTGCGCAAAGGGGCTTTAGCCCCATCATCCAGCTCGGGAATACGTCTCTGCTGGTGTATTGGGTGCACATCGAATTTGTCTATGGCAGATTTTCCATTCTGCCGAAGGGGCAGTGCAGCGCGCTGAAGGCCACGGCGGGGCTGATTACGATTTTCCTGGCGATGCTGGGGCTATCGCTCGCGCGCACAACGTGGAAAAAGCGGAGGGTCAGGGCTTCGCAGTAGAGTCTTGCGGCAACTGTTGCGACCGGGGAATTTTGATGATGACCTCGCCGGGCCGGGCAAGGCCAAGCTCGTCGCGCGCGATTTTTTCGATTTTGTGCGGATCGGTCTTCAGCTCGCGCACTTCCTGCTCGAGCTGTAAATTCTCCTTGTTCAGCTGATCCAGATCGGCGTTTACCTTTTTAATTTCCTGCTGCGTGCGGCGCATGGCCAAATAACCATGAGTGCCGAAAATGTCGTGCACGATGAGGACCAGCACCAACAAGCCGAGGAGAGCGGGCCCGTAATGGCGCAGGAGCGTCTGTTTTTTTTCGTTAGCACGCATCTTGTTCAGTTTTGCAGTACCCATTGTGAAGCTTCGCGCGTCAACTTCGCGGACGCGGCGGCGCTTTCGGCTTCGACGTACAGGCGAAGCAGCGGCTCCGTGCCGGAAAGGCGCAGGAGCATCCACGAACCGTCGTCAAAAATAAATTTTGCGCCATCGGTGCGGTCAATGGATACGACTTTTCGGCCGGCGAGTGTCGAAGCGTCCACGGCCACGCGCTTGACGGTGTTTGCCTTTTGTTCGTCGGATAGATGAAGATTCTCGCGCACGGGCCAGAATTCGCGGCCGAGCTTCTTGTACAACGCGCGAATTTGCTCGCCGATGGAAGCGCCGCGCGCGGCGATCATTTCCGCCACCAGCAGGCACGCGAGAATGCCGTCTTTTTCAGGGATGTGGCCGCGAATGGTGAGCCCGGCGCTTTCTTCGCCGCCCAGCGCGATTTTGTCTTCGCGGATGAGCTGGCCGATGTACTTGAAGCCCACGGGCGTCTGATGGACGGTTTGGCCGTGCATTTTGGCGACCGAGTCGATCATTTGCGTGGTCGCGACGCTGCGCGCCGCGGGCATTTTCCATTTGCGGGTTTCGACGAGATAGTCGTAAACCAGCGCGAGGATCAGGTTGGGCTGGATCCACGTGCCGTCGCGGTCGACGATGCCGAAGCGGTCGGCGTCGCCATCGGTGGCGAGGCCCGCGGTTGCTTTCGAATCGACTACGGCCTTGCGCAACGGCGCTAGATTTTCTTCGGAGACGTCGGGCCCAGTGCCATCGAATAGGCAATCGCGTTCCGCGCGCATGCATTTCGCCGTGACGCCGTGATCGGTGAGTGTGCGGTCGAGATAGCCGGCGCCGCAGCCGTGCAGCGCGTCGACGACCAAGGACGGTTTGGCCTTGCGCAGCGTTTCGAATTGGACGAGCTCTTCGAGGCGCTTCAAATAGCTTTCGCGAAGGTTGACTTTTTCGCCGGCTGACTTTTTGCTATGACTTGCGGCGGCGGGCGACATCGGAAACGGTCCGTCTTTCGCGATCATTTTGGCGACGCGGGCTTCGATATCTTTGGTCACCTCCGGCAGTGCCGGGCCCGCGTCGGCCGAGGAGAATTTCAATCCGTGATATTGCGCGGGATTGTGGCTGGCCGTGAAGTTGATGGCGCCGTCGAGTTTGCGGCGCATGATTTCGAAGGCCACGGCGGGCGTGGGCGTGAAGGTCTCACACAGCAGCGTTCGAATGCCGTGATGCTGCAGGATGTCCACGGCGAGCTGGGAGAATTCTTCGGAGTAGAAGCGCGTGTCGTAGCCCACCAGGATCGTGGGATTTGTCGCCTTGGCTTTCACATGTTCCGCGATGGCGGCGACGGCGAGCCGCACATTGGCGAACGTGAAATCGTCGGCGATGAGGCCGCGCCATCCGGAGGTGCCAAACTTAATGGGAGAGGTTGTCATGAGGGGGTATTCTAGAACGCGGAAGGTTGAAAGTCGAAAGTTGAAAGTTGAAAGTCAAGAAGACCGGCCCGCCTCATAATGCGGGCCTCGCCTAGCATCGGCAGGCGGGGCAGATTCTTGTGGGTGATGCAGACTATCTATGTGAGGTTTGAGCGTGAAGTATGGGAGGAAGGCGGCTATGAAGAAGGCGGGGCGAAACAGAATTGTGCTGGTAACGTGCGGAACGTTGGCGGAGGCAAGGCGAATTGCGCGTACGGTGGTTAGCAAGCGGCTCG
>Ga0209648_10003227_pt1 | contig 13677 bp, 11 predicted proteins | sample GraSoi2013_115cm_FD_185830 | JGI IMG/M metagenome (GOLD analysis project Ga0209648, IMG submission 185830) | Grasslands soil microbial communities from the Angelo Coastal Reserve, California, USA - Sample 9_17_2013_115cm (SPAdes) (version 2) | ecosystem: Environmental > Terrestrial > Soil >...
AGAACAGCTTGTCTTTCCAGATGGGGCCGCCGATGCTCCCGCCGAAGTAGTTATAGGACAGATGCCCCAGGGGACCGCCAAAGTAAGAGCGGGCATTGACGGCGTTGTTCTGGATGAATTCGAACGCCGAACCATGGAATGCATTGGTCCCGGACTTGAGAATGACGTTGGTGACGGCGCCGGTGGCGCGTCCCAGTTCAGCTTCAAAGTTGTTGGTCGAGATATCTACGGATTGGATCGCCTCTGCTGGAGGGATGATGATCTGTAGCAGGCCAGTGCGTTCGTCGTCGTCGATGCCTTCGATCTGATACAGGTTACCTTGTCTGGGCAGACCATTGGCCCGTGTTTGCAGAGCGCCCTGAGCATTGAAGAACTGTGAGTGTTCGTAGGTCGCAGGGGCCGTTCCAGGTACGAGATTGAGCAACGACTGGAAGTTGCGATTGGTCCCGAGGGGCAGATCCGCGATCTGTTTTGATTCAATCTTCGTGCTGATATCGGCTCGGTCCGTCTGCAGCAGGGGGGGAGCCGTAGTAACCAGCACCGTCTCCGAGACGCTGCCCGTTGCCAGATCGAATTCGACGCGAGTGGAGGAGTTGATCAGGAGGTCGATATTCTGGTGCGTCTCCTTCTTGAAACCACTTGCCTCGACCGTAACGCTATACCTGCCCGGTGTTAGATCCGGGAACGTGTAGTTACCACTGTCATTCGTTACAGACTCGTGTATAGCGCCCGTGGATGTTTCAGTCGCCGTGACCCTCGCTTTCGCAATCGCTGCACCAGAGGAGTCCGTTACTGTACCCAGCAGCGTTGCACTGACAGCCTGACCAAACATGGAAGGTGAGAGACTCAGCAAAAGAAAGGTGACGAGGGGGATAATTATCTTACGAGTGATCACGTGAAAACCTCCAAAAGAAGGGCCGTAGAAATAGCCCGGTAAATCTTATTGTTTGAAGAGCGAACGAAACACTATCAGCAGCACTCCGTAATAGTCAACAAAATAGTTGACCCATCTAAGTGCTGCATTTACCGCCGATTGAAACTGGACGACCACCCGCCGGCAGCGATAGTATGCGCAGCATGAATCTTTCCATATCCCGCCGTGATCTGCTGCGTGGAGGCACCCTGCTGACCGCCTCCGCATTCCTTTCGAAAACTGCAACCGCCATGGCGTCCGACAGCCAGCCGGCATCCACATCACCCATACGGTTGGGTATCGCGAGCTATACCTTTCGAAACTTCGACCAGGCTCACCTGATCGACTTCATGAAGGAGCTAAAAACTCCTTACCTGAACGTGAAAGAGATGCATCTGCCTATGACGCCCGCCGATCAGGTAGCACCACGTGCGGCACAGTACCGGGCCGCCGGCCTGAATCTGAGCACAGGTGGCACGATCTCTTTTACGAACGACGACGATGAGGACATCCGGAAAAAATTTGAGTACTGCAAGGCTGCCGGAATATCCCTGATCGTCGCCGCTCCCACCCATCAAACGCTTCCTCGGGTGGAGAAATTCGTGAAGGAGTACAACATCCGGGTCGGCATCCATAACCATGGGCCCGAGGATAAGAACTTCCCCTCGCCGCTGGACGTGCTCGCCGCAGTCGGGAAGATGGACGCACGCATGGGCTGCTGCATCGATGTTGGACATACGATGCGCGCAGGGACAGACGTGGTCTCAGCACTTCGCAAGGCCGGCCCAAGGCTCTTTGACGTCCACATGAAAGATCTCGCGGATGGCACAAAAAAGGAAAGCCAGGTCGCTGTGGGCGACGGGGTGATGCCGATTCGGGGCATCTTTCAGGCTCTTATCGACATGCGCTATGCCGGCAACGTTGATCTGGAGTACGAGATCTTCCCTGACAATCCTCTGCCCGGTGTGATCAAGAGCTTTGCCTATATGCGCGGCGTTCTTGCAGGAATGGGCTATAAAGGCTAGCCATCCCTATCTGCCGACTACCTCGATAACCTCTGCATCGGACTTCGTCCACGCTTTAGTTCCCGTAAAAACCAACTTGCCTGAAGCATCTGCCCAAACCAGATGCGTCAGGTCGGCCTTCCCCGCTTCGTAGGCATACGTCGTCCCATCATCCTGATATAGGGTGAAATCGCCATCCGCTCCAGGATAGACGCGAAGCTTCGCAATTTTTTGTTGTTCGTTTGTACTTTCTACCGGCTCACCCAACGGGAGAATAGAGCCTGCACGAACAAATAACGGGATCGTATCGATGGGAGCAGACACAATAATGGTCTGACCTCCGTGTAATCTCTCGTTCGTCCAGAAGTTGTACCAATCTGTCCCATCCGGCAGGTAGACAGAGCGACTGGTAGCGCCCTGCTCCGTTACAGGCGCAACCAGAAGCGCAGGGCCGAACATATACTCATCCCCAATATTGGCTACTCGAGCGTCCAGTGGAAAATCCATGAACAAGCCGCGCATGAACGGCGCGCCTGTCTCATGGGTTTGGTGGCCAAGCGAATAGATATACGGCATCAGTTGATATCGCAGTCTCAGGTACTTCGTCAGTATCGGCTCTGCCTGCTTGCCATAAGACCAGACTTCGTTATGGTTTCTGCTTCCATGGCTGCGGAAGTTCGGCTGGAACGTGCCGTACTGAAACCACCGCACATACAGCTCAGGGTAGTCGTCATAGTTGCCTACGTTGTCACGAGCATCTGATGGGTCGAGCAGAGGGGGATGATCCGGCGTATGGGACGACGGCAGATACTGCCATCCTCCGATGTCCGTGCTCCAGTAGGGCATGCCGGATGCCGTGAAGTTGATTCCCGTGGGAACCTGCCGCTTCAACGTATCCCAGTTTGGGGATATATCAGATGACCAGAAGATCGCGCCATTATGCTGCGCGCCAAGATACGCGTCACGCGAGAGAATCAGCGCGCGAGTCTTCAGGTCTCGTCGAAAGCCGTTGTAGAGTGCCGCTGTATGGAAGAGGGGATACACATTGAAGTACTGGGTTCCCGGCCCTACGTGAAAGTAGCTTCCGTTCGGCGGTAGATCCGGTTCGGTCTCGTCTGCCCAGAAGGCATCGAAACCCTTGTCGATATAGCTATCGCGCACCGTATTCCAGTACCAGGCTGCCGCTTCAGGGTTTGTCGTATCTATGTCGGAACCGGCCCGATCATACGGCAACCCGTTGGTTGGAGTGCCATCCGCCAGATGCTCGAACCAACCCTTCTTCAGAATCATGTCGTAAAAGCGTGACTCCGGAATGAACCGCGGCCACACGCTGATCATGCTGTGGAAGTTCATCGCATGCAACTGCTTGTTCATTCCTGCCGGATCGGGCCACTTTGCGGGGTCCATATCCATCTGCCCCATCTTCGTGTAGTAGAACCAGTCCACCACCATCACGTCCGCGGGAAGATGCCGGTCGCGATATCCCTTGGCAACGTTCAGAACCTCCTGCTGAGACGTGTACCGCTGCTTGCACTGGATGTATCCATAGGCCGACTTCGGCAGCATGGGTGTATCGCCCGTCAGCAGACGATAGCCTGAGTAGATCTCGTCGTAGGTCTTACCGGCAATGACGAAGAACGACACCCTCTGCCCAACCTCCGACGTCCATCGGGTCTGATCATTGAAGCCGAAGGCTACGGTCGTCTTCGATGGGTTGTCCCACATCAAACCATAGCCGTAGTTTGTAACGACAAAAGGAACACAGACGCTCTGTCCCGCGGGCGCGTTGTAGTCGTGGGCACACTGCACAGAGTGGCCGCGGCGATCCAGATATCCTTCCTGATTCTGCCCAAGCCCATAGTAGTGCTCATCCGCCGGTGAATGAAACGATGCGCCCACCTGGAAGAACTGCGGGTCACTGGGGCGCCGGTCATACAGAACTGCCGCATTGCCATCCTTGTGGTTCGGGACCGACATCTGCCATCCCTGCATATCCAGCAGCGTCTTTCCCTCGGGTGTCTTGAAAGAGATACCAATACCCGGCGTCGAGCCATTGAAGAACTTCGCAATATCCGCCGCTGTCCCGGTCGGAGTCCAATGTCCGCTCCGGCGCACCGTCACGATCATGCGCGAGGATTTTAAGATCTCCCCGCCCTCGCCACTCTCGCGCGTCCAGTCTCCAGAGGCTGCATGCGCCACAATGCCATAGCCCGGCGCGGCCACCGCATCGTCCTTTCGAAGGCTCAAGGTAACACGCACGATGTTAGGAGCATAGGGTTCCAGCATCACAGTCGCTTCGTCACGACTTAGCACCATCTTCTCCTGCGCCTGCATACCTATCGCAGCAATCGACAAAAAAACCAGAAGACAAAAGCACTCCGTAAAACAATTCGGGCGTCGTCCTCGGATCGGGCTCTGGTTGGCATCTTCCCGCAATTGGTGCATATCGATCTAATCCCTCTCACAATCTGCTTGCATAGCAAGCATGCCGGAATACGGCATTTCCAATAAACGAAGACATTTGTAGAACGACGAACTACAGTCTGGCGGTTCGAAGCCTCAAAGAATTGGCGATGACGGTGACGGAGCTGAAGCTCATCGCTGCTGCTGCGATCATGGGGCTGAGCAACAATCCAAGGACCGGGTACAGGACACCAGCTGCGATCGGCACTCCGGCCGCGTTGTAGAAAAAAGCAAAAAAGAGGTTCTGGCGAATATTCCTCATCGTTCTCCGGCTTAGCTGTTGGGCCTTCACGATCCCGCGAAGATCGCCCCTGAGCAGAGTAATGCCACCAGCCGCAATCGCAACATCCGTTCCAGTACCCATCGCGATTCCCACGTTGGCCTGTGCCAGAGCAGGTGCATCGTTCACCCCGTCCCGCACCAGGGCGACCCCTATCCAGAAGCGCCTGGTCATACTGGCCAGTTCGGGGTTGGCTGAATCGTCGGTTACTGTAAGTGGTTCAAGCGCCATGCCACAGATCGGGCAATCTCCAAGTCTGTCCCGGACGATCTCCGGGTGCATGGGACAGGTGTATTCTCCTGTCGCCGCCGGCGTGGCGCGACCCTCCGATTCGGGTGCGGCTCTCTGAGCGCCTTCGTACTTCGCAGGATCCGCTTCAAATTTCTTCTGGCAGGATTGGCAGCAGAAGTGCCATCTCTTCCCGCCATGTTCGGCAGCCCACTTCGCAGTCGCGATAGACACCTTCATACCGCAGACTGGATCGGTTGCTTCACTAGTCGTAGCCGTCGCCGCAACGTGATTGTGAGTATGCATGGCTCTGACTAGATAATATCCACTTATCCGCACGGAGTCCTAAATCGATAAAGTAGCCGGACTTTGCAGAAATTTCGGCCCGCTCGCCGGCATTCAGATCGAGCTGCCTCTAATATCGTTGAGTGGGCGTGACCGGATAGTCTTCTCCGAATTTATTCTTGTGGTGCCCCATCGGATCAGCCGTCTTCTGCAACGCGATCTCGCCCAAGTCAACGTTGGCCGTCGATACCTGAACGACCCTCGGAGCCTCCGTTCCCTTCGGTGGCTGAGCGCTCTCCCCCCATACATTCACCCGATAGCTTCCAACCGGAACATTGTGTATCACGACAACGCCATTGGCAGCTGCAACGCCAAAGTAGGGCGTGCTAAGCGCAAGGACGACCGCCCCCATCTCCGGATGGATATTACAGAAGATGTACGAAACGCCTTCGCGATCGAACCGCACCGAACGCGTGGTACCCGACTCGTAGAGGCCCAGATCGAATCGCTTGCCGTTGAACAGCGAGAAGACGTTGTGGAAGAAGGGGTCTTCATTCGGAAACTCCACGCTTGTGCCCGTGGGAACGACCAGCAGATGAGGGGAGAACTGCTTGTTCTTCTGAATGAGCCTATACGTTGCCTGACGCGGCGGATTTACCAGCTTCGTATCGCCGGGCTGCAGAGACACTAGCCAGACCACCACATTGGACGTATTGGCAGGACCTTTGTGCCTCTTCTCTTCTACCTGCTGTTGCGAAGACATCAATATCTTCGCAGACACGCTCACCCCCTGGGCGTGCAGCTGAGACACGGAGAGCGAAGGGAGAGCCATCAGACATCCGAAGAAGATCAAGCGTAGCGTACTGCGCACTATCTGGCCTCCTAAAATTGATAGCCCATGGACAAGGTAAATACATCTGCCGTACTACCTGTGCCATAAATAGGCCAGGTCCAGATCCTGCGATATTCGGGTGAAACGATGAGGTAGGTCTTCGGCCTGAAGATCAGGTTGCCGACGACCATTCTGTTGCGCGCACGCAGTTGGGTGGAGCTTGCCATTGCAGGAAGCACAAGAGCATGGAAGTCCCCAGCCAGCCCAGTATCCTGTCCAATCGCCGCGTTGGCCTCAAGCGATTGGCCGAAGCGGGATTTGAACTGGGTCCAACCGCCGACTGCGTTCAGTCCGCGCATCACAGGCAAACCCGAGATAGGATTGGTGCCGTAGAGAACGTCTTTGTAGACGCCTCCACCCAGCCCGCCGAGCGATTGGCCACGATAGCCTTCGCCGCTCACCTCGAAGCGGTGGCTTAGGGGGACTCGCCAATCCGCAGTGGCTGCCCAGGAGTCGTTACTCCTGCTTTTGAGATAGCTCTGTCGGCTGTAGTAGCCACCAATCCCCAATTGCAGCCCGTGCTCCGTCCCCGTACCAAAGGAGACGCGCGTCTCATACCCCGGCTGCTTTGCCTGCTCGCCGGGGCTCGGAGCGCGAAAGACATCGCTTTCGTTGTAGCCGGCCGCCGCCGGGTCCCACAGTCCGAACTCCAGTTGGATGCGACGATCGTCCTGCAGCACAAACCGATGCGACACCTTCAGTTGCGGCGCCCATGTCCACAAATTGCCCGCCCATGCCATTCCTGGCTCCGCAACGGTTGCGTATGACGTCGGCGACAAGGGAGAGATCAGCGGGCCCACCATTCCCGCCTGTACAGAGTCATGGGCCCAGTCCAGGTTGACACTTGCGGTTCTCATGCGGACGATGCCGGACGTAGTACCAAAGTTGCTGTAGGCAAGGCCGGCGAAGAAGTCCAGGCTGACATCGGCAGAGGTGCGGGCGCCCGCGATTCTAGGGCCGCTGCCTTCAATGCCGAGAATCGTCTGACGGAACGTCGCACCAACGCTTCCACTACTGCCGCCAGGCGTTTGACGAGTGGCAATTGCAGGGAGGTCAATATTGTCGACCGTGCCTCTATTCGCGAAGGCATTGAACAGGATCAATCCGGTAAGACGGATCGGATACTTTGATCCGCTCTCTACCTTCGTCTGATCGTGAAGTTTAACCTGCGCCTCGAGCGTGTCCTGCCGCTCTTCCATGTCGACCGTCGTCCTCTTCGGAGAAGACGCATTGCTGGTTGAATCAGGCACTGAAGCAGGAGCTGGCTGAGTTGAGGCAAACTGCTTTTTGATTTGAGCGAGCTCCTCCTGCAGAGCTTTAATCTCCTGCTGGGACTGGTCGAGTTGTTGGCGGGTGCTTGCGAGTGCCGAGGAGATCGTCTCCAGCTTCTGCTCAAGCTGTGCGGTGCGAGCGTCATTCAATGGGGAAGAAGTTGCAGGGGCCGACTGACCGGCCTGTGCGTGCGAAGAGATCAACGTTGAACCCAGGAACAGACACGCAAGTAACTTCTGAGTAAGGTCTCTCATGTCTTCAACCTCATTGATGTGCCGGAGCTTGTGATTGCAGGCCCCTCTTCTCAACTGCATCGCCGAGCGCCTGCAATGCAGCCTTGGAGAGCGTGATGGTAAAGATCGTGTGGCCTTCCGCCGTTTCGTCGAGATCGATCGAGCCACCGTGCTCCTGCGCGATCTGTTGGGCAAGCGTGAGACCGAGCCCGATTCCGCTCTCCCTTCCCTCGCTGACGAAGGGCAGAAACAGCGTATGGCGAATCGACTCCGGCACCCCCGACCCATTGTCGGCAATGAAAATATGGATGAACTGATCGTCCTCCCGCAGGCCGACTGTTACAGCCGCCTTCCCACCGCCGAGCCTTGCGGACTGGCAGGCGTTCAGCAGCAGATTGTAGACAGCTCGGCCCAGCTTCCTTGCATCGACCCAGGCCGCGAGCGACGATAAGCCGCTGATCGTAATCTTGACCTCACGGGCTCCAGGATGAGCGCGGACCATGCTGACAGAGCGCTGGATCAGCAACGCTATCGATTCGTACTCCGGATAGAGCGCACGGCCCGTCTGCGTAAACAGAAGAAGTGAGTCGAGAAGGTCCGTCATGCCCTGGACCGCGGAACGAACATCAAGGAACAGTTCGTCGCGCTCCGACTGGGCGATGGCGCCGTCGCTCAGGAACTCCGCGTTCGCATACATCGCGGAGAGATAGTGCCGGAGGTCGTGGGAGATGGAGCTTGCCATTCTGCCGATGGTGGCCAGCCTCTCTGAGTCGAGGAGCTCCTTTTGCGAGCGTCGCAACTCTATTCGCATACGCTCAAAGGCGCGGCTCAACTCCCTTATCTCGGCAGCTCCACTCTCGCTGAGCTGATATTCGAAGTTGCCATCAGCCAGCGCCCGGGTCCCCCCCACAAGAGTCTCGAGCGGGCGTGTGAGCGTGCGGGATATGGCGATAAGCATTCCTGTCCCCGCAAGAAGCGCAATGAGTCCGAGCGTCAACACCCATCGATTGACCTTGCGTGTCAATCGGGTAGCCTGATCGAAGGATTTCAGCACGATGAGCTGAGGAACCTCCACACTTGTACCGGTCGTCGACAGATGCACAGACGCAGCGAGATACTTCTCCTCTCCGATCTGGATCTCTTTGTTCTCGGCGGTGGACTGCAGCTCCTCAACTTGCGCCATCAGCTGCTGCTGCAGCGTAGCATTCAGCGTGCTGGCGACCACCTTGCCGTGAACGGCAAATGTGACCTCCGCCGCCGCGGCTTCGCTGACCTCGCGTGCAACCCGCTCATCGACGGCATATCCAACGGACACGAAACCCAGTCGGCTTCCTTCAGCTCGCGCTCCGAAGAAAAGCGGCTGAGTCGATATCTCGTAGAGACGGCCACCGATCGCCAGCAGAATGGGCTCTTCCGGTTTGCGCAGGGAAACTTCGAGACCGTGTTCCACCATCGAGCGGTCAAGGCCGGAGCCCCGGTTGTAAGTCGCGATCAACTTGCCGTCCGCATCCAACAGCGCAAAGAGGTCGCTTCCGCTTACCTGCCAGAACTCGACTCCGGCGTCCACAATCGTGGGAGTGTCGTGAGTCGTCATCAGCGCCTTCAGGCTCGGCAGATCGGCCAATAACGCGGTCTCTCGGGAGAGCAGTTCGCGGCGCTGCCGCTGAATGTTCTGATAGGTCTTTACAGAGCGGCTCAGATCGGAAGCGAGAATGGCGCGGACCTGTTGCTGCACGATCGTGCGGATAACCAGGAGGCTGACCACCGTGCATCCGAAGGACAGCAGTAGCAAGGGGATGAGCAGCGTCGTCCGCATGCGCAGCCTGTCCATGTACCTCGCCCTCCGATCAGGTACAAACATCAATTTCCGCTTACGAACTTATACCCGATACCGTGCATCGTACGGAAATAGAGTGGTTTGGTTGGATCGACCTCGAGCTTCTGCCGGAGCTTCATGATCTGGTTGTCGACGGTGCGAGTCGTCGGGTAGGAGTTATAGCCCCAGACATCGTTCAAAAGTTCCTCTCGGGTGATTACGCGTTCGGCATGATCGACAAAGTACTTCAACAGCTTGATCTCGTGTGCTGTAAGAACCACCGGAGAGCCATTCTTGAAGACCTCCATTCCCGAGAAATCCGCGGTGATATTTCCGAAGGTTACGCGGTTGCTGGGTGTCGTCTTCTGCGTCCGCCGTATCGCCGCCTGCACGCGCGCCATCAACTCACGCGGGCTGAAGGGTTTGGTCACATAGTCGTCCGCGCCCAACTCCAGTAGAAGCACCTTGTCCGCCACCTCGGAGACCGCGCTTAGCACAACAACGGGAGTGTTGGCCGACCAGGCTTTGATCTCCCTGCAGACATCGCGCCCCGACATGCCCGGAAGCATCAGGTCGAGCACGACGCCCGCCGGCTTCAAACTCTTGCACGCCCCTCCGTAGTGAACTGCCGGTGAAGCGCCTTTTGTATTCTCGGGTCGTCCTCAATCACTAAGATCATGCTCATCTTTCGCCATCCTGGGAGAGAAGATTCGGGTGCGGCTTCCCGCTCCTCAATCTGTCTCTTTATATACCGCGCGGAACTCACCTATTTCTATTTTGACTGGAGGGAGCCCACGGCAGAAGTACGAATACCATCAAATGACATGCCAGAGACATCTCGCTGACATTTCGATAGAAAGAACGGAAATTCGCTACAGGAATGGCGTCTGCGATCATGTGCAATGAATGCAACGGGCGGCCTCGCCCACTTGACCACAAAGAGCCCTCCTATTGTCGTAATTCTTGGTGCCCGAACGGGGACTTGAACCCCCCACAACCCCTGCGGGTCCACGGATTTTAAGTCCGAATTTATCATATTTGCACTGAGTTGCACCGACAAGCATCTTGCAGAACAACGCCTTTAGTTTCATAATTATAGGCTTCATACGGTCGTGCACTGAGGCGAACTAAGCTGCACGAAAATAAAGTACAAACCGGCACCAAAACCGGGCACCAGATGGCTACAGGAAAGCGCAAAAAGGACAGCGTTCTGTGTAAGTTCCGCGTCACGAATTTTCTTTATAGAGGGCGATCGAGCTAGGTCGGCGACTTTTGTCTTGCTCGGTCCGAGTACTTAGAAATCTGAGACCCAATGTGGGGAGGGAGTGCCCAGTCCGTTTTTGTGCCAGAGATGAGACAAACTGGTACAACATCCGTAGGGGCTCCATCGAGCCTTGCAGTACAGGTCGCGAAGGAGTTCAACATTATCCTGATCGGATTCTTACGAGAGGACCATTTCAACATCTATCACGGAAGAGAGCATATACATGGATAGACTTCAACCTCGACAGGAGCTGATGAATGAAACTGCGCATTAAGGGAAATTCACTACGGCCAAGGGTATCGCGCTCTGAAGTTGCGAGCCTTCTGAAACGAGATCGCTTGGAAGAAACGATCCGTTTGGCGCCACAGGCAAATGCGAAGCTCACTACGCGTTAGAGCAGACTGCGTCGATAAGCACGCCAACTATACGGTACACACAAAACAACGTTACGGTCCTGATCCCTGCCGACCAGGCCAACATCTGGTGCGTTAGCGATCAGGTTGGTATCGTCGAAAGTCTCAGCGTAGGCAGCTTCGGCTCTCTCGATATACTGATTGAAAAAGATTTTGCCTGTCTTGATCGGAGCGACGAAGATAATGAGGATACTTTTGCAAATCCCAACGCTGGTACGTTAAAGCACTTTCCTCCGTCACATTGAGAACGAGGGATGCTTGATGAGCTACATGAAATTGGAGAATGGCTCACTAGCGTCCTCCAATTCCATCTCCAATCTTCAAGCAGATGGTGGAACGATCACGGTTCTAGATTCACATCTTCTGATGCCCTCGAAAACAGCTCTCAAGCGCTGACGTATGCGGTTGGGATGTAACCCTGAATTAACCTCCCAGCCGCATTGAAGGCCCCAAGGAGTCAGTTGTGAGCGGTGCTATAACACTCCTAATCGTCGGCACTGTAATAGCGACTCTCGGTGCAGCTGCTGTCACCGTGTATGCTTTTCGGCGGAGGGCTCACGAGAGATTCTTGCTCTGGTTCGGTCTTTTTTCCATTCTCTATGGAATTGTCCTTGTCGTCAGAAATTCTGCTTTTCGTCTTGGCTTCGGGCAACCGGAAGGTATCGAACTTTTCGTTGAGCGGCTCATAAGCTTGTCAACGATCGTGCCAGGACTTCTACTTTTTGAGGAGTTCTATGGTCGCGGATGGCGCTCATCAATTCGATGGCTAATTGGTAGTTATTGCGCACTCGCGGCCGTCGCGATGACTGGTGTGGTATATCAGAGCCCCCTCGAACTAATTTCGTCTCCTGGGACCGTGCTGGTTATCATGGTGCCCGTTATACTGGCTGTGGGACGTCTCGCGGGGTATAGGCCACCTTTGTTGCCGAACAGCCGACCCCTATTTGCGGGACTCCTTGCATTCTTCTGTGCATTTTCATTCGATCGCTTGCTCCATACTCGACTTGGTAATTGGCACTCCGGGGTCGAACCATACGGATTTCTGGCCCTTGTAATCTGTCTGGGGTATGTCACCTCTCAACGAGTGATTGCAGATGAAAGACGACTGGTCTCGCTTACCGATGAGATGCGCGCCGCCACAAGAATCCAGGAGGCCATTCTCCCTCGTACCGTCCCTTCCCTTAAGAATGTCCAGATTGCTGTGCGGTATGCACCCATGACAGCAGTAGCTGGCGATCTCTACGACTTTCCAACGGTTCGTCCCAATTGCATAGGTGTGTTGGTAGCTGATGTTATGGGGCATGGAGTGCCAGCAGCCCTTGTCGCATCAATGGTCAAGGTAGCGGTTTCCTCACAGCGCGAGCACAGTGGCGAACCGGCCCGCGTTATTGGTGAGCTGAACACCATACTTTGTCATGAGGTTCGCGAGCAGTATGTAACAGCCGTTTACCTATACCTGGATGCAGTCAATAGAACCGGCCGATATTCGGCCGCAGCACATCCGCCACCGTTACTGTGGCGACGTGGCAGACAAACATTGGAGAAGCTCGAAGAAACCGGGCTTCTCCTCGGAGTGCGACCGAATGAGCCATACTCCGAAAGCGAGTTCTCTTTCGAGATAGGGGACCGGCTTCTGCTTTACACGGATGGCCTCCTGGAAGCGGAGAATGCAGGAGGGCAGTCGTTTGGAGAAGCAGCACTGCCCACCTTTATTCAAGAGAAACAAGGCTTGGGAGCTGAGCAATTCGCCGATCTTTTGTTAAACGAAGTGCTCGCGTGGTCGCGTGATGGGACCCAGCCGCGGCAGGAAGACGATATCACAATGTTGGTCATTGACATTCATGGGATGCGACCCTGACCTTGACCCAAAGGCAACTCGTTGTTCCCCCATTAGCTTGCTAACAGCTGTGGTTCATTTTGTTCCGGAGCCGAAGCTCTCCGATCAACAGAAGTCACCAGAAGACCGCCTAGTTTACGCGAGATTCCAAGCTTTTGCATTCGCGAGATGAGGGTAGTTCTTGGAAGACCAAGCCGAGCGGCGGCACCGTCGCGTCCGCCGACGACCCAATTGGCTTCTCTTAGAATTCCTATGATATGTGCACGCTCCGCATCGGAGAGTGTCTGGGTTGGTGCTGACACAGTCGCTTGCATCAGCAGCTTGAGCTCAGCGATCCGCGGAGATAGGACGCAGCCCGAGGTCATAATTACCGAGCGCTCAATGAAATTCTGCAACTCTCGTATATTACCCGGCCAATAGTGGCTTTCTATAATTTCCATCACCCCATCAGGAACCTGATCGATTGACTTGCCCATCTGACGTGAAAATCTTTGGACAAAATATTCTACTAATGACGGAATATCATCTTTCCGTTCTCGCAACGGTGGAAGACTGATAGGGAAAACACTTAGGCGATAGTAGAGATCTGCGCGGAAAGTCCTCTCTTCTACCATGCGCCAAAGATCTTGATTGGTAGCGGCGACAATTCGCACATCGGAGCGCAATGTGCGAGTGCTACCCAAACGTTCGTATTGCTGCTCCTGCAGTACTCGCAAAAGTTTCGGTTGAAGCTCTAGCGGTAGGTCTCCAATCTCGTCTAGAAACAACGTACCTCCA
>Ga0209648_10003228_pt1 | contig 13677 bp, 15 predicted proteins | sample GraSoi2013_115cm_FD_185830 | JGI IMG/M metagenome (GOLD analysis project Ga0209648, IMG submission 185830) | Grasslands soil microbial communities from the Angelo Coastal Reserve, California, USA - Sample 9_17_2013_115cm (SPAdes) (version 2) | ecosystem: Environmental > Terrestrial > Soil >...
ACGGTACAGTGTCAACTCGACACCACGAGCTATCCCGCTGGACGTAAGATATCGGATGAAGAGATGGCGACACTCTCCATCCAGCCAGACGCTTTCCATGGCGAATGGAACTACACCATCTTGCCGCGAGCCACTTCAGTTGACAATATTATTCTCTGACGACTCCTAAGGTCGGCTCTCGTGAGATTGGCTCCCCAGAGGTTGGCTCCGCTCAAGTTGGCTCCGCTCAGGTCTGGTCGTAGAGATGGATGCTGTTCTCTCCAGGTATTCCAGACTTCTCTTCCTTGTTTAAGCAGGCCAAACTGTTCTTGATTTGCCATCGTGTCTTCCTCCAGCGGTGTAGTTCTTCTTCTATTATAGCGTATATGCTATGTTATACTGTGACTACAGCGGAAGAGCTTGGAAAGGAACGTGTGGAAAACAAGCTAATGGAATCATCCGAATAATGCAAGCTGGCCCGGAAAGGAGTAGGGGTTTGTCACATTCCACTGTCATCACATATGAAGAAGTCTGTCATGTCGTGGAACACCTGGGAATCGTGCCGCTATCGAGCTTCATTCCCGGTCATCCCTCTCTCGTTTCCATCACACAGGACGCTGCGTGGCACACCGGAACGGACACCGATCCCTGGCTCTGGAGGGACCGCTTTGCCGGAGAGGGCGTTGCCGCATACGGAAGATTTCTTGCCGGCAAGCCGCTCCTGATCTCCAGGGAGATGTTTCCGCTCATAAGATGCCTGCTCGCTCCATCCGAGACGGTTGCAGACCGCTATGCAGCAGGTATTTTAGCCAGACCAACCGCCCGGATTTACGACTGTATCGGGGAGAACGAAGGCATCGATGTCAGGACGCTCAGAATGTTGACGGGCATGCAGCGCACATCCGACAAACATGCATTCGATCTTTCGTTGACCGACCTGCAAAGTACAGCCGATATTGTTATCTCAGGTATCTCCGAAAGGCTGAACGAGCACGGTAACAAAAGCGGCTGGAACAGCACGTGCTACATGCTGGCTGACCGCTGGATGGAACTGCACGGAATCGCATCTGCGCTATTTACGCGCGAAGAGGCAAAGACGAAACTGTACGCCTGGATCGAGCAGCGGTGGGATGAAAGGGCCGTTCGTTATTTGAAAAGGAAATTCGAATAGCATCGCAACTACTACTCAGGCATCTCCAGGCGATAGAGAGGGGATGTCCAGTGAAGACAGCAGCGTACACATAGTTCCAAAAAGCATAACGTTCTCTTGACCGCTTGCTTAGTGTTTGATTTAGACGGTTATGGCTAACCGTGAGGGCTGAACTACATAGGCCGCTAGTCCCTTTGCATCTACATGTGTAAACGCATCAGGCTTACGTTTGCGCAAGATGTTGTAGGAACCGTTCACATCGGCACAGATGATCTTTCCGTCTTTCGTCCGATACAAACGGTTTCTCCGTCCAATCCGCTTCCCGCTGAACGTGTACTCCGTGTCATCATCAGGCTTGTAGGTAGGGATCGGGTCAAGATCAAGAAAGCTCGCCTGTGACGTGTAGCTTTCCTCTTGTATCTCCACCTGAATGCCGACAAGAGCCGCTTTGTACGTGAGCATCTCAATGAATCTGGCATGAGGAATGCTGACAAAGTTCTGATTGTTTCTCCTCCCCATGCCTGCCTCTTGCTTCCACAAGGGGTTTTTCCCGATGATGATGGTGCCCACTCCTTCCTTTACCAGAAAGTCGATAATGCGCTTACTGGCAGCGTGCAGGTAGTGGTTCACTTGCCGATTGCGCATATTGGTAAGCTGCTCCATCTGCCTGGTGACACGTTCGCGCTCCGCTTTGGGAAGGCACAGCTTGAGTTCTTTGATGCGCTTATTGTACCACTGATTCATGGCCTTCAGCGTCCGACCGTTAACCAATCGAGGGACAAAGCCCTCTCGGTTTGCTGTTATCGCCGCTAAGTTGGTGACACCAAGATCAATGGCAACGCAGAAATCGGGGTCTACGTGCGCCTGGACGGGTGCTTTGCTGTAAATCACTTCGACGACATAATGCCCGTTACGAGGGACGATGCGCACTTGATCGATCTGCTTGGGGTCTTGTTGCGTTTTGACCTCGATGGGCAGCATCGAGGGTTTGATGATGCCGCGTTGCAAGCTTCTCTTCCCTCTACTCACCGCTTGCATGGTGTAAATCAGGAGGTTGCGCCCCTCCGTTTTGTGCTTGTACTTGGGCAGTCGTGGGCGTCCGGTAAACGTGGACGAGTCTTCTTCATAGGCCGCTTTGGCCTCTCTGAACGCTTTCCACGCATCGGCGAGTTGCTTGAGCACCTGCTGTGAGACTTTGGCAGGTAACGCCTTGTACGCTTCATGGGGCTGCATGCGTGTATCCATCTCTTCGTAGGACAGATAGACGCCGTGATGGATAAACGCCTGACGCATCTCGTACAGTGCAGCATTGTACAAGTTCTTCGACTTGAACGCCGCATCATCGATGATGGCATAGCGCGGGTCACTTTTCCTGATGCAATGTTGCTCAACGAGCTGCATTCGTTTTACCTCTTGCTTCTGCTACTACTCATGCATTCTTTTTCATGCACTGCTGGGCGGTAACGGGTGAACACACGTTTTTGGAAGCAGTCTCATCGCCTGTCTCACCTTTCGTGAGACGCTGTGTGCTCACGAGAGATGAGACTGCTCGTGTCTCACTCACGAGGCAGTCTCAGTCTCACCGCTCATGGCTTCGTCGCGCTGCGTCTCAGTCTCACGCATCGCTGCGGTTGCGTTGACCGGGTGCTCTTGGTGATACCGTTCGACCAGACGGTACACCGTCGCTTTGGGAATGCCGGTGAGCCGTTGGAGGTCGGCGGGCTTGCGGCTCTGATCTTCATTAAGCAGCGCGTAGATACGAGCGCGATGCGAGCCGTTCCCATCAGCTTCGCCCGCCGGTCTCACTGCGCGGCCCAAGACGTTTTGCGGGCTGAGCAGTCGAATGGTGCGTGTCTGGGGGGTCTCAGGTGAGACTGCTGGCAGGCCGGTTTGTCTCATGTCAGCCAGTGAGACGGTGAGACGTTCCTGTACCAGGGTCTCAAGGTGACCGGCGAGACACGCCATGAGACGTTCAGGGGTGAGACTGCTGGCAATGGTCGTCTCAAGCTCTTGTCTCGCGGCGGCGAGTGCGCGTGTCTGCCGGTCGTTGAGCAGATTCACCTGCTGCTCAAGGCGCTGCTGGCAGTCCTGCTGGATGCGTACCAGTTCTGCTGCCAGCGAAGCGCTGGCCTGCTGCAACTCGTGAGCCTCGTGCACGGTGATGGTGCTCTCGCCGTACTCTTCCCGCAGCGCATAGATGGCATGCCCGAAGAGCACCGCTACCACGGCGCGGGCGATCAGCAAGAGCGTCTCGATGCCCACGAACACCCCGCCTGGAATCATGGGCAGGGTGTGCTTGATGGAGGCCAGGGCCACGTTCAAGATCATCAGCACCACCAGGGACATCCCCAGGCGTATCGGAAAGGCGTCTTTGGCAAGATTGGCCAGCCTGGCGAGCTTGAGTAAACCCATGCCGCCGATATCCAGCGCCCCTTGCTGGATGACGAACACCGCTGCATCGACGGAGGCCGGGACATGCGGCACCCCTGGCAGCAGTTGATAGCCCGAATAGAGCACGGTGCCGAAGAGCACCATCTCCGCCGCCTTGCTCATCAGCGTCATGAACCAGTTCCAGAAGTCGGTGATGTAGTTGTTCTGCTCTTGCAATCGAGAAGATCAATGTGTTATATGAAATCCGTTTAAGTACTGTCTAAAGAAGGCCACCAGTGGAAGCAGGTGTGAGCACGCACCACCGCCGGGTGGTCCTGGAGCCAGCGGCAGCGCTCGGCTTGAACCTGTTCCAACTCATCCAGAGAGGTGAACACCCGATTGGCCAAGGGTTCGTTGGAGAGCGGCCAGAGCCGCTCAGCCGGCTGGACCTCGGGAGAATAGGGAGGCAGAAACAGCAACTGGATGCCTCTTGGAAGCGAGAGCGTAGCACTCTTGTGCCATCCCGCACCATCCAACAGCAGCACAATCTGTTTGTCGTCTCCCGCTCCAACTTCGCTGGCAAACAGCGCCAGGGCCTGGGAGAACACCTCTGCATTCACCGTCGGCAAGAGCAACCAGGTGGTCCGCCCGCTTTCGGGATGGACAAAGGCAAACACGTACATCCATTGATACCGCGGGGCCACCGGCGCTTTGACCGTCGCTCCTTTTGGCGCCCAGACCCGCCGGAGAATGGGACCCAGGCCAATGCGATGCTCATCCATACTCCACAGTTCGACGCATGCTTGCCGATGGGCGGCTCGCACGGCTTCGACCTGCTCGGGCAGTTTTTTTAAAAGCCTGTTGGACTTCTTCATCAGCCTTGGCGTGCTGGGGACGAGGCACATGGGTACTGTAGCCCACTCGTTGCAGGGCGTCCCATCCTCGGCGCGGGTCTACTGGACGGCCCAGTCGCTCTTGCATCCAGCTGGCGACTTTGGGCCCACTCCACAGTCCTCCATCTGCAGGCGGGTGCTGCAAGGCCTCCACCAGTTCGGCTTGCCGTTCAGCCGAGAGCAAGGGCTTGCTTCCGGCGATCTCATGGCGATGATCCCGGATGCCCTGCTCTCCCTCGGCATTCCACCGCTGGAGAATCGTACGCACCCATCTGGCGGTGTAGCCTAGCAATTCAGCTACTTCGCGTGGTGACTTGCCCTCCTGCATCAACCACAGCATGTGCCAATGCGTCCGTTCTACGGCATCCTTGCTTTGACGATACCGCTCATGAAGCTCTTCCGTTGTCAGTCCTGTTTGCACTGTTACTCTCTTGGCCATACCTCCATTATACACTACTCACACGGATTTCATATTAACCTATAGCAGGTCATTTAAAGTTCAGCTTTTTGAAAATACATTGAAAGGGAAAGAGAGGAAAATGGGACCATGAGTAGTCAATTCCCTTATCGTGATCCAGAAAGCCCTCAATGGCAAAACCAGCCACAAGGGGGCGCTTCACCTGACAGTGGACAGTATCCACCACCCCAGCCTTCTGCAAGTTTTCCACAGCAACCTGGATATGCTCCACAACAGCCATATCCTCCCATGCCGCCTCCATCGGAAATTTACCCTGTGCCTCAGTACGCTGGCTTTCAATTTGTAGCTGCTCCGCAAACAAACGGTCCAGGAATTGCAAGCCTTGTCCTGGGCATTATCGGCGTAATTGCCTCTGTGATAATCGTGACCTTTTTCATCGGTTTGCCGGTCTCCATCGTGGGTCTTGTGCTGGCTGTTGTCGGAATGCGCCGTATCAGCGGCAAAGGATTAGCGATTGCAGGGCTGGTGCTTTCCATTATTGGAATAGTGATCTCAGGAATTGTGGCTATCTTGTTTCTCATCGGGCTGGCGGTGTAAGGTAGACTGAGAGCGAGGTGCTGTTGCCAGCCCTTTTCTCTCAGTCCCCTTCCGAACCGGACGTGCGCCTTTCAGCGCATCCGGCTCTCCAGTCGTGTTGACTTCGTAATCACCTCTCAGACGCTCATCCACCGTGGATGGCGGCATGACAGGCTGGGCAAACGATCAGGGTTTTGCGTCGTTTCTTGAGCATGATCTGCGCCCAATGCGGTCGATCTTTTCCCATCGCTGCCAGTTCGGCAAGTTTGCGTACCTGGTGAACCATGCACTGTTCGTCTTTGATGGCACAGAGTTCACAGGTGCCTGCTATGAGTCTTCGCACTACCTCCCTTCCCTCATAGCGAGTCACGCCGGGTACTCGATCAACCACTACGGCTTCGTTGTTTCGCACCAGAGGAATTCCGCCAAAGCGGGCCACCAGCGGTTGCTTGCCACCACCTCGAAGCAGCGTTGCCTCAAGGCACTTTCTCGGGCCGTGCGGTGTTTGGACGGTGGCTTGGAAGCGTTTTGCCATCCGTTGGGTGGTGCTGCGATATTTTGCTGCCAACGTGTGGGTCAAGGATTGTTGGACGATCCATTTGTACCCACTCAACCAAGACACATTGCTGGCGAGCAAATAGTACTGGACGAAGCCCCGATATTCGTCTTGATAGGTTTTCAAGATGGTATAATCAGAGCAGGAGGCCAGAGAGAGTCGTCGCAGCGGTTTTCCTCCTTGTCGATAGATGGGGATTTTCTTTTTCACCACTTCTTTTGGGACGCGTAACGCGATCTGTGCGTTGACATGTCGATAGCCATCTGTGGCCAGTTTGTCATTGCGGTATTGGGCTTGGATGTCGTAACTCAGAAAGCGGGCCGCCTGCTTGTGAGCATGGGTGATCAAGGTCTTTTCTTGGGAGAGTTCGAGCTTGAGCGTGTCTTGCAGGTACGTTCCCAGTTGCTGCTTGATCTGCTCTGCTTCTGCCCGCGTTCCCGTAAAGCCCAGCAGTATATCATCCGCATACCGGATATAGCGTAGTCGACGGTAGGTGGGATCGTTGGGATCTCTTGATGGGAGTTGTTGGGCCCGTCGCAGGAGCTGGTGGGCCTGTTGATGCTCCCCCTTTTTCCGTGCCGTGGCGCGCTGTTGGCTATAGTGTCGGTAGGCAGGGTTATCCTGTCTGACGAGACCGCGTGTATAGTGCGGGATCAGGTGGGTGTGGATGAAGTGGTCCAGTTGGTCCAGGTAGATGTTGCTGAGGATGGGCGAAACAATGCCGCCCTGGGGTGCTCCACTCATCGTTGTGTGGTAGCGCCATTCCTCTAGATAGCCGGCCTGGAGGAGGTGTTTGATCAGGCGTAGGAAACGGTTGTCGTGGATTTTCTCCGCCAGTCTCTTCAACAGGACCTCGTGATCCAATCGATCGAAACAGGCTTTGATGTCTCCTTCTATGAACCAGTGCGTTCCTTTCCACGTGTGCTCAATTTGGCTCAAAGCAGTGTGACATCCACGCTGTGGGCGGAATCCATGAGAGGCTTCACTGAACTGTGGCTCGTAATAGGCTTCTAAGAGACTGCGGATCACTTCTTGAAGCAGTTTGTCCGTCCAGGTGGGCAGACCGAGCGCTCTCTTTTTCCCGTTTTTCTTGGGCACATACGTGCGTCGGACGGGCGTCCAGCGATAGCGTTCGTGGCGAAGGTCGTCGATGATCTTCTCGATTTTGCTGAGCGTCATAGCGTCAGCGGTTTCAGGTGTCGAGCCAGCCGTCATCGCGCCGTCATTGGCGTAAATGCGTCCGTAGGCTCTGAGGTAAAGCGTTGGGTTGTAGAGTTGCCGGTAGAGATCAGTTACCGGGACTCTTCGTTTGCCTCGATCTTGAAGCATATCAAGAACAGTTGCGGATGGTCGCATCTCACATGCTCCTCTCTGTGTCATGATATGAACACTCCTTGTGCCCCTTCCCCAGGTATGCGGCTTTCCCGCACGCAGAGTACTATGGGCACTCCGTCGCCATAGGTCAACCCCGTAGGCGATCTCGCGTTCCGGTGGTCTCGTACGTTTCGAGCACAGGGTAGGTCGCTCTTCCATTCCCTTGAAATGGCTCATTGCCATTCGCTCTTCCTGTGGAAGGTACAGAGGACGGCCCTACAATCCTCTGTACAGGAAGGCATCGAGGTCTAGATGTTGTATCGATGGGAGTAATGTTGCTCCGGCTGGGAATTAAGCTTCAAGCAATCCGGCTTTGACTATACTGTGCGGGTCTCGCATCACCTGCCCCTCAACACCTTCAGGGCACCGATGCTTTTCACGCATGCTCTTGTCCCCTTTGCCTTTCGGCTTCAGGTAAGCGTGATGACCCAAGAATTTCCCTCCAAATTCTTCCCAACTGCGTTGGGGATACGTAAACCGCGTCACGCGACGCACAGGATCCCATTAACCGGTGACCAGTCCTCCCGCAGCCACATATAGCGATTGTGAACCTGCCCTTCCGTCTGGGATTGAAACTTGGCCCTCAACTTGCTGATGTCCAATCTTGCAGTTGGCTAAAAGGTCCCCGGCTCCCGTCCGGGATTGAGGAAAAAGATACCCAGGATGCACGTTTCTTGTTGAGTGTGAGTCCTGGGTGTTGTGTTGTTGCTAGGGGTGTATGAAAACTGCTGGTTGGGCTTCTCTCAGAGAGAACCGGCGTAGCAGGTTTGTATGGAGTACAAGGCTGGTGTTTCTGTCAAATCGACTGTCTTTTTGCGAAGCAAGGTTTGTGAAGTGGCTTGAGGAGGGAGGCGAGAGGGAGGGGGAAGTGAAACACATTGTATCAGCGCTCTCCTCAACATCTCTACTCATGTTTTGCTGGAGATGCACCGAGATGCTATGGATAAAATGGGTGACTTTTTTAGAGGGAGTAAGTGGTAGCAACAGGTGGTAATGCTTTCACGGGCCACAAACTGCGTCTTATGAGAGTGAGACCTCCACCGCTTAATGTAGCTCTACCACCCTCTTTAGCCAGGTTTAGAAATCACCAATTGGTATCAAATAATCATAATTACCTGGACCAGCAGTCTTCTCTAATTGCTTGATGATATGCGTAGCATTATCATATGGTCCTGCGACAAAAAAGGGCTTTCCATTTTTCCCAAACGTCAAATCGTACGGTTCTTCCAGTTCACCGCGAGGCGCAAGCATATATTGTGTGAGCGCATAGTCCTTTTCGGGTGTGAAGCCAAACTGTGCTGCATAGTCAATAGATGCGTAGATCATCTGGTGTGCCAACTCGACCGGGCACTTCATCGACTTCATCTCGTGGAACAGTTTGCCAGGGACTTCGTCGTGATAACGAGTATGGGAGAAACCCGCCCGGGCAAAGGTATTTTTAAGCCCCAGGCAGTACTTATCCACAAGGTATGTCCCAAAACATATATTACCATCAGGTTGCTGCCGGGCCACAATGATCTCTACCAGTCCCGGGTCATCCTTTTGCCAGCTGGCACTGATCCAGCATTCGTAAAGAGGAAACTCGCGAGCGCGGCGAATAATGGATTGCGCGGATACTGACATGGAAGCTTGTTGATGCGACCTGTGTTCTGAAGCGGCTTTCTGTTTGCTCCGCTTTTTCATAAGGGCTTTCTGGCGTTTACGTGGATCTTGTGGCATATTTTTCCCCTCTCTTGATTGAAACGTCTCAGATTCCCAGGCATCGGGAGTCATGCCCTCATTTTACCAGCCAATGCAACTCACTCATGTATTGACGAGCTATCAATCATCTGAGCACATCCTGGCATCGGGATAGCATGGTGGCAAATAATTCTTGTTAGCCGAGCTTGTAGGTAACGAGGCCCCTGGCAATGCTCTTCCCCGAGACACTCTGCACTTCGACATCCAGGTAGACCAGACTGCGCCCCCGCTGCAGCACACGGGCCGTGGCCTGGATATCCTCATGCTCCGCTGGCGCGAGATAGGCGACGGTCAGACTCACGGTTGTGCCGCGCATGTTATTGGGCACTGAGGCGTCCGACCAGGCCGCAACCATGGCTGCGGTGTCGATCAGCGAGCGGATTGATATCAAATCCTGTGGTATACTTATGTTATGAAGAAGCCAATTACCGTAAAAGCTCATTTGAGCATCGAAGCCATCGAGACCCGTTACCGCAAGGCCAAAGACCCAGTGGAGCGAAGCCACTGGCAAATCATCTGGCTACTCGCCCAGGGCAAGACGACCAAAGCGATCGCTGAAGTCACCGGGTACTGCCGGACGTGGATTCGCGCCCTGGCCCATCGCTACAATGACGAGGGTCCCCAAGGTCTAGGCGACCGCCGCCACAGCAATCCTGGCGGTACATGCCTCCTCTCGCCAGAGCAGCAAGCCCAGCTCTACCAGGCGCTCGAGGAGCCTCCAGCAGATGGTGGCCTGTGGACTGGCCCCAAAGTCGCCCGCTGGATCCAGAGCCAAACGGGGCGCCAGGTGCATGCGCAGCGCGGCTGGGAGTATCTCAAGCGGCTGAACTACAGCAAGCGCGTGCTGCGGCCACGCCACGCCAAAGCTGATCTTGCCGCCCAAGAAGCGTTTAAAAAAACCTCCCAGAGCAAGTGAAAGCGGTGCAGCAAACGTTTCCCCAGGCCACGGTCGAGCTGTGGACGACCGATCAGCATCGCGTTGGGCTCAAACCGATCCTGCGCCGGATCTGGGCGCACAAAGGGTCCCGGCCGCGTGTCGCCGTCCAGCATCGCTTCCAATGGCTCTACGTCTACAGTTTTGTGCAACCGGCTACTGGACAGACGGAGTGGTTGCTCTTGCCGACGGTGCGGGCGGATGTGTTCACCATTGCGTTGGCGCAGTTCGCCCAAGCCGTCGGCGCAGGCCCAATGAAGCGGATCCTGCTGGTCCTCGATCAAGCAGGCTGGCATACCAGCAAAGAACTCGTGGTGCCCGAAGGCATCCATCTGCTCTTCTTGCCACCCTATTCGCCCGAACTGCAACCCTGTGAGCGCTTGTGGCCTTTGACCAACGAAGGTGTCGCCAATCAGTCGTTCTGCACGCTCGATGAACTCGAGGCCGCACAGATCCAGCGCTGTGTCGTGCTACAGAACCAGCCCGAGGTCATCCGCTCGCACACCCACTTTCATTGGTGGCCTCCTTCCCATTCAAAACATCAGTGACCTACCGGATTTGATATGATCTATTGGAGAGCCTTGATCCGAGAAGATTCCCGGTGCAGGCCCCGTCAGTTTGTCCAAGATTTCCGGCTTGATCGTGATCATCCACCGCTCGTGGTCAGGATCGTTCGGGCGATAGATCTTGACCTTGACTCCGAGCTGCCGGAGTGCTGTACGCTTCTTGTCATAGGTGGCATCCTCGTAGTGCCCTTTGAGTTCTGCGCACCACCGGAGAAACTCATCGACCTCGCGCTGCAAATGCTCTGCCTCCTTGGACACAGGTATGAGCACGAGCCGCTTGTCTTGTAAGTCGGCGATAGATGCGCTCAGGCGGTCAATCTCAGTTAAGATGAGTGCGCGCGTGCGTCCCTCTGTTCCGCGCAAGTCTTCCATCAGTCGCGCCTGCTCCTTTTCCTGCTGTCCGATGAGCTCATCGTAGCTGGCGATGTTTTCCTTAGCCTCTGTAAAGTTCTGCTGCAATGCATCTTTAAACTGCTCCCACTGTTCGAGAATATCCCCGACGAACTTCCACACAATTGCATCGAAATGCACGGCTCCGATAGTTGGTGAGTATAAACATCGCTTTGGCCCGCCATCATGCCATGTTCCACACCTGTACCCAATTCCAGGGACGGCCTTCTCCCCTTTGTTTGGGTAGTGGTGCGTTACTGTCATCACGGCCCCGCAATACCCGCAGAACGCAAACCCTGCTCGCAGCAGTTCCCCTTTCGGGTGTTTGTTCCGCCGCTTGGACTCTGACTGGGCAACCTTCCTCCGCGCCTGTGCTGCTTCCCACAACTCCACCGACACGATGGCCGGGACAACGCCATCTCCAACCGAGGTCGGGTTGGGGTGCGGCTTTGAAATCTTTTTCCCGTTCACATACTCCCACTTCACCCTTCTGTTGTATGCTTCGCCTTTGTACCGGGGATTGCGAAGGATGCGAGCGACAGCGCGGTGAAGCCACAGCCCACCGCCCGGCGCAGGGATGCCCCTTGCGTTGAGGCGTTTGGCAATCTCGCGGTAAGAGAGAGAGTATTTCACATACCAGATGTAGATGCGCCGGACGATTGACGCCGTTTTAGGGCTGACAACTTGACGTGCGTTTTTCAGATCGCCCTCGTCCGCCCAATCCCACCCATAGTTCCCTCTTCCGCCACCGAACAGCAGTCCTTGATCGGACCTGTTATGCTGCCCCATCTTGGTACGCTCAATAATCTCGGTGCGTTCGAGGGACGAAGCCCATGAATACACCTGCCGGATCAGGATGCCAGTGGGGCTGTCGTCGAAGTTCTCTGTAACACTCTCCAGCCTCACACCATGTTGCGCCATCTCATAAGCAAGCAGCATCATATGGTTCTGGTCGCGTGAGAGACGATCCAGCTTCCATACGAGCACGACGTGTACCTGCTCTCCCTTGATATACTGGTCGCGCATCTTTGTTAGCTTCTTTCGCTCGGTCAGATACCAACCGGAGAAAACCTCTACTACAATTCCCAACAAAATCCAGCCACGTTCCTCACAGTATTTGCGTATCTCCTTCTGCTGTGCTTCAAGTGAGTGCCCGTCCGTTTCTTGCCTTTTCCCTGATACCCTGACGTAGCCGATCACGTAAATAGGTCCATTCGTGGGAAGCTGTGGAAGTTCCTGCACTGACATTGATTTACCCTCCGCATGGTTATGTATACCGGAGTAATCCACACTGGATTATCTTGTGAATAATCATAGCATATCTATACAAATTATCAAGCCGTATAACGGACTATATCGGACATTGACGGTGCAAGCTCGCCTCTGATAGAATGAGCCAAACAGAGAAGGAGTATTGACCATGCCTGAAGACGACACCATGCTGACCGTCCAAGAGGTCGCCAAACGACTCAGAGTGAACGAGAAAACCGTTCGCACCTGGATCAACTCCGGCGATCTGCCCGCCTTTCCTGTTGGGGGGCGCGGTTACCGCATCTCGAAAGCTGACTTGGACCGATTCGTCGAAGCTCAGAAAAAGGCTCTCCAAGAGCGCAAGCAAGGATAGGTCAGCGCTCTACTAGAAAGGCAGAAAGTGTATGAGTCCAACCACTGAAGGTTTTCCCTCCGGGGCCGACATCGCCCGCAGGTTTCTGTCCATCTCACCATATATCGGCCATCTCGGCATCCGCCTCACCATGATACAGCCAGATGTGGCGCAGCTTTCTCTTCCGTTCACAGACGCCCTTGTAACCACCGGAACAGTCGTGCACGGGGGGGCGATTGCTTCACTCATTGACAGTGCAGCCGCAGTCGCCGCTTGGTCGGGAGCAGAAGTGTCTGCTGATACTCGCGGCACAACCGTGGGCCTGACCGTCAACTATCTCGCGGCCGCGCAGAACGAGGACATCCAGGCGACCCTCACGTGCTGCGGCGTGGTCGCAGCCTAGTCTATCTCGATGTCGATGTCCAATCCGCCTCGGGAACTCTGATCGCCAAGGGCTTGGTGACGTACAAGCTCGGGTAGAAGCACATGCCCCTATCCTTTTTTTTGCGCGGCTGCCCGAAGCTCCTCAGTCAACTGTCTCCCTTGTGTATCAACTTACGAAGCGATGGCCCCGCCGTGTATGGTGGTACCAATCGTTATGAGCGAGTCGGCGAATGGGAGCGTGAGCGTCGCTACGTCCGGCTGCATGTTGGTCAACTGGATACCGAGGTGGCCGACATAGGGCGATGTAGGAAGAAACTGGCGGATGATATCCGCACGCGTCTGTGACATGTTTCCAGGCATGCTCATCATACCGTTGCTAAAAGGTAGAACTATCCTACCATGCCAAGGGGCATGACAAGCTACTGCTATCTTTTTCTGTAGGCCCGTAAGCCTATTGGCGGCAACCGTAGCGCCAGACCTCTCCCCATATAGGACAGAGGTTGATCACCCAAGAAAACAGGTGATGCATGCGTCCATCGACGCATTGACTAGCACGGATATTCTAACATACTTCTAGCTTGTAGTCAACAGTTAGCAACCCTCGGTTCTCCATCCTTTAGAGCGGTGTACAGAATCATTGAACGATAAGCTCCTCCGTATCTGAGCAGGCTAGGAGCTCCGATGGAATGGGCGTCGGATAGCCGCAGTGGGTAAACCAGCCACGTGCATCGGCAGCAGTGACCG